>Ga0070741_10000067_pt1 | contig 371954 bp, 272 predicted proteins | sample Coa_R1_4_FD_66440 | JGI IMG/M metagenome (GOLD analysis project Ga0070741, IMG submission 66440) | Surface soil microbial communities from Centralia Pennsylvania, which are recovering from an underground coalmine fire - Coalmine... | ecosystem: Environmental > Terrestrial > Soil >...
AACGCCGCCGCGGGCATATGTGAGTCGTCTTCACAAAATATCGGAAAAAGCGGACAATATCGTAAAATCCTTTCGTATCCCTCTGATCCCCAACGATCCAGCAAGCACCCCTTTTGATCGGAAACTCTCCGCCCATGGTAAACGCGCTCCCGAACCTCGCAAATTCGGGGAGCGCGGCTGTGTCCGCAGGACCAGCCGCAGCAATTTCCGCCCACCCAACGCGGTCATTCAATCGACCAGCCCCCTCATTCATACCCGCCCTCGGATTTCTTCCCTGGATCTTGTGATCCGCGCAGCGTCCCGATGCCGTCTATCGGGATTGCCTCCGTGTTGAAAATCTGTATCCATTCGCGCAGCGTCCCGATGCCGTTTATCGGGATTCGCGTTTTCCGATCCGCAATCCGCAATCCCTTCCCGGCCATCCTCCATCCTCCATCCTCCATCCTCGCGTTTTCCCCTCCTGCCCCTGCGGGGGGGCGCCCCCCCCATGCCATTTGCTGCAAATATCCCCAAATAGCTGCAAAGGTCCGCAAATTGCCCCAAACGCCCGTAGCCGCGCATCGCATTTTGATTCCATCCTTTTCGTGTACATTCGTCCCGATGCCGTTTATCGGGATTCGTGGTTGAAAATTCGCCGCCCGTGCCTCCTGAATCCTGGCTTCTGGCTTCTGGATTCACGGAGTTTGGTTTTTTCCTCATCTTCACGCCCTCGATCCTATTCGTGTACATTCGTCCCGATGCCGTTTATCGGGATTCGTGGTTGAAAATTCCCCGCCCGTGCCTCCTGAATCCTGGCTTCTGGCTTCTTCATCTTTAGTTTTTTCCTCATCTTCACGTCCACCATCCTAACAGAGGGGGTAGGACAACCGTGGGGCAACCCCCCTCCCCATTTTCAAAAAGTTATTCACAATCTCTTGATTCCCCCGACCCCTTCTTTCCTGCGCCGTTTCCTGCTCTTCCCGTTCTCACCCAGGCACTTACACTCTCCAACGCCCGGCCGCCGCCGCCTTCTTGGTAAACGCGGTTTTCCGTCCTCGGCCTCCTTTCCCGTTTTTCATCCCACGCCGCACTTTCCTTGCGCAAACCGGTAAAATTGAGATTTTTCGTCATCCCGATGCCGTCTATCGGGACTCAGCCCCAACGGGGCGCCATATGATAGCCCAGGGCAACGCCCTGGGTTACGCGACCAAACAAAATATGAGCCCTGTAAGGGCGGCACAGAAGGGGGGCGCTGTCAGTCCGGTTGAAAAACGGAGCGGGGTCGCGGAACGGTTTCTTCCTTCGATTGCAGGATGTCGTAAACGTCAATGACCACGGCGCGCGCGACAGCGCGAATGGTAAACTTGGGAAACTAACTGGTGGCGGGCTCGGGAAGCCAAATCGCCAAACACCGCCTGCGTGTTCTTGTCGCGGCTTTCAATCGGCGTGCCGGTGAAGCCGATGAACGACGCCTTGGGCAGCGCATCGCGCATGTGTTTGGCCAGCAGCGAGTGGACACCGTGAAGCCACGAGGCCGGTCAACATCACTTTTCAAAGTTGCCGCAGGTGTATTTAAGTTTGTCAGCCGCTTTGTTCCACCGTTCTGATGTGACAGTGGATGCCCATAATTCATTTAGATACTTGTCGAGGCAAGTTTCAACTTCATCTATGAATTTATCGGCGTTAACCGTTTGTTCGGCTCGGTCGAACAAATCCGACTCGTCTCTGACGATGCTATATCCGCCTGTGCTTTCTGCCTGATGAAAAATCCCACATCGTATGTGTTTGTAGAAAGCGCATTTTTTGACCGCATTGCCATGCTTGTCTTTCACCTGAACACCTTGTTTATCTTTCTTTAGAACCACTGGAAAACAATTCCTTAATCCAGAAAAGAATCTCCCGTGTTCTTCAAAAAAACGGATAAACGCCGCCTCACTACCAACCTCGCTTTCGTTTTTGCCCTCGCGAAACGCCTGCAAAGTTTCAATCAAAAGACAAGCAGACGCCATCATCAAGAAGCCACTCCTATACTTTCGCGGCTCAACGTTCTGCAAAGGGGTGATATATCTGCCACGCAAACGATGGTCTATAAATTTGATCACTGGCGCTTTCACTATTTCATCGCCTCGCTTCTGCCCTTCAATCCAGCTGCCAACATCGGCCAACGATATTCTAGGGTTGCGACTAAACAGACGTTCTTTCGGGTCAGTTTTTTTCATGTCGGTGCATTTCCTAATGGTAATCCAGTTAGCCATTTCGGTTTCTCGTGTTTGTTCGCGCCCATTTCCCGATTAAATGTAGTATTTGAAATTCGGCTTATGGTTCCTGACCGTCCTATTGCTGACCAGAATTTCTCCAACCTCACTCGAAAAACGGATGGTGACGGGCTGATTTTCGCCGAGCTTGCAGTTGTTGTAGTTGAGCTTTGTAAGTCCGAAGATGTCCGTGGCAACCTGATTCACGTCGGCTTCGCCGTGCTGAATATCAATGCAGAGCGGTTGTGGAACTTCAGAGCCGTCGTAAGTGCGAAGGCGCGGCTTGAATCCTGAACCCCACAAGAAACCGCGTTTCGGTGTCACCTGCCAAAATGTTCCGCGCAGCACAGGGCGAGTTCCCGCGCGATACAAGCGGAGGCCAAGGCGTTCAGGTGCGACACGAACGGCAACCAATTTCACGCCCTCTGGGCACGCGGTTTGATAGCCCTCGAATTCCTCCTCGTTCACTGTCGAGCGGCAGTGTAAGAAAATCTCGGTCAGTTTTTTACCGTGAAGCGATTGGTAGGTGCCCAAGACTCCAGAAAGCAGACGCCGGGCGCTTTCCCTGTTCAGGTGATATTCGCCCTTCCTTTCGGAATACCACCGGCCTTCGTCGCCGAGGAACACAACTCCATCTCCGTCGTTCAGGAACATCTGCGCGGCACTGCACGCGTTGTGGATTGTCTCTGTGTTCTTGAATGAAACGCCGACATAGCAAACCCCATCACGGACACCGCCCAGTTTCCACGGCTTCCCACCAGCTTTGTAATAAAGAGCCGTGGACATATTCCAAGCTCGGTCGGACAACGGCGTCAGTTGCCGCACACCAAATCGTTGTTCTGCCGCTGCCAAACGGAGCGTTGATTCACGGATAATTTGAATCGGAATCTCCAATTCCATCACGCGCGCTTTGATTTGTCGGCGGAAGTCAATCGAGTAGGAGTATTGCTCCATCTCGTAAGACTCAAAGAAATCCTCCATCTGTGATCGGATTTGCTGCTCCCGTTTGCCGACGTGGTGGCCGTAGCCACCTTGGAATCGTGAGAGTGGCCGACAGTTCGTGAAGACGAAGTCTGGAACGACAATCACAAAGAACCGAAACGGCTCGTCAGATTTCTTCGCCGCTCTGACCTGACTCAGAAAGAGCGAGACAACGCCAAAAACGCGCTGATGTGCGTCAAGGTTACTGGCCGCGTTTTTCACGACTAGCTCGTCAAGTTCTTCCACCCACGCAGGCTCGGTCGGAAGCACCGCATGAAACGCTTCCTCGAAGCCTGGAAAGTGAGGCCAGAGAACTTCGTCCAAATTGGTGTCGGTCGGAATCGGTCGGTTGACCACCTTCACGAATTCACGGAAAGCGCCCACGCCGCTCTTCGTTCCAACGACGCCGTAACAAAGGTGCGATGGCTTCTCGATGCCGTTGGAGTCCACCGGGCCAAACAGCGTCAACCCATCGCGCGGATGCTCAAGCATCTCGCCAGACGCAAACTCAAGCTGAGGCTCATCAAAGACCGTGACGCTATTCATCAGTCTCTCCTTCCCCGTGTTCGTCGAGAATTAATTCCGCATCCTGCGCCTCTTCGGTTGATGCTTCCCTTTCATCGGCGGGTTCAAGAATCGCTTCGTTGAGACCGCGCGGCGATGTCAGCGAGACGAGACCTGGCTCAAGCACCAAGTCATCTTCTCCTGCCGGCGGCAGTCCAGTGAGCAGTTGTTCCGCGGCCATCAAACGCGTCAACCACTTGTCGTTATACCACATTTTTGTCATGCGGCGACGCCGTGACCCGACGCTCTTGTCGAGGATTGGATCACCCTTCTCATCGAAGAAAACCAGCGTCGGCGTCAGTTGAACATGGAACGCCTTGTCGAGACCGCGAGCCAGCCGCAAGCGAAACGCGAAATGATGGAAGTTCACCTCGCGAACACCGGCAGCACGTCGAAATGTGACTCTGCCCCTGATGAGCAACCAAGTCTTCTTGCCGCGAAAGCCGGTGAAAGAAAGTTTTCCACCTTGAACAAACGTCTCAGGGAGAAAGAACGTTTCTTTCAGCTTCGGATTTGGATGCTCCAGACATCCGCCTTTCGTCAGTCGCCGTGCCAGCGCCTTCATGATGAGGCTCGCGGCAATGTCGCGGGCGCGGACGTTGCGGAACAACTCACACTCGGCCCACAGCAATTGTTCAGGAGTCGGTTTGATGCGCTCTGCGAATTCTGGTGGCGGCGGGATCAATGCTACCAAGGCGTCCTTGGCGATTTCGTAAAAGGCCCATGTTCTTTCCAGCCGTTTCCAATCCTCAGACTCCACGCTGCCAGCAACCCGAAATACGCGCAAAATGTTGGGGAATGATTTCACCCTGATGACGTTGGTCAGAAGTTGCTCGCCCGTGTCGTTCACCAAGTCTTCGCCGCGTGGGAAACTTGAAGCTGCGAGCGGCGCGGCGTTTTCCAGCAAACGCGGCGCTGAAATGGAATCGAGCTTCTTGAGCAACGCACGCCAGCCATCCGCCCAGCCGTGCGTGAAGGAGATGTAGGAAACTGTGGTTGTAAGCCAGTCAAGTTCGCTTCCATCCACTTTCAGCGGAATCAGAAAATCGGGAATCTTTCGCTGCTCGGCGATTCGCTGGGCGAGCGTCCGCTCACCCGTCGGCTTCTGTTTCCGCAACGAGTGCCCGGAAATCAGGGCCAGCATCCGAAACGTCCGGTCCTTGATGGCCTCGTCAATCGTTTGTGGCCATTGCTCGCCGCCAAGCAACTTCATTTGGTCAAACCAAACAGAATGCCCACGCGCCGCCAACTTCCGCGCTAGCCAACCCGCCAACGCGGCGTCCTCAGTCGCGTAGCTGATGAATAAGTGGGTTGGATTCATTTGTTCCGTCTTAATCACAAGCGTCCTCGTGCACCTACTTGAAATGGCGGAGTATCCTCATCTTGTCTGTAACTCCTTTGCTTTTGCTTCCGCTGGTGCGATCACCTTGTCTGTCAAGGTGGCCATCAAGTCGGTCAAGTCTCGGTAATGGTGAACCGCGAGCACCCAAGGGTATCGCTTGAAGTGCTCAAACATCCCGTATTCGCCCTCTGACACTTGAAGCAATGGTTGCACTGGAACAGACGGCAGATCCGGAACAATGCGCTGAAGCTCTTGAGGAATGCTCTTGGCGTCCGTGATGTCGGCAATCACAAACCTGGCGATGTGAGCCAACGTCGAGACCGTTTCGGTAACGTCTCTTTGCAATGGTTTGTCGAAGTCAAAAAGTATGGGAAGCAAATCGCGCTTCCTGAGCGCATCGCGAAGTGCATCCAATATGGCTTTTCGCCCTGGTGTAAAGCGCCCCAAAATCAGCACCACTTTGGTGGATATCGCATCCAAAACCGAACGCACCTTCTCGTTGTTCAAAAGAAGATAGATAAACTGCGCGACTTCCAAATTGTCGGTCGTAATCGTGGGTTCTAGCCGGAACGGGTGGACGATTTTCGTGCGATTCGTAATCGTAAGGTTGCGTTGGAGAGTTCCTTTCAGCCGAAGTCCCCACGCGGAAATCCCATATACGAGGCAGCCGCTGATATCTGCGTTTTCAAGATTGGTTTGTATTAATTGAGCGCCTTCCAAATTTGCACATTGAAGGTTCGCGCCCGAAAGGTCTGCCCCCGCCAGATTTGCTAACCGCAAATTCGCTTTTGAGAGGTTCGCACCCCGGAGGACAGCTTGGCGCAAATCCGCAGAGAAGAAGTTTGCGCCAGCCAAATCAGCACTGGAAAGGTCTGCCCTTTTGAGGTTTGACTCGCTGAAGTCTGCACCAGTAAAGCGTCCTTTCTGCATCCTTGCCCTCGCTAGGTTCGCACTGTGGAAAAACACACCGCTCGCGTCGCACTGCATCAAGTTGGCCTTCTTCAGGTCGGCTTCCTTAAGCGTGGCGCTTTTGAGCACGGCTTTGAACAACGTGGCGTCTCGCAGGTTTGCTTGCGGTAAACTCGCGCTCGTCAGGTCAGAACCGCTGATGACGGCCTCACGCAAGTCACATGCATTGAGTTTTCCGGAATTCAGATTTGTAGCGCGCAGGTTTGCCTTCACTAGCGTCGCGTTGGAGAGGTCAATTCTCGTAGCCGGATTTGCTTTGCGCCATGCATTCCATTTGCTTGGTCCACTCAGGATTGTTTCTAGCTGAGTTTGTTTGGCCATAGCGGTCAAAAGAGCGAGGGCCTGCAGCTATTGTTCGGGCCGAAGGTGACCATCACGTCCACGGCGTTGACGTTGAACGGCGGATTGGCGAGGCCCTTCCGGACTAGCACAAAATCGGCCTTGAGGTCGGAGTGCAAATCCGCCCGGAAGCTGTCGGCGTTGCGCGGGCCGAGATTGGCGTCAATGCCGCGAATGGCGAGGTTCATCCGCGCCAGCTTCCAGGTGGTGTAGTTGGATTCCCGCCCGTAAACCGCGATGTCGCCCACGCGTCCGCCGTGTTCTTCCACGAATTTTTCCGATTGCACGAACATGCCGCCCGAACCGCAGCACGGGTCGAACACGCGGCCTTTGTAGGGTTCCAGCATGGCGACGAGCACCTGCACGACGCATTGCGGGGTGTAGAACTCGCCGCCGCCCTTGCCTTCGGCGCTGGCGAATTTGCCGAGAAAGTATTCATAGACGCGCCCGAGCACGTCCTTGGACTTGGCCGCCGATTCGTTGAAGCCGATGTTGCTGATGATATCCACGAGTCCGCCGAGCCGGACTTTGTCGAGGCTGGGCCTGGCGTAATCGCGCGGCAGCACGCCCTTCAGAGTGGGGTTTTCCTTTTCGATGGCAATCATTGCCTCGTCAATGACCTTGCCGATTTCCGGCGACTTGGCCTTGGCCTTGATCTTGTGCCAGCGGGCTTCGGGCGGCAGCCAGAAAACATTGGCGGCCAGGTATTCGTCTCGGTTTTCGGCGGCTTCGGCGCGTTGCGGTTCGTCCTTGATGAACCATTCACTTTTGGGATCGGAGAAGCCGAACAGCAATTGCTCGCGCTTTTCCTCGAACGCGTCGGAGATGTATTTGAGGAAGATGAGGCCGAGGCAAACGTGCTTGTATTCCGAAGCGTCCATGTGCCCGCGCATTTTGTCGGCGGCGGCCCAAAGCTGGGCTTCAAATTCGAGCGCGGAGCCGTTGGCCTGTTTCTGATTGGTTCCTTTAGCCATGACGTTTGCCGGAGTGTGCGCCGGAATTTTGGCAGCGTCAATTCCCGGCTACGGTTGGACATCAGACACGCGACCAATTAGAATTTGCGATGTTATAAAGGCTGAAAACTGAAAACTTGCCAACTGAAAACTCTCCCCCGCCCCTCAATCTTCGTGTCTCTGTGCCTTTGTGGTTGAAGAATCTTTCGGCAGCAGCACGCCCGGACCCGCCACCACCAGCATCCCGACGCCCAGCACTGCAAATGCCACTGAGACACTGCCGTGTTTCGCGGCAAGCTGAACACTGGCTCGAGCGGGTCATATTACGTCGAGGACATAATGTTACCGTAACGTTCGATCCAACACACTTCTTCGCATCGGGCCTGCGCCCGGTCTCGGGAGGATGAACTTCCCGCAGAAAAAGAAAGAACAAATATGCGTAAAATCATGTCAACACAGTGGGCCGTTTTGGCCGCCCTGGCGCTCCGGCTGTCAGTTTGCGCCGGCGAGGAGGCCGGGAACACCAATGCCGTTCGTTTCCAAGACCTGCCGGACGCAGCGCAAAAGGCGCTCACTGTCTGGTCTGACGGCGACGCTCTGGGTGAAATCACCAAGGGAAGTGACAGCTATCTCATCCAGTTTACTGCCGAGGGCAAAAGGCAGGAGTTTCTCGTTCGAAAGGACCTTCATTGTGAAGGGCCGCGCTTGATTCATTCCCGGGAGGCGGAAGGCACGGCCATACAATGGGGCGATCTTCCCCAGCAGGTCCAGACGCTGGTAAGTTCCAAGTTCGCCGGAGTGTCACTGGACAAGATCCTGTATCGCCCTGGAACCTACAGCGCCAGAATCAATCGCGACGGGGAAGCTGCACTAATTCAATTCAATGAAAGCGGCCGCATCCTTTCTGAAACCCCGTTGCGGGAACTTCGTGAACGGGAAGCGAACGCGGAGAAGCGGGAGCACGAACTCAGGGCCAAACGCGAAGCGGAACTGAAGGCCAACGCCAAACAGTAGCCCCGGCCCACAATACGGGCGGGCGCGAATGAACGAAACCGCGCCCGCCCCGGTCCATACTTCATTCCCGAGATAAACCCTTGGACGGATCGTGAAACTTCTCCTCATCGAAGATTCCAGACGCCTGAGAAACTCGCTGGTGCCCGGCCTGCGCAAGGCGGGCTATTCCGTGGATGCAACCGGCGATGGCAGCGAAGGGCTGTGGCTGGCGGAATCAAATGACTATGACGTCATCATCCTGGACTTGATGCTGCCGACGCTTGACGGCCTGACCTTGCTTCAGCGGTTGCGCCGGGCGAAGGATACGCATGTCTTGATACTCACCGCCCGGGACACGGTCCAGGATCGGGTGCAAGGCTTGCAGGCAGGGGCGGACGACTATCTGGTCAAGCCTTTTGCCTTCGAAGAATTGCTGGCCCGGGTGCAGGCTCTTTGCCGGCGCAATTACCGGCACAAGACGAACCATCTGGTGATTGGGCCGTTGGAAATTGACCTCGCAAAAAGGTCGGCGCGCTGCGACGGCGCCCCGGTTGAACTCTCCGCACGCGAATTCATGCTGCTCGAATATCTCGCCCTGCGCCGGGGAGAACTGGTCAACCGCACGGAAATCGAGGAACATATCTACGACGACCTGGTGGAACCGATGAGCAATGTCGTGGACTCGGCCATATGCATTCTCCGCAAAAAGCTCAAGCATCCGCTCATCCACACCCGCCGCGGCCTCGGGTACATTCTCGAATGAACTCGATTCGGGGACGATTGATGGTGACGCTTGCCGCCAGCCTGACCGCGATTCTGGCCGGAGGCGGGGCCGGCATCTACTTTCTGACTCGCAGCGCTTTGCAAAAGGATTTTGACGCGGCGCTTCGTTCAGCTTGTGCAGAAATCGAGCGGATGACCTGGGGTTCCATTATAGAAAAGCCCGAGGAATTTCAAATTTTCAAAATGGAGGGCAGGCGAGAGCAGCCGCCTCTTTACTTCGAGGTCTGGACGGAAGGGGGAAAGCTCCTTGGACGTTCGGAATCACTGGAAGGCCGAGATCTCGCATTGGCTCCGGCCGCACAACACGGATTCCAGGACCTCGAGCTTGCTGGCGGACGTCCTGGACGCGGCATGGTGGTCCGGACCGTGATTCCCAAAGAGTTTGAATCTTCCAAAGGGTTGATTAAGGATTGGATGGAAACCTCCTTGCGAGAGCGTCTTTTAAAGGGAGAAAACCAAGCTAAGGAGAGAAAATTTCGCCAAATCCCAAAAGCAGTAGTCATCGCCATCGCCGGTGACAGTTCTGAGATGGAAGCTGCGCTACGCCGGCTTTCGTGGGTTCTTTGGACGTTCGGCTTGATGGTTTTCGCGGTTGCCATTGCGGTTGTTGCTTTCGTCAGCCAGCGGGGACTGGCCCCATTGCGGCAGGTGGCTGAGCAAGCCGGTCGCATCGACGCCTCCAATCTGGATTTCCGGTTTGCGGCTCAAGATTTGCCCTCTGAACTCCAGACAATCTGCGAGCGTCTCAATGATTTGCTGGTTCGCCTGGACGCCGCGTTTGCGCGCGAGCGCCGTTTCACCGCGGACGTTGCTCATGAATTGCGCACTCCGATCACGGAGTTGCGTTCGCTTGCCGAGATTGCCCTGACCTACCCCGGTCCCGACGTCGCGATGACGAATGCCTTCCGGGATGCGTTTGACATAGCCTTGCAAATGCAAGGTGTGGTGAACGGCTTGCTGGCCATCGCCCGTTGCGAAGCCGGAACACAAATCATGGCCCGCGAAACTGTCGATCTAACGGCAACGGTCCGCAAAACCTGGAAACGATTCGAAGCACAGGCGACCGGCCGCGGATTGCGAATGGAGCTCGATCTCGGTGATCCCATCTGCGTTCAGACCGACCCGGGCATGCTGGGGATGATTCTCGCAAATCTGATGTCGAATGCGGTCGAGTACGCGCCCCCCGGAGGCTTCGTCCGGATCTGCCTGGGAGGCGGAGGCGGGAATTTCAGCTTCACAATAACGAACGCCGCGGAAAATCTTATCCCGGAGGATATGAACCATATCTTTGAAAGGTTTTGGCGCAAAGATACTGTGCGATCTTCGGGCGACCATGGCGGGATCGGACTTTCCATCGCCCAGGCGTACGCGCGGGCTCTTGGTTTGACCCTGTCCGCGTTGCTTGGCCCCGACGGGCTCCTGACCATGCAACTGACGCGCCAATTAGATACAAGCCCCGGCATTTCAATCGAGGAGAGCGAGATCGAAAAATTTTTCGATCGGCCGTTTGCATCATCAAATCTCTGAGTCACTGTCTATCTGTTTGCCCTCCTTTTCCCCGCCATCCTCCATCCGCGTAGCGTCCCGATGCCGTTTATCGGGACTCCATTCGCGCCAATTCGCGCAATTCGCGTCAAGTTTTTTCGATCTTGGTGTTTTTCGTTACGCTCGGCTGAGCCTGCCGAAGCCCTTCGTGTTAAAAAGCTGTTTTCCCCCATTAGCGTTCATCCGCGTCCATCTGCGGTAAACCCCCCGCCCCCTCAACCTCTGTGTCTCCGTGCCTCTGTGGTTAAAAATCCCTTGCAACGTACGACTGCGCTCCCACTGAAAACTGAAAACTTGCCAACTGAAAACTCTCCCCCGCTAGGGTTGCTACGATTGGCGGCGTTGGGGTTGTTGCCGGTGGCGCTGGCCACCGGAGTGGGCACGGATACTCAGCGGCCTGTTCCGGTGAACTCCGTGTGCGTCAACAAAGCCTGAAAGTGAGGAATTCACGCAAGTCCTTGGAGGCGAGGACAGGGATCGGACTAAGTCACCGACTTCGAACGCAAAAGCCGTCCGGCTTCGTCCTGGCCGGTGATGCCTTCGGGGACGGCAACAATCTTAGCATGTTGGCTATTTTCTGTAGCGTTTGGTAATGGCGAGTAACCGAGGCGATTCTTCAAAAGCATTGAGGAATCGCCCCCTTTTTCGCTTTTCAACTCGGCATTAAAATTCAAATTGGAACTGAGTTACTACCCCCCAAGCTTCAGTCTGTCGATTGAGTCCGATGGGAACCACCGCACCGGCGGAGAACCGGTCGGAAAAGAGATATTTTAAACCAGGAGCGACAGCCGCGTGATTGGGACAGCCGAAATCGCCGTTAATTTCGGTAAGCAGGTAAAGGTTGCGCCGATAAACTGGGAGCGCTGCCGCCCAATTGTAAGTCCAAGCGGCTTTCCTCTCGCCAGTCACTTGTTTCGACCAGCCGATGTCGCCTTGCACCAGCAAAGGCCCGAACTCCTTGAGAAGCGCGACATACGGGGTCAACTCGTATGCGCCTTCGCCGAGTCCGAGACTGTGATCGCCCGTTGGAAACACGGTTTGGACTCCAAGGACGACGGCAGGAGTATCGGAGCTTGGCCGGACTGCCATGAATTTGAGTCGGGCGGAAATATCCCCCAAACCATGTTGTTCGTCATCCGTCTCCCTTTGATAAGCGAAAGGAACGTTTACCGTGGCGCCAACCCTCTCGATGAGACCGAAGCAAGCTTCGACATAGGGTAAACTCCCGTTCGCTTCACTGCCTCTCCGGCGATATTCTGTGCCAAGTCGCAACGTCAAATCCCCAGGTTCGTCTGGTAAAACCTCTTCAGTGATGATGGGGTCAATGAAATGCAACTCAGTATGGTTGGTTTCGCCTGCGGAAGCCCCGTTGACTGGAACTGCGACCACCGCGATTAACCAGCCGAGTATCGAATATCCCGACAACAACCATCGATTCTTAAAGTCGCTCATATTTGCAATTCGTCTTGGGGTCATTCTTTTTTAACGGAGAGGAGGAAGGCTCAAAATCGCGCACACACACTCTTGTGTGAGCATTTGCTCAACAATCGGAAATCCTCAGGCCGAGGGCTTATTTACGAAGCGGCAGAAGGCGCGCGTGGCCGTCCGGCGGCGCGCATGGAAAATTGCCAGGCCGTGACAGATTTGGGAGGTGGAAGGGCGGGGCGAGCCGACCTTGGTACTGCAGCGGATACGGAGGTTTGCAGAAATTCGAGAGAGAAGAACAATACGCTGCTCATCGCCGGGATCGCGATGTCACTGCTTTCGGAAATGAATCCTCCTGAGAAAAGAATACTGCAAATACAGTGATCGGGATGCGCAGGTGCGTGACCCGATCTTTCGCCCGCGTCATCGCAGCACGGCGACCCGACGGAATGGGCGTGGCAACTGAGCGTGCATGACGCCCAAAGCATCAACACCGCCAACGCTACCGCTGCTTTCCATTGGCTCACGTCTGGGATTGATAGTACCCCGACGGGAAATTCTCAAGCCAATTCCAAACCGGTTGCTTCACGCCGGCAGCGAACTGAGGGAAGCAGCACTGGAGGCGAGGACCGGGATCAAACGATCGATGAATATTCTTTTCGTTTGTCCCTCGGGGTCGACCGTGTGGACGGTGACGGGCGGGGAACTGTGCAGCGCAGGTGTTGGCGGGCGTTTTCAGGGTGATTGGTTCTCGACGAAGGAGCACAATACCCGAGCCGCACAAAGTTGCCGTTCCATTTTCAGGGAGTAGGTTAAGCGTGCGCTCGTTTGAGTATTCCGGGCGTGGCAAGGCACGGTTCCGCAGGGTTTTGGCGACATGGCCGTTCACCCGGCAAAGCCAGGGACAATTCGAAAAAGGAGATAAAGATGAAAATTCTCATGGTAGTCACATCGCACGATCAACTCGGGAACACCGGCCGCAAGACGGGTTTCTGGCTCGAGGAATTCGCGGCCCCTTATTTTGTGTTCAAGGACGCCGGCGCTGAGCTGACGCTGGCCTCGCCGAAAGGCGGGCAGCCGCCGATCGATCCCAAAAGCGATCTGCCGGAAAATCAGACCCCGGCCATGTCGCGGTTCAAACAAGACAAGACCGCACAACAGGCGCTTGCCCGCACGGTAAAACTTGCCGATGTGAAATCGGAAGATTTCGACACGGTCTTCTATCCCGGCGGGCACGGCCCCATGTGGGACCTGGCCGAGAGTCCGGTTTCGAAGGCTCTGATCGAATCATTCTACAACTCCGGCAAGCCGGTGGCGTTCGTCTGCCACGCGCCCGGCGTTCTTCGTCATGTCACATACAAAGGCGAGCCTCTCGTGAAGGGGAAGCAAGTGACTGGTTTCACGAATGGCGAGGAGGAAGAGATGAAGCTCACCCACGTTGTGCCGTTCCTGGTCGAGGATGAGTTGATACGCCTCGGCGCCATTTTTGAAAAAAAGGCCAACTGGCAACCCTTTACCATCACTGACGGACGTCTCATCACCGGCCAGAACCCCGCGTCATCGACGGTCACCGCCCAGGCGCTTCTGAAGCACATGACCGCATCGAAATCGCAGGCGTCAACCGACAGCGTGCAAATCGAAGAGAAGAGCTATGAGATGCCCCCGCACGAGGGGTTCAGCGTCGCGCATTTTCTCACCGTCTCCGACATCAACCGATCGGCCAGCTTCTACGAAAAAGTCTTCGGCGGCCGCGTTCTCAGCCGTGGCGACAGCAGCGGCGCGCCGGCGTACATTCAAATCGCGAACACCTGGCTCCTTGTCAACGTCGGTGGCGGGCCGACCCCGGACAAGCCGTCGGTAACGCTCAGCCCCCCGAATCCAGAGAAGATCAACGGTTTTATGAATATCCGTGTTGCGGACATTCAAGAGAGCTACAAGTTATGGAAAAGCCGCGGAGCCGAATTCATCACGGAACCGATCCCCAAGTACGGCGAGATTCGCTGCTACATCCGCGACCCTGATGGTTACATTATCGAGGTCGGGCAAAGCACCGACCTTAAGTACGGTTGACCGTCGGGAGGGACTTCGGCAACAGCATTGCGAGGCCGGCTGCGAGCAGCATCCCCGCGCCCAGCACCGTGAATGCCACGGAGACGCCGCCGTGTCCTGCGGTAAGCCAGCCGACGACGTAAGGCCCGACGAAACCGCCGACATTGCCGCAGGCGTTGGCGAGGCCGATGACGACACCGGCGGCGGTGCGGGGCAGGGTCTCGGTGGGAATGGCCCAGAAGGGAGCGAGAGCCGCGAAGGGACCGGGAATGGCGAGGCAGAGAAGGGCGTAGGAGAGCCAGAAGTGCTCCCGGCAGAGCACGCTGGCAATGAGACTGGCGCCGCTCAACAGGTAGACGGCTGTCACGTGTCCGCGGCGTTCGCCGGTTTTGTCCGAGTGCCAGGAGTTCAATACCATGATGACGGCGGTCACGGCATACGGCCCGGCGAGTAGCACGCCGTGTGTGACGGCGCTGAAGTCGCGGCCCTGCAGTGTGCTGGTGAAGAAGGTCATGCAACCGTACGCCTGGCTGTTGTGCAGAAAGTTGATGACGATCATCAGGTAGATCATCGGCTGGCACAGAATGGCGCGAAACGATACCGCGTTGGCGGCTGAGAGTTTCAGTTCCGCCGCCTCGGCTTCCAGTGTTTGCTCCAGAAAGGTTCGTTCTTCCGTCGAGAGCCATTTCGCTTCGCGCGGGTGGTCCCGGATGAAGAACCACCAGACCGGCAGCCAAAGAAGAGGAAGCAATCCCTCGAGCACCATCATGACCCGCCAGCCGTACACGCCCAGGAGCCATCCCGTCACCGGCGCGGAGGCCACGACGGCGAGTGGCTGGCAGAGGCACCAATAGGCATTGGCGCGGGCGCGCTCGGATCGGGGAAACCAATTGGCGAGCAGGACCGTGGTGGCGGGGAACACGGCGCTCTCCGACATTCCCAGGAAAAAACGCATGACCGCAAATTGCCCAAGCGTGCGGGCCAGTCCGCAGCCCATTGCTGACACTCCCCAGAAAATCAGGCAGAGACTGACCACCTTGCGCGCGCTCCAGCGATTCGCGAGGTAGCCGCCGGGGACCTGCAGCAGCACGTAACCGATAAAGAAAATGCCGGCGGCGAATCCCTTGAGGCGATCGTCCATGACCAGGTCCCGCATCATGGTCGAGATGCTGGGTTCCAGGGCGAGCGACACGTTGGTGCGGTCCACGTACGAGATCGTGTACATGATCAGCGCCACGGGAATGATCCGGAGCCAGCGTTGTTGCTTTATCGGGTCAGGCAATTCCCCGACTTCTAGCAAGCAGAGGATTGGCGGTCCACACGAATCAAGGCGGCGTGCCTGCCGGGGTTTGGTCATGGCGCGCGGCCGGGTAGTCCTTGCGACGGAAAAGGATGAGATTGTATGGGGACTCGAGGAGACGGGTTTGGGCGGCGTCGTTCCATCGGTATTCGGCATGGCCATCCTTGAAGAGTTCCACGACACCGGCGCGGGTGTAGTTACTGTTGATGAAATTGGCGGACCAATCGAAGATGAGCGAGGGAGAGGAGGCTTGGACCAGCCAGGAAGTTGGGATGGCGGCCACGACCAGCCAGGCGGGATGGGCGGCCTCGATTTCGGAAATCATCTCGCGCTGCATCCGGAGCGCGTAGGGTTGTTCTTCGACGAGTGCGTAAGTGTAGATGTAGCCGGTCGCGGAATGTAGGCGGGAGTAAAAATAAATCTCCGGCTCCGAGCCGAGCACCGCGACCTCGTCGTCGGGCGTGGCGTGATCCTTCAAATAATTGCTGATGGCCGCCGCTTCGGGAAAGGGATTGAAGCCATAGGTAATGCGGGAGGCGCGGAACGGCGTGGCCTTGAAGAAAATTTCGCGCTGCTGGAAAATTCCATAGCTCAGCGAGGCAAGGAAAAGTGTGATCGGAAGCCAGGCAATTGAGGTGAGTTGCCTTTTGCGCAGAAGATCGCCGGCGGCGATCACGGCAACTCCGGCCAGCAAGGCGAGCGGCGGGAGGGGCAGAATAAAATAATGAGGGCGGAAGGTGAAATTCGGGAACACCGCGACCACTGAACAACCCAGCATTACGGCGGCGAAAAAGGCGGTGGAACGATCGGGCTTTCGCAGGAGGACCACTAGGCCGAAAGCTGCGGCCAGAGCCAGGGGATAAAAAGCGAGCGGGATGGCGTCGAACAGTTTGAGCCTGACCGCGTGCAGGCCGGGATATTCGGTGGCGTAAGCGCGCGCGTATTGGATGGTCCAAAACCAAAACCGATCAAAAAGGCCCGCGTGCCAGAGGACCAGGATCACGGCCAGCAGCGGCAGCAACACACCGAGGGCGAGAGTTGCGGATTGGGAGAGAACGTTGCGCCAGTTGAATGGGTGCGATCGGCGGAAAACAATCCAGGCGAAGGCCAGCAGAAGAAAAAACATTCCGTGCTGCTTCATGAGAATGGCCACGCCCAACAGAAGGCCTGAACAGAAGAGCAGCAGATTTGATTTGCGTTCCACGGCGCTGAGCAGGAGCAGCAGAGCCGGCAACAACGCGAGCACGACGAATTGAGTGGCGTGGGCCGCGGTTCCGACGAGGTCGTGGTGCAGTGAGAGAAACGCGTAAAGCGACGCGGCGACCAGGCCGGCGCGGCGGTCCGCCAGGCGGGTGGCCAGTTGAAAAAGAAAAGTCGTGGCGGCGGCATTCACGAGAAGCAACCCGATGTGGATGCCGGACGGAGTCTGGCCGAACAACACCATGATGAGCGCATAGGCGAGTGACGCGCCCGGGAATTTCATGTTGTAGGCGAGCTTGTAGGGAGGAATCCCCTGGAGAATGAGCTGGCCGGTGTAGGCATATTCGCCTTCGTCCCTCTCAAGCGGCATCTCGCGCAGGCGAAAACGGATGCCGGCCGCTGCGATGAGAACGAGCGCGAGCAGCAGCCAGGTCCAAAGCCGCGTGCGGCTGGCTGAACCGGCTTTCGAAGAGTCGGCGGTTGCGGGCGGCGCGGCGGAAATCATTGCTGGCGCTGGTCCATTTGGGAAAGCATGCAGTTCGGACGGCGGGCGTATCAACTTCAATTTCGGCACTTTCGGTCAGTGGACGAAACACTTTAAACGCGCAGGTGGCTCTGAGGCAGTGGCTTGGGAGGGTTCTGGGGATGGGGAATGCGGCGGATCCAGCTGCGCAAAATTTTCACATTAGAATTGTTGACTTTTTGCTCCAGTACCGCTTGAGTGGATAAGTTACTAGTAAGTCAGGTTAACTTTTCTTAACCATTGATTTTATGGGGAGAACCAGTAATTCACGGGAACGGATGCTGAATGCGGCGCGCGACCTGATCTGGAAGCAGGGGTATTGCTCGGTCACGATCGACGACATCTGCCGGGAGGCCGGCGTGCGGAAGGGGAGTTTTTATTATTTTTTCGATTCGAAGGCGGACCTGGCGGCGGTCGCGTTCGAGGAATTTTGGGGCGCATTCAAGCCGCGCCTGGACGGGATTTTCTCCGCGAGTGTGCCGCCGATTGAGCGGTTGCAGGGTTATTTTCACTTTCTTTGCGAACACCAGGTTGGCTTGCGCCAGAAGTATGGGCGCGTTGTGGGATGTCCGTTTGCGTTGCTCGGCGCGGAGTTGAGCCAGCGCGAGGAATTGGTGTGCCGCAATGCGCGGGCGGCGCTGGGTTGCTGCCGCAAATATTTCGAGACCGCGTTGCGCGATGCCGAGGCGGAAGGATTGATCGAGTGCGCCAACATCCAGGCGACGGCGCAACGGCTGTCGGCTTTCGTTCACGGATGTTTGCTGCAGGCGAGAATCCAGGACAGCCTGACGCCGCTGCGCGATATGGCAGGCGGCGCGATGAGTTTGATCGGCGCACAACCGCGGGCGAATCCGCGTCCGAAAAAGCGGGAAATTGGGCGAGGCCAGGAAGTTGCCGAGTTCGTGGTGGCCTGATGCAGCTTCAGGGCATTTTCAGAAGCACTGCAGCCATTTGGTGAGAAAAGGCGAAAGCGGTCTTTTGGGTTTTGGCTTCGTTTCGGCTCAGTCACAGGGTTGCTTTAAACCTGCTCCTTCGTTGCAACTTCGTTCCGAATGGCTGTTGCTATGCAAGATTTTGATTCACAATATCTTCTGCGCAGACGCGGCATGTACATGCGGGTTGACGGAGGGAGAAGCCCTTTTATAGTAGGGTCAACAAATTCACAGAGAGCTCCGTAACAACGTGTCTGTTTTGACCGCTTAATCGAGTAACGCTGACCACCGGCGCCTGCGAGCCGGATTCCCGCCGCATGAAGAAACTGCATCAACGCGCTTTATCTTTTGGTTTGTGTCTTGGGCTGATCTGGTCGGGAGAGGCAACAGTGCGCGGAGAGGCGATGCTGGAATTATTCCAGGTGAATTGGGCGCAACTGACGCAGAAAATGCCTGAGATTGCGGAGGCCGGCTACGACAGTTTGTGGCTGCCCAATCCGGCCAAGGGGAGCAGCGTGTTCTCAGTGGGGTATGATCAATATGATCCCTTCGATCTGGGCGACCAGAACCAGGAGGGAACGGTGGCCACGAAGTATGGGACCAAGGCGCAACTGATCCAGATGGTGCAGACAGCGCATCGGTTTGGGATTCGCGTCTATTTCGACAACGTGATGAATCATCGGGGATTTACAGTGCCGGGTTTCAACGCGAGCACGCCGACGAATTACTATCCGGGGCTGGTGCCGATGGATTTTCATTTGCAGACCTTGAGCGGCGGATACTTCGCGAACTGGCCGAGCGTGCAGGATTACAACAACCAGTGGGACGTGCAGAACGAATCGCTGGGCGGCCTGATCGACCTGGCGACGGAGCCGGGATCGATCAATGATAATTTCGGTTCGTCGCTGGGCGGCACGGTGACGAAGCCGGTGTTCATCCGGCAGCCGGGCCATCCGGAGTATTACATGGACCCGACGCTGCCATCGATCGGCGGTCCGTGGCATCCATTCAACGGCAGCCATGGCGTGCCGGTGGCGGAGGATGTGAACTCGTATTTGATCCGCGCGGTGATGTACACGATGGACCAGACGAAGTGCGACGGGTTTCGAATGGACGCGGTGAAGCACGTGCCGTCGGGATTTTTTGGCGATTCGTTCACGAGCTGGAACGGCTACACGGGGGCGATCCAGGCGATGTACGACTGGGTGCACGGCTACGGGAGCAACACGACCGGCAACGGTTACGTGGAGGCGGACGACAGCCGGAACAGTTGCTTCGACACGGAAGCAGCGCGCAATGACGCCATGTTGTTCGGCGAGCACCTCGGGCAGCCGCCGACGTTTTCTGAGTACATCGCGCGCGGGATGCGGCTGTTGAACGCGCCGCTGCGCGACAATTTGAACAATGCGCTGGGCGGCGGCGCTTCGCTGAGCAAACTGGACCAGCGGGATTACGCGCCGTATTCCGGCGCGTTCAGCCAGGCGCAGGGCGTTCAGTTCGCGCAGAGCCAGGATGCCTCCGGCTGCTGCGCGACGCACCGCGAGCTGCAGAACGCGTATTATTTCATGCACGAGGGGATCGGGGTAATCTACTCGGACGGATTCAACAACGCGGGGCCGCCGAGCAGTTCGACCACGTTTCCGATCGTGCCGTTTGCGAATTACCTGGGCGAGTTCGGCGACAACCTGATGCCGGACATTTCCTACGTGCACAATCAACTGGCGCGCGGCGGCACTTGGCCACGGTGGAGCGATCAGAACATTGTGGCGTTTGAGCGTTATGACAATCGCGAGGGGAACATCTCGAATCCGCAGGACCAGGACGTGGTGCTGTTTGTGTTGAACGACAAGTCGGGCTTCCCCGCCGACATTGCGTTCGACGACGGCGTGACCCGCGCTTCCGACGGGTATTATGGAGCGCAGGGCGTCTCCAATTCGCGCGGCCAGGGACTGGTGGTTGGTTTTCCGCCGGGCTCGGTGCTGGCGCAATTGTCATCGTCCGCGCCTTCGGGAAACCGGGCCTACGCGAGGCTGCTCGTGCACGGGGCGACGGCCAATTACAGCGACGCGGTGAACACGGCCAACGATCCGACGCCGGCGAATCGATTGATCTATGTGGGGAATCAAATGCTGGCGCAGAACGGCGGGGCGATCGAGTTGACCGTGCCGAGCGAGAGTTGGGTGATGTATGGATACCAGTGGCCGGAGGCGAGCCGCGCGAGTTTGAAGGACGCGATCACGCTGAGGCAGGGAGGCGCGGACGCGCCGCGCATCACGGTGTTGCGGCGGGACGGCGTGAATGGGGATTCGCAGTTCAATCCGCTTTATCCCTACAAGATGCGCGGGAGCTTCGATCAGTTTGGGAACGTGATAACGGGGACGAATTATTCGAACCTCACCTACTCCATAGATATTCCGGTGGTGACGAACGGGGCGTTCGACATCGTGGTGCGCAACGACGCGTCCTCCGTGAACACGCTGGTGGAACTGGATGGAGGCGTGGACATCAACAGCCAGATGGGGCTGGGGCCGCTGTCGAATCAGCCGGGGATTGCGCCGACGAACATCGTGGACTTGCGCGACAACAAGCCCGGTTACGCCGATGACGTGTTTTTGGGTTACGAACAGACCGCGTTTCAATTTCGCAACGGTCCGGAGAAGTTCGCCGCGCGGAATATTTTGAGCAACAATGTCGTTTCACTGGGCGCGGAAACGTATCGTTATGTGGTGGGCGGCACGAACACCGTGGTGAGCGGCGCGGGTGACGGCGCGAACATCACGAACCAGACGGCGGCGTGGGTGTACCACGATCCGACCAACACGGTGACGGCGCAAGGGACGGTTCCGCCGACGCAGCGTTCGCCGGCGAGCCCGGGGGCGGGGCAATCGGCGGATGTCTGGGTGAAGGTGGGCTACCAGTTCCAGATCAACACCTGCTTCATTTATTACACGACCGACGGGAGCAATCCCGAGGGATCGTTCGGGACGGGCAAGGGGACGACGCAGGTGATCCAGGCATTTTTTGCGAACCACGACAGCGGGCAGACGAACATTGATTGGTGGAAGGGGACGATTCCGGGACAGAACAACGGGGTGGAGGTGCGTTACAAGGTGGCGCTGTTCCTTGGAGGCAGTGTGTATTCCGGGCAGAGCATCCAGCAGATTTCGGACGCGGAAACTTCGGGATCGAAATTGTATGGACTCACGCAGTTCGCCATCACGAATTTCAATCCGACCACGGCGCTCATCTGGCTGCACAACGACCTGAACACGAACAACACGGTGACGGGACTGCAGGAAGGTTTTCACGTGGTGCGGGCGCGGACGTTCCTGCCGCGCACCAACAAATCGAGCGTCTACAACACGTTCATCCAGACTTTCTATTACGACGCGCAGACGCCGACGGGTGCGGTGGTTCTGCCCGGGGCGGACGGCACGACGATCACGAATGCCACGTACACGGTGGTGGTGCGGACCGACACGACGACTACCGGCGTCGAGTACAACATCCAGGACGGTTCGGCCAACAACGACGATGCGGTGACGCATCTGCCGAATGGCAACGGCAATACGAACGGGCAGCCGGTTTTTGTCGCGGTGCCGCAGGCCGCGTCCACCACGCCGAGCCTGGACCAGCAATATCCGAATCTGCCGCAGGAGTACCGGTTCAATTACGTGGCGGTGCCGAGCAACGGGGTGGCGACGATCACGCTGCACTTGAAGAAGCTGACCACGAGCATTTACGCGAACCGGTACACGACCATCACGCGGACGATCAATACCGCGGCGCCGGCGGCGGTGTTGAATGTTTCGTCGCCTTCCTACAGCGGCCAGGCGGTGGTGTTGAATCCGGGCGACGCGTTCCCGATCATGGCGTGTTTCACGGGGAGCCTGGACGTGAACAACATCAACGAGTTTTCGATCTACATCAACGGCGTGCTGCAGCCGCGGCGCGCGGCGGATTTCACACCGCTTTACAGCATCAGCGCGCTGGGAGCGTCGCCGTGCGGTTACCCGCTGCGGACGCTTTCCTGCAATTGGACCAACGCGGGGCCGGGGACGTATAACATCGAGGTGGATTTCGCGGGGTCGGTCACCCTGAGCGCCACCAGCACGCTGAATGTGACTTCGTTTCATATCAGCAGCCTGGTGCCGAATGCCTCGGGCAACCTGATTGTGTGGGACAGCCTGAGCAACCTGAATTACCAGGTGTGGGCGACGACGAATTTGAATGTGCCGATGGAGCCGATCAGCGCGATCATTCCGGCGAACAGTTCGTCGAGTTTCTTCTTTGATCCCGCGCCGGACCCGACGAACGAATTTTATCGCGTGCAGGTGGCGCCATGATCGCGCGGAGGCGAACGGTGATCGGCCGGGCGGCGGCGGCATTTGTGTTGTCGATGCTGGTCGCCTTGCTGGCGGTTCCCGAAGCAGGGGCCGTGCTGGCCAATGCATTTCACATACCCGATGACAGCGGGGAGGTTTTGAATCCCAGCCAGAGCGGGATCAACATGCGCAGCCCGGAGTTCGAGATCGGGACGAACACCACCGTGACGATCTACAGCGGCGTGCAGAAGTTCGGCAATTCCTACGGGACGGCGAACCAAACGGGCGGCACGGTTTATTACAAGGCGCTGTCGTCGGGCACGTGGAATTCGATCGCGCTGAATTTTGCGAACAATAACGGGAACAACCAGTATTGGAGCGCGAGCTTCAATACCTCGGCATTCGGGCCGGACGACGTCATCCAATATTACCTGCTCCTCACGTTCGATGGCGTGAACGGGGTTCAGAACACATACGTCCACGGCGGGGACGCAGGGAGTTCGGTTACGGACACACAGGGCGTGGCGGCGGCGGCGCCGTTTACTATTCGCAATCGGCCGGCCTGGTTGTTTCATGCGAACAACCGGGTGATTGATCCGGGATCGGATTCCAGCCACAACAACGTCGAGTTCTGGGTGAAGGCGGGATACATCGGCAAGGACAACACCATGGGATCGCGCTGGGCCGACAGCGGCGCGGTTTATTACACGACGGACGGCACGAGTCCGGTGGGCAGCCTGGGCGTGGGCAGCGGGACCACGCACACCGTGGCGTTGAATTTTGATCACGAGGAAGACGATCCGAGCATTGCCGGCAACGCGATGTGGTGGGTGGGCATTGGCACGAATCTGCCGGGGTTTACGACGATTCAATACAAGGTTGGGATGTGGAACAGCGCCAACCACGAGGAGAAATTTGCGGATTACGATGCCTCGACGAACAACCAGACGTTTGTGTTTTCGATCGGGAGCGTCGGCGCGCCGGTGCTGACGGTGAACGGGCTCAATGCCGATTACACGACGACGCATTTGTTTGTGGACGAGGTGGCGGGGGATGCGATTCCGCTGACGATATTGTTCAGCCCGGGCGCCTCCAATGTGACCGGGGTGGACGTGTTCTCGAATTTGAATCGGCGCGATCGGGCGACGCAGGACGCGAACGGCGACGGGATCGAGGACGGTGTCCTGCCGCCGGACGGCAACGGCATCGCGACCGGCGACGACAACAACTATTACAAGGCGTACGCGATGACGCCGACAGGCACGCCGGGGCAGTATTCGCTGACGTTGAATGCGCAGAAAACGGGGGCATATCGGCTGACGGCGCGTTACAAGGCGCAGGGGAGCACGAACTGGAATTGGTACACCGGCAACGGGCGGCGGGACCATGCGATCGTAGTGTCGCCGGTGAAGGCGCGGAACATGGTGTTGTATGAGCTGAATGCGATGAACATTGATTCGCAGGGGACGCAGGATTACCAGCGAAGCACGTTCACGGACCTGTACAACGGGCCGGGATCGCGTCCGCACGATGCGGTGACGAACCGGTTCAATCTCGATTACGCGAAGAACCTGGGCGTGAACTGGCTCTGGTTCCAGCCGATCCATCCGATCGGGATTGACGGGCGGCAGACTGACAGCAACGGCGTGCCGTATTCGGTGGGAAGTCCGTATTCGGTGAAGAATTTCTTCGAGGTGAATCCACTGTTGGGCAAGGCGAACACGCGGCCGGCGGCGATGCAGGAATTCCAGGGATTCGTGGCGGCGGCGGATGCGGCGGGGGTGAATGTGATGCTCGACGTGCCGTTCAACCATACCTCGTACGATTGCGAACTGGCGAACAGCGGGGTGTATTATTTTGGCGGGACGGGCAATCCCGGCAACTGGCAGGCAACGGATGAAATAAGGAATCGCGAGGCGCGGTTTTATTCGGCGGCAGGCAATTATTGCACGCGGGCATCGAGCGCGTCGAACGTGGCGCCGGCGCCGGACCGCGGTGATTTTGGAAAATGGACGGACGTGCACGATGTGTTCTTTGGCCTGTACTCGGCGCTGGTCTGCCAGAATCCGCAGGACAACGGAAGCTATCTGAACGAAGGGGATTGGTTTGACTATACCCAGGCGGATTTCGATCCCGTCACGCAGAATGTGTGGAGATATTTCTCGGATTCGATCCTGTTCTGGCTGGACCAGACCGGTTGCACGAACGGCACGCCGGCGAACCAGACCTACCTGGGGATCGACGGCCTGCGGGCGGATTTCGGGCAGGGGCTGCCGCCGCAATGCTGGGAATACATCATCAACAAGGTGCGGTCGCGGAAATGGGATTTTGTGTTCATGACGGAATCGCTGGACGGCGGCGCGGTGACGTACCGGTCGAACCGGCATTTTGACATTTTGAATGAGAACGCGGTGTTCAGCTTTCAATCGGCTAGCACGGCGACCGACTATCGGAATATTTTTGACTCGCGGCGCAACACCTACGGGCAGGGATTGGTGTTGTGGAACAGCACGTCGCACGACGAGGAGACGTACGCGGACCCGTTCGAGGCATTGATCCGGTACATGGCGGGCGGGACGATTGACGGGGCGCCGATGATTTTCTACGGGCAGGAGCTGGGGATTTCGCAGAACTTCGGGTTCGACGTGTACCAGGAGAATTTTGGGAAGTTGATTCCGCATTTCATGGTGTACAACTCGCTGCAGCCGATCTTTTCGCCGGCGAACCGGAACTATGGGTTGGACCAGCTTTACCCGGTGTTCGCGGCGGTGGGGCAGGCGCGGCAGTTCAGCGCGGCCCTGCGGAGTTCGAACCGGTATTACCTGGACCAGACCGGGGGCGGCGGGCCGCAGCCCGGCATCTTTTCGGTGGCGAAGTATGAGACGGCCAATGCGTCGCCGAACTTTGGCGACGTGGTGTTTGCCTTTGTGAACCTGGACCGGAACAACAATCAGCAGGGAAATTTCAACGTCAACATCACGCAGAACGGCTCAAACCTGTTCGGGATCAAACCGGGGAGGATTTACAATGTGCGAAACATCGCCGCATATACGCAGATTGATGGGACGCGGCGGAACCAGTTTTTGATCCCGGGGAACATTTCGGGAACGAACCTGCTCAACAACGGATTGTTTGTGCTGCTCAAGAAGGTGCCAACGACCGATGGCGCGTGGGCGACCGATCCCTTCGAGGCGCAGTATCTCAAGCTGTATGACGTGACGCCGCCGGCGGCCTTGAGCGCGCCGACAACGCCGAAGCCATATGTGGTCGGGCACGTGGTGATCTTTACCTGGCCGGCGTTGAACGATCCGGACGGCGGGGTATCCGGCTATCATGTGGTGGTGGGCACCACGCCGGGAGGATCGAATGTGTTCAATGGGATTGTGCAGGGCACGAGCCTGACGGTGACAAACAATAATTTTAACCAGACGCTGTACGCGACGGTGAGCGCGATCAACAATGCCGGGATAGAAGGCGCACCGAGCGCGAGCAGCGCGGGGACGGTGTTGCTGGATCCGAATTCAATTGTGCTAGGCGTGGCGCCGGCGGGAACCAACGTGGCGCTCACGTGGCCGGGGATATTGAGCAACCTGGCCACGCTTTACAACACCACCAACCTTGCCGAGCCGGGCACGTGGATGGCGGACCCGGGAACGCCGGTGTTCAGCAATCAACAGATGCAACTCACGGTGCCGGGCACGAATGCAGCGAAGTTCTACCGGTTGCAGTTGAACTAGGGAACAATGTCAGAGGAACGATCGCCCTCACCCTGACCCTCTCCCGTTCTCGGGAGAGGGGACAGCGTGCGTGCGGTTTTCTTTGGGCGGATAGATTCGTCGTGTGGGTCCGCGCCGGGCAGTCGATACATTCGCTTATTCGGACCGCATATCGTCACTGCTTGAGCAGGTTCCATTTCTGGTTGCTGCCGCCGTTGCTGGCTTCCTGGTCCATCTGCGTGCTGGTGACCGTGCTGCCGCCGGGATCGGCGAGCACCAGGCCGCTGTGCAGATTGAAGAAGGTGTAACTGCCGTCGGCGTTCTGCACCGGCTTCCATTGATCGTCGCCGGAGGAGCCGAAGGACCATTGGATGATCCCGGCGCCGGCGGCGGTGGAGGCGCTTTGCACCACCGCATCGCGTCCGCTCTTCGAACTGGTGATCTGGTAATAGCCATTGGAGGTGGCGAGGAATGTCCAATCCAGATTCGTGCTGGCACTGACGGTCCACTGGGTGATGGGTGAGCCATTGGTGAGCGAGCCCTGGTTGTTCAACACGAGGCCGCTGGCCTGGTTTTGGATCTGGAAAACGCCGGCGAAATTGTTGGTGCCGGTCGAGTTGACGGTCAGACTGACGGTTGTGGTGTGAGTGAGGCTGCCGCTGATGCCGGTGACCGTCACATTGGCCGTTCCGGTTGCCGCGTTCGTCGCGGCAGTCAGTGTCAGGACGCTGGTGGACGTGGTGCTGGAAGGATTGAATGCGGCCGTCACACCGGAAGGCAGTCCTGAAGCCGAAAGGCTGACGCTGCCGTTGAAGCCGTTGATGGGGTTGACGGTGATCGTGCTCGTGCCATTGGCACCCTGGTTGAACGTCAGGGTGCCCGGTGAAGCGGAGAGCGAGAAGTCAGGCACCGGCGGAGGATTGACGACCAGTGTCACGGTCGTGCTGTGCGCCAGACTGCCGCTGGTGCCTGTTACGGTCACGGTGTAATTACCCGGCGGGGTGCTGGAAGAGGTGGTCAAGCTCAGGGTGGAAGGGCCCGAACCAGTCACAGAAGCCGGGTTGAAACTGGCGTTTGCGCCGGAAGGCACGCCGCTGGCGGTGAGGGCGACGCTTCCGCTGAATCCGTTCAGCGCCGTTACCGTGGCGGTATAGGAAGTGCCATTGCCGGCGGTGACAGTCTGAGAGCCGGGGCTGGCCGCGATTGAGAAGTCGGCGGCTGGCGAGGTGAGGCTTACATTGTCGAAGGTGGAAGTGTTGATCTGGGTGTTGCTGTGGGCTGAGACCGCCAGGCCGGCAGTGACGGCGGAGGTCATCACCACGTTGGTGGAGGCCAACCGGGTCCAGGAAACGCCATCGGCTGAATCGTAGCCGGTGAAAGTGTTGCCCGAGCGCACGAGCTTCACCCAATAGGGTGCGACCGGTCCCTTGAGCCAGCCAGTGATGTTGAACGAGGCTGCGCTGTTGGTCAGCCGAATTTGCATGGAGACGCCATTGGTAGGAGCGAGCAACACCGAGGCTTCAACTGAGCCGGTATCGGTTCCCTGACGGATCATCACGCCGGCTTTGGCGTAAGCCTGCGGGTTGCCCTCGGTGGCCACGCGCGCGAGGATGGTCTGATCGCCGGAAACGGATTGATAGACGTAATTGAACTGGTCGCCGGTGTTCCAAATATCGGCGCCGCTGCCATTCACGGTGAAAGTGCCGGAACTGTAGCCGGCGCTGCCAGCCAGGCCCACGGCGCCCACGTCGATATCCGTCCAGCCTGGAGGCAGCCCGGAGGAACCGCTGGTCACAGTGAGGGTGACGGGCGAGGAATACGTCTGGGCGCCGCTGGTGCCGGTGATGGTCAGGACATAGGAACCACCGGGAGTCGAGCTGGAAGTGGTAATCGTCAGAGTGGAATTGGGCGTCGCGCCATTGACAGTTGCCGGCGAGAAATTCGCGCCGGCGTCGGCGGGCAATCCTGTGACGCTCAAGGTCGCGCTGCCCGTGAAATCCGGGGTGGCGACAAAAGTGACGGGGTAATTCGCGCTGCTTCCGGCATTGACCGATTGGGGATCAGGCGAGGCGCCGATCCAGAATTCATTGGTCATGCTCAGGATCCATTGCGCGAGCAGATTCGTCGCGGGGACATCGGGGAGATTGGAATCGAGCGGCGGCATCTGGATGGAAGGACTGACGCCGAGATCGCGGGTGGAATCGCGCACGAGCAGGACGGAGTGCGCGAGCGAGAGCGGCGAGATGACGTAATTATTGGAGTCGCCCAGATTGTTGACGAGCGGGCCGTTGATGAGGCCGGCGAGAGCGGTGGGCGTGGTGATGCGGGCGTCCCACAGGGCGGGCTGCGCGGTGCCGCCGGGCTGATGGCATTGGGAGCAATTCGCGGCGAGGAACGACCGGGAGCGATATTCGAGGCTGTAGGCAGTGTTGGTTTGCGAGGCCAGCGCGGGCAGGGTGGACGGGTCGTTGGTGACCGGCGAACTGAAATAACCGGCGCCGCTCAAGGCTTGGATTTCATTGGTCGGCCCGAAGCCGTAATCCTGGGGACAATTCAACTGGTCCGTGCGAAACCCGAGACCGAATCCGCCGCCGGTTGTGTGGCAGGCAATGCATTCGGTTTGCGAGGGGAAATGCCAGGTTTGCGTCTGGACGATTCCGCCGGTGTTGACGAGGAGATTGGTGTCCAATCCCGCGGCGGGCGCGAGCACGGCGTTGGTCTGGGAATTCCAGATGTAAGTGATCCCGTAAATGCCGTTGGAATTCTTCACGAGAAAGCGGGTTTCCAGGCGGATTTGCGAGGTGGGATCGCCATTGGTCAATTCCATGTTGAAATGCTTGATCCAAATCGTGCCGGCGGGGAATGACCAGTTGCCGCTGGGGCTGAAACCAATCGTCGAACTGGTGTTGGGAACGGAAAACCAGCGCGATTTGATGGCGTTGTCCGACCAGAACGGCACATTGATCGTGTACGGCAGGATTCCCGGCGCAGGTTGCAGGGTGTCCTGCGCGCTCTGTAACGTCAACAGGTTGGTGAATGCGCCGGCATCGTACAGGGTTGGCGGCAGCGGCGTGCCGTTGGTGGAGGAGTTGTAGATGATGCGCCGGAGGGTATTGTCGCTCATCGAGGTGTAGAGGACATCGCCGTTGCGCGGGTCCACGCCAAAAGCCGAAACGCTCGAAGCGCCGGTGTTGAAGAGCAGGTTCGGAGGGGAAATGGTGCCGTTGGTCTGCGTGAGCGCAACAGCCTGGGTGGCAGGAATGGCCCAGATATTTCCGCTCACGTAATCGCCAAAGACGTAGTTGCCGTAAAGCTGCGTCAGCTTGGAGCCGCGATAGACCACGCCGCCGATGATGGCGTTGCCTTGATTGGTGGCGCTGCCGTGCGAATAGCAGACGAACGGGGCAATCGGGTTTATCGGGGTGGGTGTCGCGTTCAAAATTGCCGTGGTCACGCCGCTGGGCGGGCTGTTGGTGGCTTCCCACCAGGACCAGCCGTAATTGCCGCCCTTGGTGATGATGTCCGCTTCTTCAATTTTATCCTGGCCGACATCGCCGCAGAAGAGATTGCCGGTGGCAGGGTCGAAGGACATGCGCCAGGGATTGCGCAGGCCCGTGGCCCAGAATTCCGTCTGCACGTTATTCGTGTTGATCGATTGATTGTCGTATTTCGTCACGCCAACGAAGGGATTGTCGTGCGGGATGGCGTAATTGGTGGTTTTCGAAAAAATGGGGCTCAGGTCGGAGTTCCGATTGGGCGCCAGGCCATGCGGGTCGATTTTGTCCACATCCAGGCGCAGGATGCCCGACCAGAGGCGCCAGGTGATATGCTGCGCGTTGGTGTAGTAATCGTGTTCGTTGCCCTCGTCGCCGACGGAAACATACAGATATCCGTCCGGGCCGAACTTCATATCGCCGCCGTTATGATTCACCGCCCGCTTGAGCTGGGCGTAGACGTAGGTCTCGGAATTCGGGTCGCCCAGATTCTTGTTGCCGGACATGAATTTGAACCGGGACAGGAGATGGTGGAGGCTGTTGGTGCCGCTTCCGTTTGTCGCCTGGCCGGTATAAAAGACATAGAACGAGTTATTGGTAAGATAACCCGGGTCGAACGCCAGGCTCAGGAGGCCCTGCTCACCGGAGCTCCCGCTGTTGGAGGTGGTGGAGGTCACCCGGCTGGAGATGTTCATGAAGATCGTCTCCGTGGGCGCGGCGAGATTGGTGATCTCGTAGATGATTCCGTTCTTGGAGACGACGAACAGGCGGTTGGTTTCGCCCGGCGGGCTGACGATACAGACTGGATTGGTGAAATTCAGGCCGGAGAAAGCATTCGCCTGGGCATAGCCAAAAGTGGGCAGGTTTTGGGGGAGCGTCAACGAGGTGTTGGGGACCCGCTGCAAGGCGGCATCCGCCGACAGCAGGCATGAGCAGGACACGATAAGTGCGTAAATAGCCGAAGTGAATTTCATAGGGTAACAGGCGTTCTGCCAACTAATTTTACCGTGAAAGGTCCGCTACGTTACAAAGTGATATTCGATATTGGGAAGCCTAATGTGCGAAAAATGGCATCCCCTTTTTGTATGATACTGAGGTTTTAAGTGAGTGGCGGGAAAGTAATGGGGATGGGGAATTCCGGATTATGCCACGCCGTTCCGGGGTGGGAGTCAAATTTATCTTCCTCCAGAGGTCTGCGCAGGCGCTCCGACCTCCGGTCGGTCTGTGGCAAGCCTTTGGCTTGAGAAGATGCGAATGACCGTGCGCTGCCAGGGCCCGGTTACGCGGGACGCGTGAAGGAACCAAGGGCTGCGGAAATAAAAAAGCCCCGCGGGGAGCGCGGGGCTTGAAATGATGGCAGTTTCCGCGAGGGAAAGCTCAGGAGCGGCGGCGACGGAAGATGGCGAAACCGGCGAGGCCCATGCCCAGCACGATTACGGTGCCGGGTTCGGGGACGAGGGCAAACGAGGGGACGTCGAAGATTACGTTCTGGCCACCGCCCGTGCTGGAATTGATGACGCCAAATGAGCCGACGCTGGTGTTGTTCTGTTCCAGACCGCCACTGACGACATCGGCAAAGCCGCCGCCCAGGTTGGTCACGGAAAGCGAGTAGGCTCCGGTCATCGGGTTCAGAACCACATCCCAATCCCAGACGGAGCCGCGTGCCTCACCGGAAGGCAGCAGGTGGAAACCAGTGTGATCCGTGAGGCTCAACTGATTGCCATTGACGATGCCGAAGGAGAGCAGTTCGCCTGCGCCGAATCCGGCGGTGTTGTTGCCGCTGCGGAGGTTCACCAGGCTGGCGCCCGGGGAATCGGCGACGTCGAAGCGAGTGATGATATGAAATTCAACCGGCCCGGAAATGCTGCTGGCCAACGGGCGGGAGATATCGAAGCCGCCACCACCGCTGTAGAGAGCAAAGGAGAAATTGCCTTCCACCTGGCGGTTGTTGACGCCGACGCCTTCCATATAAGTGCCGCCGCCGCCCTGATCGGCCAAGGGTGTCCAGAGGCCGTAGCCGAAGCCGCCGTTGATAGGGGACCAGTTATGGGTTGGTTGGGGGGCGTATGCCGGGTTGTCCGCGTTATCGAGGGCAACGAGTTGAGCGTGCGCTGAAACAACAAACAACGCACTGGCCAAAAGACCAAGAGATAGTAGGTGCTTGTTCATAGTCTGCGGGTTCTGAGTGGCTGATAGCGGTTGGGATTCTTAACCAAATGTCCAACAATGTCAATGGATTTTTGTGCTGGGATTTTTTCGGGCGTGGTACGGAAGGAAATTGTTCCAGTAGACGGATGGTATGCGGCATTCATTGTGGGCTGGTGGTGCGGGCCTGGAGCCAGTGGAGGTCGTCTTTGGGGTCGGCGGTGGCGGCAAGCGGGTTGTACTGGGTTTTCGTGACGGGATGATCGCGGACGGAAGCGTCGGTCCATCTTTTGATTTCAGCGTGTCCATCGGCAAATGAGAGAGCGCCGCTGCCGCCGTGATAAGAGGCGGGGAGATCCTGCCAGGCGGTGTCTTCACTCATGTTGACGCGGAAGAAGCCGTCGTTGATGGAATCCGCGTGCTCGTCAATCATGACCCAGGTGAGGGACGGGCCGGGATTGAGGAGTTGGCTTTGCTTGGAAAAGAGCTGCCAGCCGGGCTGATTGATGGAGGCGGCATCGCCGGGGCTGTAGCCGCCAAGCATGCCGTTCATGGACATGCTGCGGACACGCGGGCCCTTGGCGCCATCGACGCGGTCGCCGGGGCACTTGAAAATGCCGACCGAGCGATTGCAGTACGGGCCGAGGAGGGAATCGGTGAGATAGGAGGTGTTGGTATTGTCGGGCCAGGGGGCGCTGGGCGGGAAGTCCCATTGCATCTTGCCGATGACCCAGCTTGCGGCGCCGGCGCCGCTGAGGTTGGCGTTGGGGACAAAGCTGCCGTTGTTGTCATCGGCGTACATGATCCAGGCGAGGGTGAGTTCCTTCTGGTTGTTGATGCAGGCGGCGCGCTGGGCTTTTTGCTTGGCGCTGCTGAGCGCGGGGAGCAGCATGGCGGCGAGAATGGCGATGATGGCGATGACCACCAGCAGTTCGATGAGCGTGAAGCCGCCCGGACAGGGAACGCGCTGGGAACGAGTGCAGCGTGAAGGGCGGGTCGTCATATGGTGACGAGACGAAATTGAATTTGGAGGAGGCAATTGTCAATGTTGTTTGACCCGCATGTTCATGCGTTTGACGACAGGAGGGCGCCGCCTATAGTAGGCTCATCTAACATTCACCATTCGCGAAACATGGTCCGCAATATCGTCTGCTTTTTGACCCATTCACGCCGGAAATTCATTATGAAAGCCTTGAACAAAATTGCACTGCTCGCGGTCGCACTTGTCTGCGCGGGGGGATCGGCTTCGGCGCAAATCTTCGCATTTGACAGCGGGACCAACTACAACTCGGGATGGAACAACGGAGACAATAACGGGTTTGGGTTTTCTCCCTGGGCGCTGGCAAACACGAATGTGAACGGGCAGGGATATTCGGGGTTTTACATCGGGCAGCCGGGTGGCGGCCAGGGGGGGATTGCCAATCTCCCCGGCGGAAACGCGTTCAGCATGTATGCGCATGGTGGGGCCAGCAACGCGGCGGTGGCGTTTCGCGCGTTCACCAATTCGCTGACGACGAACCAGGTGTTCAGGATGTTGTGGGCCAACCATGGCATTGGCGGGAGCACCGCCAATCGCGCCGGTTTCAGCCTGCGTCACGCGGATTTCACGGATGATTTCGATGATGGCGTGCGCTTTGGGTTTTATTACATTGGAGGCGGGCAGGATTCGTTTGTTATCGAGGACGGCAACGGGGTGACGGCTGTGGGTCTTGGATACGGCAGCGGGCCGTTCGAATTGGAATTCACACTGGAGGGGAGCGACACGTATCGGTTTGTGATCAAGGATCCGACGGGCTCGACGATACTCTACCAGACGGACGGGCAGCCGCTGGAGGTGGGGAATAATTCGTCATTTCATGACACAATCGACAGCCTGGCGTGCTATGCGTTGAACACCGACGGCGACCAGAGTTTTAACAATATCACGATCTCGTCCACGTCGCTGGTGCCGCCGACGATCGCCAACGTGACGCCGGCGAACGGGAGCATCTTTGTGGATCCATCGCAGACGAATGTTTCGTTCGAGGTGGATTCGGCATTTTCGACGGTGTCCCCGGGCGGGATCACGCTGCTGCTGAACGGCGTGGCGCAGACCAATTTGACGGTCAGCAGCGTGGTGCCAACCACGTCGCTGCAGGTAAGCAACAACGCGCGGCTGCAGCCGGACGCGATTTACAATGCGACAATCATCGCAACGGATGCGCACGGCAATCGGGTGACCAACAACTTCAGCTTCAATACGTGGATCACGAATCTGTTTTTCATCGAGGCGGAGGATTACAATTTCAACCAAGGGGGATTCATTCCGGACCCCGATCCCAATTCGTTCGGGGCGTCGTCGGGCCTGGCGTTGCTGGGGACGAACGGGATTGATTATTTCAAGCCGGACCCGGCCGGGGCGTTCAACGCCGGGGCGGCCAACATCTACCGGCCCGGCGACCTGGTGGATGTGGACGCGCCGCCGACTTCGGCGGACGTGGACCACGACAATTTTGTCAGCAATGGTTACACGGATTACAACCTGTCGTTCATCCAGTTTGGGGAATGGGAGAATTACACGCGGAAGTTTACGACTTCGACGGCATATGCGGTGTATGCGCGGATTGCGAGCTTTTCGGGCCAGACCACGATGGAACTGGACCAGGACGCGGCCACGACGGCGACCGGGACCAACCAGGCGCGCGTGGCGCTGGGGACGTTTGTGTCGCCGTTCAGCGGCGGGCCGCAGGCGTATGAATTTGTTCCGTTGAAGGATATCTTCAGCAGCAACGTGCTGGTGCATTTCAGCAGCACGTCGCCGACGACGTTGCGGTGCACGGCACTGGGGACGGGATACAATTTCAACTACCTGATTTTTGTGCCGGTGACGAACACGGCGACGCTGAAGCCGTTCATCAGCTTCGGTTTTCCGTTCCCGAACGCGGTCGTGGCGCCGGAGTCGTTTATTTCATTCACGATTGCGAACCGGCAGACGGCGGTGAACCCGTCGAGCATCAAGGTGTTGTTGAATTCCAATGACGTCACGAGCGGGATCACGCTGAGCAACAATGCGGCGGGGACGGTGGTGAGTTACGTGCCGCCGGCGTTGCTGACGCCGAACTCGACGAACACGCTGACGGCGATATTCAGCGACAACGGCGGGACCGTCACGACGGTGACGAACACGTGGCAGTTCACCGTGAATGGCGCGACGATCGTTACGTTGCCGGGAGCGGACGCACAGCCGCTGGGATCGGTGACGATACCCGGTTTTGCGATTCACATTGCGAAGGCGCCGGACAGCGCGCCGGACTCGGACTTTCCAAACACGCTGGCGCGGGCGGAATTGCAATTGCTTGGGCTGGTCACGAACAGCAACGGGGTGGCTTACGCGAACCTGGCGACGAACGGGAGCGGGAGCAATTTCTACGCGGAAAGCAACACGGTCAATTACGACATCACCGGGTTTGCGACTGGATCGGCAACGTTCGCGACGAAATCGCCGTTCCCGTATGTTCCGGCGGCCGCCACCAACGATCTGATGGCGATGGCGGCGGAGACTTATCTGCAATTGGGCGTGGGCCAATATGTGGTGCTGGTGCGGAGTGACGATAATTTCCAACTCACGTGCGGCCCGACGCCGGCGAACACGAATTTCTACATCGCGGCATATGACAATGGCCGGAACAATGCTTTTCCGACCACGATGTATTTGAACGTGACAAACGCGGGGCTGTATCCGATGCGGCTGTTGTACGGACAGGGGAGGTTTGGCGGGAACGTGGAGTTCTATTCGCTGGATCGGAGCGCGGGGAATGCGCCGGTGCTGATCAACGATCGGAGCAATGCGCATGCGATCCTCGCATTCCAGGCGCCGCCGGCGGGAGCGGCGGTGACGATCCAGAACGTGGCGCACAACGGGAACGTGACGGCGTTCAGCTTCGCGACGCAATCGTCGCACAGTTACCTGGTGCGGTACAAGATCACGCTGGGCGACGCGAGCTGGCAGACATTGACGAACGTGACGGGGAACGGGGCGACGGCGTTGATCACGGATCCGGGCGCGAGCAATGGTTCGCGGTTTTACCAGGTGGAGACGCAGTAGATTTTCCCACACACCATCCCCATCGGAGAAAACCGGGTTACAGCCCGGTTTTCGTTTTTCCGGGGGATAACGAGGAACGATTGGGCCATCCCGTTTTAAGAATGGCATTCGCATCGGGGCCGCCGCGGTGGGGACACCCGCGCGCCGAGAGGTTAATCTTTGGGGACGAAAGTGGCGACGCGTTTACGCGCTTCGGCGAGCTGGGTGGCGGTGAGTTCGCGGGAGATGGCGTCGCGGAGGTCGGCGCCGAGCTTGTCGCCGTGGGCTTCGCAGAGGGCGAACCATTTGTAGGCTTCAATTGGGTCGCGGGGAACGCCCTTGCCCTGGGCATAGAGAATGGCGAGTAGATTTTGGGCGCCACCGAAGCCTCGTTCAGCGGCGCGGCGATACCAGCGGGCGGCTTCGGCGTAGTCCTGAGGCACGCCCCAGCCGTTTTCGTACATAAGGCCGAGGTTCTTTTGGGCGCTGGCGTAGGATTGGTCGGCGGCGAGGTGGAGCAGTTTGAGGGCTTCGGCGTAATCCTGGGGCACGCCTTTCCCGTCGCGGTAGAGTTCGGCGAGGTTGTTTTGAGCGGCGGCGTAGTTTTGGTCGACGGCCTTGCGGTACCATTTGATGGCTTCGGAGTAATCCTGGCGTACGCCACGGCCGTCGGCGTAGAGCCAGCCGAGGTTATATTGGGCCTCCGCGTAGTTGCGTTCGGCGGCGAGGCGGAGCCATTTGACGGCTTCGGAGTAATCCTGGCTGACACCGGTGCCGTCGAGGTACATGACGGCGAGACTGCTCTGGGCTGAGGCGAAGCCCTGGTCGGCGGCTTTTCGGTACCATTTGGCGGCTTCGGTGGGATCCTTCTTCACGCCGCGACCTTCGGAGTAAAGGATGGCGAGATTTTTCTGGCCGTCGGCGAAGCCCTGGTCGGCGGCTTTGCGGAACCATTCGACGGCCTGGTCGAGGTCTTGATTGGTGCCCCGGCCGTATTTGAAGGCGAGGCCAAGGGCGGTCTGGGCTTCGGCGTCGCCTTTTTCGGCGCGGGAACGGATTTCATCGAGCGGTTCGGCGTGGAGGAGAGTTGCGCCGAGGCAGAGGACGAGGGCGGAGCAAAGGCAGCGGGAGGTGAAGCGGCGTTTGGGAAAGCGCGATTTTTTCATGGGACTCCTGCCGGTCGGTGATGCTGGGGGAATGAAAGCAGAATTGGAGGGATTTGCCAGCAGAATCAGCGTTGGTCGTTATGGAATGGGAGAGTCGGAGGAACGTTCTCCCTCACGCTGGCCACTCTTCCCTAGGAGAGGGAACAGAGTAGGGACAGGGCATGGATTGACTGAATCGTCGAGCGTGCGGCCGTCAGCTGGGGAATGCGCTTGGAGGGTTGGCCGGAAAAGCGAAGGGGATGTCCGGATTGTTGCAGGGAATTCACGGTGGCGACATGGGATTGTAACAAGGGTAGTTGCTCATTGCGAAGGACTTGGAAACTGGAAAATGGGCGCCAAAGCGGCTTTACAAGCGTTTTGTCGCAGCTAAAATCATAACTGACCTAAATATATGACTGGCGTGACTGACCATCTCAGCCGGGGATCGAGTGCCACCGCGAAAGTGGCGGAGATTTGCCGGACGCATTATCGACTGCGGCTGGCGCAGGGGCCGGGGGACGTGCGCGCGGCGCAATTGCTGCGGTTTGTGGTCTTCAACCTAGAGTTGCAGGAAGGGTTGGAGCAATCCTATGCGACGTGCCTGGACGCGGACGCATTTGACGAGGTGTGCGATCATTTGTTGGTGGAGGATTTGCGGACGGGCGACGTGATCGGGACCTACCGATTGCAGACTGGCCGGACGGCGGGGGCGAAGCTGGGATATTACAGCGCGCAGGAGTTTGATTTTTCACCGTATGAACCATTTCGTAACGAGATGGTGGAACTGGGGCGCGCATGCGTGCACAGCAGCCATCGGAATCTCGTGGTGTTGAGCCTGCTCTGGAAGGGGATCGCGCATTATGCGCAGGCGATGGGCTGCCGTTACCTGATGGGGTGCAGTTCGTTGACGTCGCAGGACCCGGCGGTGGGGATGGCGGCGTATCGGGATCTGCAGCGGTATCTGGTGGCGGAGGCGTGGCGGACGAAGCCGCTGGCGAAGTACGAGTGTGCGACTGACGGGGCGCCGGTGAAGGCGCCGAAGATTCCGAAGTTGCTGACGGCGTACCTGGCGCTGGGCGCGAGGATTTGCGGGCCGCCGGCGCTGGATCGCGAGTTCAAAACGATTGATTTCCTGACCTTCCTCGACATCCGCGCGATTCCGGAGAAGGTGTTCGCGCGGTATCGGGACTGAGGCGGGTTCCGCGGGCCGTGATCACGTTTCTTCGCGCCGCTTTCCGATTGTGTGGTTCGCTGCTGCTGTTGGCGTCGGCGTCGGCGGATTTCTTCCTGCGCATAAAACTGAGAGGAAAGGCGGGTTCATTGCAGGAGCGGGCGAAGTGGCTGAGGCTGTGGTCGCGGCAGTTTCTCAGGATCCTGCACGTGGAGGTGACACAGGAGGGCGCGCCGCCGGAACGGGGAATCCTGGCGAGCAATCATCTTAGTTACGTGGACATCCTGGCGCTGGGATCGCTGCATCAATTTGTTTTTGTGTCGAAGAGCGAGGTGGCGTCGTGGCCGGTGGTCGGGCCGGTGACGAAACTGGCGGGAACGTTGTACGTAAATCGTCAACAAAAGTCGGATGTGGTGCGGTTGGGGGAGGAGACTGAGAGAGTGGTGAACGCGGGCGTGGTGGTGGTGTTGTTCCTGGAGGGGACGAGCAGCGATGGGTCAGAGGTGCTGCCGTTCCGGTCGTCGCTGCTGGCGCCGGCGGAGGCGCATGGCTGGCCGGTGACGGGGGCGTGGATTCATTACGAGGTGGAGGACGGGATTGCGGGGGAGGACGTGTGTTATTGGGGGGACATGACTTTTGGGCCGCATTTCTTCAAATTGATGCGAAAACGGCGGATTAAGGCGCGGGTGAAGTTTGGGTCGGCGCTGTCGAATGCCGCGGATCGGAAGGAGATGGCGCGGGAGGCGCATGCGCAGGTGTGCCGGTTGAAGGAGGAGCACGAGCGGGCGTCCGGAGGACCGAGGGAGCCGGCAGAGAGTCAGGGAAGAAGTGGCTGACGATTGTCAGCATGAGCAATTCACGACAGGGGAGAGTTGGGGGCGGGAGGTTTTAGGAGTTGACCAAAACGTCAAGAGTGGGCCAAAATCGCGGCAATTCCAATGATTGGGGCGTGATGTGCGCGGGTGGAATGCCGTCTGCTACCATGCGCGAAATGGCGAGCACCCGACAAGATCTGCCAAGCAGAAGCACCCCGGTTCCCGGCGAGCGTCATGGAATTGTCACCAACATGTTAATAAGTCGGCGTTGATTTTTGGGGTGGGAGATTTAGCATTGCGAACATTGGAATCGATCCGAGGTCAGACGCAGGTCCAGCCTGAACCGCAGAATCAGAGCAAGAAAAACATACCTACAAATGAAAAGAACCCTATTCGGCCTACTCGTTGCCGGCTTCGTGGCCGCCGGTGTGCAAGCGCAACAAATATTCAACGATGCGATGAATTACCCCACGGGGCTCATCACGACGAACCTTCTGACGAACGCGGGGCCTTTTATTTTCAACCCGTGGGTGCGGCACAGCGGGACTGCAAATGATTCCAAGGAAGTAACCTACCTGGGAAACGCGGGGCTTTCGAGCGCCGGGCAGCGGTACTCGGTGAACCAGAACAACACGGACGACATTCACCGGTTGTTCGACCCGGTGAACACGAACGGGGTTGCGGGCGGTTCTTTGTATGTGAGTTTCATTGTGGCGGTGACGAATCTGCCGGCGAACGGCGGCGGGACGTATTTCGCGCATTTTCAGGACGTGAACACGAATGCGATTCCGGAGTTTCGGGGGCGCATATTTGCGGTGACGACCAACCTGACGGGTCTGTCCATCGGGGCGCCGTTGCCGGGCACGTACCGGTTTGGTGTAGGGAACGCGAGCGGTGACTTTTCCGCAGGCACGGGTGGGCCGAACAAGGTTGTTCCGCTGGACCTGGCGACCAACACGGACTACATGGTGGTGGAGAAGTACAATCTGGACGATCAGGACGCGACCATTTGGGTGAACCCTGGATCGGAGAGCGACACGGCGAACAGCGCGGGACCGACGAGTGACACCGGGGCGGTCTCGAACGCGCTTGCGGCGTTCTCGTTCCGGCAGAGTACAGGCGAAGGGATCCTGCTGATTAGAAACGTCATTGTGGGGAATTCCTTCGCGGACGTGGTGACGAACGTGCAGACCACGCCGGTGATTGCGATTCAGCCGAAGCCGATCAGTGATTATCAGGGGAACCCGGCGAAGATGGAGGTGGTGGCGTCGGGATTGGGCGCGACGTATCAATGGTATCAAGACAACGCACCCTTGTCGGGCGCGAACAGCCCAATTTACTCCATTGCCTCGCTCAGCGCGGGCGATGCCGGCAATTATTATTGCGCGATCAGCAACGGCGGCGGAACGACCAACAGCGTGACGAATCTGGTTTCGGTCAACACGACGCCGACGCCTCCGACCTTCACGCTGGAACCGACGAACGAGACGAATTTTGCGAGCAGCACGTTCAGCCTGAGCACGGCGGTGTATGGGACGGGTCCGCTGGTGTTCCAATGGTACCAGGTGGACACGAACAACAATACCATCATGCTTAACGATGGAACGCTGGGCAACGGCACGATCATCTCGGGATCGACGACGTCGAACTTGGTGATGGCGAGCACGGCGCTGGGGCAGAGCGGGCAATATTACCTTCAGGTGCAGGGTGGGGACGGAACGACCTACAGCACGACGAATTATGTGCAGGTGCTGCCCCCGCAAACCGCGACCATCGGTTTCCTGCGCACGCTGCAGGACAATGTGAACTGGCTGGCGACCGACACGACGACGCTGTGGTCGGTGCAGGGTGTGATCGTCAACGCAACGAACCAGACGTCAGGCAATACGTCGTCGTATTATCTCCAGGACGCGACGGGCGGCATCAACCTGTTTGTGACGGGCACGGCGGCGCCGAACTTCCGTCCGCAGATTGGGGACAAGGTGGCGGCGGTGGGACAACTGGCGAGCTTCAACAGCACGCTGGAACTGGAGGTTTTCAATTCAAATCCTTCCGAAAACGCGACGATATTGAGCCACAACAATCCGTTGCCGGCGCCGAAAGCGATTGGTTTCACGGTGACCAATGCCGCGAACATCGCGTTTTGCGAGACGAACCTGGAAGGTTCGTTTGTGATGCTGACGAACGTTTACTGGGGAACAAACCAAAGCCACAACTTCTCCCATACCGTGATCAACATGACGGTGACGAATGCAGCGGGAGTGCCGTTCAACGTGTTCCTGGCCGGCCAGGACACCAACCTGGACGGCGTGCCGATTCCGGCGTTCTCGTGGTCGGTTTCTGGTGTGTTCGGGCAATTCCTGAACAACACGGCAACGCCGCGGTGGAAGGGCTACGAGTTGGTGCTGACACGTGCGGCGGATATTGTTTCGACAGCGCCGCCGGCGGTGACGACGACGCAGAGCGGTGGCGCGGGGACGACGCTGACCTGGACGGCGGTGCCGTACAGCTATTCGTACAGCGTGCTGGGCGCGACGCAGGTGCAGGGGCCGTACACACCAGTGGTGCAAGGCCTGACGTTCACGAACACGCTGGGAACCTACACGGATACAAATGCCCCCGGGTCGGTGAAATTCTACCAGGTGGTGACACCGTAATGAGGTGGGGCACATCAAAAAATTGATCCTGATTGCGGCGCCCCAATCCGGAAGGATTGGGGCGCTTGCCATAAGGAAAACGAATGAAAAGCGGCGCTTGCGCTCCGATTTGGATTAGCGGTAGCATTGAAAAAACGGTAGCAGGATTCCAGACAACGCAATTAACATGATCCTGATGCAGACAGACCCATCCCCCCGACGGAATCTCACTTCGCTGGCATTCACCTTGATAGAATTGCTGGTGGTGATAGCCATCATCGCAATCCTGGCGGCCATGCTGCTGCCGGTATTGAGTTCGGCGAAGGAAAAGGCGAAGAAGGCGAATTGCCTCTCGAATCTCAAACAGTGGGCGCTTGCGCAAACGATTTACGCCAACGACAATGGGGACGGAATGCCGACGGACGGGATGGGCGCCAACAAGCAATACGGTCCGGGAAATCCGCTGCCCACGGGGACACCTGACGATCCACACGCATGGTTCAACCTCCTGGCGCCGTTGGTGGCGGAAAAACCGTTATCCAATTATTGGGACAATATATCCGGCGGAAATCGCCGCAAAGACATGCCATTTCCCGGCGGGCCGACCGGGGGGCCGATCTGGCATTGTCCGAGCGCCAAGATGACTGACACGGAGTTTAACCAGTTAAACGGGTCGGGCGCCTACGGGTTCTTCAGTTACGATTTCAACATCGATCTCAAGAAGCCGTACGATTATCCGACCATGCCGAAAGTATCATTCCTGCCGCATCCGGGATATACGGTGATGATGTTTGATAGCGCATTCAACCCGGTGACGGAGATTGTCAATGGCAGCCCAGGTTTCAACTCGGTGAATCCGGCCAACCGGTGGGTCACCATTGCGACACGGCATACCCATGGAGCCGCCATGTGCTTCTTCGACGGCCATTCGGGCTGGTACAAGGACGACTACATCACCAACGGGGCGGATTATAGCGCGAAGATCGAAGCAACGCGTTACGACATCATCTGGGATTGGACCTATCGGCAGACTCTGGGGTTGTAATTGCGGCAATTACGGATTGGAAGAGCGATGGTCGGACGGGTGCCGCCACGATGTCCGCCAGGGGGCAGTGTGATTTCCTTCGGAGTGAGGGAGTTGGATGCAAGTTCCTGCGTCTTGTGGCGGCAGTTGCCGCTGCCGCGTGAACGCGGCGGTCCGCTGGCATTTCGGTGATCACGGGGGAGAGGGTTCACGCCAGGGTTGGGAGGTCTGGAAAGAATTCATCATTGCGGCGGATTGGGCGGCGAGGGCGGGAATGTTTTTGGTTTGGGCGAGGGTTTGGGCCCGGCGGGCGGCGGTGAGGGCCTCGGGGAAGCGGCCGGTTTCGGCACAGGCGGCGGCGTAGGTAAGAAGGAAGGCGGGGTTCTGATTTCCAGTGAGCTGGCAGGCGCTGGCGGACATGTTGAACGCCTGCCCGCCATTGCGAAGTTCGGGCCGGGGATCCGTGGCAAGAATCCACGAAAGGGCGTTCAAGGCTTCGGGAAAATCCTGTTTGAGAATAAGCGCTCGCGCGTAGCGGGCCATGGCTTCCCGAGTTTTGTGCTGGCCGGCAAGGGCGAGGCCCCATTGGTAGTGGAGGTTGGGATCGCCGGGATTTGCCTGCGCGGCGTTGGCGAGGAGGTCGGCGGCGTCGGCCCATTGGCCGAGTTGGTTGAGGGCTTGGGCGAGGTTGCATTCGGTCTGGGGATCGTGAGCGTTGAGGCGGAGGGCGGCGCGGAGTTCAGTGGCGCCTTCGGCAAAGCGGTTTTTCTGGAGCAGGATGACGCCGAGATTGTTGTGAGCCTGGCCGAGGAGAGGATCGAAGCGAAGGGCGGCGGCGTAGTGGCCGGCGGCTTCGTCAAGCTCGCCCTGCTGCTGGAGGAGCTTGGCGAGATTGTGATGGGCGATGGCGGATTCGGGGTTTAACTCGAGGGCCTGCTGATAGTGGGCGATGGCTTCGGCGGGATGATTTTGGCGGGCGAGAATCATGCCGAGAAAGACGTGGGCCGGTTCGAAGTACGGGCTGAAGCGGAGGGCGGCGGTATATTCGGCGATGGCCTGGTCGAGGTCGCCGCGGTTTTCGAGTTCGTGGCCGAGGAAGAAGTGGGCCTGGGGATAATCGGGTTTAACCCGGAGTGCCTGCTGAAGGAGGGGGATGGCTTCGTCGTGGCGACCGTCCTTTGCAAGGAAACTGCCGAGTGCGGTGATGGCGAGATAGTTGTTGGGAATGACTTTGGCGGCGTGTTCAAAGAGGGTGCGGGTGTTTCGCCAATAGGTGAGCTGGACAGAGGTGGAGATCAGCAAGGCGGTGGCGGCAAGGGCGGCAACGGGGCCAAGGGGAAAGTGATAACGTCGGGCGAGTTCGGCTGCGCCCCAGACGAGAATAATGAAGAGGCCGATCAACGGGAGATAAGTGTAACGATCGGCCCAGGCCTGGTCGCCGACCTGGACGAGGCCGATGACGGGGACGAGGGTGCCGAGGAACCAGAACCAGCCGGTGAGCAACCAAGGGCGGGCGCGGCGGAATCGCAATGCGAGGAATGAAATCAGGATGAGCAGCAGAGCGGCGCCAATGGTTTCAGCGAGCGGAGTGAAGGCGGGATAAGGATAGAAGATGGCGAGGTGGACCGGGACAAACATGGCGGCCGCATAGTGGACATAGGAGACGAGCGCGTGGGAGATGCGTTCGCCGAGGGTGAGCTGGCCGGTGGAAATGATGGCGTGGGCGCTGCCCTGGGCCCACATGGTGAGAATGCAGCCGAGAGCGGAGAGGGCGAGGAAGGGGAGCTTTTCGCGCAAAAGAGGCGCGAAAAGCGAACGCGAGGATGGAGAACGGAGGATCGAGGATGGAGAAGATGGGGGCGACGAACGCGATTGCGGATTGCGGGTTGCGGATTGCGGATTGGAAGAAGCGGGAGCGGCCGGTCTGATCACGGACTGCATTCTTTGCAATGGCCACCAGTCAAGGAGGAGGAGGATGAAGGGGAGGGTGACGACCATGGGCTTGCTGAGCAGGCCGAGGACGAAGAAGCCGAGCGTGGCGAAATACCAGGGCCATGGGGACTTGGATTTGAGGTGTGCGTAGCGCGTGTAGGCCAGGAGTGTCAACAGCCAGAAGAAGGCGCTGAGAACGTCCTTGCGTTCGGCGATCCAGGCGACGGATTCGACGTGGAGCGGGTGCCAGGCGAACAGGGCGGCGACTGCGGCGCTCAGAAATAATTCGCCGGTGAGTGTGTGCAGGAGGAGAAGGAGGAGAATGGCGTTGGCGGTGTGGAGGAGGAGATTGGTGAGGTGATGGCCGGCGGGACGGAGTCCGTAGCACTGGCAGTCGAGCATGTGGGAGAGCCAGGTGAGGGGATGATAGTTGCTGGCGTGACTTCCCTGAAAAGCCCAGACGATGGCAGGCCGGGTAAGGCCGGATTGGACGTGGGTATTTTCGGTGACGTAAAGCTGGTCGTCGTAGGTGATGAAGTCGTGCCCGAGCACGGGTGAGTAAAGGGCGGCTGTCACGAGCCCGAGGGCGAGACAGGTCCAAAGGAGGCGCGCCGGACTGCGGTTGCCACTGCCGCGGATGTCCTTCACGGACCAAAATTATGATGGAGGGAAGGCGAACCAGCGAAGCAGAAACTGGCGGCACATTGTTACAAATTGGAAACGGATCAATTAACCACCGGGAAACAGAGGCACGGAGAAGAGAAGGGGACGGATGCACATAAATGATGAATTTTTTAGTTTATCCGGGGTTTATCCAGCGGAGATCGTTGCGATTAAATGTCTTAAGCAGGGATATCCGTACTTTTCGGGATTGGACCACGGTTGTCCTACCCCCTGGGGCAGAATTCGGGCGTGAAAAATAAAGATGAAATGAAGCTGGATGATGTTGCAAAGCTCCAAGATCGCAAGATCCAAGATACAGAGAAGTTCCAAAAACCAAATCTCAATATAAATGAGAGGTTTCGGCGATTGGACGAACGCGGTGGACAAGTGGGCATTGCTGCGGTTGGTTCGACGGACACAGCCGCGGGGAATGCAGAGGCGCGAAAGTGGGGAGTGGCGTGGGTGGGTTTCGGCGGTTCGATGCGACGTGTCGCATCGGAGGAAAGCGCAGACATGTCTGCGCATTCCAAAACGCTGGCGCGCGGAAGGTGCGCGGCAGAGGCGCGAAAGGTGCGAACTAACCAAATAGCTGCGACGCTAGCTGCGCGGGGCGATTTTGGCAATTGGTTGGCGGGCAATGGATTAGAGAAATGGGGGAAGGATAATCGCCGATATGCGCCGGAAAAAAGTTTGTTGTGCGAGGGTGATCGGCGATTTTCGGTGAGAGGCCCGGGGAAACGAAGGAAGGGCCAGCAGGGACAAACGCGAGGAGAGGCGAGGGCAGGAAAGCGCGTGCACTGGGCTGATTGGCTACAACCGGTTGGCGGACACATTGCTGCGTCTGGTCTTTCAGACGCTGGCGGTCCGCGAAATTGGGGGTGCGGTACGGCTTGGAGTGGGGAGGGATTGGTTTTAAGGTGAGGGCATCATGATTGCGCGGGTGACATTGGAACTGGCGCTGCGGAAGGAGTTCGACTACCTGGTGCCGCCGGAGTTGGCGGGGCAGGTGGAGGTGGGGAGCCGCGTGCAGGTGCCTTTCGGCGCGCGCAAGGTGATGGGATGCGTCACGGCGCTGGCGGAGGAGTCGGATCGGACGCGGTTGAAACCGATTTTGAAGGTGATCGGGGCGCAAACGCTGGTGACGACAAAGGTGCTGAAGCTGGCGCGGTGGATCGGGGAGTATTATTGCTGTCCGCCGGAGACTGCGCTGAAGAGCGTGCTGCCGGAGGCGGTGCGGCGGGAACAAGCGGGCTGGCGGGAGCGATTGTATGTGCGGGTGGCGCCGTCGGCCGGGGAATTTCCGAAATTGCCGAAGCGGCAGCGGGAGGTGTGGAACATCATCGAGGAACGGCGGGAGATGCCGTTGCGGGAGTTGATAGAAACGGCGGAGACGACGGCGGCGACGGTTCGGCACCTGGAGGACAAGGGATTGGTGGCGATCAGCGCGGAGATTTCCGAGCGGGATCCTTATGCGCATGAGGATATTTTGCCGACGCGGCCGCTGGTGTTGAATGCGCAACAGGCGTCGGCGTTGGGGAGGATTAAGGAAGCGATGGGGCAGGCGGGGGCGAGCGGGGTTGTTGATGCCAATGGGCCGATTCAGGCAAGCGGGCGCCGAAAGGAGAAATTAGGGACGCAGTGGAATGCGTCCCTACCAGGCGACGGGGAGAAAGAGGGTTCGGATTTGAGTCTGTTTTCAAAAAGTGCGCAAAGCTCATCCGCCGTCTCAACAGACGACGAGACTCAGGTTTCAAAAAGCGTGAGGGAGAACTTGAGCCGGGTCTTTCTTCTGCACGGAGTGACCGGGAGCGGGAAGACGGAGGTCTATTTGCAGGCGATTGCGCATGCGCTGGAGCAGGGGCGGGGGGCAATCGTGCTGGTCCCGGAGATTTCGCTGACGCCGCAGACGGTGGAGCGATTCAAGGCGCGGTTCAGCTCGGGTCCGCTGCAGACGCTGGTGGCGGTATTGCACAGCCATCTTTCGGCGGGCGAGCGACACGATGAATGGCACAAGATCCGGCAAGGGCGGGCAAGGATTGTGATCGGGGCACGGTCGGCGATTTTTGCGCCGGTGGAACCGCTGGGATTGATCATCGTGGACGAGGAACACGAGCACACCTACAAGCAGGAGGAAGCGCCGCGTTATCACGCGCGGGATGTGGCGATCATGCGCGGACGGATGGAGGGCGCGCCGGTGGTGCTGGGGTCTGCGACGCCGTCGCTGGAGAGTTTTTACAATTGTCATCGGGGGAAGTACACGCTGCTCGAGTTGCGGGATCGGGTGGACGACCAGAAGATGCCGGTGGTGCGGGTGGTGGACATGCGGCAGTCAATGCGGCGGGGCAAGGGGATTCCGATTTTTTCGCCGCAGTTGAAGGAGGCGATCCAGCAGCGGTTGGAGCGGAAGGAGCAGACGATTTTGTTTTTGAATCGGCGAGGATATTCGACATCGCTGCAATGTCCGTTGTGCGGGTATGTGGCGGGGTGTCCGAATTGCAGCGTGTCGCTGACGTTTCATCGGCGGGAGCAGAAGCTGGCGTGTCATATTTGCGGCCATGCGGAGTCGGTGCCGGCGGTGTGTCCGAACACGAGCTGCCGGAATCCGCAGATACGGTACGCCGGACTGGGGACGGAGAGGGTGGAGGACACGCTGACGAAATTGTTTCCGGAGGCGCGGGTGAAGCGGATGGATTCGGACACGCTGCGGCGGAAGGAGGATTACCGGCGGGTGCTGGGGGATTTCCGGACGGGGAAGATCGATATTTTGGTGGGGACGCAGATGATTGCGAAGGGGCTGCATTTTCCGAACGTGACGCTGGTGGGGATTGTGTATGCGGACCTGGCGCTGCACATGGCGGATTTCCGGGCGTCGGAGCGGACATTTCAGTTATTGACGCAGGTGGCGGGGCGCGCGGGGCGCGGGGACATCGAGGGCGAGGTGTTCGTGCAGGCGTTCACGCCGTTTCATCCGGCAATCCAGTATGCGCGGCGGCATGATTTCGCGGGATTTTACGAGCAGGAGATTGAGTTTCGGCAGCAGCTCAATTATCCGCCGGTGAGCCGGGTGGCGTTGCTGACGTTGAAGGGGCGCAATGAGGACAAGGTTCGGCTGTCGTCGGAACATTTGCGGCGGGAATTGGAGAAGGCGCTGGCGGCGATGCGGGAATTGATCATCGCGGGGCCGGCGCCGGCGCCGCTGGCGAGGGCGGAGTCGCAGTACCGGTATCAGATCATGCTGCGGACACGGCAGATGACGGCGGTGAGCAAGGCGCTGGCGGGATTGCTGGAGGCGGTGTCGCTGCCGGAGGACGTGATGCTGACGGTGGACATTGACCCGGTGGATTTGGCGTGAGAGGCGAAAATGAGGAAGAGAGAAGCTGCTGACATTCGGGCGCAAGGTGGGTTACAGGGAGGCAAATCAGATGGAACACTCGCCCTCACCCCGGCCCTCTCCCCCAGGAGAGGGGGCACCGTGCGGAGACGCGCTTTAACTTCTCTCATCGCCCAGGGTACGCCTGGTTTGTCCAATTTTCAGGTAGGAGGTTGCAGGGCGGCAGGAGGGTGTTCGCTATGCGAGCGTTCGAAGGATCGCCAGCCTGCCGACTGGGAAGTCGACGATTCAATCCCGACTGTTCGAGACACAACGGGGGGCCTTGTAGGAAATTTCGGGGCGGACAAAAGGGAGGAGGCGGCTAGGATATGAGGCTGACCATCGACAGAATGCCTATGAAGAGATTGATGGAGAATCCATTCGTCCGCTACGGAGCGCTGATTGCGCTCGCGGCGATATTGGCGGCGGTGTTGTATCCGGACTTCGTGCGGGGAATTTTCAGCTCGGACGGGTTCATGCCGCATGCGCATTGCTACATGAACAATCCGCGGATGATCTGGCTGCACGTGATCTCGGACCTGTTCATCGGGCTGGCGTACGTGAGCATCTCGGGGACGCTGGCGTACATGGTGTGGAGGGCGAGCCGGAGCATACCGTTTCACTGGATGTTCCTGGCGTTCGGGTTGTTCATCGTGTCGTGCGGGTTCACGCATTTCATGGAGGTGTGGACGGTGTGGAAGCCGGTGTATTGGCTGGCGGGATACGTGAAGGTGGTGACGGCGGTGGCGTCGGTGACGACGGCGATTGCGATGTTCCCGCTGGTGCCGAAGGTGTTTGCGATGATCGAGGCGGTGAAGGTGTCGGAGGAGCGGCGGTTGAAATTAATGGCGGCGAACCGGGACCTGGAGGCGTTTGCGTCGACGATTTCGCACGACCTGCGGGCGCCGCTGCGGACGATGCAGGGGATGGCGGTGGCGTTGAAGCAGGACTTTGGCGACAGGCTGGGGGCCGACGCGTTGCATTACGCGGACCGGATCATGGGGGCATCGGAGCGGATGGACGAATTGATCCGGGATTTGCTGGATTACAGCCGGGTAAACCTGTCGGAGTTTGAACTGGGGCGGGTGGAGTTGAAGGATGTGGTGGAGGAGGCGACGTCGATGCTGGCGGCGATGATCCAGGAGCGGAACGGGGAAATCCGGTTTGAGGGGGACGGGATGGCGTTGCTGGGGAACCGTTCGCTGCTGCTGCAGGTGATGAGCAATTTGCTGAGCAACGCGTTGAAGTTTGTGGCGCCGGGAACGCGCCCGGAGGTGAGCGTGCGCGCGGTGGCGCGCGGCGAAAACGTGCGCGTGGAAGTACGGGACAACGGAATCGGGATCGCGGCGCAGCATCGGGAGCGGATCTTCAAGGTGTTCGAGCGGTTGCACACGTCGGCGGAGTATCCGGGGACAGGGATCGGGCTGGCGATTGTGCAGCGCGGACTGGGGCGGCTGGGTGGGGAGGTGCATGTGGAGTCGGGCGTGGCGGGAGGGAGCTGTTTTTGGTTTGAGCTGCCGCGGGCGTAAATCGGTTGATTTCAGGCAAATGCGCTTGTCAAAGACAGCGATAATGAATAGATGCACTGGGTAAGTTCGTCTTAAATAACGATATGAAAGTTCGAATGTTCCTTAAGCCGGGCCTGCTGACCATCGCGGCTGGTTCTCTCGTTTTGAGTGGCTGCGTGATCCGCGAAACGCGCTATCAACCGGCGCCGCCGCCGCCGGTGGTGGTGCAGCAACCTGGGCCGGGTGGGCCGCCGCCGGATCAGGCGGTTGGTTCGGAGGTGGTGGTGTCGGAAGCGCCGCCGCCGCCGATTGTGGAGCAGGTGACGGTTGCGCCTGCGCCAGGGTTCATATGGATTGGCGGGTACTGGGCGTGGCGCGGACATTGGGTGTGGGTGCACGGGCGTTGGGGCCGTCCGCCACGTGCGGGCATGGTGTGGGTGCCGCACCGTTATGTGTATCGCAACGGCGTGCATGTTTACGTCCGGGGCGGGTGGCGGTTTTAGCCGCCAGAAAATCCTTGATGGCGCGCGAAAAAGTGAATGCTTTTTCGCGCGCCGGCGTATAGGATGGGTGGCGACCAAAAATGGAATATTTATGAAGAACCTGAAGCCCCTGGTGCTGACCGTCCTGCTGGCTGGCGCTGTCCTGGCCCCGTTTGCCGGGAAAGCGGATGATGCCAGGAAACCGCGGCCCTACACCCTGACCACATGCATTGTTTCCGGCGAGAAGCTGGGCGGCGACATGGGCGGGCCGTTTGTCTATATTTACAAGGACAAGAACGTCAAAGACGACGCGGGTCGCGAGATCAAATTCTGCTGCAAATCCTGCCTGAAGGATTTCAACAAGGACACCGCGGGATATCTCAAGAAGATAGACGAAGCTGAGGCCAAGGCGGCGAAGAAGTAAATTGCCCGCGGGCGGCGGTGGGAGCCTTGCGACGATTCCAATGTTTTGCCTCTTGCACTCGGCTGCGCTCCTTCCTATTTTCGCATCATGAAAAGAGTTTTCGTCGCCGCCCTTTGCCTGGCCTGCGCCGCCTCGCCGGCGCTGCTCCGCGCCCAGGAATCCACGCCTCCCGCACCGCCTGCGCCAGCGGCGGTTGACGGGATGTCCGCGCAGGAAATCCAGGAGAATTTCAAATCTCTCAACGGGAAAATCCAGGACATGATGGACGCGCGGGAGGCGCAGGGGAAGCGGCTTCAGGACCTTGCCCACGAGATCAGCGACCTGCGCGACCAGGTGTCAAAGCCGGCGGGTAATTTCGCCACCGCTGACGATCTCAAGCGGTTGACGGATGCGATCGAGGAAATCGACAAGAAGCGCGAGGCCGACAAGGAACTCATTTTGAAGCAGCTCGAGAAGCTTGGGAAGGCCGTGGGCGCGCCGACGACGCACATCAAGTCAACTCCGCCTCCCGCCGACCCGGGAACGGCGCCGAAATCCGGCGGTGACGAACCCGGTTACACTTATCAAATTAAATCGGGCGACACGCTCCTGCTCATCTCACAGGCGTATAAGGAGCAGGGAATCAAGGTGAGTGTGAGCGACATTCTCAACGCCAATCCCGGACTGAATCCCAAGAAGCTGTATATCGGGCAGAAGATCAATATTCCGGCCAAGGGAGCGGTAGCGAAGGCGAACTGAATCCGGTCATTCCATCGGGTACTTCATTCCCCACTGCGCCCTCAGAGTGTCCATCGTGCGCATGATGGAGAGCGTTTCGTCCAGCGGCATCACCTTGCTCTCGAGTTGTCCCTGGCGCAGGCATTCCATGAAGGCCGCCGCTTCGAGTTGATAACCGTTCCCGGTGAAGGGGAATTCGAGGAATTCCTCGCCGCCAGCGTCGAGAGTCACGGTCATGTCCGAGCCCCTCCACCACGAGCGATGCAACCGGATGCGTCCCCATGCGCCGATGATATCCGCTTCGTGAAAGGTGTTCGCGCGCAAGGTTGCTTCGAGCAGGGCGAGTTGTCCGTTCGCGTGCTTGAACACAATCGCGTCCTGTTCGTCCACACCGGTGGGACCAATCTCGGCGACGCCTTTGATATCGGTTGGCGTGCCAAAGATCATTGAACTCAGCGACACCGGATAGACGCCGATGTCGAGCAGCGCCCCGCCGCCCAGCGCGGGGTCGTGCAAGCGCCCGTCGCGCCGTTCGCGCTGAAATCCGAAATCCGCCGTGAGCATGCGCACGTCGCCAATCAAGTTCTCGGCCAGCATTTCGCGCAGGCGCACCATGGACGGGAGAAATCGGGTCCACATGGCTTCCATCAGCAGCAACCGTTTGGATCGCGCGGCGTGGATAACCGTCTCCGCCTGACGCGCGTTGATCGTGAATGGTTTCTCGCAAAGCACGGGCTTGCCGGCGGCGATCGCCATCAGGCAATTCTCCGCGTGCACAGAGTGTGGTGTGGCTACGTAGACGGCGTCGACGTCGGCATCGCTTGCCAGTTGTTCGTAACTGCTGTGGCGGTGCGGGACGTTGAACTCGCGCGCGAATTCATCCGCCTTCGCCTGTGATCGCGAGCCCACCGCCACCAGTTCGGCGTCGAGCAGCGCGGCGAGACCGGTGGCAAACTTCCGCGCGATCCCGCCCGTGCCGATGATTCCCCAACGTATCTTGTCCGCCATGTTGTTTCCTTCCGTGTCCTTCGTCCAACGTGATTCTACGCCATCATTCCGGGCTCACCAACTCCAAACCGGTTCAAGAGAGATCGGACCGCTGGCACAAGGTGATTCCCACGATTCGCTTGACCGCGCCGAGTCCCGATTCCATTTTAAGGCGACCAGATATGAAAACCGTCCAAACCAAATCATTCCTTACAGTTGCTGCGGCCCTTGTTCTCGCGCTTTTGCCGTGCCTCGCAACGCACGCCGCGGAACAATCCACACACACCAACACCGCCATCGTGCCCGTCCCGCGCAACGCGAAATGGGTTCAGCGGCATGACGGCTTCGTCACACGCGCGAAAGAAGGCGGCTTCGATCTGCTGTTCGTGGGTGATTCAATTACGGACTTCTGGCGCAATCGCGGCAAGGCGGTCTGGGACGAAAACTTTGCCCCGCTCAAGGCTGAGAACTTCGGCATCAGCGGCGACCGCACCGAACATGTTCTCTGGCGGCTTCAAAATGGTGAACTCGAGGGCGCACATCCCAAACTCACGGTCCTGATGATCGGCACCAACAACACGCATACCAATTCCGCGGAGGAAATAGCTGAAGGCGTGACGGCGGTCGTCAAGGAAATCGAAACCCGCTGCGCGGAAACCAAAATCCTCCTGCTGGGCGTCTTTCCTCGGGGCGAAAAACCGGATGCGCCCGAGCGTTCCAAGATCAAACAGGTCAACACCACCATCTCGAAGCTGGACGATGGGAAACGGGTAAAGTACGTCGACATCGGCTCACAATTTCTGAATCCAGACGGCACCCTGCCCAAAACTGTGATGCCGGATGCTCTCCATCCGAATGAGAAAGGTTACCAGATATGGGCCGCCGCCATCCTTCCGACCGTCAGGGAGCTGCTGAAATAAAGCCTATTCGGTTACCTTCGTCGCGATCCGGATCAGATTGCTGAGCACGCGATAATAGAGCGCGATCAATTTCTCGGTGTGGCTGCGTCCTTCGCGCAACACGAGTTCGAAAGGGTCGGGATGATGCTCCGTGTTTTTGGCGTACTGGTTTACGAATATTTGTTCGGTGGTGTGCTGGAAGGGATAACGCATGCTGGCCGTTTTCTCCTGGATCAAATTGATTCGCTCCTGCATCTCGGCGCACAAATCCTCCAGCGCCGGGGCGAGATTGTCCGCCGGTTGATGCTCCTGGCGGACTCGCAGAAGCAAGTCCAACGCGGCGCAATCCCGCCGCAGCTCCAGCAAGGGCTCGAACACTTCGCCGAGCCGCGACAAGGTCCAGACCATCTGCGTCGCCTCTTCGCGCAGTTGGGCCGCCCCGGGGATTGTCGCGGCCACCTGGGGAATCCGGAGCAGTTGCAGGGCGTCGATTAATTGGTCCCGTCCCGCATCCTCAAATTCCCTGATGCCCGCGCCCGCCACGTCCCTGGCCTCGCGCGCTTCGCGCAACGCATCCTCGATTTCGCGGTCACCCACGCCAAAGTCCCCCGGATCAAAAATAACCCCCGCCTGCAGCAAGTGACTGGCCTGAATGACGCGCGATAACCGTTCATCCGCCGACTTGAATGAGCGATAGGACGCCTCCGCACCGGGTTGCAATTCCACCATTCTCCGCCGTTGAATATCGATGTCCTGCCGCAATACATCCCGCCCCCGCAGTGAAACCATCATGTTTTCCGTCAGAATGATAGGCCGTAAACTCGTCGTTACCCCGAGGAAGAATCGCTTCACCGCCTCTTCGTCGGGAGCGTAGTCGTGGACGGCTTTCTTCGCGGTCTCCTCGGTGGAGACGAGCATGCCCGGCGAGAATTCCGATCCCATGAGCTGTTCGTAATGCAGCGCAGTCATCCGGCGGCAGAAGCCCGAGAAATCCGCGAACAAACTGCCGGCTGGCGCGGTTGCGTGGAACACGCCCGGTTCACCGGCTTCTGTTGCGCGCCGAATCCGTTCCGCATCCGAGGGATGGGTGTCGAACAGCCGCGTCTTGCGTTTGGTTGCCTGTGAGAAATAGCGGTCCTGAAGTTCCGCGGGCGCCTCGCGCGCGCGGCTGGCGATCAGGTCGGGGATGTGGTCGTGCAGCTTTTTCTCGCTCTTCCATTTTGCGACCATCTGTTCCTCGGCCATGGTCGCGCCCAAGCTCAGTTGCTGCAGGCGGCGCGTGACGCCGATGAATGTCGCCGTGCCGGACACTTTCATTGCGTATTGGTCGGCGTCGAACTCCATCTGGCGCTCGAGCACGCAACTCAATGCGTGCCCCGCCATCATCAGGACCCAAAGAATGCTGCGGCTGAACCAGACGCCCAATCGCGCCAGGTACATGATCAATCGAACCCACATGCTTTCATCTCCCGCCTCGGACATTGCGTAAAGCATCCAGTCCCATCGATCCCGCACGTAAACCACGCGGAAAAACCAGGCATTGATCCGCCGGATGACGTAGCTCGCGCGCATGGCGGCGCCCTGCGAGAAATGCCCGTATTCGTGTGCGATCACCGCCGCCAGTTCGCTGACGCTCATCCCCGCGACCAGCGGCAGCCCGATCACCAGGACAATGTCGTTACCCAACAAGCTTCGCCAGCCGGTCCGGAATCCCGCCGCCGCATTCACGTCCAGGCTCACGTCAATCCGGCTGGGAATCGGCGCGCCGAGCGTGCGGCAAAGCCAGCCGATCATCACAAACAATTTGGGCGCATCCGAATGATTCAAGGAAAACGGCTCCTCCGGCTCCTGTTTCGGGGCGAAGATCGGCTTCACGAGGAAGAAGGTCAGGACGATCCCCGCGAAAATCGGCCCAGCGTAAAGGAAGAGTCTGAACATCATCACCCGCGGGCCGCCGATTTCCGGCCATTCCAGCAGCCCGGAGAAGTGGATCGCGTACCAACAGACGCCGCACGCGAAGGCGGCCACGAGCGCGAGATACAGCAGCGGCAGGAGCACCATGGCAAATGAAACCGCTACGAGGCTGGTCCGGTACAAGAATGATATCTTCGGCCGTTCCAGTTCGCGTTCGACGAATCGCCAGGAGGAATCTCCGGCGGAATGGCCCGCCGGCTCCAGCGACTCCGCTACATCGCCAGGTTCCATCGGTCTTTGTTCGCTTCTTGACAGCCCTTGTTCAGCAATTCCAGCTTGCCGGGCTCGGCCCGGATTGAAAAGTCAAATTCATCCGCCGCGTTCGAACCCGCTGTATCAGGCTTGTCACCCCGCGTTCCCGGGTTTATTCCTTCTTAAATGAACAAGACCGGTCCATTCGCCGTGGCGCTCGCCCTGATGGCTTTTTGTGTTTCACATGGCCTCGCGGCCGAACTTGTCCCGCTGAACCTGAATCTGCCGGCGCCCACTTTCGTCGGCACGCCCAAGGACGCGCCCCAGCGGCCCAATGTCGAACCGCTTTCCACCAAGCCCCGCGCGCCGTTGATGGTGCCCGCGGACGTGAAGAATCTGGCGCCGTCGGCCAAAATCACATGCAGCGACACCAACGCCACGGCCGCAACGCTGGCAAAGCTCACCGATGGCAACAAGGAAGCCACGGATTCCACCATCGCCTCACTGCGCAAAGGCCCGCAATACGTTCAATTCGATCTGGGCGCGCCGGCTGAGATTTTCGCGATCGTGATCTGGCACGCCTTTGACACCCTCAAGGTTTATCACAGCGTGGTGGTTCAGATTGCCGACGATGCCTCATTCACCACGAACGTCCGTACGCTGTTCAACAACGATACGGCCAATGCCGCCGGTCGTGGCGCCGGGGCGGATCGCGAATATTTTGAAACCAACGAGGGAAAGCTGATTGACGCGAAAGGCGCCAAGGCCCGGTTCGTTCGGCTTTACTCCCGCGGCAGCACCGACAGCGCGCTCAACGAGTACACGGAAATCGAGATTTACGGGCGACCGCCGAAATGAGCCGCTCCGTCATTCCAGGGCTGCTGCTTGCGCTGACCGTATTAATTGCCCTCGCGCTCCGCTGCCCGGAACTTGACGTCCGGCCCATGCACAACGATGAGGCCGTCAACGCTCTCAAGTTTCGTCCGCTCCTGGAACGCGGCAACTACCGTTACGATCCCACGGAACATCACGGACCCGCGCTGGCGTGGTTCACACTCGCCTGGACCAGACTGACCGGCGTTTCTGATTTCAATCACCTTACTGAAGCGCGCCTCCGCCTCCTGACCGTGCTTTTCGGTGTCGGCTTGATTCTTCTGCTGCCACTGGTCGCCGATGGGCTTGGTTGGGAAGCCGCCGTTTGCGCCGCCCTGCTGACGGCCGTTTCGCCTGCGATGGTGTTTTACAGCCGTTACTACATTCATGAGATGCTGCTCGTTTTCTTCACATTTCTCGCGCTTGCCGCAGGCTGGCGGTATTACCGGAATCCGGGCGTTGGCTGGGCGGTTGTCACCGGCGCAGCCATCGGCCTGATGCAATGCTCGAAGGAAACGTTTGTTCTTCCTTTGGCCGCGATGGCTGTGGCCGTCGCGATTGTTCGGCGCAGGGCGCGATCCAGGGAAATTCAGCCGGCGCGCCCGCGTGCCGTTCATCTCATCTCAGCAATCGTCGGCTGGCTCGCAATCGTGATTTTGCTTTTCACTTCTTTTTTCACCAACGCTTCCGGTCCCCTGGATGCTGTCGAAACGTATTTCCCCTGGTTGAACCGGGCAGCCGGTAATTCACCGCACATTCATCCGTGGTACTTTTATCTTTCGCGTGTGACATTCTTCCATTCCGGAGGAGGCCCGGTCTGGACTGAGGGTTTAATCCTTGTGCTGGCCCTGGCCGGTTTCATTTTCGCGTTCCGCGGGCCGGCTGAATCTCATTCGAGTCCTCCCGAAAGGCCATTGTTACTCCGCTTCCTCGCAGTTTACACCGGCACGCTCGCTTTTTTGTATTCCGTGATCCCGTATAAAACCCCGTGGTGCCTGCTCGGTTTCTGGCACGGATCGATCTTGCTGGCGGGAGTCGGTGCAGTGGCACTTGTCCGTTGCGCGCCGCGGGTTTGGATGAGATCAGTTCTCGTGCTGATCCTGCTTGCCGCCGCCGCCCAGCTAGCGGCTCAGTCCTGGCGTGCAGCCGTTATTTACAGTGCGGACCGGCGCAATCCGTACGTTTACGCCCAGACCTCGCCCGATGTGTGCGAATTGGTAAGCCGTCTCGAGTCCCTCGCGCAGTCACAGCCAGAAGGCCGCCATCTCGTCATCAAAGTCATGTCGCCCGACAGCGATTACTGGCCACTGCCGTGGTACCTGCGCGAGTTCGACCGTGTGGGTTGGTGGGACCGAGTGCCCGCCGATCCGTCTGCTCCCGTCATGATTGTTTCCGCCAAGCTCAACGCGAATCTGGACGCCGATCATACCCACATCATGGCCGGCCTTTTTCAACTTCGTCCCGACTCCTTCCTGGAACTGTACGTCGAGACGAACCTCTGGAATTCCTGCGTCAATTCCCGTCATTGAGTGGTTGGATGGCGGACGCCCGGCTTGACGCCCGGCGCGCATGGCGGATAATCAAAGGGCAGTTGATTGCCTCCACAAGCAAAGGGAATTGGCATTTATGAAGGTTACTTACTACGGACACGCCTGTTTCTCGGTTGAAATCGCCGGCAAAACCATTCTCTTCGATCCGTTTATCAGTCCCAATCCGCTCGCCGGGTCGATTGATATCGGCAAACTGCGCGCCGACTACATTCTGCTTTCACACGGACACGAGGATCATGTCGCCGACACCGAGGCGATTGCCCGGCGCACCGGGGCGACGATCGTCGGTAACTTCGAAGTGGTGAGTTGGTTCGGACGCAAGGGCCTGGGCAAGATTCATCCGATGAACCACGGCGGAGCGCGGCAGTTCGATTTTGGCCGCGTCAAATATGTCAACGCCATCCATTCCAGCAGCCTTCCCGACGGTTCCTACGGCGGAAATCCAGGGGGCTTCGTGGTCGAGACTCCGGCGGGCAATTTCTATTACTCCGGCGATACCGCGCTAACCCAGGACATGAAGCTGATCGGAGAATCCACCCGGCTCAATTTCGCGGTGCTCTGCATTGGGGATAATTTTACGATGGGAGCGGATGACGCCATCAAAGCGGCCGATTTCATAGGTTGCAACCAGATCATGGGCGTCCACTATGACACCTTCCCGCCCATCGTGATTGACCACGCCGCGGCGATGAAAAAGTTCTCCGCGGCGGGAAAGAAGCTGCACCTCTTGAAGATTGGCGTGAGCGAGGAACTTTGAGCGTTACTTTCCGTGGCTCGCTTCCGGATCGCCGCCGTCTGCGCCGCCACCATCCAGGTCGATCAGAATATCCCGCGGCTCCGCGCCCTTGCTCGGCCCGACGATACCGCGGTTCTCCAGTTCGTCCATGATGCGCGCTGCACGGGTGTAGCCCAGGCGCAACCGGCGTTGCATGAGTGAAACGCTGGCCTTCTGCTCGCTGCGGATGACCTCGATGCATTGCTGGATCAATTCCTCGTCCTCTTCGCATTCGCTTTCGCCATCGAGAGTGCTGACCGGTTTGGACAATTGCTTGTGGATTTCCACCTCGTAGCTCGGCTTGCCCTGCTGGGCGATGAAATCAACGATATTCTGGATCTCCCCATCCGTGATCAACGCGCCCTGCGCGCGGATCAATTTCGCCGAGCCCGGCGGCAGGTAGAGCATGTCGCCCTTGCCGAGGAGTTTGTCCGCGCCCATCGCGTCGAGAATGGTCCGGGAATCCACGCGCGCCGCCACCTGGAACGCAATGCGCGCCGGGATGTTGGCCTTGATCACGCCGGTGATGACGTCCACGCTCGGCCGCTGCGTGGCCACGATGCAATGGATCCCCGCGGCGCGCGCCATCTGGGTGATGCGCGCGATGGCCATTTCCACATCGGCCGGTGCGACCAGCATCAGGTCGGCCAGCTCGTCGATGATCACGACGATGTAGCTTAGCTTCTCAGGAATGACGATGTCCTCCTCGCGCGGGACCACGATCTCCTCGTCCACCTCGACCGCAAACCCTTCCGCTCCCGGCTCGAGCTTTTCCTTCCTGGCCATCAGCGGGAGTTCCGGCTCGGGCTGGGGCATCACCTTGTTTTTCGGGCGTTCGTTGAAGGATTTGATGTTGCGCACGCCCACCTTGGCAAAGATCTGGTAGCGCTTCTCCATTTCGCTCACCACCCAGCGCAAGGCCAGGATCACCTTCTTGGGATCCGTCACCACCGGGACCACCAGATGCGGCAGGGTGTTGTATTGCTGCAACTCGACCACCTTGGGATCGATCATTACGAAGCGCAGCTGGTCCGGCGAGAATTTGTAGAGCAGCGAGGCGATGATGGCGTTGATGCAGACGGATTTTCCCGAGCCCGTGCTGCCGGCAATCAGCAAGTGCGGCATGTCGGCCAGGTCCGCAATGATCGGATGCCCGTAAACATCCTTGCCCAGCGCCAGCGGAATGCGCACCTTGCTGGAGGTCCATTCCTCGGACTCGAGCAGGTCGCGCATGATGACCTTGGTCTTGATCGCATTCGGCACTTCCACGCCCACCGAGCTCTTGCCCGGGACCGGCGCCAGGATGTTGATGCGTTCTGCCTTCAACGCGGCGGCGATGTTGTTGCTCAAGCCGGTGATCTTCTCCAACTTCACGCCGGGCGCGGGATGCAATTCATAGCGCGTGATCGTCGGACCCTTGGTGATGTCGCCCAGCGAAACTTCGATGTCGAACTGCGCCAGCGTTTGCTGCATCAGCCGCGCATTGGCCATTAATTCTTCCTTCGACTCCGTGGGACGCACGGTGGCATCGGGGAACTGGAGGAAATCCAGCGGGGGCAGTTTGTAGTTGCCGATCAAAGGCGTAGCCGCCACTGCGATCGGCTTGGGCTTCTTGGGAGCGGGCTTGGGCTTTGGCGTGGGCGCGGCCGGGAGTGTTGCCGGCGCGATTGACACGGCTGGTTCGGCGGGTGTGTCGGCAGGTTTCTCGCCATTCAGTTCCACTGGAGCAGCCGGCTTGGGCTCCTCAGCGGGTTCGTTTTTTCTTCTCAGGATGTCCGCGGTGGTCGCCGCAGCCACTTCGCGGGCGGGAATAACGATCGCCTCCTCCGCGGGAGCGGGTTCCTTGGGCGCCTCACCCGGCTTTTTGCCACGGGCTGGTTTTGTGTTTTGCGGCACGCTGAGGTCGCGGACCGTTGGCTCCGGCACAGGCTTCATGTCGGCGCCCAACCCGGCGGTGGCTTTGTCCACCTGTTCCTGCAACTTGCGCGCCTGCTTCTCCAGTTCGCGCGCGCGTTTTTCCAGCGCCCGCTCTTCAGCCGAGGCTGCGGCTGAGTCGCCAGATCCCGTCGCGGCGGGTTCTGGTTTCGCCAGGAGGGAGCGTGCCCAATCGGTCAGCCGGAAATTGGTCAGAAATAGCAGGCTGATGAAATACATCGTCAGGTAAATGATCGTCGCTCCCGCTGTTCCAAAATAGTTGAATCCATAGTGATTCAATCCCATGCCGATGATTCCGCCCGCGGTGGTGTTCAGCCGCCGATGAATGCCGGCGAGGTAGGGTGCGTACAAGTCCAGCAGGCCGGCGCAGCAGCAAAACAGCACGATTGTCCACAGCCAGCGGCGGCGCACGTAGCCCAATGCCTCAAAAAAGCAACCCAACCCAAGAAAAACCAGGACGAACGGCAGCAGATACGCCGCCATGCCGCCCGCCACGATCCATCCGCGCGCCATGATTGCCCCGAACGGACCAATCCAATTCTGCACCGGCCGATTCGGCGGATTGACCACGTCTCCGGTGTCGTGGGGATGATAGGAAAGCAGCATCAGGAGCAGCAAAAGGCCCAGTCCCGTCAGCACAAAACCGACGATGTCGTTGAAGCCCTTGTTAGGGGCCTGATCTGCAGATGCCTTTCTGGCCATGGCACGACCATAGCAGCCCGAATGAGACCCGTTAAAGGTCAAAGTTGCCCGCCAAAGCGCATTGACTCCCTTCCGCCGCCGGGTAAGAGTCGTACCTGCAAATGAAAGCCGTTGCACTCCCGCCCAAAACCAAACCATCGCGTCAAACCGGCTTTGGCATTCCGACCGTGGACCAGGTAATGGTCGAGGAACGCGCCGCGGCATTCACGAAACGCAGCATCAAAACATCCGCCAAGCTGGCTGGGTTGAAGCTCGCCGTTTCGATGATGGATCTCACCACCCTTGAGGGCAAGGATACGCCCGGCAAGGTGGCGTATCTCTGCCGCAAGGCGCTTCAACCGCTCGAGTCACGCTATGAAGTTCCGTCCTGCGGCGCGGTTTGTGTTTATCCCAGCATGATCCGGCATGCCCGGCGGTTTCTCGGCGATCGGTCCCCGGTCAAGGTGGCGGCGGTTTCCACTGGATTTCCGAGCGGACAATATCATATCCGCACGCGGCTCGAGGAGACGCGGCGCGCAGTGGCCGACGGCGCGGACGAGATCGATATGGTCATCAACCGCGGTGCATTCCTGGCCGGCGATCACGCGCGGGTCTTCGACGAAATTGCGGCCGTCAAGGAGGCCTGCGGTCCGGCGCATCTCAAGGTGATTCTTGAGACCGGGGAACTCGTCACCTACGACAATGTCCGGGTGGCCAGCCAGATCGCCATGGAAGCCGGCGCCGATTTCATCAAGACGTCCACCGGCAAAGTCAGTCCCGCCGCAACCATGCCCGTTACCCTGGTGATGCTGGAGGCCATCCGCGATTATTTCTTCGCCACCGGCATTCGCATCGGAATGAAACCCGCCGGGGGTATTCGTAATTCGAAGCAGGCGTTGCACTACCTGGTCATGCTCAGCGAAACGCTGGGAGACGACTGGCTGACGCCGGACCTCTTTCGCTTCGGTGCAAGCACGCTGGTAAATGACGTGCTCATGCAGATCGTCAAGACGGTGGATGGCAATTATCAGGGGGCAGATTATTTCTCGTTGCCGTAATCATTGGAAAATCGAAAGCAGATGAAATCCAAACCTTCCAAAACGCGAAACGGTGGAAAATCCGCGACAGTAGCGCGGCTGTCCGTCGCCGTCCGCGGGTCTGATAACGGAAATCATCAGCCGGTTCCGCTAAACGACCGCCGGTTGAACTTCGGCGTGAAATGGAATTACGCGCCCGCGCCCGAGGACCACAAATACATCGCGATCGCGCCACGGCACGAGCTCTTCATCAACGGCAAATTCGCCGGGCCTTCGACCGGAAAATATTTCGATTCGATCAATCCCGCGACCGAGCAGAAGCTGACGGAAATCGGGCTTGGAGCCGAGGCGGACGTGGATCGGGCCGTTAAGGCCGCCCGGCGTGCCTTCGACAAGGTTTGGGGCAAAATGCCCGGACGCGAGCGCGGCAAGTATTTGTATCGCATTGCGCGCATCATCCAGGAGAAGTCGCGCGAGTTGGCCGTGCTTGAGACAATGGACGGCGGTAAGCCCATCAAGGAAAGCCGTGATATTGATCTTCCGCTGGTCGCCGCCCACTTCTTTTATCACGCCGGTTGGGCGGACAAGCTGCAATATGCGTTTCCCGGCCGCACGCCGCGTCCGGTCGGTGTCGCCGGACAGGTGATTCCGTGGAATTTTCCCCTGCTCATGGCGGCGTGGAAAATCGCGCCGGCGCTCGCCTGCGGCAACACGGTCGTCCTCAAGCCCGCCGAGACCACCAGCATCACGGTGCTTCGACTGGCCGAGATTTTTCAGGAAGCGGGCCTGCCGGAAGGCGTCGTCAACATTGTGACTGGCGCGGGCGACACGGGCGCGGCACTGGTGAATCATCCGGGAGTGGACAAGGTGGCGTTCACGGGCTCGACGGAAGTAGGGAAACTCATTGCGAAGTCACTGGCTGGTTCCGGAAAGAAACTCACGCTCGAACTGGGCGGCAAGGCGGCCAACATCATCTTCGAGGATGCGCCCATCGACCAGGCTGTCGAGGGCATCGTTTCGGGCATTTATTTCAATCAGGGTCATGTCTGCTGCGCCGGTTCGCGCCTGCTCGTGCAGGAGGGCGTTTACGGCATGGTGATTCGCAAGCTCCGCGACCGGATCCAGACGCTGCGTGTCGGCAATCCGCTGGATAAGAACACCGATATCGGCGCGATCAATTCGCGGCCGCAACTCGAGAAGATCCGCGCGCTTGTCAAAAGCGGCGTGGAGCAGGGGGCCGATCTCGTCCAGTCCCGTTGTTCGCTGCCTGACCGGGGATATTGGTATCCGCCGAGTTTTCTCACCGGCGTCACGGCTTCACATCGGGTCGCGCAGGAGGAAATTTTTGGGCCTGTGCTTGCGGTAATGACCTTCCGTACCCCCGAGGAGGCGTTGGAACGCGCCAACAACACGCCGTATGGTTTGAGCGCCGGCGTCTGGACCGACAAAGGCAGCAAGATTTTCAAAATGGTCAACCAACTCCGCGCCGGCGTTGTCTGGGCCAATACTTACAATAAATTCGATCCCACCAGTCCCTTTGGCGGCTACAAAGAAAGCGGGTTTGGCCGCGAAGGCGGCCGCCACGGACTCGCGGCGTACCTCCAGTTCTGATTCGCGGACTTCGCGCAAAAATCCCTGCCTCGAATGGCCACAGACATGAGCAACAGGCGCAGCTTTTATCCTCCCAGATAGGCGCTCTTGACCTGGGGGTTTTGCCTCAGCTGCGCGGAGTCGCCTTTGAGAATAATGCGTCCGCTCTCGAGCACATAACCGTAGGTGGAAATCTCGAGGGCCAGGTTGGCGTTTTGCTCAACCAGCAGGATGGAAATGCCCTGCTCGCGATTGATCTCAACGATTTTTTCAAAAATCGTTTTTACCAGCAGTGGCGCGATGCCCAGCGACGGTTCGTCGAGCATCAGGAATTTGGGCGTGCTCATCAGAGCGCGACCGATGGCCAGCATTTGCTGCTCGCCGCCGGAAAGTGTCCCCGCCACCTGGCTTTCGCGTTCCTTCAGGCGCGGGAAAATCGCGTAGACGCGTTCCATTTCGCGCTGGATCACCCGCTTGTCTTTCTGGAGATAGGCGCCCATCACGAGATTCTCGAGCACTGTGAGATTCGCAAAGACCATGCGGCCCTCAGGCACCTGGGAGATGCCGAGTTTGACGATCTGATGGGCCGGGCGATTGGTGATGTCGCGATCGCCGTAGTGCACGGCGCCACTCTTGACTTTCAACAAGCCGGAAATCGCGCGCAGGGTTGTGGTCTTGCCCGCGCCGTTGGCGCCGATCAATGTGACGATGTCGCCCGGTTGCACGTCAAGAGACACGTCGCATAACGCGCAAATCGCGCCGTAGTTGACGGTGAGGTTTTTGATTTCCAGGACGGGCGAGTCGCTTTTCACGATTTCACTCCCGGTTCTTCGCCCAAGTATGCTTCTATGACCTTGGGATTTTTCCTCACCTCGGCGGGCGTCCCTTCGGCAATTTTGACACCGTAATCCAGCACGGCGATGCGCTGGCAGATGCCCATCACCACCTGCATGTCATGCTCCACGAGCAGGACCGCGATCTGGTATTTGTCCTTCACGAACTGGATGAGCTTCATCAGTTCCAGCTTCTCGGTGGGATTCATTCCGGCAGCCGGTTCGTCGAGCAGCAGCAGCCTGGGCCGCGTGGCCAGCGCGCGGACGATTTCGAGTCGCCGCTGGTCGCCATAGGGCAGGCTGGTGGCGGGTTCATCCTGGAATCGGGTCAGCTTGAATATGTCCAGCATCTCCGACACCTGGCCGCGAATGCCGTCTTCCTCGCGCAGGAAACTCCCGCCGCGCCCGAGCGCATGGGCAACGCCGTGCTTCAGATGGAGATGAAATGCGACGCGCACGTTGTCGAAGACGGTGAGCGATCCGAATAACCGAATGTTCTGGAAAGTGCGCGCGATGCCGCAGGCGGTGATCTGGTAGGGTTTGCGGCCAACGATGGATTGTCCGCCGAACCGGATGGCTCCTTCAGTGGGCTGATAAACGCCGGTGATCAGATTGAAGGCGGTGGTTTTGCCGGCGCCGTTGGGACCGATCAATCCCACAAGGTCCTGCGGCCCGACGCTGAGGTTGAGAGCCGATACGGCCGTCAGTCCGCCGAAGCGGATCGTGCAGTTGTCGAGTTCCAACAGGCCTGTGGCTGGATTGTCCGCTGGCATCGGCGTGGTTCCCGTTGGTCAGGCGACCTTGATTTTGGGCCGCCGCCGAAGATTGAACAATCCCTGAGGCCGCGTCAGCATCAGAATGATGAGCAGAAATGAGTAGAGCATCATGCGATACTCCGCGAACTGGCGCAGAAACTCGGGCAGCAAGGTCAGCAGTATGGCCGCCAGGATGACGCCGGTGGTGTTTCCCATTCCGCCGAGGATGACCATTACGACGATCTCGATGCTTTTTACAAAATCGAATCCGCGCGGATCGATCGAGCCCACTGTGTGCGCGAAGATTCCGCCGGCAATCCCGGCGAAGAACGCGCCCACCACGAACGCGGTGATCTTGTAGCGCGTTGGATTCAGGCCCATTGCCTCCGCGGCGACTTCATCGTCATGGACGGCGAGGAAGCCGCGTCCGTAAGTCGAATGCACCATGCTCACCACCACATAAATCGTGATCGCGGCGAAACCATAGGTCCAAAAGAAATTGGCGTAAGGCGGGATCCCGTTCAGCCCCAGGGAACCACCGAGCCAGTCGATGTTGCGGAAGATGACGCGGATGATTTCACCGAAGCCAAGCGTTACGATGGCAAGGTAATCGCCCTTGAGCCGCAGCGAGGGAATGCCCACCAAAAGGCCCGCCGCCGCCGCCAGCAAACCACCCGCCAGTAACGCGCCCAAAAAGAGCAGGCCGACTCCGAAACCCCCGGTTGTTCCGCCGGAAAAAAGTTTTGGCCCGAGGTGCAGTGTGATTGCCGCGGCTGTGTAGGCTCCCACCGACATGAACCCGGCGTGGCCGAGGGAGAACTGCCCGGTGTAGCCGTTGATCAGATTCAGGCTCACCGCCAAAATGATGTTGATGCCCACGTACATGATCACCTGCAATACGTAGGGATCAATGCGGTTCGAGAAGAGGCTCACAAGGGCGCTGGCCACGAGTGCGGCGATCAGGACCAGTTGTGAGCGCCTTGGCATCCTACACCTTCTCCACATGGTTGCTGCCCAGCAGTCCCGCGGGCCGAAACAACAGGATCAGGATCAGCAGGGTGAACGCGATGGCATCCGTCCATGTGGACCAGCGCGTGCCGTTGAAGAAGCTTTCGATGATGCCGAGCAGCAGTCCGCCAAGCGCGGCGCCGGGGATATTGCCGATTCCGCCGAGCACGGCGGCGACGAAGGCCTTCAGACCGGGCAATACTCCCATGAGCGGATCGATTGCCGGATAGTTCAGCGAATAAAGAATTCCACCCGCCGCCGCCAGCGCCGAACCGATCCCGAAGGTAAAGGAGATCACCACGTCCTGGTTGATGCCCACCAAAGATGCTGCGAGCGGATTAAAGGACAGCGCGCGCATCGCGGTGCCGATCTTCGTGCGCATAACGATGAAACGCAGGCTCACCAGCACCACAATGGTGACAATGTATACCGCCAACTGCGTGCTCGAAACCACGACGCCGCCCAGACTCAGGGTTTTCACGGGAAAGAGCAGGGGATAGGCCTTGGGATTCGCGCCGAAAAAGAATTGCCCGGCGTTCTCCAGCAGCAGCGAAACGCCAATGGCTGTGATCAGCACGTTCAGCTTGGAGCGATTGCGCAACGGGCGATAGGCCAGGCGTTCGATGGTGATTCCCAGGGCGGCGCAGATGACCATTGCTCCCGCCAGCACCAGCAATCCGCAGATGATGGATTGTTGGGGAAAGAGTTTCGAGAGATAGAATCCGGCGAATGCGCCCACCATGAAGACGTCGCTGTGGGCGAAATTGATGAATCGCAGCACGCCATAAACCATCGTGTAACCGAGGGCGATGAGCGCGTAAATGGCCCCGAGCGACAGGCCGTTGATGAGTTGTTGAAGAAACTCCGTCATCTCTCGGTCGCAGCCCCGGCCTTCCGCCAACCGGCGGCCCGGAAGCGCGCCGCCACCATAGGGTCAGGGATTGATCGTTTCAACGTATTTAAACTTCCCGTCCTTGATGGTGATGATCACCGCGCCCTTGGTGGCGTTGCGTTCGGCGTCCAGCGTGGTCTTGCCGGTGATGCACATGAAATCCTTCGTGGCGGCGATGGCGTCACGCAGCTTCGGGCCATCGGTCGTGCCCGCGCGTTTGATGGCGTCGGCCAGCACCATTGCTGAATCATACCCAAGCGCCGCCATGGCATCCGGGGTTTCGCCATTGAACTTGGCCTGGAACTTCTTCACGAACGCCTGAACGTTCGGATCTTGATTCTCGGCGGAGTAGTGCGTGGAGTAGTAAGTGCCCTCCAGCGCGGGTCCGCCGATCTGCAGGAGTTCCGGCGCTTCCCAGCCGTCGCCGCCGAACAGCGGGACGGTGATTCCCAATTGCCGCGCCTGTGCCACGATCAATCCGGCTTCGGTGTAGTAACCGGGAACAAAAATCGCGTCGGGATTCGCCGCCTTGATGGCTGTGAGTTGCGCTTTGAAATCCTTATCGCCGCCGCTGTACTTCTCGTCCGCCACAATCGTTCCTCCACCCTGCACGAATGGTTCCTTGAAATAATTCGCCAGTCCTGCGCTGTATGCCGATGCCACATCCGTCAGCACCGCGACCTTGCCCGCTTTCAAGGTTGTCCTGGCGAAGTTCGCCAGCAGTTTCCCCTGGAACGGATCGGTGAAACAGACGCGGAAAATGTAGTCGCCCACCTCCGTGACCTTGGGGTTCGTCGACGACGGAGAAATCATCGGGATCTGGTTCTGCTGGCAGATGGGCGCCGCTTCCAACGAGCGGCCGGAGGCGACTTCGCCGAGAATCGCCACCACGTTGTCGCGCGAAATCAGCTTGTGCACGATGGTCGCCGATTCGCCGGGTTTCGAGAGATTGTCCTCGGAAATTAATTTGATCTGCTTTCCAAGCACCCGTCCGCCCGCGTTGATGTCGTCAATCGCCAGCAGCGTTCCCTTGTGCGAGGACTGGCCGAACGCCGCTTCCTTGCCGGTCAGGGACGCGAACTCGCCGACCTTGATCACCTGATCGGCGGCGGGCGACTCCTCGCCGGTTTTTTTGCAGCCTGTCGGCGCCAGCGTCAACGCCAGCAACACCAGTGGCAGATAAAGCCATTTATTCATACATTCGTGCTCTCGAAAAACCCAATCACCGCCGGATCCCGCTTCTAATGGGAAATCAAGCTAATGAATGAAGCCATGAGTTTCAATCACCAAAGCTGGCGGGCGCATTCAGCGTCCCGGACCGCGGGTGTCCCCACCCGCAGCGTGCCCGCAATCTCGACATCTGCTCGAATTCGAAGGCCCGTCCGGCGTCACATCTTCCAGATATGCCGGATCAAACTGGCTCTCTGACCGACAACCCCGTCACTTCAGCCGCATGCACCACGATCCCGATCCGGTCGCCGGCCGCGCGCGCTGATTCGAGCACGCATTGGCCGATCTCGATGCGACTGTCCGCAATGCGTCCTTGCGGCAATCCTCGCACCGCTGCGCACACCGATGATTGAACCGCGCGCCGCAGGAACGCCACGTAATCCACCACATCGTGCATGGCGGTCTCAGCCTGGATGATTTGAAAGATGATCAGCACGTTGATCTTCACGGCGCAGTCGTCTGCCGTCAGCGCCTCGGCGCAATCGACGCGCAGCACCGTTCTCCGCATGTCCACCAAGCGCACCGCGTAACGGCCTTTCCAGAAGCAATGCCGCCCGGGAGTGATCCGGTGCAGCGACTTGCCGTCGCGATACAGCAGGCCGCAAAATCCGTTCGGGACTTCGAAGCTCTGATGCCGCACCGCCACTATTATTCCGGCCACCGCCAATATCATGGCTATGACCGCTGCCACCGCCTGCCAATGTTCCGCGCTCATGGTTCCTTTCGTCTGACTGACTGACGGATCTGCGCCTTCCGGGGGGAGTGTCCTTGACCGCTCGTTGGGAAAAGAAAAACCCCGCTTACCGTGAGGTAAGCGGGGTCGCAAATCCTATGTTCCTACTCTTCTACCCGCTCACCTCCGTGCCGTGAATATTGGCCTTGCCACCCTTCAGGTTGACGCTGGCCAGATAACCACCGGCATTGGTACGGCGACCATTATTGGCCATGGCACGCCAAAACATCGCCGCCACCGGCAACTGGGGCCGGCTTGCAGACGCGATGTTAGTGCGGGTAATCATTAAGATGCGCTGAACTTCTACAGGATTGTGCGACCCCGTGCAACAAGAATTTCGAATTTCCGATTTTTCGCGGAACTCTGCTGCGGTTGTGCCGTTTGCTTGCCGGCGGCGAAATCATTGCCGAAGCGCGGGGAGACAGGTTAAACGTTATTGCCGACGCCGCCGCGCCACTCAGGCGCTGGTTCAACTAAATGAAAAATACTCTTTGCACCGGCCAATTCCTCGCGCTGATCCGGGAGGGACACTGGGAATACGTGGACCGGACGAACGCCACCGGCGCCGCCATCATCATCGCCGTGACGGACGACCGGAAGGTGCTGCTCGTCGAGCAATACCGCATCCCCGTCCACGCGCGGACGATTGAAATGCCCGCCGGGATCATCGGCGATTCGGCCGAAGTCGCCCATGAAACGCAAGCCGCCGCTGCCGGACGCGAATTGCTGGAGGAAACCGGCTACCAGGCCGCGCGCGTGGAGGCGGTCACCACCGGAGCGGCCTCGAGCGGCGTGACTTCCGAGGTGGTGACGCTCTTTCGCGCCTCGGGTTTGCGCCGCGTCGGAGCGGGCGGCGGCGTCGGCCACGAGCAGATCACAGTCCACGAAGTGCCCCTGGCGGAAATTGACCAATGGCTCGCCGCCCGGGCCGCGGAGGGATTGCTGATCGATCCCAAGGTTTACGCGGGGCTGTATTTCATCAGGAGGGAGTAGGGACGATCTCCGGGTTTCGCTCGTGCCTCCCGAGCCTGCCCGTATCGCCGGCTTTCTTCCAACTGGATCGATTCACCGTCCCGATAAGAATTGGTTTCAGTCAGCCGCAGTGTTTCCGTTAGCATCGGGTAGTCGGATTTGTCATGGCCGTATCAAAAAACCTTCTGGTCCTGGTGGGCAGCCCGCGGCGGGCGGGCAACTCGGCCGCTCTTGCCGGCGCAGTCGAACGCGGCGCAGCCCAGTCCGGCAGCCGCGTCGCCGTCCGGTTCATCGACGATTTCATCACCAGCTTCCTGCGCGATTGCCGCGTGTGCCGCCAGCCCAATGGCGAATGTTCCATCACCGATCGCTTCAACCGGTTGTTCTTCGACGATTTCCTTCCGGCGGACGGAGTGGTGTTTTGTTCGCCGGTTTACTGGTACGGATTGTCGGCGCAAACCAAGGCATTTTTCGACCGCACCTTCTGTTACTATGCTGCCTCCTATCCGGACTCGGGGCGCGTCATCGAACGGATGTCCCGCAAGCGCATCGGCCTGGTGCTTGCCTCCGAGGAAACCTATCCGGGCGCTTCGCTGGGAATCATTCATCAGATCCAGGAATACGCCCGTTACACCCATTCCGATTTCGTCGGCGTCGTGCGGGGCATTGGAAACAGCCGCGGCGAAGTCACCCGCGATCCCTCCGGCCCGCTGTCGGCTGCCGAGCAACTCGGCCGCGAGCTTTTCGACCGAAAGTATTCCGACTTCCGCCTCGATACCCAGCGCGCGGGCAGAGTCTGGCCTTCCCAGTGACCGGCAGCGATATGTTGTGGCCCGCTTGGAGCGCACCACAATTTTCTCCGATTTCGTTCAAATTATCGGAAACAGTGGAAACCACCCCAAACTCCCTTTCCTTGTAGCGCAGCCGTCCCACCCGGTGTTTACTCCGCATTCCGCACTCCGCGTTCCGCATCAAAATAGCTGCGATTACCCCCGCATACCCCTGCGCCCCCATCGCAACCCATTGCAAATCAATCTTTGCATCTCTTCAATATCTGCGCCCCTTTCGCAGAAGGAGCGCGCCTGTGTCCGGAGGACCAGGCGCAGCAACGGCCGCCCGACCGGCGCGTTAATCACTCGCCCAAACCGCTCTTCATATTGAAGTTTGGATCTCGCATCCGCGCCATCCGCGTCATCCGCGGTTAAACCTTTTCCCTTCTCTCTTCGCGACCTTCGCGCGACACAGAGCACGTTATCCCATCCCGGCGAACGCCCGCGAGCCGGCGGCCAAAAGACCGCCGAACTCGCGAGCGCTTCCGCCGGCCATTTCCGGAACACGCAACACGAAACAGGCAAACACTTCACTTGTCAAAGAACGCCCGGGAGAGAAACGAACAATTCCAGCCGCCGGGGAAATTATTGGTGAGCCCTGAAAACTGAAGACTTGAAACTGAAAACTCCAGCTCAGTTGGATGGATTCCCCTCCCGTTGCTGCTTCCGGCATACGCTGGGCTCTTATTGTTTCAGCCCTGGCGCCAAACCCGTATCGGCAGCGCGAAGTAATGATATACAGCCCCGCCCGAAAGTCAAGTTCAGCCCCGCATCTATGAAGCATTGTGGAGACTTTGGCGATCTCAGTCGAGCCGTGTGACGACGGAGGTACCTTGACAGGAATAGTATATGTTTCTATACTAACCCGAGTGAAGTTGCCATCACGAACAGAAATGGAACTGCTCGCAGCTCTGGGACCAAGCCGATGTACAGGGCGAGAGTTGGCGAAGAGATACCGGGAGTTGACGCGAAGGAACATCAGCTATGGTTCGCTTTATCCCACCATGGCGCGCATGAGTAATGCGGGCTGGGTGGAGCAGACCGAAGGCCAGGATACCGATGGGCGCCTGCGATTCTTTCGATTGACTGGTAAAGGGATACAGGTCTGGACCGCGGCAAGAGAATACCATTGCCGATTGTTCGGCTTGGGCGAGGGGGCCGCCGCATGAGAACGTTTTTCCGATGCTTCCTCGGATTTCTGGCATCTGGACTGGTCATGCTGGCCAACTACTTCGTCATAATCCACCCAAGTCTGAACGAGTTCCGCCGGATGCGCATTAGAAGTTGGCTGGAGGGCACTGCATTTCCAGACAGCTACTCGGTGTTTCGATTTATGCTGCTTGTTATCGGTAGCGGTGCCTGCTGTCTCAGCGCCATTTACTTCGCGAAACTGGCATTGCTTCCGCAACGATCCCAGAAAGAGGCAACCGGCAGCAGAGTGATCCGCATGTTGCGATTTGTTCAGTGGATGTTCGGCCCGGCGAACCGGCTCAACGTCCAGCACTGCATAGATGACTTGGGCCGTGATAGGAACGAAATGGTCGCGATGGGCTGCAGTCGATTTTATATCCAAGGTTGCCTCCTGAAACGCACTGGCATTTGCATGATCACGATTGTGTGGTCCGCGTTTATGACACTGCTCACCGAGGTCGCTGGCGCTGCAAAGCTCATTTGGCAGATACTCGGCAAAGGCTGAAGATGTCTCGGCTTTATGAAGGCGCCGGAAATTGCATAAAGAAGACCGGCAACGTAGGTTTGCGGATTCACGAGCATGCGCGCATGAGAGCAATCGATGGTGCTTTCCCCGCGGCCGATGAGAACACACCCGCCTTCCCGAGTGTCCAGCAGGCACGTTGAAATCAGCGCCAGCGGAACGCCGCGTTTACGCGGCAGCGGCTACTCTCGCCTTCTCCCCCCCTTTCCACCAGTTGCCCAATGTTGCCAACGGTTCAAAGCCGAACTTGAACAGAGCGTATCAGAATTGAAAGCGTACGCAAAACAGGTGCATGTCGCCAAACGTGAAGGGTCGATTCCGACCCTCGCCTCCAACTCCAGGCAAACCTTGGTAGAGTTACAAATTCACAGACCCCGAACGCCGGCTAAAAAGCCGGCAACTTTTTGAATCAGGAACAACCTTCCAAAAATCCAGGGATGGTGCGGGTCAGGAATAAATGGCACCTTTTCGCGGCGGCGTAAATGTATTCTTAAAGTGATGCCAGACGACATGACGTTGTTGCGGGAGTATTCCCGGGGCAATTCCGAACAGGCCTTCGCCGCGCTGGTATCGCGGCACGTCAATCTGGTCTACTCCGTTGCGCTGCGGGATGTGCATGACCCGCACCTGGCGGAAGACATAACGCAGGCGGTGTTTGTTATTCTCGCGCGAAAGGCCGAATCGTTCAACTCGAAGATCGTTTTGAGCGGCTGGCTTTGCCGCACGGCTCGTTATGCCAGCGCCAATGCACTGACCATTCAACGCCGGCGGCATCGACGGGAACAGGAAGCCTATATGCAATCCGTCTTGAATGAACCGGAACCAGATGCCTGGACGCAAATCGCTCCATTGTTGGGAGATGCGATGGAGCAGCTTGGACAAAAAGATCACGATGCTGTTGTGCTCCGATTCTTTGAGGGAAAAAGCTTTCAAGAAGTCGGAACCGCCCTCGGCGCGACCGAAAATGCAGCCAAAAAACGTGTCGCTTGCGCGTTGGAAAAATTGCGAAAATTCTTCCGCAAACATGGCATTGTTTCGACAACCACCGCCATTGCCGTCGCGCTTTCCGCCAATTCCGTTCAAGCCGCGCCGACGATACTGGCAAAAACTGCGACTGCCGTCGCGCTGACCAAGGGCGCGACTGCTCCCGCTTCGACCTTAACCGTCATCAAAGGAGCATTAAAAATCATGGCCTGGACAAAAGCAAAGACCGTGGTCGTTATTGGCGCAGGCGTTCTGCTTGCGACCGGCCTGGCAACCAGCCTGACAGTCCATCGTGGATATCTGTCCGGACAACAAAATTTCAGCCGCCTGGAAAGCGACTTTCCCCGTTCGTCCTGGACATTTGCCGGATATGCTGATCCGGCCTCTGCTCTCGAAACAGTGTTTTGGGCACAAAGCCAGGGCAACGGCAAAATGTATGTCGAAAGCATGACCCCGGATTTGCAGCAGCGGCTTCAACAGCAATTCGGAAAGGAACTCGCCAGACAGGGAATTTCACTGGAGACATTTTTTGCTTCGGGGTCCCGGGAATCCGTCCGTCCGGTCACCGGCTTTCGAATTTGGGGCCACCAGACTGTCTCAAACGAACTTCTCTTGCGCGTTTGGATTCCTGGAAAAGACAGGAATGCCACCTTTAAAATGAAAAGAATTGGAGATTCATGGAAGCTCGACGAAGAATTTCTTCCGGACTATTGAGCGTAAAATTCAGGCGGCAATTGAAGTCCAAAGACGGATTTACGTTGATCGAATTGCTGGTGGTTATGGCGATCATTGGCATCCTTGCGGCGTTACTGTTTCCGGCGCTGGCGGGCGCGAAAAACCGGGCAAAGCGCACGGTTTGTCTTAACAATCTCAAGAATATCGATGCCGCCGTCCACATGTATGCCGATGAACACGACAACACATTGCCCTTTGACAGCGGGAATCCCGCGACAAATTATTCCATAAACTATGAAGTGTTGATAAGGAATTATCTCGGCTTGAATGGAGCAACTTCAAATGCCCCCGTTTTTGCCTGCCCGTCAGACACTTTTTTCTACGCTCAAGGGACAGCCTATTCGATTGTTCTCCGCGCCACCCACGAGGACGCGAGCTTCAACTATTCCAGCTATGCATTCAACGCCGGCAATGTTTTTGTTCAAGCCGGCCGCTGGGCGGGCGTCTCTGGCTGGAAAATGAACGCCATCAAAGAACCAGTGAAAACCATCCTCGTATTCGAAGTCCCTGCCCACGCGCCGTTCTCATGGCATCAGCCCGTGCGATTGCCTTCGGGTATTGTGACGGGAGTCAACAACGCAAAAAACATCCTCGGTTTTGCGGACGGGCATGTCGGTTACACCCGAATCTATTGGGACGAGATCAATATTGCCACCGGACACGACCAGTCATGGCAGTATGACCCGCCTGCCGGGTACGATTACAAATGGAGCGGAGATTAATAAACGGGGTCTCGCTTTTCGCATATTTCTCACTTTCACCACGACCGTCCGCGCAAATTGCACACTGCCTGAAGGCCCGCCCGCTCGGAAACCGTTCTCTGCGCCTCCTTGTTTCCGTAGTGCAGATTTTCCGCGATGGTCTTGCCAACCGACGGAAGAATGAGGCCTCCGCCCCGTATCGGCGTAACTGGACTGGGTTCTGGAAGAGGAGTTCCGGAACAAAATCGAAGATTTTGACAGTGGCCCCAGCGCCCGGCTTCTGACAAGCACACGCCAAATCTCCCCTTGACAAACTCACTTTGCGTGACAAAGTATCCCCCATGGATACCAACTGGGCCGCGGATAATCTCCAGACGATTCGGACTTTGATGGAGCGGTCCGCCATCTACCGGCGCGCGCTGGCGCCGGTGATGACATTTACCGGGTCAGTGGGGATCGTGGCTGCGGCGGTGGCCCATTTTCTTGCAATCGAGGCGGTTCGGCCGTTCGCGATTTATTGGATGTGCGTCAGTTTGGTGGCGATTGCGGGCGATTACCTGCTGGTCCGGCGCCAGGCGCTGGGGGAAAAGGAGCCGTTTTGGTCGCCGCCGACGCGGCGGGTGACACAGGCGATCATCCCGGCGCTGTTTGTTGGGCTCGCGGCGGGGATTTTCTTCATTGTGTGGCTGCAGAATACGAAGCTTACGATCCTTCTGCCGCTCATCTGGATTCTCCTTTACGGGTGCGCGCTGCATGCGGCGGGATTTTTCATGCCGCCGCGCGGCATCCGGTTGTTTGCCTGGGCTTTTTTGATTGGAGGTTGCGCGCTGCTTCTCAAAGTGGCGGCGGCGCCCGAGTGGCCGGACCCGGCGCACGCCAACGGGTTGATGGGGCTGTTCTTCGGCGCGGCGCAGCTTGCGTACGGCGTATACCTTTATTTCACCGAGCAGCGGAAGAATGAAGCGTGAACCCGGAACCATTCCTCAACCTGGATCGAGTCATACACGAGAAGGGGCGGCTCGCGATCATGTCCCTGCTCGCCGCTTCCCCGGAGCTGTCCTTCACCGAACTGCGCGACACCTTGAACATGACCGACGGCAATATCACCACGCACATCCGCACCTTGCAGGAGGCCGGATACATTGCCGTGGCGAAGTCGTACCAGAACAACCGTCCGCTCACCACCTGCTCGCTGACAGCTTCAGGCCGCAAGGCTTTCACGTCGTATATCAACCTGCTGGAACAAATCATCCAGCAAACCAAACCGCGATAGGCATTTAAAAATCTTTTGAACGAAATCGAACCCTCACAGTCTTTAACTTTGTAACACAAAGCATCATCATGAAAATCATCCGCGCAATGCACCTGGGAATGTGTTTCGGCGTACGTGACGCGATCGATCTCGCCCTCCGGCAAACGGAGGTTGAACCGCTCACGATCCTCGGCGACCTGGTTCACAACGAGCGCGTGCTGGCCGGCTTGCGGGAGCGCGGCGTTCGGATCGAGAACCAGGCCGCCAACGTGCAGACACAGACCGTGATGATCACCGCGCACGGCGCGTCCGAGCGGGCGAAGGAGGGATTGAAAGGCCGCGGGCTGAAGGTGATGGAGGCCACCTGTCCGCTGGTGCACGTGGCGCATCGGGCCGTCGCGCATCTGGTGGGGCGCGGATATCATCCGGTGATCATTGGGAAGAAAGGCCACGTGGAGGTGCGCGGTCTGACGGAGGATCTGGCCGAATGTGACATCGTCCTCGACGAGGAGGACGTTCTGCATTTGAGGGAGCGCCCGCGCTTCGGCGTGGCCGCGCAAACGACACAGCCGATTGACAAGGTGGAGCGATTGCTCGCGCTCCTGCGCGCGCGGTTTCCAAAATCCGAGGTGCGCTTTTTCGACACCGTCTGCCGCCCGACCAAGGACCGCCAGAGCGCCGCCGCCGAGCTGGCGCGGCAATCGGATGTGGTGATTGTCATCGGCGGCGCGCATAGCAACAACACGCACGAGCTGGCGGCGACCTGCCGGCGTTTTTGTGCTCGCGTGCATCATGTGCAATCGGCGGACCAGTTGCAGCCGGATTGGTTCCAGGCCGCGGACACGGTCGGCATCACCGCCGGCACTTCCACGCCCGACGACCTGATCGGCCACGTAGAAAACGCGATTCGTTTGTTTTCACCGCGGAGACACGAAGATCATCCGCAGCTTCAGTCCGTCGCCAAATGACAAAGAGAAAAGGGGGAAAAATGAATCACGCCAAATGGATCGCCTACTTTCAACGCAACCGGCAGGACCGTTCCGAGCCGGAATGGGCCGCGCCGTTTTCGGTCCCGCCCGCGATGTTGCCGTCGTTGGTTCGTTCGATCGAACAATTCCGGCTGGGAGACGGCGGCGGACCGGCGTCGCTGATCGCCCGCGACGCCGAGAAGTTCCGCAGCCGCACGGCGGAGATGCGAAAGATCGTGGACATGTGGTTTGCCGAGGAAGCCGAGCACGCGCGACTGCTTGGGTGTGCGGTGAAACGTTTTCAGGGAAGATACATCACCTCGCACTGGAGCTTCACCGCGTTTTGTTTGTGCCGGCGCTTCCTGGGTGTGCGCTTTGAATTGCAGGTGCTGTTGCTGACGGAACTCGTGAGCACGGCCTATTACAAGGTGTTGTGCGCGCATTCGCCCGATGTCCCGCTGGCGCAGATGTGCCGGCTCATTTTGCGCGACGAGGCGGGGCATGTGTCGTTTCATCGCGAGCGGTTGGCGGACGCCGGCTGTTCGTCGCTGGGATTGACCGGGGCATTGTGGCAGACGCAATTCTGGATTTTTGGCCACGCGGCGGCATGGATGCTTTGGAAAAACCACGGCGCCTGTCTCACGGCCATCGGCGGTTCGCGCCGCGAATATTTCCGCGAGGTACGGCGGCAACTGGGCCGCTTCATCATGTCGCTCGATCGGCTGACGGAATCGATCGCGGAGCGGGTGTATGCCCCGGTCGGACGGGCAATTTGATTTAATTAGTCGCCAGGGAGAAGGATGGGGAAACCCTCCGTTCACGGAGGGCGAAAATGAGGTAAAATGGAAAGGCCGAAAAACAGATGAAAGACTCGAAAGCTGTGGAGGAAATATGAGGGACGGAAAACGCTGGACCATCGTGGTGCTCTACAGCATCGCGATGGCGTGGGTGGAGTCGGCGGTGGTGTTTTATCTCCGCACGCTGTCCAATCGCATCGATCCCCATCAGGCCGAACCACTGCCGATGGTGGCGGGGCTTGCCTCGACCGAACTCGTGCGCGAGGCCGCCACGCTCATCATGCTGTGGACCGTGGGGATGCTCGCCGGCCGCACGTGGCGGAGCCGCTGGGGCTATGCGGCAATAGCGTTCGGAATCTGGGACATCTTCTACTACGTCTTCCTGCGCGTGATCACCGGCTGGCCGAAGTCGCTCCTGGATTGGGATGTTCTTTTTCTGATACCGCTGCCGTGGTGGGGGCCGGTGATCTCGCCGATGCTGATTGCCGGGCTGATGATTGTCTGGGGAACGCTGGCCAGCCAGGGGGAGCCATTCGAGCGGCCGTTTCGGTCCGAGTGGCGCGCGTGGGCGTTGAATTTCGCCGGGATTCTGCTCGCGCTCTATGTGTTCATGGCCGATGCGTTGCGGGTCCTCGGCGGCGGGGAAGAAGCGGTGCGCAAGGTGCTGCCGACGAGTTTCCAGTGGCCGGTGTTCGTCGTGGCGCTCGGCTTGATGGCGGCGCCGATCGTGCACACAAGCTGGCAATTGCGTTCACGCCGTGTGGCTGCTCTCGAAGTCAGCCCAACCGCTTGAGGCGAAAATGAATGAATTTATGGGCGTTTTTGCAGTCCAACTAAGATCATACCAGTCCTGAGGACAATGGAAGCCCACATCGCCAATTTCGATCTGCGCCAGATCAGCGTTCTATTGCGCGGTGAACCGGAGCCGATCAACGCCTGGATCCAGAAGTGGAGCGCGCGACGGACAGCTCTTTACGTGGCGGTGATTGCCGCGGGGGCCGGCCTGTACGGCGCTTCCATGGGTTACTGGCGCGATCCGTTGCAGGCTTTGTACACGGGCATCAAATTCCCATTGATCATGCTGCTGACGACCGTCGGCAACGGTTTGTTAAATGCAATGCTCGCGCCGCTGCTGGGGCTGAACATTGGCTTTCGCCAATCCCTGCAGGCCGTCCTGATGAGTTTCACGATTTCCGCCGCCATCCTGGGTTCGTTCAGCCCGGTGAGTTTTTTTGTCATCTGGAACACCCCGGCGATGTCGCACGCGTTCGGTCCCTACAGTTTCATCCAGTTGATGCACGTGGCGGTGATCGCATTTGCCGGGACGATTGGAAACATCCGCCTGGGCGAGTTGCTGCATCGGCTCGGCGGGAGCCGCAGCGTGGGACGGCGCGTGCTGCTGGCGTGGCTTTCCGGAAACCTGCTGCTGGGCAGCCAGCTTTCCTGGATTTTTCGCCCATTCATCGGCTCGCCCAATCTGCCGGTGCAATTCCTCCGTGCGCATCCTTTTGACGGGAATTTCTTTGAGACACTGTATTACGCCTTTCGCGCGATCTTCTTTTCCTGACCGCGCGGCGAACCCGACCATCATTTATGAGCCAAGAAAATCAGAACCCTGCCGGAAAACCACCTGAGTGGCCGTCGAACGTCCCCGCATCGGCGATGGCGCCGCCGTTGATTCCGGCGCGCTCAACCGTAATGCCGCCACCCGGTTCGAACCCACTGGAACAGGCGCCGATCACCGGGGTGATATCGGCCGTCGAGGCGCTGCTGCGGCAACCGCGCCGAGTGATGTACCAACTCAAGCAGCCGAACGCCGGGCGGGTGATCTGGTCGTTGCTGGCGATCGCCATCGTGTGCAGCCTGGTGTATGGCGTCATTGTCGGAACCTTTTCTGAAGGCAGCCAGTTGTGGGCCGCCCCGGTGAAGATCACCGCCGGTTTGCTCATCTCCGCGGTCATCTGCCTGCCGAGCCTTTATATTTTTTCGTGCCTGAGCGGCGCACAGGCGCGTCTGGTTGAGGTGTTCGGGCTGGTGGCAGGACTGCTGGCGCTCATGACGGTGCTGCTGATCGGTTTTGCGCCGGTGGCGTGGGTGTTCTCGCAATCGACGCGGTCCATCGTGGTGATGGGCTCGCTCCACCTGGCGTTCTGGGTGGTCGCGACCTTTTTCGGTTTGCGCTTCTTGCACACGAGTTTTCGTTACGTGAACGCCACTTCCGATGGCGGCTTGCAGGTGTGGACGGCCATCTTTCTGCTGGTGGCGCTGCAGATGACCACGGCGTTGCGGCCGATCATCGGCCGGTCGGACCATTTCCTGCCTCCGGCCGCGGAAAAGAAATTTTTTGTCCAACACTGGTTTGATTGCATCAACACCGAACCCAACGAGCCGCGCAAACCGAGTTCAGACTGATTACCGCTGGAGGTTCCATGAATGGGTCCAAAGAGAATGTTTGTGAAGCCGTGGCATTTCCGCTCCTGGCCTTGTTGGTCGTCTCCGCGGCGTGCGCGGTGTTCCTTGGGTTGCGGATCGCGTGGACGGGGAGCTGGGCGTATTTGTCGCTGGCGTGGAATCTGTTCCTCGCGTGGCTGCCGCTGCTCTTTGCCATCGGCGCCTGCCGGGAATATCGCAAGCGGGAGCGCGGCGGGTGGCGGGTTTGCGCGCTCGCGGCGCTGTGGCTGCTTTTCCTGCCCAACGCGCCCTACATTTTCACGGACTTGATTCATCTGAATAACTGGTATCGCGGCCATTACTGGGTGGATTTGAGTCTTGTCCTGCTGATCAGCCTGACGGGTTTTCTCGTTGGTTTCCTGTCGCTCTTTCTCATGCAACGGGTGATTGCGGACCGGCTGGGGCGCATTGCAAGCTGGCTGTTCGTGGTGGTGGTGGCGGGATTGAGCGGGTATGGCGTCTTTGTCGGCCGGGTGATGCGCCGCAATAGCTGGGACGTTTTCGTGCATCCGGTGGGCCTGACGCGCGACATCGGCCACTGGGCCGCGCATCCGCTGGTGCATCCGGGCGTGTCGCTGGGATTCCCGGTGTTGTTCGGCGCCTTCCTGCTGCTGGCCTACATCATGTTGTATGCGCTCACACACCTGCAGCCGGGAACCCTTACGCGGGACCTGAAGCCATGAAGAATCGGATCAGGTGCGCGATGATCGTGCCCTATGCGCTCGTCATGGGAGGGCTGCGCGGAATCCCGATTTATTGGCGGCTGATTGATTGCAGCTTCGGGATCATGGGGATCATCCCGGTGTGGTGCTGCCGCCATTATGCTCGATACCTTGAGATTCAGGCGCACCGGACGGCAGCGTGAAATAAAATGTCGCGCCGCGATCGGGCGCAGCCTCGGCCCAGATGCGTCCGCCGTGGCGCGAAATGATGCGTTGCACGGTGGCGAGGCCCACGCCCGTGCCGGTGAACTCGGCCTCGCGATGCAGCCGCTGGAATACGCGGAATAATTTCTGCGCGAACTGCATGTCAAACCCCGCGCCATTATCCCGGATAAAAAACACGGGCTCGCCATCGCGCTCCTCCGCGCCGAGTTCGATGCGCGCCGCGGGCGTCTTGCCGGTGAATTTCCAGGCGTTGCCGAGCAGATTATCCAGGACCACGCGCAACAGGCGGGGATCGGCGTTGACGCTCAAGCCGGGAGCCACGTTGGTTTCCACGGTTCTCCCGGGTTCGTCCCGGCGCAGCTCGCCCAGGATGGTTTCGGCCAGGGCGCTCAGATCCACCTGCATGCGCCGAATTTCCGAACTCGTGATCTGCGCCAGTTCCAGGAGATCCTGGATCAACTGTGTCATGCGGTGCGTGGCGCTCTGGATGTATTCCAGATATGTCCGGCCCATTTCGTCGAGCTTTTCGGAATAATCCTCCGCGAGCATTTTGCTGAAGCCGTCGATGGTCCGCAGCGGCGCGCGGAGGTCGTGCGAGACGGAGTAGGAGAAAGCCTCGAGTTCCCGGTTGGCGGCCTCGAGTTTGGCGGTCCGGAGGCGGTCCTCCTCCGCCTGTTTGCGTTCGGTGATGTCCTGGGTCGTGCCCACGATTTTCAGTTTGCCCGTGCGCACGTCCACCCTCGCCTCGCCGTGCGCAAGCATGTGACGGATCGTTCCATCCGGATGAACGATGCGGAACACCTCCTCAAGAGCGCGCGGGCGGGTACGCATATCCTCGATTTTGCGCGCCATGATTTCACGTTCCTGCGGATGAATCGCGTTCAGAAACGTCTGGGCGGTGATTTTGGTTTCATGGGGAAGACCGAAGATGCGATACATCTCGTCGGACCAGGTGACGACGCGGTCGGTCACATTCCACTCCCAGCTGCCGACGTGCGCGACGCGTTGCGCCTCCGTGAGACGCGCCTCGCTTTCCTGGAGAACCTTTTCCTCCCGCTTGCGCTCGGTGACATCGCGTTCGATGGAAACAAAATGCGTGGTGCGCCCGGTCTCGTCGATGACGGGGGCGATCTCCATTTCCAGCCAGATTTCCTTTCCGCTCTTGGTGTAATTGATGATTTCCTCGCGAACGGGCTGGCAGGCTTCAAGGGCGCGCCGGATGCGCTTGCGGCCCGCGCGGCTGGTGCGCAGCCCTTGAAGAAAACGGGGGCTGCGCCCAATCGCCTCGCGGCGGCTATAGCCGGTGTGCTTCTCGAAGGCGTCGTTGACAAAGATGATGCGCGGGCCCGGTTCCTCGAGCGGTTCAGCCTCCGTGATGATGACCACGTCGTTGAGATGCTCGACGCAGGCCTCGAGCAGATGAAGTTGTTCGGTGGAGCGGCGCAGGACGGTGACATCATGCGCCAGGACCAGCCGCGCGTCCCGGCCCTGGAAGTGCAGCAGTTGCGAGCTGATTTCCACGTCGATGATCGTTCCGTCCTTGCGGCGATGACGCCAGACGCCGGCGTTCTGGAGCGACCGGCGCGTCAGGTTGAGCGCGGCAAGAGCCTGTTTGAGCCGCGGCACGTCCTCCACGGGCCGGATGTCCGCAATGGTCATGGAGAGGAACTCCTCGCGCGAATAGCCGTAATGCCGCACCGCTGCGTCGTTCACAGCCAGAAAGGCGAGGGTCTGCAAATCGTACACCCACATCGGCAGCGGATTGCTCTCAAACAGAATCCGGTATGGATCGCCAAATTCGTGCATACACACATTCCCCTCGACGGACTTACCCGAACAAATATTGCACGCTCCGGGCGGCAGCGCGAATCTGCACGATCCTGCTGGCATGCGGTGGGGTTTCTCCCCATTGACAGCGCGCGCAAATTGTGCCCGCCGAAAAAAAATATTTTTCAATTCCGGCCGGGAATTTTGAGTGGGAATTTCCGTTTCGGGGTCTATTAGCTCGAACCGAATGACCATCTCGAACTCCAAAACGAGCCGTCGAGCCGTGGCGGCTTTGTCCGCGGCGCGGCTGATTTTTTTGATTGGAATCCTGCCGGGATTGACCGTTCACGCGGCACAGCCCACGGTGGTGAGCATTCCCTCCACTGCAGGCAGCCAGGAAATTCAACAGGCGCTCGATCAATTGCCCGAGGACGGCGGCGAAGTGGTGCTCGCCCCGGGCACCTACGAAATCAAACAGGCGATCGTGCTGCGCCGCGATCATCAGGGATTGCGCGGGAGCGGGGCGTCCACCATCCTGCGGCTGGCGGACTCGGCCAATTGCCCGGTGATCGTGCTCGGCGCGCCAATGATCGAACCGCGCCCCATCGTGAGCCATTTGCACGTGAGCGATCTGTTCATCGATGGCAATCGCAACCACCAGCAATGCGAGGAATGGAAGGCTTGCAAGGCCTCGTGGGTTGCGAACAACGGCATTTCCGTGGAGACCGTTACGGACGCTGAAATCGAGCGCGTCTCGTGCGCCCATTGCCGGTCGGGCGGACTCGTTACGGCCAACGGCACGCGGCGGCTGGTCGTGCGCGATTTTACCACGTTCGACAACGAATACGACGGGCTCGCCTGTTACCTGACCGAGGAGAGCATTTTTTCGCGAATTTTTTCGCACGACAATCGCGCCGCGGGAATTTCGCTGGACCTGAGCTTTTCGCACAACGTGATCAGCGAGGCGGTGCTGACGGGCAATGAGCACGGGATTTTCATGCGCGACACGCGCGGGAATGTGTTCCAGGGGCTGGTCATCCGGTCCAGCCGCGAGCACGGCGTGTTCATGGCGCAATCGGGCAGGGACACTCCCACCGGCTGGCAGGCGCTGCCGGGCACGGATTGCACCGACAACAGTTTCATGGGGATCGTGATCAGCGACAGCGGCGGGGCGGCGTTTCATCCGAACGATCCCGGCTGCACGGAAAACCTGATCTGCGGGGCGCAGTTCATCCACAATGCCAAGGGCGGCATCACGCCGGCGGGGACGAATACCTTCACGATCTCGGGCCTGGTCGAGAGGTAGAAAATCAGATCAAAGGCCCGCCAACTTCGACTTCCGTTTTGGCGGGGTCTTGCGGTAGGATAGTAGGGTGATTTACGACGCTTCGCTGGACGAATTGCTGCAGCGGGTTTGGGACGGGCAACGCATCAATGCGGCCGAGGCCCTGCGGCTGTATCGCCTGCCCCTGGAGGAGCTGGGAGCGCTTGCGGATCGCCGACGCCAACTGGCGCGCGCGTCAGCCTACGAGGGGCGCGGCAACCAGATCGTCACCTACATCGTCGATCGCAACGTCAATTACACGAACGTCTGCAACGTGTATTGCAAGTTCTGCGCGTTCTATCGCGTGGAGGGTGACGACGACGCCTATGTCATCACGCACGAGGAGATGGACCGCAAGATCGAGGAGACCGTCGCGCTCGGCGGCACACAGATTCTCATGCAGGGCGGACATCACCCGAAGCTGACGCTCCAGTGGTATTTGGACCTGCTTTCGCACATCAAGGCAAAATTCCCGCAGGTGAACATTCATGGCTTCAGTCCGAGTGAGTTCATCCATTTCCGCGAAGTTTTCAACCTGCCGTTGGAGGAAATCATTTCGCAATTTGTGAAGGCCGGGCTCGGCTCGATTCCGGGCGGGGGCGGGGAAATCCTGGTGGACCGCGTGCGCAAACGGGTCTCGCCGCTCAAGGCGATGAGCGACGACTGGCTCAGCGTGATGGATGTGGCGCATCGGCTCGGGCTGAGCTCGACCGCCACGATGATGTTCGGCCACGTGGAAACCGTGGAAGACCGAATCGAACATCTCGAACGCGTGCGCGCGCAGCAGGACAAGACGAAGGGCTTCACCGCCTTCATCGCGTGGACCTTCCAGGCCGAGCACACCAAGCTGAAGGCGCCGACTGTCGGCGCGCACGAGTATCTCCGCACGCAGGCGTTGAGCCGGATTTACCTGGATAACTTCCCGAGCATCCAAAGCTCATGGGTGACGCAGGGTCCGGACATCGGGCAGGTGGCGTTGAAATATGGAGCGAATGACCTGGGCAGCATCATGATCGAGGAGAACGTGGTCAGCCAGGCCGGCGCCACCTTCCGCATGGGTGTGGCCGACATGCAACGCCTCATTCGCGATCTCGGTTACGAACCGCACCAGCGGGATAATTGGTATCGCTTGCTGAACTGACCGCCCGCCCGCCGCAGGTGTCGCGCAGTTGTTTTTCCCGTTTGCCTCGAATAGGAGCGTCCTCCGGACGGTTTTTGTGACGGTGGATCGCTCCGGCCTTCTGTAATTCCCGCTTCCTGATACTCATCCGTCCGGCAGTCTTCTTCCCTGGCCCACTCCTCCCGGGAATTGCGCATTAGTAAGTGACCGTTCGTGCGAAACAATGAAATGCAAACAATCCAACTCAGTAATCACGATGGAGGCCACTATGATCCAACAATCCACATCCCCGCAGGTCAGTCCCCGGCAGATCACCCTTCCCGGCGGCGCCACAATTACACCGTTCCCGCTGCCGCCCGCCGGTTTCAAACCCCTCAAAGCCCGTGATGCCGAACTTCGTCAGTTCGGCTATCCACGGCGGCCCAAAGGCAATCCGGAGGCGCTCAATCGCTGGGAGAAGCTCATGAAGAGCCCGAAGCAATTTGTCGAACCCGAATTCCAGGTCACCAATCGCCGCCGTCCTGCACCACCGCTACGCCGGATGACTGGTGAGGATGCCCATATCAATTTCAACTGGTCGGGCGCGGTGGTTGGCCCGCCGGACAAGACGACGTTTGAATCCGTCACTGGCCATTGGGTCATTCCGGAAGTCCGTACCGGGAGCCACGAGGGGCAGCGCTCGGCTTCCTTCTGGGTTGGCATTGACGGCTTCAATGGGAACGCACCCTTCATGGTCCAGGCGGGCGTGGACTGCAGTGTTTCGGATGGAAACCGCAGTTGCTTCGCCTGGTGGGAATGGATTCCGGAAGCTGCGGTGGCGATCACCAATCTTCCCGTCAGGGCCGGCGAAGAGATGCTGGTCATCCTGACGGTCCTTTCCAACGTTTCTGTCCACGTCTTCATGCAGAACGTGTCGACCGAACAAACTGCGTCCTTCCAGGTTAGCGCGCCCGCGGGCGCCGCGCTGGTGGGCAATGCCGCGGAATGGATCGTGGAACGCCCGGCCCTCGGCCTCAACGGCACACTCACGCAGCTTGCGGACTATGGCGAAATGAAATTCCTCCGTTGCGAAGCACTGGCCCATGCCGGCATCACCGGCTTGACCAACAAGGTCACGCTTTCCGAAAAGAGCGCCGTCGGTCCCGCCATTCCCTCCGTAAACGGCATGGTATTCCTCGGGTGGCGCGGTGAGGATAATCACCTGAACGTGGGCTTGCTGGATAACCAGCGACAGACCTTCCTAAGCAAACTGGTTTCCCGGGAACGGACGTCCCATTCCCCGGCTCTTTGCCTTCACAACGGCAGCCTCTTTGTGGCCTGGAAAGGCGAGGGCAACGACAAACTCAACATCGGCATCGTGGGCCAATCCGGGAACACAGTCTCCGAGTTGACCTTCCGTCAAACCCTGGCCTTCCAGAGTTCCACAAGCCCGGCGCTTGCCTCGTTCGGCAACCTGCTTTTCCTGGCGTGGCGGGACAACAAGGACCGTCTCAACCTGAGCGCGTCCAGCGACAACGGCCTGACATTCCAGGCGCCAGTCGTGTCGATGCAGAAAAGTCCCAAATCCCCGGCGCTGTGCGTTCATAAAACCAGTCCGATCCTTCCCGATGCTACCCTCTTCATTGCGTGGAAAGGGGACGGGAATGATAACCTGAACGTCGCGCCAGTCACCCAGGCGGCCGATGGTTCCATCACGGGTGTCGGCGTTCCCGTGATTCTCAGCGACACCAGCCCGGTCGGCCCGAGTCTTGCCTCGCTCAACGGCCGGTTGTTCCTTGCGTGGCGCGGCAACCACAACGACCTGCTCAATGTCATGGCTTCGGACGACAACGGGCAGACGTTCGGCCACAAGTTCACCTCGACCGAAAAGAGTCCCGAGACACCCTGCCTGGGTGTAAGCAACGCCACGGTGTTCATTGGCTGGAAAGGCGACGGCAACGACAAGCTCAACACCGCCATCGTCCAGGAGGCCGACGACACATTGCAAAACGTGGACCTGACCGGCGCCGAGAACATCACGATGTTGAATGACAATTCCTCGGTTATATCCGTGGGCGTTGCGCAGGCTCCCGATACGGTTGATTGCACCTACATGGGCCTCGCGGACAAACTCACGCTCTCCGAAACCAGTCCCGTGGGGCCCGCTCTTGTCTCCTTCCAGGGCCTGCTCCTGCTAGGGTGGCGCGGCGAGGACGATCACCTCAATCTCAAGCTTTCCGATGATAATGGCGGGAGCTTCAAAAACAAATTCCGTTCCAAACAGAAGAGCTCCCAGTCGCCCGCGTTATGCGTGCACAACGGGGATCTGTTCATCGGCTGGAAAGGCAGCGGCAATAACAAGCTCAACGTCTCGACTGCCGGCGTGAACAGCGAGACCATCATGGAGTTCAGCCCGCCGGTATTCCCGGACAGCAGCCCGGCCAACCCGGCCCTGGCCTCGTTCAACGGCCTGCTGTTTCTCGCCTCGCGCGATGACAACAATCATATCAAGCTCAGTCTTTCGGATGACAACGGGCAGAGCTTCAAGAACACGTTCACCTCCGTGCAGAAGAGTCCGAAAGCCCCTGCGATCTGTGCGCACAACGGCAATCTCTTTCTGGCCTGGAAGGGTGACGGCAACGACAACCTCAACGTTGCAACCGTGCCGGTGAACGGCGAAACCATCGGCGAACTCACGGACGTCCTGACTCTCGGCGACACCAGCCCGTCCGGTCCGGCGCTGGCTTCGTTGAACGGCGTCCTGTTCATCGCCTGGCGCGGCGTTCACAACAACCAGGTGAATGTGATGCTGTCCCGGGACAACGGCGTGACGTTCGGCGACAAGTTCGTCTCCAACGAGAAGACCTCCGATTCGCCCGCGCTGGCTGTGCACAACGGGACTCTGTTCGCCGCGTGGAAGGGCAACAGCAACGACGACCTGAACGTGGCGCAGGTCCGGCTTGCTTAGTGAATTCTCACCGGCGGTCATGGTGGCATCGGGCCCTCCCCTGCGAGAGCCCAGGCTGGAAACAGCCTGGGCTCTTTGATTGTGGTATGGAGCCAACCGGGAAATTTGTGAATTTTAATAATATACAATTGACTTTTTCCGCCGATTCGTTCATGATCCGCCACCGTATCAGCCAAAAGACGTATAGCTGGCAATCAGCGCGTCGTCCTTTCTTTCCCATTAGTTGCTGTTCGGGATTCACCGCGCGATTGAGAATGGTTGGTTGTACCCTGCCCAGCGAAGGCGGAGTGTCTGTATGCGTCTCCAGGCGAGCAACACGGCGCGAAGCCGTTTAGCAGAAAGCCCCCGGTCACTCAAATGGCTGCTCACTTATCAGGGCAAGCCGGCAACAACCAACAATCCATATCTATGAAACGCAATTCACTCCGGGCCAATCATATATCAATCATCCCTTTGCGCCTGGGCGCGCTGGCGATCTTTGCCGGCAGCTTCGGGGCGGCGAACGCAGGTGTGCTTACATCCAATTATACGGGGGCGTTTAATGATCCGATCCTCAACTCAGCGGTGCTGGGCACCTACACTCCGGTCGCCAGCTTCATGGCCGGGGGGAACCCGTATAACATCAATGATAGCCCGGTTACACCCACGTTTGAGGCGACTCCGAGCGCCAGTTTCCTGACTATCCTGAATGGTCAGCAAAGTTCGCTTGTGGCCAATGGGGTCAATCTCACGTTCGGCCAGCTTTACACCTTCAACACCGGCAAGGCCCTGGCGAACAACGATCTGGTCCTTCGTTCGTATGCCGCCAATGCCAGCGGTGGGACTGTGGACGACGATTTTTACATTGAAAACGCGGGCGCCACGATTTCGGGCGGGAAGGTGCATTGGATTCAGACGTTGGTGGACAATTGGAAGCTCAACTCCCCGGTTGGAACCCTCGACAGCAAAGTGGATAATTCCCCCCTCAAGGCGAACCCCTACTACGACAATGGCGGCGACGCGAATAGCACGTTTCTGTCCGACGATCCAACCCGCCAGACAGCCGGTTACAACGGGCTTCCCATTTACTTCAATTTTGAGACGTTTCTGGTGAATGAAAACTCTTCTTATACGCTCAATGACGATGGCACGGTAAAGACCAAGGGCTCGGTCGATGTCTACGGTGGCGTGCTTTGGGGATTCACGATCACGCCCGAGCCCGGCACGACCGCGCTGCTCGTGCTTGCCGGTCCGGTTTGTTGGGTGCTCCGGCGGCGGATTCGTGCAAAAGCCGGCGGAGTGTGAGTCCGGATTTTTAGCCGCGGATTCCGCGGAGAGCACGGATTCAAACAAACGGACCGCGCCTTAGCTTCATTGGCGAAGGCGGAAGAACTGCTGCGCGAGCGTGATGTCGTTCGTGTACGGCGAGGTCGCGCCCGGGACGTCGGAGTAGGGACCGGGAGCGTTCGTTGCGCTCTGCAAGGACCATCCCGGCTGCCACGTAAGCACAAGGTTGTTTCCGTGTTTCGCAATGGCGAGCGGCGCGATCAATTGGTCCGGGACGACTTCGCCGGTGTTGAGGATTTTCGCCGAATAAAGATACGGTCCGACGCGGAATTGAATCTGACTCAGTTCGGCGGAGGTCAGCCCGAACTGGTCGGTCCCGAATCTCAACTGCTCCGCGCCGCCGCCCGAGGGGTTGCCATTCCAGTTGGAAACAACCAGCGTTGCGCTGCCGGACCAAATCTCGCCGCTGCTGTTCGCGAAACCCAATCGGCTTGTGCTGCCGGCGAGATTGATGATGGCATTGCTGGCGAGGATGAAGCGCCCAAGTTGTTCGACGGCGTTGCTGATCGTGATCGTGTGCGAAAGCGTGCAGGCGCCGGGATTACTGATGCGGTTCGTGGTGGAATCGCCAATGATCCAGTCGCCTCCGACGTTGATGTTGGCCGCCGTCAGTGTGCCGCCGAGCAATTGGTATCGGCTGAAAATATTTGGACCTGGCGCGATATATCCGCCGAAGCTGAGCGAATTGCTCACGCCGAGCGCGCCGCCGGTTTGGGTGATGGCGCCGCCGTCGGTTACAGAGAAATTCGACGCGATCAAGGTGCCGCCGGAGAGATTCACCTCGGTGATAAAGTAAGTGAAGCCGCCGCTGGCGTGCGCTTGAATTTCGTCCATCCGGGCGGTTCCGTCGGTTTGATTGAATGAGGCGCTTCCTTCAGTGGCGTCCATGTTCATGAAGCCGGCGAACAGCGTTCCACCGTTGAGTTGGTATATTGCCGGGTGAATTTCATCGGGATTGAACGCGCCGCCGATGACGTTTAGCACATTGGTGGTGACGTGCGTGCCGCCATTCTGCGTGATGGTAATGCCGCCAAACTCGTCAGCGATCATGTCCACGGTGTCATCCGCCAGCAGCCCGCCGTTCAATGTGAAGGTCGGGGAATTCCCGAAGAGACCCGCCTCCAGGTAAACGGTGGTGGTCTGATTGGTTCCACCGGCCTGGAAATACGAGGAAAAAGAATTATTGTCGCCCGTGATGCCGAGCCCATCCGGAAGGCCAAGGTCGCCGCCGTACAAGTAATAAGCGCCGCCCGCGCCACGCGTGCCGTGGCCGAATTGCAGGTTCGTGATCACCGCAGCGCCGCCGTACTGGTAGACCGCAGAATTGCTGGCCACCAGGAACTCCCCCGCTCCCAGGGAGCCGCCGTTCAAGAGATAAGTCGAAGTCTCGTTCATCGACATCGTGCCAATGCGGTTCGTGCCGAGTTGCTGGTTGAAACCCGACAGGGTCATCGTGAGGGAGGGCGTTTCCAGGAGTCCGCCGTCGAGGGTGTAACCGGCGGTAACGGCATTCGTACGGGAATCCAGGCCGCCGATCATGGTCATCCCGCCGTTGGTCTGGTAGCCGCCGTATTGCGTCATGTGCCCGGCGTAAAGGCCGCCGAGCAGCGTGTTCGTCGTGAGCGTGAGGCTTTGCGCCGAGAGTGTGCCGCCGCGGAGATCGTAAAATCCGAAGACCATCGAGACGTTGCCCGCATCCAGCGCGCCGCCCGTCTGCTCGATTCCTCCGCCCGCGAACTGCAGGAAGTTTTGCGGGGGCGACCCAATGACGAGATCGCCTGGCTGGAGCAGGCCGCGCGTGAGATTGTACGTGCCTCGGTAGCCGGTAATGAGCCCGGCGGTGTTGGTGCCGCCCGATTGATTGAAAGTTCCCGCGCGTAAGATCACGGTTCCCTGCACCGAACCATCGAACAACTCGTAATCGCCATTGGCGGATTCGAGGTCCAGGGCGCCCACATTCGTGCCGCCTTGTTGGTTAAACGTGCCGTTGATGAATTCGTTGACTACGAAAAGCATGCCGTTGGTCAGGCCGTACTTCCCCGTCAAATCCAGGAAACCGGCGACCACTTCCGAGCCGTCGCTCTGGGCGAAACTGCCGTCGACCTCGAACTCGCCCAGTCGCGAGTTGGTTGCGCCCAGCGCGTTGTTCACGATCAATCCCGACGAAAACATGGCCATGGCGGAATTGGAATCGATGGCCAGGCTTCCGGGGTTGTTCGTGTCGACGCCAATGACGAGCGGATTGCCCGCCCCGATGAAGTTTAATAGCAGGGTGTTGGCGCTGTTCGTCGGGGATGCGATCGTGACGGAATTCACGGCCAGTGTCTGGGGAAAATCGGATGCGGCGGAAGGCTGGATGGACACCGCTTTCCAGCCGGCGTTGGTGATCATCACCGATTGCGAACTATCCGGCAAAACGCCGAGCGACCACGACGACGAGTCATCCCAGCTGCCGCTCGCTGGATTGATCCAGGAATTCACCTGGGCGGAAGCGGTGAGTGCGGTGAGTGTCATTACCGACGCGGCGAGGCGTAGCCCGCGTCTTGTTTTTGGAGAGAAAAAGATTGCGGTTTGCATTGGGTTGACTCCTCAAATCTTGTCCGAGAACTCTGGAGTGTCCGGCCTGCCGGTTGTAGGGGTTGAGTACGGTAGTCGGAGGGCGGGTTCTTTCCTGATGGAGGTCGGCTTGACCGCGCGGCTCAGCACGGCTGGCGGGCGGAAGGTTTGGATCAAAAGGGAGGCGCGGGAGGGACTATCGGGAAGTTCTTTCGCGCGCAATTTGCGTGGAACCAGCCGGGGAAAATAAAACAGTGTAAGAAGAGGAAGGACTACAGATGTCGTTAAAAGTGCTTGACGGAGGGCGGCGGCGTGGGATTCTTGCGGGCGAGAAATAACCTATGAAAACCATTACGCGCAACCCAGATCACATTTCCCCGACAGCAGTCAAGAATCAGCCCGAGAGAAGCTTCTCGCATTGGCGACGGAGGAAGGCTCTTCTCGCCCTGGTCGTGCTCGGAGCCGGATTGCCGGCCGCGCATGCCCACGCTGATGCCCTGACCGGGTTTTACACGCAGGTGGCAGTGGGGGATCCCGATTTTGGCAGCGGCCCAAACGCCGGGGGGATACTAGGGACCGGCATGGTCGAGGGCCAACTGGGACCGAATGGCCTGCCGGTGCTCTCGTCCGACGGCATCGCCAGACTCGCGACCAGCGCGGACATGAACGCCACAACCCATGAGCTCCTTTGGTGGAGTCCCGGAGCGAACCCGTATGTGAGTTACGACCTGAATCCAATACGAGTCGATTCCGCGCCGCTGAGTTTTGGGTATCCCAACACGGACTGGTATGCCACCGGCGAGACGGGCGACGACAATTATTTCCGGACGGTTCATTGGCAGGGGACCTTTAACCTGGCGTCCGCAGGCCAGATTTCGCTCTCCTTGTCGGTCGATGATGATGTCTGGCTCTATGTCGACGGCACCCTCGTCACGGAGGATCATTATGGCTATGAGGCCGATGCCAACCCGTCGCTCTCAGCAGGTTCCCACGTTATCGACCTTTTTTACGACGACCGGTTCCCGGTGTACAATGCAATTAATTTTTCTTCCTCCGAGCCGCTATCTCCCACGGTCACGCCTGAACCTGGGTCGATTGCCTTGTTCGCAACCGGCGCACTCTGCCTGTTGGCTCGAGGAAGGAGACGCCAAAAAAGAGATGTCCAATCTTGATCTGGCGCAACTGCCGAAATAACAGCGGCGGGATTTCGTCGGCGCCATGTCCGGTTGGAGCCCGTAGGCTACCTTTTCGGCTCGTACCGCATCGCCACGGCCCCCGAGCCGAACTCCAGCCGGCTCACGAGCTTCAAGTCGATAGGCTTTGACAGCCCCGCGAACAGCGTTGGCCCGTGGCCAGCCAGTCTGGGGTGCACCACGAACTCGTACTCATCGATTAATCCCAGTTCCGCCAATGCCATCGGAAGCTTCACGCCTCCCGTGAACAGTCCCTTGCCAGGCTCCCCCTTGAGCCGCTGAACGAACTCTCCCAGGTTCCCGCGAACTAGTTCCGCATTCCAGTCGACCCGGTCCAGGGTGCTCGACACCACATACTTCTTTTTCGCGTCGATCGTCCGGGCGAAGGGTTCCATCCAATCGGGCCTGGCTCCCGCGCGCGCCGGTGGCCGGAACGCCGCTTCCATCATTTGGTAAATCACCCTGCCAAAGAGGAGGGCGTCGGCCCGGCTCAGATTTTCGACCGCGTGACGATGCAATTCCTCGTCTGGGATTATTCCAAGATGATCGCAACACCCGTCCAATGTGACGTTGATCGAGTATCGAAGCGGTCGCATAACAAAGAGGGTACCAGCAACGGGGCAAGTCAACAAGGTTGGGCCGCCAAGGTGCATTGCACAAGCACCTTCCATGAGACGGCGGTTCGATCATTTCGCCGCCGCTGTCAAGATTTCCTGATCCGCGCCCAGTAACAGCGTCACGGTGTGGTTCGCAGCATCGATTTCGCCGATTTCCTTCAACCCCTCCATCGTTACTTCCGAGATCTTCCCCTTTTTTCACCTGCTTCCAGGCGGGCGGCAGTTCCCGACTTCTCACCGTATACCCTGTCCGGCTGTAAGCCATCCGCGCCTGGTCCCGCCAAAGTGCCGGGAGAATCGGTGTGCTGCGGATATATTTGCGCCACGGAGGCAATGAGAAGGATCATTGGGAGGAAGTTTTGATAAGCGCGCAATTTCGGGGAGTCAGCCATCGTCTAATGAGAATAATGTAATAGGTGAGGACCGACCCAAGACCCTCTTTTTGTTCAATTTGCGGCGGGGATGAGACATTGTTTCTTTGACATCTGCGCGGCAGAGTTACTAACCTTTGCTGACCTTTTGCTGACGACGGGATGGTAACCTCGGAAACTTCAGTTAGGGGCATTCCACTGGCATTCGAGTCGATAACGAGCTGGCCTCATGAAAACCTGCAATTTGGCGCGGTGGCTGGGAAAATATATTCAATTCTGCCTGGTGGGCGGGAGTGGCCTTATTGTCGACATGGCGCTCCTGTACCTGCTTGCTTCTCCGAAAACCCTCGGTTTGAATCTAATCGCAAGCAAAGCGATTGCGGCTGAAGTTGCAATTCTCAATAACTTTCTCTGGAATGACTTATGGACATTCAGGCGTGGGGAGGATGCCTTGAATCCCCCGAAATCCCGTTGGTCTCGCTGTTGGAATTTTAATCTTGGATGTCTGACTGGAGTGGCTCTAAGTGTAATTTTGCTGGACATTCAGGTATTGTATCTCGGATGGAATGCATACATCGCAAATTTCCTTGCCATTCTCCTGGTTAGCGCGTGGAACTTTTTGATTTGCAGCCGGATTGCATGGAAAATCCGAGGTGTCCGATAGGAGGCGGGTCAGGTGCAAAAGATCGTTGCCGAGATATCCGGTTTGCTCAGAATGTCGGACATTTTTGGGGTGCAGGAGAGATGTCGCTATTTTTTTTGACATGCAGTGAGTATTTTTGAGCTAACGGAGAGGCCAAGTAACTCACTCGCAAGTAGATCGCAGAGCGAAGGGGCAACGCGCTTCCTTTGCGGAACTGGCATGGCTTTGGATGGAAAATGGGGAGAATCGTTCGAATCGATTTGCTCTTGAGAACCCGCTAATCTCGCTGTTGGAACTGCAATCTCTAATGTCTGACCTGAGTGGTTTTAAGTGTATTCCTGCCGAATCTCCAGGTGTCCTGTTTCCGGTGGAAGGTATACTTGCAGAATATGATGGCGATCGTTCCAGCCGCTGCATGTAAATCCATGATCTGCAACGAAATCAAGGGGGATCGCCGGGTGTTTCGGGCGCAATGCCAAGTTGAAATAGTCGTAATACTATGTTGTATGGTTTCCTCGAAAATAGCAGTGAAAGGCGCACGTGGTCCCGAAGTGAGGAGTTACTCCATTGCTTCCAAAGCCGGGCGGGGGAGTGGCGTCCGGGATTGAAGTTAAGAACTGAGATTCAGGGTCGGGTTACCTGGATATGGGTGGTGGGGATATCGATCAAAAAAGTCGTGGGGATTTGTGCTTGACAAAAGTTAGTGGGTTAGTAATGTCTCACTCGACCATCAGAGTGCTTCTGTGTTTCGGGGCGTTTCAGAACAGGAGCGGAGTAAAAAGTGGTATGATGGTGCGTTTGGCTTGAACAGGTCTGAGACGAAATTATGATGAAAAGGGACTCCGCCGTGCTGCATCGAAATCCCAAGGGCCTTTCCTGGAGTAAACAGCCGGGAGGGGCGGGGTGGTTCGAGGTTTTTGCGGCCATTCTTGCTGTTCTCCTTTTGGTGGCTTCGGGAGGGGCGCTGTCGATGTCCGTCGAGGCTGCAACGCCGGATGGGCGTGCTGGTTTCGCGGACGAATTAAAGCAATTCATGGAGAATCCGCCCTGCATTGAGCGTATCCTGTACGTTCAGGAGGTGCCGAATGATCCGAAGAACCCGGACAGCATGGATTTCTTCCAGTTTCAATTGCGGTGGCAGACAAATGGCGTTTTTTTTGCGCAAGCGTATACGAATCTGGTGGCGGGACACGAGGATGGCGATTTGCTGAAATACAAGGATGTCTTCGGCAATTATGAAAAGAGATATGGCAGGAAGACAGCCGCTAATTTCTACGAATGGACAGATACTGGAAAGAGCGATGAGCATGGAAATTCTCTTCAACAGTATCGGCAGACAGTGCTGTCTGCGTTTACTGCGGACATGCTGAACGCAGGCTGCCACCTTGTTCCGGTCCATTCAATTCACTGGAATGGCGATGAGTTTGTCGTAACCAACGAGGAACAGGGCATATGGGCCACGGGCAGACTTTTTCGTGACGCAAATAATCGCGCTTCAAAGATGACGGTCGAGGCGCGGTCACTTGCGCGCGCCGGCGCGCATGAATCCTGGGTCTATGAATACTCGTACGAAAGGCCCTTGTCCCTGCCGTACTATCCCAGTCGCATTCTGGCGTTCAGTTCCGAAAATGGCGGTGCAACAAATTTGATCTCCCGGTTCAATATTGAGTCAATGGCAATTGCCGACAAACCACAACCGGCGAGCGCATTTCTAATACCTGATGATGTGGCCACCAACGCAATGGTGGCGCATGTCGTGATTTCCAACAGATTTCTGGTGTACGACCAAGGCGGCCGCCGGTTCAAGCTGGCCGATGGTCCCGCTGCCAGTGAGGCCAGGAAGCTCACACGAGGCGTTTATTTCGTTGTTGCGGGGGTGCTCTTCGCCCCGTTTTTGATTTTCTTCTTGGGGCGCAAGAAGGAAGCCGCGGGATTAAATGCCAACAAACAAACCCAATAGGAATCGCGATGAAACCAAGCAAAAGCAAAGTAGTGGTCGCTGCAACGATGGTCGTTGCAGTGGCATTATCGGCACTGGCCACGAACAACTGCGTTGTTGTCTCCAACCTGCCCTGTTACGGACAGCAGGACTCCTGCACCTGGGGAACGAGCAAGGGGACCGCTGGAGGCAGCAGTGGTAATTATAACCAATGTGCGCAGGGCTGCCCTGGTGGGACAAAATGTATACCGGATACGCAGGTCAATCCTCAGGCCTGCTCCTACACTTGCACGGTCAATGGGGTTCCGCATACGGTTAACACCACCATCTATCCCAAGACCAGCACCAGCGGCACCTGCCCTCCGACGGGCCAGTCCTGCTAATCTATAACAGGAGAACCATGAATTCACGCATCAGCAAAACGATAACGGCCGCAACCCTGGTTGCGGCGATAGCGCTGTCAGCGCTTGCCACGAACAATTGTGTAACGACGGCAAGTCTGCCGTGTTACGGGGCGCAGACGTCATGCACATTTGGGGTGGGCTCCAATCCCCCGAAGGGGACACCGGGCGGAAGCAGCGGCAATTGGAACCAATGCACGTCGGGTTGTCCCGGTGGAACAAAATGCATACCGGATACGGATGTCAATCCTCAGGCCTGCTCCTACACTTGCACGGTCAATGGGGTTCCGCATACGGTTAACACCACCATCTATCCCAAGACTGGCACTTCCGGCACCTGCCCGCCGCCTGGGCAATCCTGCTGATCATTGGCTATGGCTGGGAAGGCTTAGGGAACGCCCGGCCTCCCCGCCATGCCGAACAGAAACGGGCCATCTCAGTTAGACAAACAAACCCAATAGGAATCGCGATGAAACCAAGCAAAAGCAAAGTAATGGTCGCCGCAACGATGGTCGTTGCAGTGGCATTATCGGCGCTGGCCACGAACAACTGCGTCGTTGTCTCCAACCTTCCCTGTTACGGGCAGCAGGACTCCTGCACCTGGGGAACGAGCAAGGGGACCCCTGGAGGCAGCAGCGGCAATTATAACCAATGCGCGCAGGGTTGCCCTGGTGGGACAAAATGCATACCGGATACGGATGTCAATCCTCAGGCCTGCTCCTACACTTGCACGGTCAATGGGGTTCCGCATACGGTTAAGACCACCATCTATCCCAAGACCAGTACCAGCGGCACCTGCCCTCCGACGGGCCAGTCTTGCTGATCAATCGCAATGGCGCGCGGAGGGCCGAGGATATATACTCGGCCTTCCCGTTGTCATATCGAACAGGTACGGACCATTTCAGCTATGCAACGACGTATTTCCTGGTATTTTCTTATTTCGGCCGCAATACTTCTGGGCTTTACTGGCGCTACAAAGCTGATTAGTGCCTGGAGTTCAGTGGCAGTCCTGCATGAACCGGACCCGGTAATTGGCATTTCAACCAAATATGTGTTGATCGCGGCGGGGACTCTGGAGCTTGCGGCAGTGGCGGTGATTTTTGGCGCCAAGAGTCGGTCGCTTCCGAGTTTATTGGTGGCCATTCTGGGGGCAGAATTCCTCCTTTACCGCACGGTATTCCAGATCGGCAAGTATTCGCGCGGTTGTCCGTGCCTGGGACGGTTTACTGCCTGGGCTCATCTACCTGATCAGCTTATTAATCAGATACTCTGGGGGATAGCTGTCTGGCTCTGTTTGGGAGGGTTGCTTTCCTTTTTCAGTCATTCTGCGCTCGAGCGGCTGGGCAATGCGGGTGCCGAAGTCCCGAATAAACCGGCCCAAGTTCTCGAGTAGAACGCGAGATTACGGATCACCTTTCTCCAACCGCCGGGTTAACGATTGGCAAGAGGCGCGTTCTCGGCCTTTTGTTGATTTGCAAGGTTTGTCACTGGCTTCTAATACTCCTTTCAATAGCGCTGCTTCCCGCGTTCAACGTCGAAAAGTATGAAACCACCATGCACTGGCCCCCAGGGCAGGAACCGGTGCTGGAGTCGTATTTTGGCACGTGGGACGCGGGCCTGTATCTGCGGCTGGCGGTATACGGGTATCAGAAGGGCAATCTTTGCTGCGCATTTTACCCTTTGTGGCCGATGCTCATCCGGTGTGCGAGCTGGCTGGCGCCGGGGCACCTTGTGCTGTGCGGGTTGGTACTCGCGAACTTGTTCTCGATCGCCGGCTGTTACTGGTTTTATCGCCTCGTAGAGCAATATGACGGAGAGGAAACGGCGGGGTCTGCGCTCATTCTACTGCTGGCTTTCCCCGGAGCACTGTTTTTCAATTTGATCTACACCGAGCCGCTGTTCCTGATGCTGGTGATTTTGTTTTTTCGGTATTTATTTAAGGAGCGGTATCTGGCTTCCTGTGCATGCGGATTTCTTCTGCCGCTGACACGATCCATCGGGATCCTGTGTATTATACCCGCAGGCTGGTATTTTGTGGAAAAGAATTGGCCGGTTGTGCGGTCCGACTGGCGTGCCGGAATGCGCGGGGCTGCGCTCAAGGTGGGGCTCCCGGCATTGGGCGTTCTCACCGGCATCGGAGCGTATTTTACATTCATGCGCGTGGCTGCCGGCAACGCGTGGGAGGGTTTTGACGCCCAATGCAATTTCGGGGACGGCGTTCATCATCCTTCCATCGCAAATATTTTCGATGTGCCCGGTTTCCTGCGGGCTGCCGCGAATGTTGGCAGCTTTCACGAAATGTTTGATTCGTTTCTCGATCGGTGGCTTTTCTTAATGCTGCTGCTGGCATTGCCGGGGATCTGGCGGCTCAACAAAACCCTGTTTTTTTACGCACTTGCAAGCGGTGTGGTGCCGGCAATGTCCAACTGGTTTTTTTCCTACACGCGTTTCTTCATTCTCTGTTTCCCGATTTTTATCGTACTTGCAATTCGGCTTCGCGGCCGGCCGATGCTGTTCTGGTATGTTACCGGCCTCGCCGGAGCCGTTCAGGTGATCTTGCTGTTGCGGGACATCAATTATTATTGGGCGGGCTAGCGTGAGTCGAAAGCAGGCGTGCGCGTAATCGAGGATATTGCGCGCCGGGTCCGGCGGAACAGAATTCCCTCATTTTTTGCATGAGCACAGCCATGACCTCCAAACGGGTTTTTTGGGGCCTGCTTTTTCTGAAGACGGCTTACCTGGCTGCCCTTTCGGCGGTGTTGCTGCTTTGGCCTGTGGGCAGGAGTATCGATATGTTTTCGGGCGCAAGGCAGCAATGGACAGCGGCAGGCCAGTTGACGTTTGCCAGTCATTTTGGCACGTGGGACGCTGAGCATTACCTGCAACTGATGGAGGCCGGCTATGAACCAGGAGCCTGGTCGTGCGCATTTTATCCTCTCTGGCCATTGTCAGTAAAGTTGGTTTCGAAGCTTTCCGGGGCGAGCTATGTGATCGCAGGAGTGGCGTTGGCCAATGCGTTTTCATTGATGGGCCTGGTTCTATTCTTTCGAATTGTCCACAAGCGCATGGGCCGGGAAATCGCAACCCTCTCGGTTCTTTTGTTGTTCTTTTTCCCAGGAGCGCTCTTCTTCCAGTTCATCTACAGCGAGTCGTTGTTCCTTTTCCTCCTCATGATTCTCTGCGAGGGATTGGAGAAGGGCCGATTCGGTTCGACACTGGTTTCAGCGTTTCTGCTTCCCTTGACCCGCGCGATCGGGATTCTTTGCGTTGTGCCGATTGCTTGGTGCCTGCTGGCTTCATCGCGGCGGGCGAATGTTGCGGCTTGGATAGGCCAGGCGGGATCATCTGACGTGTCTGAGCCGGCGATTTCACCGGGCCGGAAATGGTGTCTTCTGTCCGCCCCCTTCATCGGATGGGGAGCATATCTCGCGCTCATGTGGCTTTGGACCGGGAATGCGTGGGAGGGCTTCAAAGCCCAGGAATACTGGCGGGTTCAATCGTTCGGAAACCTTTTGAATCCTCTAAAATTCGTCTATGGTTTTTTCACCCCCACCGGCTGGCACCAGCATACGGGCTCCGTCCTCGATCGGTGCGTCTTCATCATTCTGATCAACTGTTTGCCCGTAATCTGGAGGCTGGACAGGGGTTGGTTTGTCTGGACGGTGGTTTTGGGGATAGTTCCAGCAGTGAGTGGCACTTTCAGTTCGTTCACTCGATATGCCTCAGTCGTTTTCCCGTTGTTCGTGGCTCTGGCAGTTTTTTTGACGAAAGATAGGTGGAAGTCGCTCCGGATTCCTGTGCTGGCTGCATTTGCGATTCTGCATTTCGTCCTGCTCTGGAGATTCGTGAATTTCAGGTGGGCCGGGTAAGATTGGCCGGAAGCGCTGGGATGGTGCGCCTGCGTGCAAATCCGTGCTGCCTTGGGAATTGTTTTATCTCCCCGCGCCGAAGATGCTGTCGAGGATGACTTCCTTGATTTTCCAGAGGAGGGCCATGGTCATGGCGAGGGGGAGGAGGACGAGAAAAATAATCAGCCAAAGGCTGTTGGAATCGTGGGGGGAAATGAAGTCGAGGCCGGGGGGGAGCAGGGCAGGGAACCGGAGGGTGAGCCCGAGCAGGGAGCCGACGGCCAGGATGCCAATGACGAAGAACCGGTTGAAGGTGGTGAAGTGGCGTGTTTCTTCGCGGAGGCCTTCGTCGGGGAGCATGGCGCTGAGACGGAACAGGACGAGGTTGATGCCGGCGAGGAACAGAAGGCCGCACACGGCCATCACGCTGACGACGGCGGTGAAGAAGGTTTCGTTGGGCACCTGGTTCCAGAAGTAGAGGAACGGGCTGAGGCCGAGGTTGACGTAGGCGAGGAATTTGGCGCGGTCGAGGGCCTGGGTCCAGATGCGTTCCTGTTTCTGGAAGGAGCCGAGTTGCCAGAGGCCGAAGCAGAGCCAGGCGGTGACGCCGAGCGGGGGGAGAATGCCGAAGGAGTGGAGGATTTCAGTCTTGGCGGTCTGGACGCAGACGATGAGCGCGAAGGGCAGTCCCCAAAAGAGCGCCGAAAGGCCGCGGACGAGCTGGCGCAACGAACGCAGCAGATCGGCGTTGGGAGCGGCTTGCGACGTGATCGGCGGGGCGGCCATGGTCATCGATTCAGAAAGACGTAACCCGTCGATATGGAAATGGGAAAGTTTTCAGTTTCAAGTTTTCAGTTTTCAGTTCGATCCGCTCATGCTTCATGAACGGTTTTGATCACCTCTCCCTAACCCTCTCCCCGGCTCGCGGTGGGGAGGGGATGCGGTCCCGCATGCGGGACCACGCTCCGTCAATTTTGGCGGTACGCTTCAAGCGGATCAAAAACTGAGGTAGGTGTAGTCCTTGAGGCCGCGTTCATAGTCGTCGAGGAGGCGCATGGCTTCGGAGGGTTTCATGCGGTCGGATTTGATGGCCTCGTCGATCTGGACCTTCATCAGCCGCTTGAGTTCGTTTTCGTCATACTGGACGGAGGCGAGGGCCTGGCAGATGGTGTTGCCCTCGATGATTTCCTCGACGTAATAGCCGGCGGGTTCGTCGGGGTCGAGGAAGACGTGGACCTCGTTGACGCGGCCGAAGAGGTTGTGGAGGTCGCCCATGATGTCCTGGTAGGCGCCCATGAGGAAAAAGCCGATGTAATAAGGTTCGGTCATGCCGTGACCGTTCATGCTGAGCTTGTGGAGCGGCAGCGTGTCGCGGACGTCGCGGAGGTCGATAAACTTGCTGACCTGGCCGTCGGAATCGCAGGTGATGTCGACGAGCGTGGCTTCGCGTGCGGGGCGTTCGTTGAGGCGGCTGACGGGCATGATGGGGAAGAGCTGGCCGAGCGCCCAGTGGTCGAGCAGCGATTGGAATACGGAAAAATTGCAGAGATACTGGTCGGCGAGACTGTCCTCGAGCTTGCGGATTTCCTCGGGGACGTAGGCCTGGTCGCGAAAGCTCTGCGCGACTTCGAGGCCGATTTCCCAGTAGAGGTTCTCGATCTTGGCCTTGTCGGGAAGGTCGAGCATGCCGAGCGTGAACATGTGGTGAGCGTCGTCCTTGCGTTCGAGCGCGTCGTGATAAGCCTCGAGCTTGTTGAGCCGGGCGAGATTCTTGCGGATGTCGAGCAGCTCGCGGACGAGAGCGTGTTCGTTGTCGCCGTATTCGCATTGAACGCCGTTGCCGTTGCGGATTTTGGCGATGGCGCCGAAGACCTCGACGATCAGTACGCTGTGGTGGGCGACGATGGCGCGGCCGCTTTCGCTGATGATGTTGGGGTGCGGCACCTTCTCGGCGTTGCAGACGTCGGCGATGTAATAAACAATGTCGTTGGTGTATTCCTGCAACGTGTAATTGGTGGAGCTGTCGAACGCCGAGCGGCTGCCGTCATAATCCACGCCCAGCCCGCCGCCGACGTCCATGTAGTCGATGGTGAAACCCATCTTGTAGAGTTTGGCGTAAAAGCGGGCGGCTTCCTGGACGGCTTTTTTGACGGTGAGAATGTCCGGCACCTGGGAGCCGATGTGGAAATGCAGGAGCTTGAAACAATGGCCGAGGTTCTCGGCCTTGAGCAACTCGGTGGCGGCGAGCAGTTCCGAGGTGCTGAGGCCGAACTTGGCGTTTTCGCCGCCGCTTTCGGCCCACTTGCCGGCGCCGCGGGTGAGGAGGCGCGCGCGGATGCCCAGGAGCGGTTCGACGCCGAGTTGCTTGGAGACGGTAATGATCTGGCGGAGTTCCTCGAGCTTTTCGACCACCATGATGACCTTCTTGCCGAGCTTGAGGCCGAGGATGGCCATCTTGATGAAGCCGGGATCCTTGTAGCCGTTGCAGATGATGAGGCTGCCCATCTGATTCTGCAACGCGAGCCCGGCGAAGAGTTCGGGCTTGCTGCCGACTTCGAGGCCGAAATTGAAGGGCTTGCCGGCGTCGAGGATTTCCTCCACCACTTCGCGGAGCTGGTTGACCTTGATGGGGAACACGCCGTGGTAGTTGCCCTGGTAGTTGAACTCGGAGATCGAATTGCGGAAGGCGACATTGATGGACTCGACGCGATGGCGAAGGATGTCCTGGAAACGGATCAGCACGGGGAACTTCAGCCCGCGGGCTTTGGCCTCCTCGATGACGTCGGTGATGTCGACCTGCGCGCCGGCTTCCTGGAGCGGGCGGGCAACCACGTGGCCGGCGTCGTTGATATCGAAATATTTCGCGCCCCAGCGATGGACGTTGTACAGGTTGCGGGCGGCCTGAAGGTCCCAGGGTTGAGAGGGGTCCGTCGGATTAGTCATGTCACTTCATGTAAACGGTCGCACTATAGAAGGGTGGTCGCAGAATTCAATAGGAGTTGCGAAAAATTTTTGGTGCTTCCGCACGGGCTGTTTCCGCACTGGCGCCCGCGCCGCCCGCGAAGGAAAGGCGGCGGAGATGATTCGTGCTTTTCATTGCGCACGGGCATTTCGTTTGCTAAGTAAAAGCCCGAGCCGTTCCGACCCGGGCGGCTCGACGCGGGGTTCCGGGGAGTCGGAAGTCCGCCAGGGTAAAAATATGGCAACGCCCAGTGAACGCGTTACGCTTCCGCCGAACAACATTCTGGTGGTGGACGACGAGCCGATGGTGGCCGGCACTGTCAGGCTCGTGCTCGAGATGAACGGCCAGAAGGTGGAGTTGGCGGAGAACGCCGAAACCGCCCTCGAACGCTTCGCCCCCGGCAAGTACGGGCTGGTGGTCACGGATTTCAAACTCATGGCGATGGACGGCCTGGAATTGGCGGAAAAAATCCGGCAGCAATCGCCCACCCAACCGATCATTCTGCTGACCGCGTATGCGGAATCCCTGCGCGGCGACAAGCAGCGGCTGGCGAATGTGAATTGCGTTTTGGGAAAGCCCTTTTCCGTGCAGCAACTGCTGGAAGCGCTGACCAGCGTGCTGGGCGGGAAGTGAGGAGGCTCACTTGGGCACGGCGATGCCGGGGATCGCGGCGAGCAGTTCGTCGAAGTTGACCGGCTTGATGTAAAATGCCGCGGCGCCCGCGGCGAGCGCCTGCTTCTTGTATTCCTCGGAGGTCGCGCTGGTGATGACCACGATCGGAATGGCGGCCACGTCCTCGTAACGTTTGAACCATTGCAGCGTGTTCAGGCCGTCCCATTGCAGGCTGGTGAAAGACTCGGGCGGAGGAAAATTGATATCGAGCACGATCAAGTCCGGCTTTTCCTTGCGGGCGATGCCCACAGCTTCCGCGGCCTCGCGGGCGGTGATGACATTGAAGCCGCCCGCCTTCAACTTGGCTTCGAACGTTTTCAGGACCACCAGATTGTCGTCAACGACGAGGACTTTGCATGAATTGGCCATAAATCAGATTCCGGAATGAGCTTCAGCGAGCGAGGCAGGTGTCCCGGTTTTGGACAGGACGTCGGGCGTTTGCACCCTGAGGGCCGCCATTACGGTGCTCGTTTTCATTCGTTTGCCGTTGATTGGCGCGGTTTCCGCCAACCAGGGCGAATGGGAGCTTTTCCAATGCCAAATCAGGTCGGCTGTTTGTAGGACTTTGAAACCTCAAGCGGCCGCGAGTTCGCCCAGCAGGCGCTGGCAAGCCCGGGCGCAGACCTGTGCGGGAGTGATGGTCTTGAGGCAGGCGAGGTAGTCACTGTTTGAGCATTCGCTCTTCAGGCACGGCACGCACGGCACCTGGGTGGCTTGCAGCACGTTGGCGCGCTGACCGTAGGGACCAGTGCGATCGGGATTCGTCGGGCCAAAGAGCGCGATCACCGGTTTGCGCAGTGCCGCGGCTGCGTGCATGGGACCGGTGTCGTTGGTGATGACCAGTTCGCTCAAGCGGAGCCACTCGATCATCTCGGGCAGCGAGGTGCGACCGGTAAGGTCAAGGCAACGATCGCGGTTGACTGCGGCAATGGCCGTGGCCAAAGCGGAATCGTCCGCGCCTCCCAGGATGGCGATGTTCAGTTCCGGCGAGGCGCCGAGCAGCAATCGGGTAAGCTCGATGAAATATTCCAGGGGCCACCGCTTGTTGGTCCAACGCGCGCCGGGCAGCAGCGCGATCCATCGCTTGCCGGCGGGATTCCATTTTTCCCGCACGCGAATCGCAGTTTCGGGGCGGTCGGGCAGCCATTGGAAACGGTCGTGCACGGGCACGTTCAGCAGCGGCAGCACCGCGAGATAGCGGTCCACCGCGTGTGTGCCTCCCGTCGCGCGGGGTGGGACGAGATCGTAGGCGGCGCGCGCGCCCTCGCGCGCCCCTTCCCAGGGATTGTCCAGGCCGATGCTCAGCCCGGCGTTCGCCAGCCAGGTGAAGAGCGCGCTGCGCGCAAGGCCCTGGAGATCGAGGGCGATGTCGAATCGCTCCCGGCGCATGGCTTTGATACTGGAACCCACCTCGGGCCAGCGGCGTGGCGAAGCCCAGCGCTTGCGTTGAAAGCGGAAGGTGCCGGTGATGTCCGGGTCGTCCTCCAGCAGCGGCGCGAGGCTGGATTCAATCCACCAGAAGACCTCGCTCCGGGGCCAATGCAATTTCAGAAGCCGCAGCACGGGAAGGGCGTGGATGACGTCGCCGAGCGAACTGGGCTTGAGGATCAGGATCTTCAAGGCGTGCGGAAAAGCGAACGGAGATTCCGATGCGGCGGACGAGAAACGCAGTCCGGCCACGGCGGCGACGAAGAATTACTTGCCGTACGCCAGCCTTTCAGCCAGACGCGGCGGCAGGCCGGCGTCGAGAATCTTCTTCTGGGCGCCGGCGATGTCGTAATCCAGGCGGCGCAATTCAATGGTTCCCTCGTCCATGTCATAGACGACGTAGGCGGCCTTGGGGATGTTGTCCCGCGGCTGGCCGACGCTGCCCACATTTACGAAGTATTTCTTGCCCTGGTCCACCTTGAATTTCGAGTAGGTGCCGCCGCGAACAACCATTTGTCCGCCCGTGCCGGTGTCGCGGACGAAGGCGACGGGCACATGCGTGTGGCCGAAAAAGCAGACCGCGGTGTTCTGGTAAGGGAAACTGGCGGCCGCCTGGAGCTTGTCGAATACGTACCCCCAGCGCTGTGGGCCATCGAGCGTGGCATGGACCATGGAGAAGCTGGTCACCATCCGGAAATACTTAAGGTCGCGCAGCCACTGGCGCTCGTCCTTGTTCAACTGGAGGCGCGTCCAGTTGACGGCTTCGGCGGCGTGGGGATTGAAGCCATCCAGTTGCTCCTCGCTGGAGCAGTATTCGTCATGGTTGCCCTTGACGCAGGGCATGCCCATGGTGCGCACGATCTCCAGGCATTCCCTGGGATTGGCGCCATAGCCGACGACATCCCCGACGCAGGCATAGTGTGTGCATTTCTGTTCCTTGGTGTCTGCCAATACCACGTTCAACGCCTCGAGGTTGGCGTGTATGTCAGCTATGATCGCGAACTTCATTCAGTCTTGCCTATCTGCCTATCTCAAAGCCCCGGAAACTGCCTTGTGCCTCTTCCCATTGGACATCCTCCTTGCGGATGAAATGTCCCAGCTCCGACTCACGGATCGCTTGCTGGAAAGCCTTCAATTCGTCTTTCTCGCCTTCGGCGGCCAGTTCCACACGGCCGTCTGCCAGGTTGCGCACACTGCCTGTAACATCAAAACCGCCGGCCAGCATCTTCACACTATACCTGAAACCGACGCCCTGCACAGTGCCTGAGTAAAAAACGTGCAATCTGCTGCGGCTCATGGTTCGTGCGTTCCAGCCTTTCCGCGGTTGCCGGAGCCCTCCGGCTCCACTGCCCGACATCACCGGCATCGGAGATGTAGCCATAACCCCGCCATTCGAGGCAATCATTTTGTTGCCCCAGTCGGTCTGGGTGGGGGCGGCTCCGTTTACCCCAATATGGCATGGCGGCGCGCGGTTGACCATTTGGTCGCGACTGGCTATTTTCCATCGATGTTGTCAGTACCGCACTGGGGCACAGGCCAGTTCGGCGCCAGATCCGCGGGCTTAATGCCCGCGGGCGCGAATGATTCCTTCATCAGAAACGCGGGTTTGAGGGCATGAGCGACAAGCTGCATCTGCTTCTTCTGGGAGTTTCCGCGCAGGAAGCGGAGGCGGTAACCGCCGAGTTGCAAAAGGCGGGCCACGAGATAGCAGCCGAATCCGCAGTCGACCAGGAACATTTCATCCGTTTGCTGCAAAAATCCCCGTGCGATGTGGTCCTGGCGGACCATGCGCCCCCGGAACGAAGCGTTCTTCCGGCCCTCAAAATCGCCCATACCGAACGACCCAGGACCCCGGTGATCGCCATCACCGAGCAACTTCCCGCCGAGGAGGTGGCTGAGTTGATCCACGCGGGCATTACGGATGTGGTTCCACGCACGAAGCTTTCGGGACTCGGTCCGGCCGTGGCGCTGGCATTGCAAAGGCAGCGACAGGCCGCCCTGTGCCCGAGTGAGTTGTTGCGCAAGACAGGCGAAGCGCGGTTCCGGGCGGTGTTTGAAGGATCGAGCCTTGGCCTGGCGGTGGAGGACCTCTCCGGGAAAATCATCGAATCCAATCGCGCCCTGCAACAGATGCTCGGCTACAACGCCGAGGAGCTGCAGTTGATCACGCGGCGCGATTTCACCCACGCCCGCGACCACAAGGAGGAGACGGAGCATTTCCGGCGGCTGCTGGAAGGCAATCTGACTTTTTATCAGGCTGAGAAACGGTTCGTACGCAAGGATGGGCGGATCATTTGGGGAAAGCTCACGGTTGCCCTGGCGCGTGACAACGAAGGCCAGCCGCAGTTCCCGATTGCAATGATCGAGGACATCACCGAGCGGCAGCGCGCCGAGGAGGCGTTGCAGCAGTATGCGGGGATCGTCGATTCATCGAACGACGCGATCATCAGCCAGACCTTCGACGGGATCATCTTCAGTTGGAACCCGGGAGCGGAGCGGCTCTACGGATATACGGCGCGCGAGGCCAACGGGCATCCGGTGTCGATCATCGTGCCGCAGGAGAAGGAGGAGGAACTGACCTCGCTGCTGGCGCGGTTGCGCCGGGGCGAGCGCGTGGATAATTTCGAGACCACGCGATTGCGCAAGGATGGCCGGGTAATTGATGTTTCCATCACCACCTCGCCCATCAAGGACGCGGTGGGACGCACGATCGGCGTGTCGTCCATTTCGCGGGACATTACCGAGCGCAAGCGCGCTGAGCAGGCATTGCGCGAGAGCGAGGAGAACTATCGCCGGCTGGTGGAACTGGCGCCGGACGCGATCCTGATCCAGAGCGAAGGGCGCTATGTGTATATCAATGGAGCCGGACTGAAGCTCTTCGGCGCCACCAACCCGGAGCAGATCATCGGCCGCCCAGTGATGGAGTTTGTCCACCCGGATTACCGGGATGCGCACCAGGAGTTGTTGCGGCAGTTGAGCCAGGGCAGGGAAGTCCCGTTGCGCGAGGAGAAATTCATCCGGCTGGATGGTTCGCTCGTCGACGTGGAGGCCACGGCGATTCCGTTCGTTTACCTGGGGCAATCGGCGTTCCAGATCGTCATGCGCGACATAACGGAGCGCAAACGGGCGGAGGAGGCCTTGCGAAAAAGCCAGGCGAGCCTCGCCCGCGCGCAGCAGATCGCGCATCTGGGCAGTTGGGAACACGATTTGAAGAACGACCATTTGACGTGGTCGGACGAAACGTGCCGCATCTTCGGCATTGAACCCGGCCAATTCGAGGGGAACCTCGCCGGCTTCACGAGCCGCGTCCATCCGGAGGATCGAGAGTCGGTGCGCAACTCCGTTCAGGAGGCGATCGACAAGAACACCGTATACTCGGTGGATCATCGCATCATCCTGCCAAATGGCGAAATCCGGACCGTGACGGAACAGGCCGAGGTGGTGCGCGACGAGAAGGGTGAGCCGATCTGGCTGGTGGGAACCGTGCTGGACATCACCGCGCGCAAGAAGGCGGAGCAACGCATAGCGGCGCTTTCAAACCTCGGCCGGCGGCTCAGTTCGGCGCGCACGGCCAAGGACGCGGCGGGGATTATTGTGGACGTGGCCGACCGGTTGTTCGGCTGGGACGCGTGCAACCTGTGTCTCTGCTCGCCGGACCAGAAGATTTTCAATTCGGTGCTGACCATGGACGTGATCGACGGCAAGCGCACGCATGTTCCGCACCTGTACGTGGATGCGCAGCCCAGCCCGCTGATCCGGCGCGTGATCGAGAACGGGGCGGAATTGATCCTTCAGTCCGAACTCGGCGGTTCGGTGGCGTCTGAAGAGAAAATGCGCTCCTCGGCATCGGCAATGGCCGTCCCCGTGCGCAACGGTCCGAAGGTGATTGGAGTGCTCGGGATCCAGAGCTACCTGGCGAACGCGTACACGAATGATGACCTGCAAACCCTGCAGGCGCTGGGGGACCATTGCGGTGGCGCGCTGGAACGCATCCGCGCGGAAGCCGAGAATCAGAAGCTGGCGGCCTTCCCGCAGTTCAATCCCAATCCTGTGCTGGAACTGGCGGCCGACGGACATCTCAATTATTTCAACGACGCGGCGTTGCAGATGGCGCGCGCGCTGGGGAAGGATCATCCCGCGGAAATCCTGCCGGCGGGGACGGCGGCCATCGTGCGGGAATGCCTGGCATCGGGAAAGAGCCGGTTGCGCCATGAGATGCAGGTGCAGAGCAGGACCCTCGCCTGGTCATTCTTCCCGGTGCCGGCCATCGGCGTGGTGCATTGCTATGCGGGCGACATCACCGAGCGGCAGAACCTCGAGGCGCAGTTGCGCCAATCGCAGAAGATGGAATCGGTGGGCCAGCTCGCGGGCGGCATTGCGCACGATTTCAACAACATCCTCACCGTGATCCAGGGCCACACGTCGTTGCTGTCGATGACGGCCGATCTCCCGGAGGGCGCGGCAGATTCCGCGCAACAGATTTCGCACGCGGCGGACCGGGCGGCGAACCTGACACGGCAACTGCTCACGTTCAGCCGCCGGCAGATCATGCAACCCAAGAACCTCGACCTGAACGAGGCCGTGGGGAACATGACCAAGATGCTGCGGCGGCTGCTGGGCGAGGACATCACCTTGCAGGTGAATTACGCGCCCAACCTGCCGTATGTGATGGCCGATCCGGGGATGATCGAGCAGGTGATTCTGAATCTCGCGGTGAACGCGCGCGACGCGATGCCGCGGGGCGGACGTCTGTTCGTGGACACCTCGACGGCGAACATCGACGAAGCGCAGGCGCGCAACACGCCCGGAGCGAACCCGGGCGAATATGTTTGTCTCACGGTGAAGGATACGGGAGTAGGCATCGCGCCGGAGCATTTGGCGCGGATTTTTGAACCGTTTTTCACCACCAAGGACGTCGGCAAGGGAACCGGTCTCGGTTTGGCGACGGTTTACGGGATCGTCCAGCAGCATCGCGGTTGGATCACGGTGTCGAGCAAGGTGAACGTGGAAACGATGTTCCAGATCTTTTTGCCGGCGACTGCCGCCAAATCCGAGATCGTGGAACTGGCGGCCCCCGAACGCGATGTCCGGGGCGGCAGCGAGACGATCCTTGTGGTGGAGGACGAAGGACCGTTGCGCGCGCTGGTGAAGAGCCTGTTGCAGCGGTACGGTTATACGGTTTTGGACGCGGATTCGGGCGTGAATGCGCTGAGCGTGTGGCGCTCCAACAAGGACCAGATTCATCTGCTGCTGACGGACATGGTGATGCCCCACGGAATGAGCGGGCGGGAACTGGCAGATCGATTGGCACGGGACAAACCGGACCTGAAGATTATTTATTCCAGCGGCTACAGCCTGGCCGTGGTGGGCAGTGACATGGTGCTGCAGGAGGGGTTGAATTTCCTGCAAAAGCCGTATCATCCCCGCAAGCTGGCGCAGGCGGTGCGGGATTGCCTGGACAGCAAGGATTGATTTGGCGCGATTGTGCGGGCATTCACCCGCTTGACAGTCAAATCTTCGCTGGTATCCTCTCGCGTTCCGTGGAAAGCGGAGCGTCCCCTCGACTGTTGCACAGCGACTTGGGCCACAAGAAGTTAAGAGATTATGAAGCGTCAATATCAACCGTCAAAGATTCGCCGGAAACGGCAGCATGGATTTCTGAACCGGAATTCCACCAAGAGCGGGCGGGCCACGCTGGCCAATCGCCGTCGCGTGGGGCGCAAGCGCCTGACCCCAGTTTAAGGGGACGGGCCGTTATGACAGCCGGGACGCCGCGCCGGTCGCTGGGTCGCCGCCAACGCCTGAAGCAGGGGCGGGACTTTGCGCGGATACGCCGGGAGGGACGCCGGGTCCCGAGCGGCTGCCTGATTGCCAATTGGCAGGTGCTGCCCGAGGGATCGCCGCAAAGGCTGGGAGTGATTACCTCGCGAAGCCTGGGAAATGCGGTGGCGCGGGCACGGGCAAGACGGCTGTTGCGGGAAGCCTTCCGGCTTCACCAATATGACACGGCGCAGCCGGTGGATATAGTGCTGGTGGCGCAACGAAATATTGTGGGCAAGGGCCTGGCGACGGTGGAAAGCGACCTGCTGGCGGCGTGGCGCCGCGGTGGCATACTAAGGACAGAGTGAATTTCGCCCAACATGGTTTGATCTTCGGGGTCCGGGTGTATCAATGGACAGTTTCGCCGTTGCTGGCCGCATTGTCAGGCCCGACGGGCGGGTGCCGCTTCACGCCGAGTTGCTCCCATTACGCCATTGAGGCGATTCGCACGCACGGAGCGTTGCGCGGGGGAGCGCTGGCGGCCTGGCGCTTGTGCCGGTGCAATCCGTGGGGCGGATGCGGCGAGGACCCGGTGCCCGAGCCCGGACGGAAGCCCGCGACCACCTGCGCGCATGCGCATGCCTGGGCCGGGCGGCAGGGAGGGGGCAAGTAGATTTCATGGATCGCAAATCAATCGCAATTGTAGCTTTGTGCGTCATCCTGCTGCTGATGTGGCCGCGGTTGATGAACCATTTTTATCCGCCACCGCCGCAGCCGACGAATGCGGTTGCGATCGGGACCAATCAACTCTCAACCACAAACGTTCCGGAGGCGCAACCTTACGCGACGCCTGGTGTGGTGGGAACCAATGCCGCGGCCTTCGTGGTGAAGTCCGCAGTGCCGGAAAAGGAACTGACGATCACCAACGACAACGCGCGGTTTACCTTCACTTCGCGCGGCGGCGGGTTGAAACAGGTGGAACTGGTGCGTTACCCGGAGACGGTCCACACGCGCCGGCAGCGGGGAATGCCGACCAACGATTTTGCGACACTGGGAACGCCCGCGTCGCCCCCGGTGCTCGCAGTCATGGGCGAGGGGCCGGAAACGTTGCAGGGGGATGGGGATTTCAAATTGACGCCGATTCCCAACGGGATGCGCGCAGAGAAGACGCTGACGAACGGCCTGGCGATCGTGAAGGATTTCCAGATCAGCAGCAATTATCTGATGAGCGCCTCGGTTCGGCTGGAGAACCGGTCGAAGGAACCGGTGAAACTGCCGTCCCAGGAATGGGTGGTCGGCCAGTCCACACCCATCAACGCGCAGGACAATGGCATTCGTACGCTGGGTGTCTGGTATTTCGACGGCAACAAGGTGCAGATGGCGGACATCAGCTATTTCGCCACAAACACCAGCGTATTGTTTGTCTTCCCGCGGACGCCGAAGAATGAGTACCGCGCCCCCGCAACCAACCTGGTCTGGGTCTCGGCGCAGAATCGGTTCTTTGCGCTCGCGTCGATGCCGACCAACGAGGCGTCATCGCTGATCGTGCGGCCGATCAACCTGCCGCCGCCGACCCAGGAGGATATCGATGCGAATCCGCGTACGGTGGTGCGCGCGCCGCGCGGGTTGGAAGCGTCGCTGGAATATCCCGCGGAAGTGCTGGCGCCGGGCGCGAAAGTGGAGCGGCATTTCAACTTTTTCACGGGGCCGAAGGAATATCATCTGCTCGCGCAGATCGGGGACCGCTTCAACAACCACCTGGACTGGATCATGGGATTCAACGGGTTCTTCGGCTGGTTTGCGAAGGCGCTGTTGACCGCGATGAAATGGCTGCACGATGGCGTGAGCGTCCCGTACGGCTGGGCGATCGTGGTCATCACCGTGCTGCTGAAACTTATTTTCTGGCCGCTGACGCAGTACAGCACCAAGTCCATGAAGCGGATGCAGGCCCTGCAGCCGGAGATGAAGGCGCTTCAGGAGAAATACAAGGACGACCCGCAGAAGCTGAGCCAGAAACAGATGGAATTCTGGCGCAAGCACAAGGTCAACCCGCTGAGTGGATGCCTGCCGATGCTGCTGCAATTGCCGCTGCTCTGGGGCTTCTATCGCATGCTGCAAAGCGCGATCGAACTGCGGGGCGCCGGCTTTTTGTGGATCAGCGATCTTTCGAAGCCGGACACGATCTTTATCATCCCGGGATTTGATTTCCCGGTGAACCCGATGCCGCTGGTGATGGGCGCGACCATGCTGTGGCAGACGCATTTGACGCCGCCGTCGCCGGGCATGGACCCGTCGCAGCAGAAGATCATGCGCTACATGCCGCTGATGTTCCTGCTGTTCATGTATAATTTCTCGTCGGGTTTGGCGCTTTACTGGACCGTCCAGAACCTGCTAAGTATTCTGCAGACAAAAATGATACAATCGAAGCCGGACACCACGACGCCCGCCGCTGCCGCGCCGGTTCCGCCGCAGAAAAAGAAGAAGTAAGCGGACCCTTCGCCTGGAGTTTTTATTTATGCCTGCGCAACCCAAAGCCACATTGGAAAAAATCCTGCAACTGCTTGGTTTTGACGCCGCTGTTGAGGAGCACACGCTGGAGGATGGTTACCTGCTGGAGGTGAAGACGGAGGATTCCGGGCGCTTGATCGGCCGCCAGGGTCAGACGCTTTCCGACCTGCAATACATCACAAATCGCATGCTGTTCCAGCAGGACCCGGCGTGCCCGAAGGTGATGGTGGACGTGGGCAACTACCGCGCGCAGGCGCGCGAGGCGCTGGTGAAGAAGGCCAAGGACGCCGCGGAGAAGGTGCGGCGCTGGGGCGACGTGGTGGAGATGGAGCCGTTGAGCGCGTTTGACCGGCGCATCGTCCACAACGCAATCAAGGACGATCCCGATATCGAAACCCACAGCGTCGAGGTGGAGGGAACGGACAAGAAGGTGATTCTTTTCCGGCCGCGGCGCTGATAATCAATCGCGAAGGCTGATTGCGTCGGTAGAGCGCCAGGTTTGGCCGCCGGGGGACGTGGCCGACACATCTTTTTTGGAGGGATTTACCAGGACCGACCATCCGTGTTCGTGATTCGTCACGCGCACCAGCAAGGCTTCATCATGGGAGAGGGGAACGCCCGCGGGATTGCTGACGTCGCTCACGGCAAGCTTGACCGGTGTGCCATCCACAGAAACAGCCCAGACGAAAGCGGTGCGTTGCGCCTTGCGCCGCTGAAGAACAAGCGGAACGTGATCTTCGGTCGTCTTGAGAATTCCATAACCCGTTATGATCTGGGTTGAGTCGCCGCCGGCGATGACGATGGCAGGCTCGCGGTCGTTCACACGAGTCTTGAGGGTAAGGCAATCGCCTCCGAGGGGACGAACGGTGGTCCTGGTGAAATAGCGAAAGCCGCCATGCGACGGGCTGCTCCAGGGAGAGCCGGGAGGCAGATCCTGCCACGCGCCGAATTGGTGGTAGGCGATATCGAACGTGTGCGGCTCGGAGGCCTGGACCTGATCCACGAAGAGGACCAGTCCCTGAGACAGCATCGCGGCGGTACGAATGAAACGGACGCCGGGGTAAATTGGACCGGCATCGGTAATTGAATAATCCACGCCGCCCTGGCTGCCGAAGGCGATGCATTTGCCCTGCGCCGGCTCCTGCGAGGTTTCATCCATCAGCAGCGTGTTATGCGCGAGGGTGGTCTTATCCCAGCCGGCGTGCAGCGGGGAGCCGTACGCGTGAGTGCCCGCATCGGGAGCGAGAACATCGCCGTGCGCGTAGAGAATGAAATGGTTTTTATCGGGATGACCGTGGCCGCCGCCGTGGGGACCATATTTGATGCCCAGCCAGGTGGCGTCGTCGCCGGTCCCTCGCTCGATTATGGCGTAACCCGAAGCCGGGGAGTTGTGGGTGTTCGGAGCAGTGAGGGCCGCGCTGGTCAGGTTGGTTTCACCGTAAAGAAGAGCGAGCCGTCCCCGCCGATTGCCGGGGGAAATGATGGAAGCGTAGACCGGATCGTGAAAGCGGGCGAAGGCGAGTTCGTAGAAATCGGCTTCGGATTGCAGCGGAACGATGCCGCTGTCGTTAAAATTGGGGAGGGAGAAGTTGGGCATGGCGAGGCTGAGCGGGCCGTCGAACATGCTGTGAAACTTCCGACCGTAGAGATCGATGCCGCAATTGCGCGCGGCTTCGGCGAGCGGCCACAGTCCGGCGATGGTGAAGTAATGATAGCCGCTGCTGCCTTCGTGCCACATTCCGTCATCCAGGACGCCCTGTTCCATCTGCGCGCGGAAGCCGTACTCGCCATCGATGGCTTCAGAGATGAGTTTCTGATCGCCAATCAGGAACCCAACCAAACCGATGGCGCTGTTGTGGCGGCATTGAATGTTATGAATGCCCAGGGGATGCGAGCGGATGGTTTCGTTGAGCGCGGGGAGGAGCACCTTGTCGGTGATGGCGCGGCGATCGTCGGCGGAGAGCGTGGACCAGACCAGATCCGCGCCCTGGACGAAATCGATGAGCCAGGTGGCTTCGGTGAGCGATTGGGAGGCCACATGGCCGCCCTTGCCGGGCTTTCCCTGGTTGTCGTGAAGCGGATAGCTGAGGTAACGATCCGCGTAGGCGAGAAGAATCTCGCGGGCCTTGCGGGCGTGGCGGAGGTCGCCGGTCAACTGGTAGACGAGACCGTGGTCGATGACTTCGGTGGCGTAGGCCTGGTGGATGTCGCGGAGCACGACTCCGTCGAAATCGAGCACGGCCTGCGACGGATCGCCGTGCAACACATGATTTCCGACCGGGCAGATGTGTTCCCATTGCCAGGGGCCGATCTTGGCGCCCTGGACCAGACGCGCGCCGTGCTCGGGGCAGACGTAGTTGTGGCTCCAGTTGCCGCCGCGCGGCGGCAGGACGATGGGTTTGTCGAGTTGCCGCTCGGCGTTGGCTTTGAGCTCCGCCCATTGCCGGGTTGCCCAGGGCGCGGCGGCGATGCGCTGCTTGAGGAGGGCGAGGCCATCGGCGTTGAGCAGGAGGCGCGGGTTGGGCGGGAGGGAATTGGTTTGGGCGGGAAGCGCGGTTGGAAGCAGCAGGCCGAGCAAAAAGGCCAGGGACAATGAAGATTTCATTTCGTTGGGCGGTTGCTGGCGAGTGTCTTGCCACCTTTCAGAGAGGTGGTCAACAGGGATGTGGGAGGAGGAACGAAGTCAGGTGAACGTTCGCCCTCACCCTGACCCTCTCCCGTTCTCGGGAGAGGGAACAGCTACGGTCGGGCTTGTTTCGTTCGACGTGGTCGGAAATGCAGTCCGCGTTTGGTTGGACGAACGTGAAAAACAGGAGGAGGACTCGCCCGACGCCACTTTACACCTCAGGCGCCTGGTTTCCGGCGGCGTTCCTGCGACGGTTCTTGACTCCCTCTGCGAGGAGCATTTCCAGGAACCGTGCGTTGGATACTTTTCCGGGTTTGCCGTCCTTGCGCGCGGCTTTCTTGCAGAGTTTTACGAATTCAGCCTTGAGCCGGCCATCCACCCAGCCCCCAATGCGAACCTTTCCGGCACTCATGCAGCCAGATAGTGTTGGGTGTAAAACACCATGTCCAGCATTTTCCGGCAGGGATTGGTCCCCAAAAGGATTGCCTCCCCGGGAATTTGCGCTTACGGTTCACCGGCAACGATATGCCCAATCAGCGATCAAAAAACAAAGCTTATCTGGGTGGATACATAGACAGGGCGCTTCACGCCGAGATCATGAGACTTGCGAAGGAAGCGGGCATGGAGCGCAACAAGTTTGGATTCGTGGTGGAATTGATTCGCGAAGCGCTGGCGCAGCGGAAAAAGCGGCTGGTGTCGTCGCGGTAAGCAGTGTCGGCCGGGGCCGGCGAATCCGGGAGTAAATTTATGAAATGGACGATCCTGCTTTTCACATCTGTGTCACTGGTGTTGGCGACGGGTTGCGCAACGCAAAAGCGCGTGGCGGACATGGAGGGCAGGTCGAGCCACGTGGTGTTCCGGGCGTCGCCGGAACAGGCATGGACCGCCGCCCTGGCCGCGGCGCAGACGAATGGATTGCACGTGGCCGTGACCAACGTTTCCAAGGGCTACATCGGCGCGAGCAGCGGACCCAATCCGGCGGGGTTTGGCGATAACGTGGGCATCTGGGTCCATGGAATCACGCCGACGCTTGTTTCAGTGGACGTGGTCAGCAAGCATGCCGGGCCGACATTGATGGTGATGCGGAATTGGGAGGACCCGGTGTTGCACACGATGGCCGCGGACGTGCCGCGGGCGGATGTGCCGCTGGGCGAGGGGACGAAAGCGCCGGTTCCGAAGCTTGCGCCCGGGCCGTTTTCGGGGTTCGTCGGTTGGTGGTGGTGAGCGCCTGAGTGGCGCGTTCTCCGCGGGATGCGGACGCCGGAATTGGCGTGCCAAATGCTGCCTTTCTGCCCATACGAAAGGCCGCCGCTATGAGCACAATTGATCTGGCACAGCTTGTCATGGAACGGATCGAAGCGCTGGGGCGCATCAGCGAGGAACCCGACCGTCTCACCCGCACCTACGGCACACCGGCCATGCGCAATGCCAACGACCTCGTCGCCGGCTGGCTGAAGGAAGCCGGTATGACCGTCACTGAGGATGCCATCGGCAATCTCATCGGCCATTACCCCGGCAACGGCAACTATCCCAAAACCTTTTTGCTCGGCTCGCATCTCGATACCGTGCGCGACGCGGGAAAATTCGACGGAACACTCGGCTTGCTCGCCGCCATCGCCTGCGTGCAGCAATTGCATCAAAGCCAGACACGCCTGCCTTTTGCCATAGACGTGGTCGCCTTCGCTGACGAGGAGGGCGTTCGGTTCCAGACCACCTATCTCGGCAGCCGCGCGCTCGCCGGCAGTTTCAAGGATCAGGACCTGAAACGCTTCGACTCGCGCGGCGTATCCATGGCCGATGCCATCCGCGCGTTCGGCGGCAACCCCGACAAATTGAAGGACGGCCGCCGCGATCCCCAGGGCTTGCTCGGCTACACCGAAGTTCACATCGAACAAGGCCCCGTGCTCGAACGAAAGGACCAACCCGTCGGCCTCGTCACAGCCATCGCCGGCCAGACCCGCGTCAAGGTCCGCTTCACCGGCCAGGCGGGCCACGCCGGCACCACGCCCATGGCTTTGCGCAAGGACGCCCTCGTCGCCGCCGCCGAATTCATCACCGCGGCCGAATCCTGCACGCGCGATTACCCCGACCTCGTCGCCACCGTCGGGCAGATCGAAGCCCATCCCGGCGCGAGCAATGTGATCCCCGGCGACGTCGTTCTCACGCTCGATGTCCGCCACCAAACCGACGCCACCCGCACCGCCGCCAGTGCGCGACTCCACGACTCCGCCAATCGCATCGGCGAAAAACGCGGAATTCTGGTTGATTGGGAAGTGGTTCAGGAAACGCAATCGGTCCCGTGCTCGCGCGACTTGAGCGGACTGCTCGGCAAGGCCGCCCGCCGTCACCTCGTCCAGGTCACCGAGCTTGCGAGCGGCGCAGGACATGATGCCGCCGTGATGGGCGAAATCACTCCGGTGGCCATGCTCTTCGTCCGCTGCCGCGGCGGTATCAGCCATCACCCGGACGAATACGTTTCCAGCGGCGACGTGCGGGTGGCCATCGCGGTGCTGAGTGATTTCCTGCTCCTGCTCGGCAATCAATTCCATCCAGCTCCCGGCAAGAAGCATGGCTGAACTCGATCTGCTCCTGCGCGGCGGCGCCGCGGTGACTTCGGACGGGCCGAAGCTGCTCGATATCGGGATCGCCGGCGGAAGGATCGTCGCTCTGGCGCCGGACCTGCATGAATCCGCCCGCGAGGAAATCAATACCGCCGGCCTGCATATTTTCCCCGGCCTGATCGATTCCCATGTCCATTTCAACGAACCCGGCCGCACCGAATGGGAGGGAATCGTCACCGGCACTCGGGCGCTGGCTGCCGGCGGCGGCACGCTTTTCTTCGACATGCCGCTCAATGCGCACCCGCCCACGATCGACGCCGGGAGCTTCGACCTGAAGCTCGCCGCCGCCCGCGCCGGGTCGCTGGTCGATTTCGCTTTTTGGGGCGGGCTGGTCCCCGGCAACGTTCATCGTCTCGAGGAACTCGCTGCTCGCGGTGTGATCGGCTTCAAGGCCTTCATGGCCAACAGCGGCATCGGCGATTTCTCCTGTGTGGATGATCACACTCTCCGTGCCGGGATGAAGGAAGCCGCCCGGCTCAAGCGCCTGGTCGCCGTCCATGCCGAAAGTGAAAGCATCACCCGCGAACTTGCCGAACAATGCGCCCGCTCCGGCCGCACTGCCATTCGCGACTATCTCGATTCCCGTCCCATCGCCGCCGAACTGGACGCCATCCGCCGCGCCGTCGACATTGCCGGCGAGACCGGTTGCTCCCTGCACGTAGTTCACGTTAGTTGCGGCGAGGGCGTGGCCATGATCGACTCCGCCCGCCGGGCGGGTGTGGATGTGACCTGCGAGACCTGTCCTCACTATCTGACGCTCACCGAAGACGACATGCTCCGATTGGGTGCGGTGGCCAAATGCGCCCCGCCTCTCCGCACGAAATCCGCGCAGGACGATCTCTGGCAACAGTTGCGCTCCGGCCACATCAGCACCATCGGCTCGGACCATTCGCCTTCCCCGCCGGATATGAAGCGCGATTCGAACTTTTTCAAAGTCTGGGGCGGGATCTCCGGCGTGCAACATACCTTGCCCCTCCTGATCACCGAAGGTCACTTGCATCGAGGTGTCGATTTGTCCGTGTTAACCCGGATGATTTCCTCCAATGTCGCCGCGCGTTTTGATCTCGGTCCCGGCAAGGGCCGGCTGGCTTTGGGCGCCGACGCCGATCTCGCCTTTGTCGATCTGCGCAAGGAGTTTACCGTTGAACGCGAGGGTCTTTTCTATCACCACAAGCAAAGTCCGTACGTGGGTCGCACCCTCAAAGGCCGCGTGGTTCGGACCATGGTCCGGGGCCGGACTGTATTTAAAGATGGAAAAATTGTTGCGGAATGTGTAGGAACTCTCGTCCGGCCTTCGGACAGAGATGAAGACTAGCGAGTTGTTTGGTCATACCCGCAATGTGGTCACCGCGCGTTATGCGCTGCTGACGCCCTCCGGTTTTGTGCCCAGCCGGCTGCCCGGTTGGGAAAAGGCTGAATCCGTCGTGCTGATCTCTCCCGCCATGGGCGCCAGGTTTTGCCAATTCCTGATCAAACTCGGCCGTGACGGCGTCGGCTCGGGCAACACCGGCCAGGCGCAATATTTCGTCTATCTCATCGAAGGCTCCGGCAGCGTGACTGTGGACGAGAAGAAACATCGCCTCGACGCCGGCAGCTACGCTTACATTCCGCCGGGAACCGACATGCAGGTCCAGGGCGCGGGCGAAGGCGCAAAGCTTTTGGTTTTTCAAAAACCCTACGAAACGCTTACCGACACGCGCAAACCCGCCGCCATTTTCTCCCACGTGCGCGACATCAAAGGCCAGCCTTTCCTCGGGAACGACGACGCCCGCCTGCAGGTCCTGTTGCCCGACGATCCCGCCTTTGACATGGCGGTCAACATTTTCACCTATCAACCTGGCGCAACCCTTCCCTTTGTGGAAACTCACATCATGGAGCATGGGTTGCTGATGCTGTCGGGGCAGGGAGTCTATCGCCTCGACGCTGACTATCATCCCGTGCAGGCCGGCGACGCCATCTGGATGGCGCCCTACTGCCCCCAGTGGTTCGTTGCCATGGGCAAAACGCCCGCAAGTTATATCTATTACAAGGACGTCAATCGCGACCCGATGTAGTCCGGCGCGAGGCCGACCTTTATCCCATCATTGCAGAAACCCCGACCGTGACCCCGGGCGGACCCGTAGATGTTGTAAGCCGCTGGCTGAAGCGGAACGAGAAAACGGCGCATGGCCAAATCCGAAAATGGCGCAATTGCGCGAAACGCAAGTTTCGCTAGCTTCCCCGCCATGAAAGTCGCGTGGTTTGGCGGCGCACGGTCGCGCCGGCTCGGGAGGAGGTTCGCCCTGTTGCTTTCGGCTATACTCGCCGCAATCAGCCGGGATGCCTGCGGTTTACAGACTGCAACCCTGGCCTGGGATCCCGGGGACTCCAGCGTCGCCGGCTATGTCGTCTATACCGGGGCTTCGAGCGGCAACTACAGTGCCCGCATGGTCGTGGGCACGAACACCACATTCAATGTCACCGGCCTTCAGGAAGGGCGAACCAATTACTTCACCGTCACCGCGTACAACGCCGCCGGTGTCGAAAGCCCCCATGCCAGCGAAATCCGCTACATCGTGCCCGGCCTCCTGAAACTCAAACCGACCTCGACACCGGGCGCTCCGCGTTCGTTCGCGCTTTCGGTCGCGTCCGGCCATCACTACAACATCCAGGCAACCCAGGATTTCAAAACCTGGACCACCATCGCACGAACCGGCGTCCTGTCCTCCAACACCTGGTGGAGCTTTTCGGATCCCGCCAGCGCCACCATGCCGTATCGTTTTTATCGCCTCATTTTCGATCCCGTGCCCTCGCTCCAAATGCAGCCGAGCCTCACCAAGGGCAGCGGCATGATCATCAGATTCGCCGTCGCGCAGGGGCATTGGTACGAAGTGCAGGCCACGCAGGATTTCAAAACCTGGGTCACCATCAGCAGCACCTCAACCTTCCCCGCCAACGGTTGGTCGCAATTCACCGATCCCGCCAGCAAGGTGCTCCACTCCCGCTTCTACCGTGTGGTGCCTCATTGAGGCGCCCTGTCAATTGTTCGCCAGTTGTCCGCGGTAGATCGTCGGCGACTGCCCGACAATCCTCTTGAAGACGCGATTGAAGTGCGTCAGCGACTGAAAGCCCACCTCGTAGGCTATTTCGCTGATCCGGAGGTTCGGATTGAGCAACAGATTGCGCGCCTGCTCGATTCGCAGCCGTGAAATGTAATCGGTGAAATTGATTCCCGTCACCTTCTTGAACATCTTGCAGAAATAGAAGCTGCTCGTGTTCACCGCCTTCGCCACCTGCCCGAGCGAGAGGTCCTCGGCTTGGTGTTCCTTGATGTATTGCTTGGCGCGCGTGATCACCGGCGGCTCGCTGTTCTGCTGCTGGATCGCGATCTGGTTGGTGATCAGCGACAGGTGCTGCGCGAAAATGGTGAGCAGCTTGAGCACGGAGTCGTGCTCCCTGTTCGAAAGCACCGTGGTGCTGAAGTAGGCGTTCTTCAACTGCTGCCGGTCGGCGGCCACACCCCATTCCTCGGCGAGTTTGGCGGCGCGGTCAAACTGCGCGGCGGTCGGCGTCTTGCGGAAAATCTGCCCGGTCTGCAGGAACCCGATCAATTGCTCGCCCATCCGCACCGGCACGGCCATGTCGCACAGCCCGGCGGCGCAGTTGATCGAGCGCGGCTCGTGCGTGGCGGATTCGGAAAGCTCCTGCTGCACCTGGAGGCACGCGGCGCACGCCTTGCTCTTCTGGGCCAGCAGCGCGCAGAACGCGTTCTCGTGCCGCCGCCCGTGATGCGGCAGTTGCCAGGATTCCACCGGCCTCAGCGCCACCGGCAGTCCGGTCGCTTCACTAAACGCCCGTTCGTAGTCGCGGTAGATTTTCGAGTGGGCCAGCGTGTCAATCAAGTTCGTGTTGTCGCTCATAGAATTCCAGTTCCCTAATCCGATTTTGTTTCAACAAGGACAAAATAGGATGTGGACAAGAAATGAACAATTGGTTGAACCCCCAGTCCTGCGCGAAGGGAAACATTTAAACCACCTAGGGGAAACGCCTACGCCCGGCTGCCGGGAACCTGACAGCAGCAACTCTCCTGCATGGGCTCCTGATCCACCGGCTCAGTGACCCACCACCCGATAGAAAGCCGCGTTGTTGCTCGGCGTCAGCAATAAACCATTCGTCCCCACCGGTCCGCCCACATTCACCCACGCCGGATTGCGCAGCGTCCCGGCGGTCTGCACCTGGTACGGCCCCTGTCCGCCGCTCCAGGTCAGCAGAACTTTCCCCGCCTGCCTGAGAATCGCCGCCGTGATCCATGGCGAATTAACCACCGCCACATACATCGTGGCCTGCGACGACCACCCGCTCGAATCGCTCAAGCCCACTACGAAAACATTCGTCCCAATACTCGAATACGGCGGCACGCCCGAAAGCGTGCCATTGGCAGCCACCGCCAGCCACGCGGGCCCGCTGATCTTCGCAAACGTGAGCGTGTCGCCCCCGGGCGCGGTGGCGTTCGTCGCCAGCGTTCCAAAGTATTGAGCGCTCGCAATCGCTGTGGCTTGCGCAAATGGATTCCGTTTGAACATGGGCACGATGATCTGAAATACCGTGCCATCCCCGGTGCCCGCCGCGCCGTTGTAATCCACCCCGCCGAAACTCGTCGTGCCGTAGAAGCTCCCATCGGCAGCCTGCATCAGCGGCGCCTGGGGATTCGCGCCGTTGGTCCCGTTGAACCAGACTAGCGTGGTCAGCACACCGTTCGTGGTGATCTGGAACGCGCTGCCCTGTCCGCCCAATCCGCCCAGCGACGTCGTCCCATACAAGTTGCCGTCCGTACCGAAAACCAGCCCAGCCGCCGGGTTCGCGCCGTCGCTGTTGTTGAAGGAATAAAGTGTCGTGAGCATTCCATCCCCGGTCAACCTGAACACCGTGCCATAACCATTCGTGCCGCCCGCCGAAGTGGTGCCGTAAAAACTCCCATCGGCCGACTGTACCAATCCGTCATAAGGAAAAGCTCCGTCGCCGTAGCTGAACGCATACAATGTGGTGATGCTGCCATTCGTCGTGAGATTGAAAATCGTCCCATAATTCTGCGCGCCGCCGGATTGCGTGCTCCCATAAAAGCTTCCGTCCATGCCCACAATCAGCGGCCCTGCCGGACTACTGCCATTGGCCCCGTTGAAGCTCGCGATGGTTGCGAACGTCCCGTTCGTCGTGAAACGGAATGCCGTCCCGTAGCCATTCGTTCCCCCCTGGTATGTGGTGCCATACATTTTGCCATCCGGCCCCACGGTGGGCGCGGCGACCGGATTGAGCCCATCACCCGCGCCAGTGAAGGAATAGAGTCCCTGCACGCTGCCCGACGCCGTCATCGAAAACAGCGCTCCCGAATATGTGCTGCCGCCGACAAAGCCCGCCCCGTAAAATCTCTGGTCCGGCCCGATGGTCAACCCCGCGTAAGGATTCCCTCCCTCGGTCGATCCGGTGAACTGGTGCAGCATCGTGAACGCACCGCCAGGCACATAGCTGAAGGCCGTTCCGCTGTCCACAAACCCGCCGTTCAGCGTTGTGCCGTACAGTGCCCCCGACGGTCCCTGCACCAATCCCGCATACGGATTAGCCCCATCCCCGGCCGTGAACGAACGCACGGTCGCCAGCGCCGCGCCCGGCGCGGTGACCGGCACCACCGTGAGCACCGCGTCGGAACTCGCTATCTCTTCGAGTAAATTCCCGACCACCACCGAATAAACCCCGTCATCAGCCGCGGTCACGCCGGAGATCGACAGCACGCTCGTCCCGGAACCGGAAATTCGCTGCCCGTCGCCCAGGTTTGTTCCATTCTTCTGCCATTGATAGGTGAGCGGCTCGTCGCCTTCCGCTTCCACGGAGAACGTGGCCGTCGATCCCACCAGCACCGTTTGATCCGCCGGGTCGGTCAGGATGACCGGCGGCGACACAATGATCTGCAGTGCGGCGCCTGAACTGGCCAATGCACCAAACGAATTGCTCACCACCACTGAATACGTGGCTGCGTCAGCAATCGTGATGTTGCTCAGCACCAGGCTCCGGCTGTTCACGCCAAAGATATTTCCGCCATTTGTGAGCGGCTGCCCGTTCCTACGCCATTGATAACTCACCGGCAGGCTGCCGAACGTCGCCACGCTGAAGGTCACGTCATCGCCGGTGAACGCCATCTGTGTCACGGGCTGGCTTGTGATCTGAAGCGCCCCGGCAATGCTGAGCCGGAACACCGTGCCCCCGCCCACCAGTCCTCCCGCTTCCGTCGTGCCATAGAGATTTCCGTCCGCGCTCTGGATCATCGCCGCCGCCGGCGCGAGGCCCTGGAACCCGTCAAACTCGACCAGCGTCGTCAGTCCGTTGCGTGGCGCGAGCCGGAAAACTGTTCCGCCGCCATACGTTCCCCCGCCCGAGGTTGTGCCATAAATATTGCCGTCAGCTCCCAGAACCAGGCCGCCAAATGGGTATGCCCCATCGCTTCCGCCGGTGAACGAATACAGCGATTTGAACGATCCATCCGGGTCCAACTGAAACACCGTCCCGTACCCGTTCGTGCCGCCGTATTCGGTGGTGCCGTAAAAACTCCCATCCGTATCCTGCACCAATCCTGGCACCGGGGTTGCACCGTCACTGTACTTGAAGGAGTGCAATGACGTAAACGCGCCGCTCGCGTTGAGCCGGAAAACCGTTCCGAAACTGGCCGTGCCGCCGCTCTCCGCCGTTCCATAAAAACTCCCATCCGCCGTCTGCGCGAGGACGCACGACGGGTTCGCGCCGTCCGCGATGTTGAAGGAAGCCAATAGCGAGAGCACTCCCGCGGAGGTCATGCTAAAAACCGATCCGCCGCCCGAAACTCCGCCGAGAAACGTTGCCCCGTGGAAATTCCCGTCGGCTCCCTGCGCCAGTCCCGCCACCGGAAAGCCGCCGTTGACGTCGTTGAAGCTGAAGCTGGTCAACAGCGCAAACGTTCCATTGGTCGTGACCCGAAAGGCCGTTCCCTGCCCATTCTGCCCGCCGCTGGATGTGAGGCCATAGAGGAGGCCGTTCGTCGCCTGCAACAGTCCGCCATAAGGAATCTCGCCACCGGCCACCGTCAGAAAGGAATGCAAGGTTGTGACATCGCCGTTGGTGGTCATCCTGAACACCACTCCCATGCCCGCCGGTCCGCCGCCCGAAGTGGTGCCATAGAGCGCGCCGTCCGTACCTTGCAATACCGGCGAAAATGGAAATGCGCCATCCAGCCCTCCCGAAAACGAATGCAGCGGCGTCAACGTAACACCCGGCGCAGTCACCGGAGTCAGTGCCAGCGCGGCCCCGGTGCTGGTGTCGGATCCGATGTTGTTGCTGACCACCACCGAATAGACGCCGAGGTTCGTAACCGTGACGGTTTGCAGCGACAGCGTGGCGGTGGCGGATCCGGAGATGTTGTTGTCGTCCGTCAGGTCTGTTCCGTTGAATCGCCAGTGATACGTATACGGCCGCGTGCCGATCGCTCCCACGGAGAACGAAACCGGCGCGCCCGGCAGCACCGTCTGGCTCGCGGGCTGCTGGGTGATCACCGGGCGCCACGGGACAATGGCCAGGAAGGCATTGGAACTGACAGTCACGCCTGCCGCATTGCTGATCACCACCGAATAGGCGCCGACGGCCGATGCCGAAACATTGCTGATGGTCAAACTGCTCGTGCCCGAACCGAAAATGTCCGGACCGTCCGAAAGATTCGTCAGGAACGAGCCGTTGTCCTGTCGCCACTGAAAATAGAGCACCGCGTTGCTCGCCGTGCCGACCGAGAACGTCGCCGTGCTGCCTTCAAAAACGGCCTGGCTCACCGGCTGCGATGTGATCGCTGGCGGCGTCACCACCGCGAGCAGCGCCTGGCGTTTCACCACGAACTGATCCGACGTGTTCGTGAACCAGAATGTATTCGTGTAAAAACCGGGCGCGCTGTTGCTGGCGAACAGCGTGGGCGTGACCGCGAGCGTTGCGGCCGCGCCACCGTTCGTCAGAGTGCCGCCGGCCTGAGAGGCATTGAAGAGACTTCCGCTCTGGCCCAGCGACCAGCTCAGCGGCGCGCCGGAGTGGTTGGTCAGCGTCCACGTTTGCGACGCCGGCGTGAACGGTCCGCCCACTGGTCCCGTGAAGAACAATGGAGCCTCAGGGAAAATGCGCAGCGGCTCCGGCACGCCCAGCGCATACATCAAATTGCTGCCGGTCGGCGTGCCCCAACCGGTGCAAAGGTCATAACCCGCCACCGCGGGAAAGTTGGTTGGATTGGACGTGCTCTGGTTGTTTCCGGTGGTGATATCGTGAAAAACCGAGCCATACAACGAGCTCCGGGCGAGGCCGTAAAGCGCCGGATTGATGAAGCCGACCGCCGGTTCGCCATTCGCCAGCGCAAGCTGGTTCACCAACGCCGCGAACCCCGCCCACAGCGGCGCGGAGATGCTCGTCCCGCCCACGATGCCCTGCTGCCCGTTGTTCGCAATCAACCAGACCTCGTCCGCCACCATCGCCACGTCCGGGAGATTGCGCATCGTGGTCGAGCCGTGATTGGCGGTCATGTCGATGCCCTGTTGCCACGTTGGAATCGGGTAAACCGTGCTCACGCCGCCGCTGCTCAGTGGCCATGTCGTTTCCGACACCCACGTCCCTCCGCCGGGCGTCATGGTCAATTGCGTGCCGCCCGCGACCGTGACATATGGATTATCCGCCGGCGTCGGCACCGTGCCGGCGTACGCGCCACTGTCGCCGGAGGCGTTGAAGTAGGATTGGCCCTGCAATGCGTATTGCTGAAGAATCTGGACGATGGTGGCATCGCTCGAAAACGTCCAGGACGAACTGATCTGCTTCGCCTGATTGTCGGTCGCGATCCGGTTGAGAACATTGTCTGGAAAGAAGCCTTCATAGACGCACACCTGGTCCAGCCCTGGCGCCATGCAGACGGACATATCAATGTCCAGAGACACCTCGTCGTTGTCGGCGCCCGGGATGCCATTGAACCCGTCCAGCAAAATGTTGGTGATCGCCACCGACGGCAATCCCGCGAGGCTTTCGTAGCCCGAGACATCCCCCGGGTAGTAGCCGTCGAATTCCACCAGCGCCACCTTCTGCCCTGTGCCTATCTGCGGCACGTTCGGCGCATACGCGCGCCGGAAGTCGTATCCCAGGTAGTACCCGCCCGGGCCTGAACCCTGCGCGTTCGGAGTCGGTTGCCTGCCGGGCAGGAACTTCAGATCGGCGGTGTGCGGCAGCACATAGTTATCCAGGCCGCTGATATTCAGGATCGGCACGCCCATGTTCACCGATGGATTGCTGTCGGGCGCGTAGAACGTCCGCGCTTCGGTGGGATGCTGAAACACGCGCAGGTGTACATTGAACACCCGTTCGATCTGCGCCACCGGTCCCGCGAGATTCACGATCATCCGGTTCGGATGCGTGCCCGTGACGGTCAATCCATTGGCCTGGGCGAAGGCGATCACCGCCTGGTAATCGTTCGTGTCCGGCCCAAACATCGCCGTGAACTGGTCCGGCGTGAGGAACTGCCGGTAATTGGGACTGTCCGGGTCGTAGAGTTGCTGGAGCAGATTCGTGAGGCTCTCCGTGTTGCGCAGGGGCAGGCCGATCGCTAGGTTCAGCCGCTGCGTGCCGGGAAGGTTGCCAATTGGATGCAGGCCCGGGACGACCGCCGGAACCTGTCCCTTGAGCAGTTGGCGGGTCGCCGCGGCCTGAACGCCGGCCGCACAGGCAAGGCACCACACCACCCAAAACCAGTATTTCTTCATGCGCTTCTGTGCTCGACGGACCTGCGGGTGTGTGCCCCGGCAACGGGTTGTAAGCGTCTTATCGTGGCAGCAGCCAGCCGTGATCGTCAAGATCGCAGCGGGTCCGTACCTGAACGGAATTCCTGCCGCGCCGGAATTGCTTTACTTGGGCCGGCAGGCGGATTACAACAGCGCTGTTCCGCGCGCGAACGAACGCGAAATCCGCATCGCAGCCCGGCAATCCCAGCGTGAAATCGGTCCGATTCCTCCATCTGCCTTTGGCCGCCTTGCTCTTCACGTTTTGTCTGCATGCCTGGGGCGCCGGCGTGACCATCATCACCCACGGCCTGGAGATTCAGTCCGGCAATCCGACGTGGGTTGTCGACATGGCGCAGGCAATCGCCGCCCGCACCGGCCCGGCCACTGCCATTCTGAAAATGCAGGTTGGAATTCAATCCAACGGATCGCTTGGCGTGACCTCCTTCACTCTGCAAAGTGGCAACCTGCCCACGCCCACCTCCACGAACGCGGAGGTGGTGATTGAACTCTTCTGGGATACGGTGGCGGGACCTTTCGATTCTCAAAACGCCACCGACATCGCCAACCAGGTTGTGCCTTACCTGCTTTTTTCGCTCAATTGGGGAGGCCAGACGATCACGCGGCCTTTTGCCGAACTGCCTGTTCATGTTATCGGCCACAGCCGCGGCGGATCGGTGGTTGCTGAAATATCCCGCTTGCTGGCGGCCCAGGGCGTGTGGGTGGACGATGTCACCACCCTCGATCCACATCCGCTCACGTCCGCCGATCCGCTGACAGTCGCCCGCGATCCCGCCGTGTTGATTTATGACAACGTGGTTTTCGCCGACAACTATTACGAAGTGGAGAGCTATCCAAGCGGAGAGCACATTGACGGAACCTCCGAGACCTACCTCAATTCCCGGTTCGGCAGCGACGGTCTGTCCGATTCCGGCGATGAGGACCACACTGAGGTGCATGACTGGTATCACGGCACGATCGACACGAACGCCACCACCGTGGACGGGCGTCCCATCCCGCGCAACGCGTGGTATGTGCCGTCGGACCAGGGCTTCCAATATTCGCTGGTCGGTGGCGGCACTTACAACGGCGGGACACGCGCGTCGAATACGAACGGCCTGCGAATCACGGGCGCCATCCGCACGTTTGTCACCCGCACAGCCACTGGATCGAATCTCTGGGACAACATCGCCTTCGCCGGATGGGCGACCAATGCGATCATCGTCCAGGGCGAGCAACTCGTGGTGAACGCGTTTTACGATGACGTGAACCGGGACGCCACCGTCCGCATCGGCCTGGACGCGGACGCGACCCCCTACGACGGCATCACGGCACCGCTCTATTCCGCGCAGACGAGCAGCCTCACCGGCACCAATATTCAATTGGCGTTCGACACCTCCGGCGTTCCGGCCGGCACATATTTTCTTTGCGCCGGTATCAGCAACGCTGTCCACGCGCGCTGGTCGGTGAGCCGGGGCCGCATCACCGTGCTGCAACACGTGGGTGCTTTACTGCAATTGGCGCGAGGCATTGGAAACGGGGTGACGCTCAATCTCTCCGGGCAAGTCGGGGGAACCTATGTGATCCAGGTTTCTTCGAATCTCGTGAACTGGCTTCCCCTCGCGACCAACGTTCTTACGAATCAGGTCTGGCAGTTTAGCGATACGCCCCAGCCCGGAACCGTCCGTAGGTTTTATCGCGGCGTATTGGTGAACTGATTGTCACGTGCCTGAAGCAGGCTTTGGCGGGCTTGCCAGCAACGATTGCAGCTTCTCTCGCAATTCATCTTCGGAAAGCACTCCCAGGGTGGTATCAACGATTTTTCCGTCCTTGCCGATGAAGAGGAGTGTGGGGATGGCGTGGACGCTGAATTTTTCGGCGAGCGTTCGGGAGTGGTCCAGGTCAAGGGAAACAAATTTGACTCGTCCGTGATATTCCCCGGCCATCGTATCCAGCACGGGCGCGAGCATCCGGCAGGGGCCGCACCATGTGGCGAAGAAATCCACGACCACCGGCTGCCCAGCCCGGGTCACCTCGGTGTCGAAGTCGGCCTCCGCGATGAGCTTCACATTTTTGGCGTGCGGGTAGGAGTTCCCCGGCACGGCCAGGCAGAAGTTTATTAGTGCGGCAGTCACGGCGCCGAAATAGGCGCCACGCATCCAGTTCGCGAACGGAAACCAGAGGCCGGAACGACCGCGGCCGAAACTGCCCAGGACGCCTCCCAAAACCGCGCCGATCGCCAGACTCAAGATCAATCCACCCATTCCCCATTCCTCGTGTTACGACTGGTTTTCGCCCGCTTCGCGCAGCAGCCGGGCCCGGGCGGCCGCCATCTCGGCCTTGACCTGCTCGATGCGCGCGCGGATCAATTCGCGGTTTTCCTCGCGGGCCACAGCCAGTTCGCGCGTGAGCTCGTCGATGCGCTGCTCGTAACCGAGGTTCTGGCGTTGAATCTGGACCTCAAGCCGTGAGAGGCGCTCATCCACCGCGAGCGCCTTGAGCGTGGCGGCATGCTGCGTCTCGAGAAGTTCGGCGCGATCGGAGACCAGCTTGCGAACAAACGTCTGTTTGAGCCAGCGGGAGAGCTGGGGAAGAAGCCCGGCCTTCAGTGCGGCCTGGGCGCGCTCGGCGCGCTGCTCAGCTTCCAAAGCACGCTGCTTCCAGTCCGACGAATCGTCGCGCGTCCGCCCGCCGGATTCGACATGAACTATCGGACGAATGGCGGCGGCGTTGTCCAGTGATTGCGCGGCCGAACCGGTGACCGACCGCGGCGTGATGATGACCGTCGAAGCGGCTGCACCCTGGCTTTGACTCTGGCTCGGGGCGGCAATCGATATCAGCGTGGCCGACGCAGGCAGTTCCCGCATCCGCCGACGCGAAAGCGTCCAGGCAACAACGATCAGAATGAGCATCGCGATGCCCGCCACCGCCGCCCAGAGGATGGGGAAGGCAGCGGTCGCGGTGGTCGCCGACTGCGAGGCGTTGGCAGGTTTCGACGGCGCTGTTGGCGGCGCCGGCGGGGCGCTTACCGCAACGGGATTGCGTAATGTCGGCGCGGGCTCGGGCCGCGCCGCAACCGGCGTTGACGGAGCAGGCGGGGGATTCGGCAGGGGTGCAACAGCGCGCGCCACTGAAACCGAGGGCGCCGAGGCCGTGTTCACGGCAATTTCGCAAACCGCAGGGGCGCGGTCTAAAACGACACCGGGCAGATCATCGGCGTCGGCAACCAGCGTGGCTGCGATGTGATCATTGGCCGGCGGCAAAATGAGCGGCCGTTGGAGCGGCGCTCCCAGCAAGGTGTCCATGAAACGAATTGCCTCGGGCGTGGCATTTCCCACATTGTTGAACGTGCCTGCCACCACGGCGGCCTGGACACGATTTGTCACCCAATCTTTGAAGGATTGCACGGACTGCACCCATTGCTGAATGGCAGCGGCGCGGGCTCGGGACGCGTCGGGAGTTTGGGCGGATGCGGTCGATGTCAGGCTGTCACCAAGTTGCACAGCAAATACCCCGACCTTCACCCCGCCATTTCGAAAAGCGGCAAAGGCGAAGCCGCCAGGGGAGGCGCTGCCATCCGGCGGCCATGCTTCCGACCAGGAGAAATAGGCCTTGCGCTTCGAGAGAATGGCCAGTTGCTGCTTCGACGCTGCGCCGGTGCGCGGATCACGGAACGCTGAACAGAGGAGCACATTGTAAACGGCCGGCTTGAGCGCCTGGGCCAGTTGCGAGCAAGCCTGCCAGTCAGCCACCTGCTCGAGAATGATCAGGTCGGGGTTGTCCCGCTTCAACGCGGCGGCCGCATCGCGCAGGCGGGTTTCGGAGTTGGCGGCGTTGGTGTCCGCGGAGGTTTGAAAATTCCACGCGGAGATACGCAACGGCGCCGCCCAGGTTCCCGACGGCGCGAGCAAACCCACGAGGAACAGTGTCAGCCAGCCGGTGATCCTGGGTTTTGGAATTCTCATGGCTAATCAGCAGTAATGGCGATCAGGAATGGCGCGGGCCCGGTCATCGCGGAGGTGAAATCGATGCGGTCGATCTCGAAATCCGGCACGACGTTCGTCCACGTGGTCATGAACAGGCGGATGGGACGGCCGGATTGCCGGGTGGCCTCGTTCTCGCCGGTCCAGGCCACGGTCAGCGATCCGCCTGCCGTCGGTTCGTTGGTCAGTGCATGCCAATCGCGCACGTCCGCGCCGTAATAGATCGGGATGTCCAGCCGCATCTGGTTCGTGGAAAACCGGACTGTGTAAGTGCCGATTTTAAGTCCTTCGTCCTGCGGACTGCCAAACGCCGCCGCCTGCAGAAAATGAAGTGTTGTGCACTTGCGGCGCAGCCGGATGCTCTTGACGACGACGGGATAATTTGTCGCCGACAACAACTGGCTGCGCAGCTGGATGATGCCGCGCACGTCGAACTGAACCCCGGCGAACTTATGCCGCCCGGCGGGCAACTCGGCAAGATCGTCACCCGGCACGCCGAGCCAGGAATCGGTCAGCGTGGCATTGTAGAATTTCGTGAGGTTGATGGCCCCGGACCTGGGCCTGGTTTCCTCGGTTGCCGAACCGGCGTTGACGGGCCTGGCGGCGGGCGGCGTGCTCATCGCCACGGGCGCATTCGTTGGTTTTCCGGCGAACAACCGTTCCGGGGTGAGGTCTGCCGCATTCATGTTTGGCGGCAGCGCGGATTCCCAGGAGGTCGAGCTTTCGTAAACGCGGCCGTCATAGGCGAGATTCAACACCGACCTATGGTGACGGCAGCGCACCAATGGCACCATCGTGCCCGCCGCGGCAAGCTGCAGGCGCCGCCACTCGCGGCGTGTGCGATTCGGCGAACCCGGCGCCAGCTCGCCCAAAGCTACCGGCGCGAACTCGTAAATGTAAGAGCAGGGGAGTTTGGGGTCGGAAAGCTCAGCCGATTCCAGATGCCCTGTGCGCCGGCACGCGGGGCAGATCAGCACGTTGGCGTCACTCAGATATTGCGGCACCAGGTCGGAAAGCCAGTTCGGGAGGTCCTTGTTGTCCGTCTCGTAAGCCTTGATCGCATCGTAGATGATTTTGAGATTGCGCGTGCAGGCTACCTTTTCATCAGCCGTGCGGCTGGAGCCTCCCGAATTTTCCTGCGCGCGCGCGCGGACTCCGACCGCCAGCAAGCCCGCGATCAGCACGGCGGACAAGAGGCTGTGAAAAGCGCGGTTTTTCATGCCGCCGGGCGGTTGGACATTGCAGTGGCCATCGTTTGCGGAAGAACGGGGCTATCTCAACCGGGCAGGAGCGGGAGTGTCAACACGATTCGCGCCCGGCTGCGTGAATACCCCCGGATGTAGGTGGGGTTCTTACCCTATTTCGAGCTGGGGTTTCAGCGACTATAAGGTAACCACAGTTTTCGAGAAGCCGTTTGGATCGGGAGCGTCGCAACGAGTCTTCTACAGGCTGGGGACTTTCCTCCCTCCCCCGGTGAAACCCCACACCGGGATGTCCCCAGCCTGCTTGTTTTCAAACGATGAGCACACTCGATCCACGGCTCGTCGTCCCGAAACTTTCTCCTTGAACCCCGTTTCCCACGCCCCGACTATGTCATCACGAACAGGTTTCACGCCGCCTGCTATGCCGTTGCAACGCTATAAACTCGACATTTTCACCAAAGGCTGGTTCGTCGGGAATTTCTCCCCGACGCTCCTCCCCACCGACGCCGTCGAAGTCGCCGTCAAACATTACAAGGCCGGCGAGTCCGAGGGCGCCCACTACCACAAGGTCGCCACGGAACTCACCGTGATCGTCTCGGGCCGCGTCCGCATGAGCGGCGAGGAATTCGGCCCCGGCGAAATCATCAAGATCGAGCCCGGCCAGGCCACCGATTTCATCCCGCTCGAGGACAACACCGTCACCGTGGTCGTCAAGGTCCCCTGCGTGCGCGGCGACAAGTACATGTCTTGAGATGAACAACCATAAACTTCAGAACGTTCAACTTGAATTCACATGGCCTCTGGTCCGCGGCCTCTGCTTCCCTCTCCGCCGCGGAGCGGGGGAGAGGGTTGGGGAGAGGTGGCGTTCTTGAACTTCCAATGACCCAAAAGCCTGACACCAAGATCAAAGCCGTCCTGTTCGACCTCGACGGCGTGCTCGTGGACGCCACCGAATGGCATTACGAGGCGCTCAATCGCGCGCTCGGCCTCTTCGGTTTCCACATCGCGCGCTACGAGCACCTCACCACCTACAACGGCCTCCCCACGCGCCGCAAACTCGAGATGCTCTCGGTCGAGAAGGGCTTCCCCCGCGGCCTCCATTCGCTGGTCAACAAGATCAAGCAGAAATACACCCGCGAGGAAATCCTGCGCAGTTGCACGCCGGTGTTTGAAAAGGAATTCATGGTCCACCAGCTCAAGCGGGATGGCCTCAAGCTCGGGGTCTGCTCCAATTCCATCCGCGAAAGCTGCGAACTCATGTTGCGCGGCAGCGGCATCCTCGATCTGTTCGATTGCGTCCTCAGCAACGAGGACGTCACCCATGCCAAGCCCGATCCCGAGATTTACCTCGCCGCCTGCAAGCGGCTCGGCATCAAGCCGTCGGAGGCATTGATCGTCGAGGACGCCCCCCACGGCATCGAAGCCGCCCGTCGCAGCGGCGGCCTGCTTTGCCAGGTCACCGGCTTTAACGAGGTTGATTACGAGCGCATCAAACGTTCGTTGGAAGGAGTCGCGTAATATGCTTCAGGTTGTCGTCCCCCTCGCCGGCAAGGCCGCCCGCTTCCAGGAACGCGGCCACACCTTCCCCAAGCCGCTCATCGAAATCGCCGGGCGCTCCATGATCGAGCTCGTCCTCGAAAACCTCGCGCCCCCGCCCCCGGTCCAGTTCACCTTCATCTGCCGCAAGGAACATCTCTCCCAGTTTTATCTCGGCGACATGCTCCGCCTCCTCGCGCCCGGCTGCCGCGTCGTTTCCCTCGACAACGAAACCGCCGGCGCGCTCTGCTCCGTTCTCCTCGCCGTGGATCAATTCGATCTCGACGGCGAAATCCTCGTTGCCAACGGCGACCAGATCATCACCAGCGGCCTCGCGCCGTTTTACGCTGCGTGCCGGCAGCCGGACATCGATGGTTGCATCCTAACTTTCACCGCCACGCACCCTCGCTGGTCCTTCGCCAAGACCGACGCCTCCGGCCAGGTCACCGCCGTCGCCGAGAAGCGTCCCATCAGCAAGCAGGCCACCGTTGGGCTCTATTATTTCCGCCGCGCCCGCGACCTGGTGGAAGCCTCCGAGCGCATGATTCTCAAGGGCCTCACCACCAGCGGCCAGTTCTTCGTCTGCCCCGTTTACAATGAACTGATCCTCTCCGGCAAAAATATCCGCACCCATCATCTGCCCGACGGCACCATGCACAGCCTCGGGACGCCCGAAGATCTCGACGTCTTCCTCAAATATCACCTTGCCGAATCCCGGCGCGACTAGCCCGGCATTTTTCTCAACTGCGTTAACCGGCGACTGTCCGTCATAGTTTCCTGGCGGCGGATTCATCTGCGGTGCTTCTGTTCAACCTCCAATTCCCGTCATCTGTATCTACCTCCGAGCACTTCCCTGTGCTTTCATATTCGCGTCCGCGGTGCTACAATTCCGTTTCACCCATGAAAATTGAAGGCATCAAAGGTTGTTTCGAAAAAACCGGCGGGCTTTTCTACTTCGCCCGCATGTGCTCCAAAATCCGCCTCCACGCCGCGGGCAAGCTGCCGAAGGATTATTTTGACATGCTCGGCAGCGGCTTCGACGGCCGCACCTGCCGCTATCTCTCCGTGCGCTACGACGACGTCAAGGCCCAGGTGCTTTCCGGCAAATCCGACGTCGAAGTCCTCGAATGGTGCCAGGCCCACGGCCGCCGCCTCACCGACGAGCAGATACTCATCTACAACAGCTTCATGAGCAAACGCGGCTGGCACGATGACGAATCCGACGGCTTCATCCCCGACATGATCAAGCAATACGGCCTCCCGAATGATGGCCGTGTCCTCACCGACTTCGACCTCATTGAAATGGACGAAGGCCGGTGGTATCCCGACATGTGGCGCGGCGCGTGGAAATGACCAGATCCGATGAACAAGGCTTCCCTCGCCGAAAAATTCGCCCTCATTCACGAGCATTGGCGGCCCAAGGTGGTCGCGCAACTGAACGGCCAGGAACTCAAACTGGTAAAATTTACCGGCGCTTTCCCCTGGCACCATCATGAGCACGAGGACGAACTCTTCCTCGTCTGGCGCGGCAACATGACGATCGAATTTCGCGATCGCAGCGTCACACTCGATCCCGGCGAATTCTGCGTTGTTCCGCGCGGTGTCGAGCATCGCACGCTGGCCGATAACGAGACCGAGGTGCTGGTGTTCGAGCCTGCCCAAACGCGCAATACGGGCAGCGTAATTGATCCCAAGTTCACCGCGCCGGACGGCGCAACGATTTGACACCCTCCCAACCTTTCCTCTTCCGGGTCAGGGGGAGGGAGCATTCCCTTTGATCTCCCCTCCGGCTTGACCCGAGCCGTTAAAGACGCTTTGTTATCCCAACGTTGGTCATGAGCCAGCCCAAACCCACATTGGACGATCTGCGGATCGAACGTCGTCCCGAACGGGAGTCCACACCCAAATCGTGGATTCTTCCCGCCGCCCTTATTCTGCTCATCGTTGCCGTCGCAGCCTGGTGGTGGCTCCGTCCCAAGGCCGTCGCGGTCCACGTCGTCGCCGCGCGCGAACTCTCCGCCGCGTCCAGCGCCGATCACACGGTCCTCAACGCCTCCGGCTACGTGGTCGCCCGCCGCCGCGCCACCGTCTCCTCCAAGGTCACCGGCAAGATCACCGAAGTCCTCATCGAGGAAGGCATGAAGGTCAAGGAAGGCCAGGTCCTCGCGCGACTTGATGATTCCAATACGAAAGCCAGCCTCGACCTCGCGCAGGCCCAACTCGACTCCGCCAAAACCGCGCTCGACGAAACCCGCGCGCTGCTCAAGCAGGCCGAACAGGAGTTCGTCCGCATCACCGATCTCGCCAAGCAGAAAATCGTCTCCGCCTCCGACCTCGACCGCGCCGAATCCGATGCCACCTCCCTCCGCGGCCGCCTGGCCCGGCAGGAGCGCGATGTCACGGTTGCCGAGCGCACCGTGGCCATGTGGCAGCAGCAGATGGACGATCTCATCATTCGTTCGCCTTTCGACGGCGTCATCACCACCAAGGACGCCCAGCCCGGCGAGATGATTTCTCCCGTGTCCGCCGGCGGCGGATTCACCCGCACCGGCATCGGAACCGTTGTGGACATGGGCTCGCTCGAAATCGAGATTGACGTCAACGAAAGCTACATCAACCGCGTCGAATCCAATCAACCTGTCGAAGCCACGCTCGACGCCTATCCCGATTGGAAAATCCCGTGCAAAGTCATCGCCATCATCCCCACCGCCGATCGCCAGAAATCCACCGTCAAGGTCCGCGTCGGCTTCGACAAGCTGGACCCGCGCATCCTGCCCGAGATGGGCGTGAAGGTCGCCTTCCGCGAAACCGGCGCGACGGCGTCCGAACATGCCGTGAGCATCCCCAAGGCCGCCTTGCGCAATGAGGACGGTCATGACATTGTGTTCGTCGTTCAGAACTCGCGGGCCGAGCGCCGCGCGGTGACAGTTGCCCGTTCGGAGGATGACAATCTCGTTCTCAGCGCGGGCGTGTCCGCCGGCGAACGCGTCGCGGTGGACGCCCCGGCCACATTGGCCGACGGCGCGGCCATCAAGGAAATCAATCAGTGATATGAGCGAACCCAGTTCCAGAAACGGCTCCCTGGTCAAGGTCGACGGGGTGGAGAAAATCTTCCATCGCGGCTCCGAGGACATTCATGTCCTCTCCAAACTCGACCTCGAAGTGCCCGCCGGCGAATTCCTTGCGCTCATGGGCCCGTCCGGCTCCGGCAAGAGCACGCTGCTCAACCTTATCGGCGGCCTCGATCGCCCCACGAACGGCTCGGTCAGCATTGCCGGCGAACGCATTAACGACCTTTCTGATCGCCGCCTCGCCGCGTGGCGCGCGCGCCATGTCGGTTTCGTCTTCCAGCTTTACAACCTGATGCCCACGCTCAGCGCGGAGCGCAACGTCGAGCTTCCGCTGTTGCTCACCCATCTCTCACGCGCCGAGCGCCAGAAGCATGTCGAAACCGCCCTTGGTGTGGTCGGCATGTCGCATCGCGCGAAGCACCAGCCGCGCACGCTCTCCGGCGGCGAACAACAGCGCGTCGGCATTGCCCGCGGCATTGTCACCGACCCCACGATCCTGCTCTGCGACGAGCCCACCGGCGATCTCGACCGCAAGTCCGGTGACGAAATCCTCGATCTGCTCCAGGCGCTCAACAAACAGCACGGCAAGACCATCATCATGGTCACGCACGATCCCCACGCCTCCGCCCGGGCCTCGCGCACCGTTTATCTCAACAAGGGCCAGCTCAGCAGCGAGCCGGTGAAGTAACCGATGAAATATTTTCACCTCATCTGGAGCAACCTGAAGCGGAAAAAGCTCCGCACCCTGCTCACGCTGCTCTCCATCGTGGTGGCTTTCATCCTGTTCGGTTTTCTCGGGGCGATCAAACACGCGCTGGTTGGCGGCATCGATATGGCGGGCGCCGACCGCCTGATCGTGCGCGACAAAATCTCCCTCATTCAATTGCTCCCCGTCAGTTACAAGGAGCGCATGGAACGCATCCCCGGCGTTTCGCTCGCCACGCACCAGACCTGGTTCGGCGGGATTTACCAGGAGCCGAAAAATTTCTTCATGCAATGCCCCGTGATTCCCGATGAATTCCTGAGCATGCACCCGGAAATGATCCTGCCGCCCGACCAGAAAAAGGCGTGGCTGGAAACCCGCACCGGCGCAATTGTCGGCCGCGCCACAATGGACCGGTTCCATTGGAAGATCGGCGACCGCATCCCCATCCAGACTCCGCTCTGGGCGCGCAAGGACGGGAGCCATCTCTGGACATTTGATATCGTCGGCGTTTTCACGGGCGCCAAGAAGGGCACCGACACCACGCCACTGCTGTTCCGCTACGATTATTTCGATGAAGCCCGCCGCGATCTCGCAGGCAACGTCGGCTGGTACACGATTCGCATCAAGGATCCCTCCCAGGCCGCCGAAGTTGCCCGGCTCGTGGACAAGGAATTCGAAAACTCGCCGCACGAGACCAAGACCGAGCCCGAAGGCGCGTTCATCCAGGGCTGGGCCAAACAAATCGGCAACATTGCCTTCATCGTCGCCTCCATTCTCGCCGCGGTCTTTTTCACCATTCTGCTGGTGACTGGCAACACCATGGCGCAGGCGGTGCGTGAACGCACCGGCGAACTCGGCGTGCTCAAGGCCATCGGTTTCACCAACACCCAGGTGCTTCTGCTCGTGCTCGCGGAATCCACCCTGCTCACATTCGTGGGCGGCGTGATTGGCCTCGGCCTGGCCTGGGTCATCACCTCGCGCGGCGATCCGACCGGCGGCACCATGCCGCTTTATTATCTTCCCCCGCGCGAATTGCTCGTTGGCCTCGCCATTTGCATTGTGCTGGGAGTCGTCACTGGAATCTTTCCCGCCCTTCAGGCCATGCGCCTGCGGGTCGCGGAAGCTTTGAGGAGAATGTAATGGCTGGACCGCTCAACTGGATTTCGCAGGTCGGCTCCATCACCAAGTTCGGGTTGCTGACCATTCCGCAACGTCGCGGCGCGGTTGCGGCCACGGTCTTCGGTATCGCCGGCGTTGTTGGCGTCCTGGTCGGCGTGCTCTCCATCGCGGCCGGATTCCGCCAGGCGATGACCGCCAACATTTCTCCCGAAGCCGCCATCATCCTCCGCAGCGGCGCGGACAGTGAAATGGTCAGCGGTCTCGATCGCGACGCCACCCGCGTGATCGCCGACGCTCCCCACGTCGCGCGCTCCGCCCAGGGACCGCTCGCTTCCGCCGAACTTTTCGTCATGATCAATCTTCCCAAGCGCTCCACCGGTACTGACGCCAACGTCCCCCTTCGCGGCATCGAGAGCGCCGCCTTGCAGGTGCGCGACGATGTGAAGATCATCGCCGGCCGCATGTTCGACTGGGGCAAGGACGAAGTCATTGTCGGCCGCGGCGCCGAGGACCAGTTCGCCGGGCTGGAGGTGGGCTCCAAGATCAAAGTCGGCCGCTACGAATGGCCGGTGGTCGGCATCTTTTCCGCAAAGGGCGGTATTTCCGAATCCGAAATCTGGAGTGATGCCCGCGTCCTGCAAGCCGCCTACCAGCGCGGCGACACGTTCCAATCCGTCTCCGCGCGGCTCGATTCCGCCGGTGCGTTTCAGCAATTCAAGGACGCCCTCACATCCGATCCGCGGCTCAACGTGAAGGTCATGCGCCAGTCGGAGTACTTCGCGGAGCATTCGGAAACCGTCACCCGCCTGATCACCACGCTCGGCGTCACCATTGCCGCGCTCATGGCGGTCGGCGCGGTCTTCGGCGCGCTGAACACCATGTACACCGCCGTCTCAACCCGCAGTCGCGAAATCGCAACATTGCGCGCGCTCGGGTTCGGCAGTGGTGCGGTGCTCGTGTCGGTGTTGCTCGAATCGCTCATTCTTGCCCTGGTGGGTGGAATGATCGGCGGCGCGATCGCCTATCTCGCTTTCAACGATTTCCGCACCTCCACGATGAATTTCCAGAGCTTCAGCCAGGTGACGTTTGCGTTCCTGGTCACGCCGCAACTCCTCATTCAAGGGACGGTCTGGGCGGCTGTGATTGGTTTGATCGGAGGATTCTTCCCCGCCTGGCGCGCGGCCCGTCTCCCCATCGCCGCCGCACTGCGCGAACTCTGAGCCGCGCGGTTCCCGCTCAACTACCAGTGGCGATGATAATAGCCATGGTATCCCGGCCCCACGTAAAATCGGAGGCTCGGCCCATACCAATAGGGCGGTGGCGGACCGTAATAAACCGGAGGCCCGTAATACGCGGGAGGAGGATAGGCATAAGGCGCCGATCCATATGCAGGATAGCTTGGCGGCGGTTGGGTCATGTCGAAGAAAATCCGCTGCGGGATGTGCGCCTCCGGGCCGCCCAGGTGTCCTGTCCCATACCAGCGGCCTTGAGGATATTCGTTCGTCAACGTGCCGGTCGGATAAGCCCGCACCACGTAATAGGGCGAGCCAAAATCGTGAAATGTCCCGTCCGGGTCCCCGTAAATCTTCAAATGGATCGGCGCATTTCCAATGGACTCGCCGTTCGCCTCGATTCGCGCGCCCGGAGGCGATGATTCCACCAGGACATCGTAAGCCATCGTTCCATCCGGTCCCCTTTCCGCCCCCGGAGGAATCGGAGTGCCGCAACTGCATAACAAGAGCGCCACTCCGCCCAGAGTTGAAATGAGCGCGAACTTTTTCATGTCACAATCTCACCCACGTTTCCCAAATCGTCCAGATACAGGGCCTTGGGTGGATACCCGACGCATACCTTCGCGATGGACAGATTCACCCGGCCTCTGGTAGCATCGCCCATGCAGAAGCAGAAGAAGCATTCCCTGACGTACATTTTTCCTCTCAAACCCATTCACCCTGCCTTATTTGTGCGCCCGAACCTCCGGATAATCCTTACCGCGGCGGCCCTATTCATTTCCTCGCTGCGCGTTGGCGCCATCATCAATGCCTCCTTGCAGATGCAATTGGGCAACCCCAGCGGTGCAATCACCGACACCAACAATCACAATCATTACCTCATCCAGCGCACGGTTGAGGCGATTGATTTCAGCGACAACCTCGGCGAACCCAACTGGGCAAGCTGGGACCTCACCTCCAGCGACGTCGGTTCCAGCGGTCGTTCCCCGGATTTTTTCACCGACACCAACCTTCCCGCCAATTTCACGTGGGTCGCGCCTGGCGATTACAGCGGGTCCGGGTACGACCGCGGCCACATGTGCCCGTCCGCCGACCGCACCGACAATACCACCGACAATGACATGGTATTCCTCATGTCGAACATCATTCCCCAGGCGTCCCAGAACAACCAGGGCGTGTGGGCCAACTTCGAGGATTACTGTCGCACGCTCGCCAGCGCCGGCAACGAACTGCTCATCATCTGCGGCCCGAGCGTGTTCAACGGCTCGCGCATCCCCAGCGGAAAGGCTGCCATCGCCGCCTATACGTGGAAAATCGTCGTGGTCGTGCCGGCCGGTTCCGGGAACGCCGTAAGCCGGATCGACACCAGCACCCGGGTAATCGCGATCAAGGTCCCGAACAACAATTCCGTGAGCAGTTCCTGGCAGAATTACGTCACGTCCGCCGCGCAGATCGAAGTGGACACCGGCTACACCTTCTTCACTGCGCTCTCTCCCTCAATTGCCTCCGCGCTACGCAACAAGGTGGATGGCCAGTCCACACCGCCGCCAATCATCCTCGGCTTCTCCCCGGCCAGCGGCGCCGCCGGGACGAACGTCATCATCACCGGAACCAATTTCGACTCCGCTTCCGCCGTCACTTTCAACGGCCTCAGCGCCTCCTTTACCTTCAATTCGACCACGCAGATCACCGCCACAGTCCCGCCGAACGCCACCACCGGGCCCATCAGCGTGACCACGCCCGGCGGCACCGCGCTGAGCGGCTCCAACTTTGCCGTGACCGGTCCTGCGTTCGTCGATCTCACTGTCACTTCCAGCCATTCGGGAATTTTTGTCCAGGGCGACATCGGCCGCACCTACACGCTCGTGGTGACGAATGTCGGCAGCGCCGCCTCCTCGGGAACCGTCACTGTCAGCGACGCGTTGCCCGCGGGGTTGACCGCCACTGTCGTCAGCGGCACCGGTTGGTCCACCGACCTCAATACACTCACCTTCACCCGGTCCGACTCGCTGCCCGCCGGCCAGGCCTTCGCGCCCATTACCATCACCTTCAACATCGCCACCAATGCCCCCGCACTGGTCACCAACATCGCCACCATCTCCGGCGGCAATGACACCAACTCCGCCAACAACACGTCCTCCGACCTCACCAGCATCAATGCCCTTGGCAACGGCGGCGGCACGAATGCGATCACACTCGTCGGCTGGGACACCAGCACCCTGCCCGGCGGCAATGGAAATTACGGTCCCTCGCCCTTTGCGCCGACCACCAACGCGCCCAATCTCGCCATCGTCGGCCTGACACGCGGCTCCGGCGTTGGCACCGGCCAATCCGGCGCGCAACGCGGCTGGGGCGGCAACACTTGGAACAGTTCCAGCTCCGCCGCCGCCATTGCCGCCAATCAATACGCCACGTTCTCCGTGGCCGCCGCCAACGGCTACACGGTTTCCTACTCCTCGATCAGCCACTTCGATTACCGTCATTCCACGACGGGCCCCATCAACGGCCTGCTCCAGTATCAAATCGGCTCGGGCGCGTTCGTGGACATCACCACGGTTTCCTATACCAACAACACCACGTCGGGCTCATCGCTCAATCCGATCGATCTCTCCGGCGTCGCCGCGCTGCAAAATGTCGGCACCGGCACGAACGTGACCTTCCGCATTGTCAATTGGGGCGGTAGCAGCAGCGCCGGAACGTGGTACGTTTTCGATGTCGCCCAAAGCACGGCGCCCGACCTCGTGATCCAGGGCATTGTCGCTCCCGCGGTCGTTCCCGTGCCTGATCTCGTAGTCTCGCTCAGCCACGGCGGAACGTTCACGCAGGGTGATGCCGTGGATACCTACACGATCACCGTCACCAACATCGGCACCGCCGCGACCAGTGGAACAATCACCGTCGCCGACGTTCTGCCAGCCGGCCTGACCGCCACCGCGATCAGCGGACCGGGTTGGACGCCGAATCTTGGCGCGCTCACCTGCACACGCTCCGATGCCCTCGCAGCAGGCGCGGATTATCCGCCGATCACCGTCACTGTCAGCGTCGCGACCAACGCGCCCGCCAGCGTGACGAATGTTGCGTCGGTTTCCGGCGGCGGCGAGTCGAACCTTCAAAACGACACGGCTGCTGATCCCACGACGGTCGTGCCGCTTACTCCCGTCCAGGCCTGGCGGCTGCAATGGTTCGGCACCACGTTCGATATTGGCGCCGCCGCCGATACCGCCGTGGCCAGCTCCGATGGCATGCCCAACCTGCTTAAATACGCGCTTGGCTTGAACCCGCTCGTGCCCGCCTCCGATCCTGTGACTGGCGACATCTCGACCGGCTACCTGCGCCTGACGGTGCCGCGCAATCCCAATGCCCCGGACATAACCCTCCACGTCGAAGTCACCACCGATCTCCAATCCACCTGGACCGAGGCCGGGACCACCATTGATCAAAGCACGCCGACCCTGTTGCAGGTCCACTACAATACGCCGGTGAATGCCTCGGCCAGCGGCTACATCCGCCTGCGTGTCAGCCGGCCGTAACTGGTGGGCCATATGCGCGTTGAGGCGGGCTGAAGCCCGCGCTCTTATTTCGCAGGTTAGACCGCGCGCGTCGTCACGGTCGCAGTTCCTGTCGCGGGACCGTCTCCATTGCCCGTAGTCCTGGCAGGCTCCTGCTTCAGGTAGAGCGTGCGCGTGGGGAACGCGAAGTGAATCCCCTCTTTGTCGAAACGCTGCTTTACCTTGAGATTCAATTCCTCCATCCCGATCGAATACTTCGCGGCGTCCAACCCCGTCCACGCAAACGTCACCTGCAAATTCAGCGACGATTCCTTGAAGGTGTTGAACGTGACGAGCAGCCCCTTGATCATTTGATTCGCGCCATAAATCTCGCGCAGGATCGCCAGCGCCCGCTCCAGCTTTTCCGCCGAAGTGTCGTATGCCAGCCCGATGTTCATCTCCGTGGCGATGCTCGGCTGCCGGCTCAAATTTGTGATGGTCGCGTTTCCGACGGCCTTGTTGGGGATCGTCACGAGGTAACCCTTCAAGTTCCGCACGCGCGTGCTGCGCACGCCGATGCTTTCCACCGTGCCTTCCACACCTTCGAGTCGCACCAGGTCGCCGATGCGAAACGGCTTGTCCACAAACACCGCCACCGCGCCGAACAAATTCGCCAGCGTATCCTGCGCCGCAAGGCCCACCGCGAGGCCGCCGATGGACAGCGACGCCAGGGCCGTGGTCACCTTGATCTCCAGGTTGTCCGCGGTCACGAGCACCGCCACGACCACGACGAAGACCTTCAGGCTCTTGCGCAGCACCGGCAACAGTTGGTCGTTAAGCGCGTAATCCGCGTCCGCCGCCGAGCGTCGATGCCAGTAACCCACCAGCAGGTCCACGCATTTCAGCGCCATGTAAGTGAGCGACAGCGCGACGATGACCGTGAATCCCTTGGCCAATGCCACCTGGACCTTCGGCGGCCATTGCAACACCTGCAAACCGATGTGCAGGAAGATCACAAAAACCACCACCTTCACGGGCCCGTTCAGCAGGTTGAGCACCAGGCTGTCGATCTGGACGTTGGTTTTCTTCGACCATTTCTTGATCCAGACACGCGTGAGGTAATCCAGGAATTTGGCCAGGTAAAACGCGAGGAAGATGTAAACGAGCGAGACCAGGTATTTCCAAACCTCGTTGTACAAAATCTCGGTCTTCAGGACCGGGAATTGCACCGCCAAATGTTCGACCCACCTGGGTGTGACTTCAGGCGGAGGCTGCACCGAAACCGAAACCTCGTTGGTACCGGGGGCGTGCGCCACCGCCGGCGCATTGGTCTGCGCCGCGCCTTCCCACACCGACCAGCACAACAGCACCATCAGCAGTGCCATCACTCCCCAAAAAGCTGTCTTGAAGCTCACTTTCATAGCAGCTTGAAATTACACGGCATCGACTCGCATGGGACAAGCCTTCTTTTGAGCCGCATGCCGCGTTCCGCCCTGATCAGTCCGCAAACGGAACAGCACTCTTCAGGAAGCGGCCGGATTTCGAAAAAAACGGTGCCATCAGTAAAAAGCGGTGTCCCAGGGTTATCAACCCGGCGCGTCTGGTTTGCAGATCGACCAGACAGATGTGGCGAATCCGATGACCATCATGGCTCTCGTCTTCAAAAAGCAGTTCCTTCCCGCTGGCGGTGAAGGCCGCTTGTTGGAAGGATCTTTGGCCGAAGCCAAGGGCATCGGGATCGGAAATCGTCACGGAATATCCATGAGCTGCGGCGTGTATGAACGGGGCCAACCCCTGTTCGATGTAGATTCTTTCGTGCTCCTCGGGCGCATTGACCTGGAAGTACGAAAACTCCCAATCGTGAGGATCGGAGTTCCAAGGCTCGGTTTCGCCGATGCGACCGAAGTGCTCCGCCAGATCCGTGGGATTTCCGGAAAAGGGCGTCTTTTCAAATTCAATTCCGGCCATTGCAGCGCCTGCCGGAGTCGTCGCAGGATCGCGGATGATCACCTTTGAAATGTTTGCATCCAGGCGCACGTAAAACACATTTTCATTTGTCGACCAGACCAGCCTGCATCCTTGGAATCGGTCGTGATTGCCAAGCCCTGTCTCGGTGGTTTTGCCTGTGTCCCTGTCCCAAAGAAGCATGTAAACATCCTGATCCTTCATTTGCAGAAGGCCGACAAACCGGCCGCCGGGGCTGAAATCCATGCCCTGGCCGCCGCAGCGCAACGGTTTGGCTGTGACCAGTCGGACACTTTCGCCGCTGGAAATGAAATACTGGTTGTCAATTCCCCGGAACAGAATCGTATCCAGCCCTGGAGAGATCACAAAGTCTCGCACTTCATTGGTGAGCAGGGTGCGGTGGCCGCTCCCATCGGTCATGATGGTCTGCAACTCCTGGTTTGTGGAAACGAAAAGGACTTGGGAAGGCGGTTGGCAGGCCCATTTTGTGTTTGCTGAATAGCCGCGCGGATGATTGCCAAGAAGACCGGGCAGCACGAACAGGGGAACCAGCACGCCATACGACGCAACGTGCGCCCAGAAGAGTCCTCGCCAAAGAACCCGTGGAGCACCCGCGAACGCTCCCCGCAGGATTCTTTTTCTAAGAAACAGAAACTCCACGCCCACAGTCGCCAGGAAAAAATTGAACACCTTCATGCAGATGATCGTTTTCGACCACTGCCCGAGGAAGGCCATCGGGGCAAATTCGGAAACAAGCACCCCGTTCAGTATGAGGATGGGGATTCCGGCGAGCAAAGTGAGGATGTTGGCCTTGCACATTGACCACCAGAGATCCCGAAATTTCGCGCGAAAAAAACGGGCCGAAATGAACCCTTCAACGGCGACATTGAACGCGAGCAGAGGAACAATAAAAATAACACCGCCCGCCAAGGCGACTGGCAGGTCGATGCCATCCGCACGTGCCGACAGGGGAATGGCTGCGATTGCCGCGATCATCAGCAGCCGAAGTCTCACCTGGGTCATGACGGTTTTGTCGCTCCGGTTGCAAGAACTTCCAAGCCAAATCGCAATTCACGTAAAATCGCGGTAATCCACCCATTGCGGCCGTACCTCACGCAACGCTCAAATCCTGAAGCAAGTGTTCGCACGCTGTCCCCTCTCCCGGGAACGGGAGAGGGCCAAGGGAATGCAGCAATTCCCGCTTAGTCAGGGTGATGGTGATTGTTCCATCCAACCAATCCCCTCATCCCCCCGCCACGATCTTCACAATCTCCAGCCGATCCCCCGCCGCCAATTTCCGCGTCCCAAACTCGGACGGCGCCACCGCCTCTCCATTGTGCTCCACCACCACGCTGCGCGGCAGGAGCTGTTGCGCCACCAGGAATTCCTCGATGGTGCACGGGAGTTTCGCCTGCACTTCCCGCCCGTTCGCGATGATGACGTTTGCGCTCATTCAAAGGCACAGGCACGGCGCGCTGTGCCACTCGTGTTCCACATCGCGCATGATCAACGCGCAGTCGAACTCGGCGCTGCCCTTCGGAAATTTCTTTATGTCCGCGAACCAGCTCGAATGCACGCGCTCAATTTCCAGCGGCTTCACCTGCCAGGTCTTCGTCTCCAGCCGCAGTCCGTCCAATTGCCCGCCGTTGGCCGTGGCCGAATATCCCAGTGAACCCGCCCGGAAAAACTCCGATGCCTCCGTCAGCGTTTTGAACACCGAACCGTCCGGCAGCGGCGCGCCGGTCCTCCCGGCCAATTCCACCGCCGCTTCGCCGTCCTGAGAATGCATCGCAAACTCGATCACCTCGCCGTCGTCCTTCACTTCGAACTTCGCCACGTGATGCTCGCCTGGGAAAACCCTTCCTCCAGCAAGCTGGTTCAGCCGCGAATTGGTGTCGCGCCGGGGAATGTAAACGCCCTCCCGCGTTTGCCCTTCCTCGTCCTTCCACTCCACCGCTACGCGATGCGCCGCGTTCTCACTGCCAATGCCCAGGACCGCCGGCATTCCGTGCGGTCGGATTTGTTCCAATCGGATCAGGCAGATCCCCGCGATGGCGAATCCATTGTGCAGCTTCGGAAGAAAACGCGCGGGCAATTGCGCCTGCATCATTTCCGGAGCGACCCGATAATTCACCAGAATTCGCCGCCGGATCAGGCCCTGGATTCTGGGAATTCTCATTGGCAAGGGATTCTCATCAGCCACTCACCGGGAACCGGCTCGAATCCGTGAATTGGGAAAGATCCAGTTTCTTGAAATCCGCGTCGGAAATGAGGCCGCTGCTGCCGTCCGAATAACCCACCGCGTGAGCGGGATTCCTATGGTAAAGGTTCCAAATTGCCGGCTGAGGCACGTTGTCGTACACATGATCACAAACGACGACTATCTGTCTGGGCCCGTGCACAGAGGCATCTATATTGGTTCTGATAAAGAACCTGGCCTCGCCAATCCAAGCTGAGCGCAAGCTCGAGAGCAGTGCCTTTCCGTCCTTCTCCGGGAGTTTGGAGAGGTCGAAAATCCCGCCGGCATCCTCACGAAACATCCGAACTCCAACCGCATAACAACAGCACGCGCTAAGCGCGGCGCTGTTCCCTCCGCAGTTGGAGGAGCGAGTCAAAAGCGGCGCAAAAACGATAACATTTCCGCACAGTGCCACTGCTCCAACGCTTAGCCACATTTTCCTGCTCTTGATCACGGATTTGCCTCACGAAGTCAGCGCGGCATCCCAATCCTTCCACACCGGCTCATAACCGAGGCGCCGCACCAGTTCGGCGACTTCCTCCGCCGGACGCCCGTCGGCGATGTCAAATTGCCCCGTCGCGTTCGTCGCACGATCGGGCAGCGGCGCCCATTCGCTCGCGCCCGAGGCCAGTTCCACGATGCGCCCGCGCTCGGTGTGGTGCAGCTTGTCGCGGCCTGCGCCGGTGTAACCGCCCGGTTCCGTGTGGCTCCCGGCGCTGATCAACGTGATGCCCAGCGGGATTAATCCGTTGCGCAGCTTCGCCGATTCGCGCGTCGAAAGCACCAGCCCCACGTCCGGCAGCAGAAGCCGGAACGCGCAGATCAATTGCGCCATCTCGCGGTCGCTCATGTGCGTCAGTGGTTCGAACTCGCCCGCGCAGGGACGCAGCCGCGGGAATGAAATCGTCAATTGCGCTTTCCAGCAGTTGCGCAGCAAATACTGCGCGTGCGCCGCCGCCGCGATAGCCTCCGCCCGCCAGTCCGCCAGCCCGTACAACGGCCCGATGCCCAATCGCCGGAAACCCGCCGCGTATGCGCGCTCGGGCGTCTCCAGCCGCCAGTCAAAATTCCGCTTCGGCCCAGCCGTGTGCATGTCCGCGTATACTTCGCGATCGTACGTTTCCTGGTAGACCACCAATCCCTCTGCGCCCGCCTGCACCAGCGGCCGGTACTCCTCCGTTTCCATCGGCCCGACTTCCAGCGAGATGCTCGGCAGTTCCTCGTGCAACACCCGCACGCAATCGGTCATGTAAGTTCCCGACACAAATTTGGGATGCTCCCCCGCGACCAGCAGCAGATTGCGAAATCCCTTTTCCTGCAGCGCCCGCGCCTCGCGCCGCACGTCGTCCACGGACAACGTCACCCGCAGGATCGGATTATCGCGCGAGAACCCGCAGTATTTGCAATTGTTGATGCACTCGTTGGACAGATAGAGCGGCGCGAACATGCGGATGACCTTCCCGAACCGCTGCTGCGTCAACCGCTGCGAACGGCGCCCGATGGGCTCCAGCAATTCCGCCCCCGCCGGCGAAATCAACCGCGCGAAATCGTCCAGACCCGGTTGCGACTTCTCCAGGCTTTCACGCACCGCTGCGGCGTTTGCGGCGAGCGACTGCTTCACCAGCGACGGCAGCGGCAGCGCATTGAATTCTGCGACAAAACTCATGTCCCCTTATTAAACCACAAACCCGCCGCAGGACCAAGCGATTCAGGAGGGACCAGATCCGCGTCGGTGATGCCAATAATCCGGATGACGATGCAAATGCATAACAGCCCAGATGGTAATCATATCCTTTTCGATCGTGTAATAGATCCCGTAAGGGAAACGTCGGACAAGGTAGCGTCGGACATCACCCTCGACGACGCGCCAGACGGTTGGGTCGTTCACAATCACCTGGATGCCCGCTTCAATCTCATCAGCAAAGGCATCGCCCAAACCGGGAACCTGTTGATTGTAAAACCGGGCGGCGGCAATGAATTCGGACAACGCCTCGTCCGCGAAGCGGAACTTCATTTCCGCAAGGCAGCCCGAACTTTCCTGAGACCGTCGGCGCCTCCGACCAGCTTGCCGTTGCCAGAACGAACCGAAGCACGGCGCTTCCGGATCGCGTCCAGATGGGCCCGTTCCACGGCTGGATTGGTTTCACCGGCGAGGCTGGCAAGGAGCTTTTCCACCAGAACCACGCGTCCGCTCGTCGGTAACCCAAGAGCCTTCTCTGCGACCGCTTTGACGGAAAGAGCCATGGGGAGAAAATACGGTCCACAGCGGCGAAAGGCAAGGCACTACTCGCTCAGCGGTCGTCTATTCGCACGCCCTTGCGCGACCCAGCCGCAGTCAGTACAGTGGACCCGGTTGCGCCCGTAGCTCAGTTGGATAGAGCATCTGCCTTCTAAGCAGAATGTCGTGGGTTCGATTCCCGCCGGGCGCGCCATTTTCGATCTGGCGTTTCCTTTTGCCTTTCCCTGCTCCGGAATTGCGGTCGCGCGCGTGAAAACAGGCTCAGATCGGTCGGGTCTGTGGAATTGGCGATCATAAGCTCCGCTTTTCAACCCTCGACCAAACCACCGATGGGCTTGTGGCCCGTTCCTGTTACGTTGATAAGGACCCACGGTTTACGGCGCGCACGAATTCTTCTGCGTTCACTGCGAGCCATCACCGCGGGGGACAACTCACGCACAATCAAAATGAAAACTCTACAAATCAATTCAAAGGCCATTGCATGCGGTTCCGTTCTGCTTTTTGCGGCAGGCATCGCGCGGGCGCAAGTGGGCAGCGGCTGGACCCAGCAATCCTATTCCGAACGGCTGGAATATCATCACACCGGCGGGGACGCTCTCGACACCATCAGCCCGGCGCCGTCGAGTTACTCTGACAGTTGGGTCAGCTATACGAACCTGAACAACACGCGTTATTTCTCGTTCAAGAACACCGACGCCGGGCGCGTTGAGATCCGCGTCAACAACGACTACACCGACGGGACGCATCAATTCGAGGGTTACCTCACGTTCTACCAGCCCAGCAGCATGACGTCGGGTTATACGGAGACCACCTGCGGCCAGGACTTCGGCGCGGCAACCCATGCGGCATGGAAGCTCGAGATGCACACGGACAACAACGGCGATCTTCAGGGTGAAGGAACATCCATTCTGACCGGTGTCTATGGCCAGACCCACCGCATCAACATCATCCACGACATGAACACGCTCAGGATTTATGTCTTTGTGGACGGTTCGAAGCTTTACGATCAGCCGGACCAGGGCGGCACCAGTCACTACACCAAGTTCGGGATGTACCAAGGCGGCTGCGTCACGCATGACCAGTGGGCCAACGTCAAATATTTCACCGGAGGCTCGGTCAACGGCATCGACACGACGGCCAAATATCAGTTGCAGAACGAAGCCAGCGGGCTGGTTCTGAACAACCAGGGCCGCACGACGAATGGTTCGGCCATCACGCAATGGCAATCGGTCAGCAGCGACAATCTCCGCTGGACGTTCATCCCCACCAGCGGCGGTTATTACCAGATCAACAGCGTGAAGAGCGGCCTGGACGCGGTGGTGCAGAGCGCTTCCACGTCGCAGGGGGCCGGCATCATACAATGGTCGTTCGGTTCATCGGGCAACGACCAATGGTTGCCGCAGCTCAACAGCGATGGCAGCTATACGTTCGTCAACCTGCACAGCGGCCTCGTGCTGGAAGACCCGGGTTCGAGCACCTCCACCAGCACGCAGATGGATCAATGGGGCTCCAACGGGGGAGCCAACCAGAAGTGGGTGTTGATCAAACAATAGCAGTGCAATTCCCGCGCAACGCGCGATTGTCCCGCCAGTCGCGCGTTGCCGTTTTTTCCCGTCTTGTCCAGAAGGCGCCGGGTAGTCCATTTTCATCCGATATGAAACAGTTCGGAAACTGGCTTTGGCTGGCGGTGGTGGCGGCGTGGATGGCGGGCTGTTCACACCCGAATTCCAAAACGCCGGTCGATTCCAACAGTGAATCAACCGCGTTCGCACGGCCAACTCAGCTCATGGCGGCCATCACCAACGGCGACAGTGTCGTTCTTCATTGGAAAAACAACGCCACCGTCGAAGGCGGCAACTGGGTTGAGTTTGCGACTCCCGGCTCCGAATACACCAAACTGAGCGTGTTCATGTCGGATGCACCCTGCGTGTCTTTCATTCATCCGAGAGTGGCGCCGCAATCGACATTCATTTACCACGTTGAACCCTTTTTTGGACGGGCCAGTGGGCCGGTGGAAATCACGACCGGCGTTCCCACCAATAATGCACCCCAACTCGGAGAGGGCCCGATAGCCGGAGCCGGCGTCAATGCCTCCGGTGAAGGCGCGCCGAAATACTCTCTGCGCGCGCTGCAGACGTTTGCCCAGGCCGCGCCGGCAGATTTGACGGCGACACTCTCCTCACCCACCAGCGTTGACCTGTGCTGGAAGGATCGGGCTGCGGATGAAGATGGTTACCTGCTCGAAATCGGCCGCAACCCCGCAGGGCCATTCGCATTGTGTGCGCTGCTTCCGCCCGACACCACGTCCTTTAGAAAAATCCATTTGCCCCCCGCGACGAAATGTTACTTCCGGGTGCGCGCCTACTTCTACGGAAAACCCTCCGACACCGCTTCAGTGAACACGCCCCAGTAGACGGCCCCGGGCGTGTGAATGTGGCGAACGCTCCGGGATCACTGTGATTCCAGGTACTTTGCCGCGGCTTCGGTGCGCGAGTCGACGTGCAGTTTTTCGTAGATGCTGCGCAGATGTGTCCGCACGGTGCTCATGCTGATCTCGAGCTGGCTGCTGATCTCCTTGTATAAAAATCCCTTGGCCAATAACGCGAGAATTTCCCGCTCGCGGCCGGTCAATTCGTCCAACTCCGATGCCTCCTGGCGCCTCTGTTGGAAGTGATCGACAATTTTGCAGGCGACTTGCATGGACATCGGGGCGCCGCCGGCGTAAACCTGTTCAATGGCCGTCACAAGTTCGAGCGGCGCCATTTTCTTCAGGAGATAACCGCGGGCTCCGGCGCGCAGCGAATTGAAAATCAGATCGGTCTCCTCATAAGTGGTCAACATCAGGATCGCGATGCCCGGAAAGAGCTTTTTCACCCGGGTGACGCATTCGATGCCGCTCATGCCGGGAAGATTGATGTCCACAAGGGCGACGTCCGGCCGGTGCGCCGGGAGCATGCGCACCGCTTCTTCGCCGTTGGCATAGGCGGCCACAAAGCGCAGTCCTTCGGCTCCGGTGATCAGGGAAATGAGGTTCTCGCGCGTGCCGGCATGGTCTTCCACCAGGGAAACGGTTATCATAGGCAGCGTGGAATCATGGGCACAGATTCACACGCCAGGCAAGCGGTTCCGGTTGACGTCGACGCGAAAAGTCGCGCGCGTGCCCTTTCCCGGGACACTTTCGATCTCACAATGCCCGCCGGCTTCCTGCATTCGCTGCCGCATGTTTCCCAGCCCGTCCGCAAAAGCGTCGCGCGATCGCAGACCAAATCCCTGGCCGTCATCTTCAATCGTCAACGTCACCAACCCCTCGGCAACCGTTGCGGACAGACGAACCTCGCCCGCGCGCGCATGCTGAACGATGTTGTTGAGCGCTTCCTTGGAAACCATGAAGAGATGATGCCGCACGTCAGCCGAGACCGGCCACGGCGGAATTTGTTCCGGGAGATCCAGACGACATTTGATTCCCGCGGATGAAAGGAAATCCACGGCAAACTGGCCGATATAACGCAGGAGGTCGCGAACATTGTCATGGCGCGGGTTTACCGCCCAAACCACCTCATCGAGAACCTGGATGACGCGGTGGGTCGTTGCCGAAATGCGCTCAATGTATTCGTCCACTTTTTTTGAATCCGCACGATCGCGCCGGCCCAATCCGCTGAGCAACGCGATCTGCGTCAGGCTTCCGCCGAGGTCGTCATGGATGTCTCGCGCGATGCGCGCGCGCTCGCGGTCGAGCGCCGCCTGTCGTTCGAGCATTTGCAGCCGATGCCGCAGCCGCTGGAAGGAAATGTATCGCACGATGCCGATCAACGCGCCGGTGAAGAGCAGCAGCACCGTCAGGCGAAACCACCACGTCTGCCAAAGAAACGGCGAGACGGAAATCGGCATGGCGACACTCGGACTCCAAGGACCATCGCCAATCCGTGCCTGCACCTGGAAGCGATAATCTCCCGCCGGCAATCGTGAGAAGTCGGCGGTTCTCCTGGTTCCCGCGTCATGCCAGCCCTTTTCAAAGCCCTCGAGTCCGTACCGGAAATTCACATTTTCCGGATCGCTGAAATCAATCGCGGTATAATCGAACTCCAGCCGGTAGTGCTTTGGCGGCAGCCGCAACAAGTTGCCGAGGGTCGACAAATCCATGGGCGCTTTTGCCGGGACGATCCTGCCATACTCGGCCGCCACCTCGCCGTCCACGACCACCTGCGTCAGGTACAGGGGCGGTGTCGAACGTTCTTCCGTCTCGTCACACGGGTCGATCACCGCCAGGCCGGTCTTCATCGGCATCCAAAGCAGGCCATCACGGCTGCGCAAGACCGCCGGCCAGCGGCCGAAACCGGCTTCCAACGGGGGGAGGCCGGCGCTTTGCCCATAGTGAATACACTGAACCGCGGTCGCGCGGCCTTCGGCAACCGCTTCCAGCGCCTGCTGCTGCGCCTTGAAAATGCCGTGATCGGACCCAAACCAAAGCCAGCCATGATCGTCGGCAATGACCTGCGACAGGTAATTGTCGTACAATCCCTGCTCGGCGACTATGCGCGACGCGCGGCCGTTTCGGTTGATCCAAAACAGGCCCCTGCCCGCGGAGGCGATCCAAATTCCGTCTGACGCAGCCCACATGCCGCGAACGGAAGTTGGGATCCCGAAGACATTGGTCGTTTCGTCGAAAACGGCGTCGTCGTGAAGGCGGAGCAGAATTCCGCGGGACGTGCCGACCCAGATGTTTCCGGCGGCGTCCTCCGCCATCGCACGAATGTAATTGGCGCTGCGTGGCAGGTTCAGCGTGTGCCATTGGCCCTCATGGAGCCGCCGCAAATTGTCGAGCGTTGAGCCGGCCACCCACAAGTCGCCCTGGCGTGTCGCGGCCAGCGCGTAAATGCGCTCGGACATTGAAGTCAATTGCTCGACCTGGCTCCATTGGCCGCCGTTCCAGCGATACAGGGCATCCCTCGCGGCAACCCAGACGCTGCCCTTGCCGTCCGAAGCCACGCATGAAGCCGATCCTCCGTGCCAATCGGGAGCCCCGTTCCATTGGCCCTTGCTCCGTTGAATCAACCGGCCCCGGTCAGTCGTGGCCCATAGTGTCCCGTTGGTGTCCTCGCAAACGGACCGCACGAAGCCGAATGACGAATTGCCTTCTTCATTCTCCAATTTCACCACGCTGCGACGGATGCGCACCAACCCGTCGCCACCGGTGCCCACCCAGATGTTTCCCTCCCGATCCTCGGCGATGCTCAAAATCTGCAGGTAAGGCGAGACGCGCTGGAAACCATCCGTGTTGTAACAGAACAATCCGTTCTTGGCGGTCCCGATCCAGAGGTCCCCGCGGCGCGATTCAAAAAGCGCCATCGGCCCGGCGGAGGCTCCGGTTTGAAAGGAGCCCATCTTCCGAAGCGTTCTTCCATCCTCACACTTGAACAACTGTGAACCGCTGCAAATCCAGACGCCGCCATTCTTCGCCCCGGCAATCAGGGTTTGCAGTGGATCCAATTGCAGCAAATTGTTGAATCGGCCATTGGAGAATTGCCCCAGCGCACCGCCTTTGGCGGACCAGATGCGCCCCTTGCCATCCACCGCCAATGGCGCCCCGTAACCGGCCGGCCAGCCATCCTCGGGGGAAAATCTTTGCACCACCCCTTTGTGAATGCGACGGACTTCGCCGACTGTGTAAAGCATCCATATATCACCGTCGGCATCCTCCATGAGCCGCTGCACAATCATGTCAGGGAGGTTGTTGGTAAACACCTCGACCGCGTTGTCGGTGGCGATGCGAAAGATCGGGCCGTGCGCCGTGGCAATCCACAGGCTGCCGTCAGACGCGCAGAGCAATGCCCGGGAATTCTGGTGATATTGCGATACGATTTGGGAAGGCGTGAATTTCTCGAACGTGTTTCCGTCAAAACGCACGAGCGGGCCCGGCGACGCAATCCAGAGAAATCCGTCGCGCGTCTGCGCCAGCCCGGTAATGGTGTCGTTCGGGAGGCCATCCCCCGACTGCCATCGGCGAAGCGACCAGGAGGGGCTGGAAGCGGCCGCAACCATCGTCGCGGCGATGCAGGCGATCAGCACCAGCAGTTTTCGCAACTTCATTTCCGTGTGGAACTCCCCCTGAATAGAATGCCTTGCCGCATTTTGCAAGATCGGCGTGGGCATTGTGGAAACACCGGACGCGCCAGGTTGTCCTTCCCGCACAATCCCACGGCCAAATACTGCCTATGTTTGGCAATCGGCGTGTAGTCAGAAATCATTGAAACTGGTTGAAAGTGGGTGCATGAAAGCACTCATCTCGGGGCGGACCCTGTCCATGCTCCTTCTGGGAGGTTTATGTGCCGCTGTGGTTTCGCCGGGCATGGCCGCGGATATGGTCACGGCTGCGCCGGTGTCGGCCCCGCCGGTCGTCAATAATGGGGACAACGCCTGGCTGCTGGTCAGTTCGGCGATGGTGCTGATGATGACGGCGCCGGGGTTGATTCTCTTTTATGGCGGACTGGTGCGGAGCAAAAATGTGCTTTCAACCATGGCGCACAGCATGATCCTGATGGCGATGGTCTCGATGTTGTGGATGGTCTACGGCTACAGCATGGCGTTTGGGACGGGGAATGCGTTCTTCGGGAATCCGCTGCAATTCTTCATGCTGCGCGGGGTGGGCGCGGCGCCGAACTGCGATTACGCCGCGACCGTGCCGCAGCAGAGTTTCATGCTGTTCCAGATGATGTTTGCCATCATCACACCCGCGTTGATCAGCGGCGCGATTGCTGAGCGGGTGAAATTCCCGGCGTACGTCTTGTTCACGTCGTTGTGGGTGACTTTCGTTTATCTTCCGCTGTGTCACATGGTGTGGGGCAACGGCGGGTACTTCAATTGGGCGCTCGGTGGAAAAATTCCGGTGCTCGATTTCGCGGGGGGAACGGTGGTGCACGTGAGTTCGGGGGTTTCGGCGTTGGTCTGCGCCATTGTCCTCGGGCGGCGCGCCGGTTATCCGCATGAACCAATGCCGCCGCACAATGTGGTTTTGAGCCTGATCGGCACCGGGTTGCTGTGGGTGGGGTGGTTTGGCTTCAACGGCGGCAGCGCGGTCAATGCCGGGCCGCTGGCAAGCAGCGCGTTTGCCGCGACACACTTTTCCGCGGCGGCGGCAGCCCTCGGCTGGGCGGGCATGGAATGGCTGACCAAGGGCAAGCCGAGCGTGCTGGGCGTGGCTTCGGGAATGGTCGCCGGTCTCGCCACCATCACGCCGGCCTCGGGTTTCGTAACCGTCCCAGCGGCTTTTGGCATCGGGCTCACCGGCGGCATTATCTGTTATCTGGCCGTGACCCGGCTCAAGAGCCGCTTCGGTTATGATGATTCGCTCGATGTCTTTGGCGTGCATGGTGTGGGGAGCGCCGTGGGATTGTTGATGGTCGGGTTGCTAGCCGATGCCGGCGTGAATGCCGCAATTGCGGGGACATTCAAGAGCGGCGAAAAGGTGGTTTCGCTGGCGGGAGGTTCGGCGCAATTCATGAATCAATTGCGCGCGGTGATTTTTACGGCGGCGCTGGCCGGGTTTGCCACGCTGGTGATTCTCAAGTTGGTGGACGGCCTGGTGGGGTTGCGTGTCTCGGCGGAGGACGAGCACTCGGGACTGGACCTGACCCAGCACGGCGAGAGCGCCTACAACGATTAAAAAACACGATGAAAAAAATCGAAGCGATCATCAAACCGTTCAAACTCACTGAAGTCAAAGACGCCCTGCAGGAGATCGGTGTGATGGGAATGACCGTCACCGAGGTCAAGGGATTCGGCCGGCAAAAGGGGCATACCGAGATTTATCGCGGGAGCGAATACACGGTGGATTTCCTGCCCAAGACGAAGATCGAAGCAGTCGTTTCAGACGGGCAGGTGGGAGCCGCCTTGGAAGCGATCGCCAAGTCGGCCAAAACCGGGAAGATCGGCGACGGCAAGATCTTCGTGTTTGCGGTGGAGAATGCCCTGCGCATCCGCACGGACGAAGCGGGCGAAGCGGCGCTTTAGTCCAACCCGAAATCCGGAACGGACGAACCGACACGGGCCAAGGGTCAACGGATTTGAAAACAAGAAGCGGGCGGGAGCCGACAAGCTCCTGCCCGCTGTATTTAAACGACCGTTCGCCTTGGCAGCGGTGCTTACTTTACCGGCCAGATGCGCACCAGCACCACGCCGTGGCGCGGGATGGTGGCTGAGAATTGGTCCTTATACTTGCCGAGATCCTTTTGACGCCAGAGGTCGCGCACCTTCTGTTTGCCGGTGAGGCCGAGGTCCGACCAGTTGGCGGTGACCTTGGCCGGCCTCACTCCGCGATTGAAGAGCCCGACCGCTTTAGAACCGTCCTCCATGTCCTTGGCCCAGACTTCGAGGTCGCCTTCCTTGCAGACGCGGGCGGCCTCGCGACCGAGCGGGTCCTGGCTGACGTCAATCACCTCGTCGTTGGTCAAGAGGCTCAAGGTGAAATCGTCCAGTTGGGTCATGTCGCAACCGATCAACAGGGGCGAATCCAGAAGGCACCAGAGGCTGATGTGCGTGTATTGCTCGTTGGGCGAGAGATGTGTGGGATGCAGGCGTGGTCCCCAACCCACGAGGCCGACCACCAGCATGTCGGGATCGTTGAAGTGACCGGGGCCGGCGTACTTATCGAGGCCCACCTGCTTGGACCAGATGCCGGACATGCTTGCCCAGGAATCACGGATGTCGCCGGTGGTGCGCCAGGAATTGCCGCCGCACTCGGCGCCCCATTCCCAGACATTGCCCATGCCGTACTGGCAGAAGCTGAAGAGGATGTCGCGCGGGACCTTGTCGAGCGCGGCGCGCATCACCTGGTAGGGCCGCATGAGCGTGGGCCGCGTGTAATTGGCCCGGGTTTCGTTCGTCACCACGCGGGTGTAGCTGCACCAGTCGTATTTCAAATAATCGAATCCCCAGGCGCCGTATTGCAAGGCGTCCTGGTCCTCGTGTTCGAAGCTGCCGATGCAGCGTCCGCACGTCAGCGGGCCGGGCGAGGAATAAAGCCCGATCTTCAGCCCCTTGCTGTGCACGTAATCGGTGAGGCCGCGCATGTCCGGGAAGCGCGGGTTGGGCATGATGTGTCCGTCCGCGTCGCGCTCGGGCCCGTGCAGCGTGGGATCGCCGTTGGAGGGATTCACTTCCCAATAATCGTCAATGTTGATGTAGGTCCAACCGTGATTGATCAGGCCGCTCTTGACCATGGCGTCGGCGGCGGACTTCACCTTGTCCGCGGTCACGGCGGAGGCGAAGCAATTCCAACTGTTCCAACCCATGGCCGGTGTGAGGCCGATCGTCGAGCCGCAAACGATCTTGAAGGGCCGCTGCGCCTCGCCGCGCGCGTTCTTCGCGTGGAAGGTCACCTGGTATTCGCCCGCGTCCTTGACGATGCCGGTGATGATGCCGGTGTCCGGATCGAGCTGCAGCCCGGTGGGCAGGCCGTCGGCGGCAAAGGTCATCGGTCGATCGCCGGTGGCGGCGATGGTGAAGAGGAACGGATGCCCGGGGCGCACGCCGAACACGCGCGCGCCGTTGATGCGCGGCTTGCGCGAGGCCTTGGGCGTGAGGATGACCGCCTTTTCGCGCGGGGAGAGTTTTGCCACGGGAGTTCCATCCGTCATTGTGATGGAGGCGTCCACCCAATCGGCATCGTCGCCTTCGTTGCCGTCCCTGGCGTCATCGGCCACGAGCGTCAATTGCTGCACGCCCTTGAGGCCGACGTTCACGGTTTGCGGTGCGTCACCGGAGTGCAGCACAGGGCTTTCCCACAGCGTCTTTTTGTCGCCGATCACGCGGAAGATCACGCTGCCGCTGTGATTCGTGACCTCGTCGTCGACGCCCACCCTGGCGGCGAAAGTGATTCCCTTTTTGTTGAGATCGAAAATGATCTGGCCGTTGGCGCGCATGCCGAGGCCGTTGGTGTATTCCTGTCCGGAAAGCGTGAGCGGGTTGTTGCGCGTGGAATGATTGGCGCGTGCCCGACCGGTGTCCTGCTCAACCATGTTGGGATCGGCGTCGCCGAGCATGAAAACAGTATCGGCGCGGACAACCCCCGCGCCGGCGGACAGCGCCAGGAGCAGGGCAAGGTGAAGTTTGTGAAGGCGGAATGCTGGGGAGAGTACTTTCATAATTATTACGTGGTCAATGGGTTGAACTTGCCGATTTTTGGCCTCTTCGTCCAGCCAAAACGGGGGTGAAGCGACTTGATTGGAGATTGAAAACGCGCGGCGTGATTCATACGCTCGGCGGCTGAATGTTGACCCTGGAGCAGCTTGCGGAATTGCTCGAACACCATCGGCCCGCCGCAGCGGCGAAAGTGAAGGAGTTCGCCATCGGCGGGCGGACGTTTGCCTTCAATTCGCGGCCCGCCATCATGGGCGTCGTCAATCTTTCGGCCGATTCCTGGTATCGCGAGAGCGTCTGCCTGACCGCTGACGCCGCCATCCAGCGCGGCCGGGTGCTGCGCGAACAAGGAGCAGACATCATTGACCTCGGCGCGGAATCGACGCTGGCCCACGCCGCGCGTGTGGATGATGCCGGGCAGACGAGCAAGCTGCTGCCCGTCATCCGCGAACTGCGCGCGGCGGGAATTCTTGTCTCCGCCGAAACCTACGATACCCGTGTGGCACGCGCCTGCCTTGAGGCTGGCGCGAATGTCCTGAATCTTACCGGCACCGAAGCGTCCGAGGAAATGTACCGCCTCGCCGCCGCGCACCGGGCGGCCGTGATCATTTGTTACGTGCAGGGCAAACATGTGCGCGACGTGGGAGATTTTGATTTGAGCACGGATCCCGTCGCAGCCATGCGCGAATATTTTGCTCGCCAGATTGAAATCGCCACCCGCTGCGGCGTGGACCGTCTGCTGCTCGATCCCGGATTGGGATTTTATTATCGCAACCTGCAGGACAGCGCCGTTCGTGTGCGGCATCAGATCACGACCTTCCTGAACACCTTTCGCCTGCGTGAGCTTGGGTTTCCGGTGTGCCACGCATTGCCGCATGCGTTCGAATATTTTCGCGAGGAAGTTCGCTGCGCGGAGCCGTTCTTCGCGGTGCTGGCGGCACTGGGAAAGACGGATTTGTTCCGGACGCATGAGGTTTCCCGCATCCGGGCGGTGCTAGAGACGATGAGAGCGGTTTAACCTCCGTGCGAACGGACGGTGTCACGACGGCGTTGATTCGTCCGCGAAAAATTTTTCAAATTGTCCTTGCGTCAAATTCGTTTTCGGACAATATTAAACCAGATGGTTAAATATGCTTCATCAAGATCGTTGGACCGGACGTTCGCCGCTTTGGCGGACCCGACCCGGCGGCGCATCCTGGAACATCTCAGCGGCGGAGACCGCTGTGTGACGGAACTGGCGGCGCCTTACCGGATGTCGCTGCCCGCGGTTTCCAAGCATCTGCGGGTTTTGGAAGGCGCGGGGCTGGTCCGCCGGCGGCGGGACGGCCGGGTGCATCGTTTGAAGCTGGAGGCCCGGCCGATGCAGGAGGCGCAGGCGTGGATCGAGGAGTACCGGAAGTTCTGGGAGGCGAGTTTCGACCGTTTGGACGAATACTTAAAACAACTGCAAGAGAAGGAAACAAAATGAACACAACAACAATGGAAACAGAAAACATCAAACTTCAACTCAACCGCGTTTTCGACGCGCCCCGGGAAATGGTTTTCAGGGCGTGGACGGAGGGGAACCAGTTTGCGCAATGGTTCGGCGCGGCGGCGTGCCACGGATCCGAGTTGAAATCAGTAAAGCTGGACGCGCGCGTCGGCGGAAAATATCGAATTCAGGTGCGGCGTCCGGATGGCGAGTATTTCACCACGGTGGGGGTTTATCGGGAGGTGAAGTCGCCGGAACGCCTGGTGTTTACCTGGCAGTTTGAGAAGGACGGCAGCGGGGATCAATTCGGCGAAGTCGAGCCGCCCGAAATGCTGGTCACGATCGAACTCAAGGCGCGCGGCAAGCAGACGGAGTTGAGCTTGACGCACGAAAGGTTTGCCTCGGTTGAAAGCCGCGACCGTCACGAAGAGGGGTGGACCCGGTGCCTGGCCGAACTCGGGAAATTCACCGCCAAGTAAGGCGCCCGGCGAGACCGGCCCGTTTCGAACCTGCGAAGTCCCCCGCATCCACGCGATGCGGGGGACTTCAAGCGAAAGAGAGGGAGGGAAGCGGAGCCAGGCAAAATAATGGGGATTATACCCCGGTATTGGATCTGGCTCGGGCTCGTTTAAACTGTCGCCTATGAAAGGCTCGCGCGAGGCTGGAGTGTCCGGGTGGGCGCCGGGAGGATTCCACAAATGGCAGTGAATCACTCTTCTGAAATCCGGTTTGAAGAAATCCCGCTCAATTTGGGCAGCGGCAGGATGCGAGCGCTTGGCTTCGGCACGTTGATCCCGGATGCGGCCGAGACGCGGCTGGCGACCAGGACCGCCCTGGAGGTTGGATTTCGACACTTCGATTGTGCCGAGCGATATCGCAATGAGCGGGCAGTGGGTGAAGCGTTGCAGGAACGGCTCGCGTCCGGCGCGATTGCGCGGAAGGATCTCTTCATCACCACGAAGCTGTGGAACACCAACCATCGGCCGGAGCGGGTTGAGCCGGCGTTTGAGGCGAGTCGGAAGCGGCTCGGGCTCGCGTTCGTGGATCTCTACCTCATTCACACTCCCTTTGCATTCCGAGCGGGAGACGACCTGGATCCGCGGGATGAGCACGGCAATATCATTTACGACGAGGGCGTGACTCTCCTGGAAACGTGGCGGGCCATGGAAGGTCTCGTTGACCACGGCAAATGCGGGGCGATTGGATTGTCCGATGTAACTCTCGATGATCTCCGGCCCATCTATGATTCCGCGCGGATCAAACCTGCCGTGGTCCAGGTTGAGGCGCATCCTTATTTTCCCCAGACAGAGTTGCTGGAATTCTGCAAGGAGAGGGGGATTGTATTCCTGGCATTTGCTCCCCTGGGGCACGGGATCAGACCGGGCCCGCTCGAAGACCCGGTAATTCTGGAAGCCGCCAGGGAATCCAACCAAACCCCCGCCCAGGTCTTGCTGGCTTGGGCAATCCAACGCGGCACGGCGGTTCTCACCACGCCAAAGACTCCCGCCCGCGCCCGGGAAAATTTCAATATTTCCGCAATTCCGGAGGCTGCTTTTAACCGGATCAACGAAATCCAGACCAGACAGAGATTCAATGCGGTGGTGAAGACCGGAGTCCCGGGTTTCATCCCGAAGGGCGGGTGAGCAGGGGATTCGAAATTTGAAATTTGAGAAAGAGGGCGCGACGAGCGCGCCCAAATGGACGTCAGTTTTTGGGGTATTGCGGTTACGGCACCCATTCTGGGTGCATGACGCGAATTTCGCGCATTGGCGCGAAGCACAGCCGACCATGACGGAGAGGCGGTGAAACCGAGAATACCGTAAAATACTACAATACCAAGAACCGGCCCGTTCACGGCAGAAACAATGGTCAGGTGAATGGTCGTGCAGATGGGTCCTCTGATCATGTCAGCGACTTGTGGGAGCCAACGCCGGAGAGTGCCTTGCCGGGCACATCGGCAATGTGCGCGCCGCGGAGAATTTCGTTGAATTGGCGCAGGCGCATTCCTTCTTTTCTGGCGTTTGGCTCATGAATCCTTCGGTTGGGTGGCCGGCGTGCGAAAGGATGGTCGCCTTTTATCGACGGTACATCTTATTCCATTCAGTTGGCCCGGCAAAACACTCCGGGGAAGGGCGGGAGAGAAGACGCGGATTTGGCTAATTATCGTTTAAATCCGCTTTGCCCTTCGCCTGATAGGGAGGCCGCCTACATGTCTACCCCCCCGTACGGGTGATGGCAATCGCGCTCCCGCTGTTGTAGTCTTCGTAGTCCCCTTGAAATGCGCAAAGGCCAGGCTATGGCGACCGCGCGTCACACAACTACGACCCAAAAATTACATGAACAAAACGACAAATCTTCTAATGGGAATCCTTGGTTTCTGCTCCCTGGCGGCCGGAATCGCGCGGGCGCAAACCAGCGGCTTCGTGCAGATTCCGGACAGTTACACGGTGCAAAAGCCGTGGAACCTGCAGGAATCAGACCGGTTCAGCGTCAGTAACGGTGTTTACACGTGCTGGGTTTTCGGCACGGACCAGCCCTTCAAGCAGGGTTCGGGAACCGGTCCCCGCACGGAAATGCGCTGGCAAACATGGACGAACCAAACCACCGCCAATCAGCTTGCCTTCGATGAGATGTTCAGCACCGGCACTTCGCACACCTGCGTCCATCAAATCAAAAGCGACGACAAGGGCGACGGCAGCGGCGGCGAGGCCCTTTACCTTCAAGTCAACGAGGCGGGGACGCTCCGCAACGGCACCGGCACGGATTTCGTTTCGGGCATAGGCGGCACGTGGTATCACATCAACAGCATCTATGACCCCGTGAAGGGCACGTCCGAACTCTACTACAATGGATCGCTTGTGCACAGCGGGACCGGCTTCGTCTGGCCCAACGGGAACTGGTACTTCAAGACGGGCGTTTATGACAACGGCATGCCGACCAACGCGGAGGCGTGGGTCCAGATCAAGAACGTCGTCCACTGGCTGCAGCAGAACTCGCCTGACTTCTCGCTGTCGGCCTCCCCGGGCAGTCTGACGATCCTGCAAGGAGCAAACGGCACGAGCACCATCACAGTCACTCCCGTCAACGGTTTCAACAGCAGCGTGAGCCTGTCCGCCTCCGGATTGCCCAGTGGCGTGACGGCATCGTTCAATCCCGCGAGCACCACCACCACGAGCACGCTGACCCTGACCGCCAGCAGCACGGCGACGACCGGCACAGCGACGGTCACTGTGACCGGGACCAGCGGCAGCCTGACGCACACGACGACGATCAGTCTCACGGTCAATCCCGGTGTCAGCTTCGCCGGCATTTATCAAATCCAGAACGAAGCCAGCGGTTTGGTATTGAACAACCAGGGCTCACTGACGAACGGCTCGCCCATCACGCAGTGGACCGTCACCACCAGTTCCAATCTGGATTGGACGTTCATCCCGACCTCCAACGGCTACTATCAAATCAACAGTTCCAAGAGCGGGCTGGACGCGGTGGTGCAGAGCGCTTCGACCGCAGCCGGCGCAAAGATCATCCAATGGTCATTCGGCTCCTCGGGGAATGACCAATGGAAGCCGAACGCCAACGCCGATGGCAGCTACACCTTCGTCAACCTCCACAGCGGACTGGTGCTTGGAGATCCAGGTTCGAGCACATCCACCAGCACACAAATGGACCAGGAAACGTCCAACGGCGGCAGCAACCAGAAATGGAAGCTGCTTAAGCAGTAGCAGAAGCATAGAAAAATTCGCACAGCGCGCGGCCGTCTAAAAACCGGCCGCGCATTTTTTTTTGCCTTTGAAGCCGCGCGGATTCGGGCGGTGCTGGAGACGAATTCGGGGGAGAACGGAAGGGCAGGGGAAGACGCGAATTTCGCGAATTAGCGCGAACCTGCAGAGACAGAATACAATGCCAAGAACCCGTTCACGGAGGCGGTTTTCGAGTTTTGCGCGAGGGTTCCAATTTGGGGGGTGGAGGACGGGCTAAGCCGGATGCAATCCGGCGTTCCGCGATCAGAGGTGCTCTTGCTGGACGGCGATTTTGCCGTTTTGATTTTCGAGGGTGATGCGGGCGGTATCGGGCGCGGTGTCAGCGAAGGGATCGGCGCCGGCGGGTTTCATGAGGACGGGGAAGTCGGACTCGATCTCGGCGAAGGTGGTGTGGGCCTGGATGGCGGGTTTGAGGCCGGCGGGCAGGCGGACTTCGAGGCTGTCGAAGCTGGTCCTGGCTTCGATGCGCGCGAGGGCAGGGGAGGTGACGCGGAGACGGATGGCGCCATTCTGGTTGTGGCAGATGAATTTCGAGCCTGCTCCCGTCACTTCCATGGGCGCGAAGGAGGTGCTCGCCCGCACGAGGCCTTTCACGGTCCGGGCGGTGACGCTGCCATTCTGGTTGGCGAGGGCTGCGTCGCCGTCAACCGCTTCGACGCTCAGGCTGGCGAAGGAAGTCTCCGCGTCGGCATCGCCGGCGATCTTCTCCAGTTGGATGTTCCCATTTTGGTTGCGGACGTGCGCGGGGCCGGCGATGTCGCGGCCTGTGACGGAGTCAAAACTGGTGCGGGCGTCGAGCGCGCCCTTGATGGCGGTGGCTTCGATGCGGCCGTTCTGGTTGCGGAGCGTGGCGGGTCCGCCGATGTCGCGAGCAGTGAGGGAATCGAAACTGGTCTCGGCATCGAGCGCGCCGTGAATGGCGATGGCCGTGAGGCGGCCGTTTTGGTCACCGAGCAAGGCGGCGCCGCGGACGTTCTGGGCGGAAACGGAGGCGAAGCTGGTTCGCGCATCGAGTGCGCCGGTGATGTCCGTGGCGCTAACCTCGCCGTTTTGGTTTCGCAAGGTGGCTGGGCCGGTGTTGTTGACGGAGAGACTGTCGAACGAAGTCCGCGCGCGCACGCTGCCGCCGATCTCGCGAATTTCGACGCGGCCGTTTTCGTCGTCGGCTTCCACGTTACCGGACAAGGAGGAGATTTCCATTCCACCGAAGTGATTCCGGGCACGAACGCCCGCCGCGCGGGGCACGGTGATTTCAAAATCCGATTGGATGCTGTGCGGTTCCGTCACTTCGGGCAGGTGGACGACGAGGCTGAGGCGGTCGCCGTCGAGTTCGGCCTTGCAGGTGGCGCCGGCGACGATCTGTTGGACGACGGTATCGCTGGCGGCGCGGACCGTGAGCTTCCAGGTCCAGGTATTGCTGCCGGTTTCCGTGCCGACGATGCGGACGTTCCCCAGTCGATTGTCCACGGCGAGAAGTTTCAGGCCGGCGGGGATGGCGGCGGTCTGGGAGACATTGGTGCCGGCGTTAAGGCTGGCGCTTGATCCGCCGCCGAGATTGCCGGAGATCTGAAAATTACAGGCGGTCAGCGAGGCGAGAACGCCGGCCGCGATTGCGAAGCGGAAAATTCCTTTCATAACGCGTGTGGCTTTTAAGAATGGCTGAAATCCCGGGGCAATTCAAGCGTTGTCGGGAGGCGTTGGCAAGCCGCGAGTATGTCTCTATTCACCAAAAGGATATCTGGCCGCCGCCACGAAAACGTAACGGGCTTGCAAAGCACCGAACCACAGTGCGAATGATTTTGTGAATACTGGCACGCGCCGTTCGTCCCAGTGTGCGTGTGACCAACTCAACTCTCCGTGCCGGTACGGTAAGAACAGCAACACGGTCGAGGCCAATTGTAAAGATGGCCAAATTGATTTGAAATTTGGGCTAAAACCGTGTAAATACCTCCGACTAAGAGAAACCGCAGCACAACTCTCACACGCCGCACCATTCAAAGTCGCCAAAAAATTAATTATTTGTAATCTAAATGGCTCCGAAACATCAGATGAAAATCGCTGTGATCGGGCTGGGGTATGTAGGGCTTCCGCTTTCGCTTCAGTTCGCCCGGTCCGATGTTGAAGTGCTGGGTGTCGATGTGGACCCGGCCAAGGTCAAACAAATCAACCGCGGCGAAAGCTACATTCAGCACGTCGAAAGCACGGTCATCCGCGAAGCCGTCCGCGCGAGGCAGTTCTCGGCGACCGCCGACTTCCGGCGCATCGCGGAAGTGGAGGCGGTGATCATCTGCGTGCCGACGCCACTGAACAAGAATCGCGAGCCGGACATCTCTTACATCCTCAAGACCGGCGAAGCGATCGCCCCGCATCTTGCGAAGGGCACGCTGGTGGTGCTGGAATCGACAACCTACCCGGGCACGACCGAGGATGAGTTGCGCGCGGTGCTGGAGAGGATTTCGAAGCTGAAGGCCGGCGTGGATTTTCACCTGGCGTTTTCGCCCGAGCGCGAGGACCCGGGCAACTCCAACAGCAAGGTGGCGGAGATTCCCAAGGTGGTGGGCGGTTTCACGCCCAAATGCCTCGAGAAGGCGACGGCGCTTTACGGCCGCGCGATCAAGACCATCGTGCCGGTTTCGTCGTGTCGGACGGCGGAGGCGGTGAAGCTGCTCGAGAATATTTTCCGCAGCGTGAACATCGCGCTGGTGAACGAGCTGAAGCTGGTTTACGGCGCGATGGACATTGACATTTGGGAAGTGATCGCCGCCGCGAAGACGAAGCCGTTTGGTTTCATGCCGTTTTATCCGGGGCCGGGGCTCGGCGGGCATTGCATTCCCATCGATCCGTTTTACCTGACCTGGAAGGCGCGCGAGTACGGCAAGACCACGCGCTTCATCGAACTGGCCGGCGAGATCAACACCGCGATGCCGAACCACGTGCTGTCGCGCGTGGGCGAGGCGCTGAATTCGCATCGCAAGGCGCTTAATGGCAGCCGCGTTTTGCTGGTGGGCCTGGCTTACAAGCCGGACGTGGATGACATGCGCGAATCGCCGACGTTCGTGCTGATGGATTTGTTGAAGCAGCACGGCGCGGAGGTGGCTTATTTCGATCCGCACGTGCCGGTGATTCGTCCGACGCGCGAGCACGGGCATTGGACCGGTTTGGAATCGGTGGCCTGGGACAGGAAGACCGTGGCTAAGTTCGATGCGGTGGTGATCTGCACGTCGCATCGCGCGGTGAACTACCAGGAGCTCGCGGCATGGGCGGAGTGCATTGTGGATTCGCGCAACGCGATGGGCGGAGTGGCCACGAAGCAAGGGCAGGTTTGGAAGGCGTAGGTAAATCTACCTAGAAGCATCATTTTCAGGCGATTCCGAGTGATTTTGCGGCACTTATCCTGCTGTCAAAAGGGCGTGCAAATCCAATATTTCGCGGGAATTGCGGGCCTTTGCAGGAAAGGGAGAGAAAGGCGGTTTTTCTATTTTACTCACCCGGTCGAGCGGTTAGCGTTTGAAAGAATTGGGGCGGTGCGGACCCGCCCCGGCATTTAAGACGATGAAGATCGCTGTCGTAACGACCGACAACCGGCAACATTTTCGCACGTTCAACCAGCCGGCGCCCTCCTTTGGGACCGCTCCCGAGGCGCTGCTGCAGGGCTTCGCGCGGCTGCCGGAATTGGAGGTTCATGTCATTTCCTGCGCGCAGAAGCCGATGAAATCGCCGGAGAAACTGGCGGACAACATCTGGTTTCACAGCCTCTACGTGCCCAAGCACGGCTGGCTGCGAACGTCCTACCAGGGCTGCATCCGGTCAGTCCGGCGGCAGCTCAAGGCAATCCGCCCCGACATCGTGCATGGGCAGGGAACGGAACGTGAATGCGCGATCAGCGCGGCGCTGTCGAAATTTCCGAGCGTGGTGACCATCCACGGCAACATGCGTTTGATCGCGGAGTTGACGAAGGCCAAGCCGCTTTCCTTCAACTGGCTCGCGGCGCAACTGGAGAAGATCACGTTGCCCCGCACCGCCGGCGTGGTGTGCATCACCCGGTATACGCAGGACGCGGTCAAGGACCTCGCGCGCAAAACCTGGCTGGTGCCGAACGCGGTGGACGCGTCGTTTTTCGACGTTGAAGCCACGCGCGCGGACACGGACACGATCCTGTGCGTCGGGTTTGTCTGCTATCGCAAGAACCAAAACGAATTCATCCGGTCGCTCGACGCGCTGGCCGGGAAACGGAAATTGAAGGTGCGATTCTTCGGCGAAGCGCCCAAGGAAGATCCATACGTGGCGGAATTCTTCCAGTTGCTCGAGTCCCGCCCGTGGTGCAGCTACGAGGGATTCATCGATCGCGAAAAACTCAAGGCGCAGATGCGCACGGCGGGGATGGTGGCGCTGCCGTCGCTGGAGGACAATTGCCCGATGGTCGTGCTCGAAGCCATGGCGGCAGGCGTGCCGGTGCTGGCGGCGAAGGTCGGCGGCGTGCCCGACCTGGTTGAGGACGGGAAGAACGGTTTGCTCTGCGATCCGCAGAGCCGGGAGAGCATGGCGGCCGGCGTGCGGCGCCTGCTGGAGGAGACGCAATTCGCCGGCGACCTGGTTCGCAGCTCAAAGCAGATTGCCCGCGAACGTTTTCATCCGCTGAACATCGCGCAGCGGCATGTGGAGATTTACCGCGAAGTTTTAAGCAAGCCTTCGTAGATCGACTTGATCTGGCGGCCCACGTCAATCCAGTGGAGCGGCGTGGGCGGCTTCGGCAGTGTGGGCGCGGCATCGTAAAAGCGGCGCAACACCGGCGCAGTGCCCGATGCCGAAGCGATGGGACAATAGCTCGCTCCGTCGCCGAACACTGTTCTGGCCCACGGCAGATCACTTAGAAGGAGCGGCGTTTCACAGGCGGCAGCTTCAAGCGCGGAGAGACTCAAACTTTCGCGCGTGCTCAACAGGACGAACCCGCGCGCTTCGCGGTAGGCAGTCGCGAGGCGCCGGCGGTCGTTAATCGCGCCCTCGTAACGGACGAGTTTTGGATTTTGGCGCGCGACCTGGAGAAAACGTTGCGCATAGGGATCGGATTCGGAATACGGCTTGCCGATGATCCAGACCGGCGTTTGCGCCAGCACGGCGGCTTCGGCGAGTTCCGCCACGCGCTTGCGATCGGCAATTGCGCCGGTGCAAATCAGCCACGGACCGCGCGTTGTGGGCGCGTTGGCAAAGAAGGCTTCGTCCACGCCGTTCGGCACCACGTGCACGCGCCCGGGCGCGACGCCAAACATGTCTCGCATGAGAAACGCCTCCCACCCGGTAAGCAACAGACAGGCGTCCACGGAGCAGTAACCTTCCCAACCGAAGGGATCGGTGATCATCGCCGGGAGCGTGCGGCGCATGGTGTGAATGACTGCTTTTTGCAAAACTCGCCGCCAACCCGTGCGCGAGCCCATTCCCGTCAACATTTGCGACGCCACCACCTTCATTCCCTTCTGCCGGGCAAACTCCACGTAGTAGGGCCGCGGCCGCCCGAAATAATGGAGCACGTCCGCGCTCTGCGAATCATCCCACCAGCGCAGGTGTTCGACCTCCACTCCCGCCTGCTCGAGCGCATTCTTCGTGTGCTCGATCTGGATTTGGAACCCGCCGTGCATGAGCATGAACGGATCGGGGTTGTCGAACAGGACTTTCATCGCGGACAATTTAGCGCCGGCTGGAGAGGGCGGGAAGGACGTTTTACGAAGCCGGCCCGCGCAAGAGTGATTCGTAGAGCGACTGCAGCTTGCGGGCAACATCGGTCCATGTCATCGGCTTTGGCGGCGGCGGCAGGGTGGGCGCGGCGTCATAGAAACGACGCAGGGCCGCGCCGGTTTGGGCGGCATTTGGTGTGACCGGGCAAAACGACGCGTTCTGGGGAAACACCGTGCGCGCCCAGGGCAGGTCGCTCAACAGCAGCGGCGTTTGGCAAGCGGCGGCCTCCAATGCGGAGAGGCTTAAACTTTCCTCCGTGCTCAACAACACAAATCCCCGCGCTTCGCGATAGGCCACCGCGAGCCTGGCGCGGTCGCGAATCGCGCCTTCGTAACGAATCAGTTCCTTGTTCGCCTGCGCGATCTCCCGAAAACGCCGGGCGTAATCGTCGGTTTCGGAATACGGCTGGCCAATGACCCAAAGCGGCGTGCGGGCGTTCACAGCGGCTTCGGCGAGTTCCACCACGCGCTTGCGCTCCGTGATGGTGGCGGTGCAGACGAGCCATTTGCCGCGCGGCACCGGCTGCGAATCGAGAAAGACCTGTTCCACGCCGTTGGGAATGACGTGCACCTTCTGCGGCGAGACAGCGAACATCTCCTGGAACAGGTGCGCTTCCCAGGGGGTCAACAGAACGGCGGCGTCGACCGATTGATAGGCCGTCCAACCGAACGGCGTGGTGACCATCGAGGGCAAAACACTCCGGCTGGTGCCGATGACGAGTTTCTGGATGCTGCGTTTCCAGCCGGCGCGCGAGCCCAGCCCCGTGAGCAATTGCGTCATCACCACCTTGATGCCCTTTTGCTGCGCGAAGCGGACATTCGTGGGATTCGGCCGGCCGAAATAGTGGATGATGTCGGGCTTTTGCGCGGCGTCCCACCAGCGGAGATGGTCCACGTCCACGCCGATGCGCACCAGGGCATCGCGCGTCTGTTCGATCTGGGTTTGAAAGCCCCCGTGCATCAGCAGGAACGGATGCAGATGATCGAAGAGGACTTTCATCATCCTGTTGCCCGCGCCCTCAGATCTTGTCCAACTCGGCCTTGATCTCGGGATTCATTTCCACGGAATCCAGGTAACCCGCCGCGCCGTAGGGGAGCGTGACGCCGCATTGCTTGCACGAAGTCGCGCCGAAACTGAAATCAGCCGAGCATTTCGGGCAGCGGAACGGAGTGGCGAACTGCGCGGGCGGCGGCGCGGCGCCGTTGCGAATGGCCGAGATGAAAAAGATGTGGCCGCCCTTGGGATCAACGACGCCGAAGAACCCGTTGGCGATGCGATTGACCAGGCGCAACGGACCGACCGGCAGCGGCACCTTCTTTGTCACCGCGTGCATCCCGAACAAGAACCCAATCGTCCGCCCTTCCATGATCCGGAAATCGGGGGCGAGCAGCTTTTTTGTATCATCGAGTCCGAAAAACTCGAGATGTCCCTGGTGGACATGGTCGCGCCCGATCGCATGGCGCACCCGGACCGTAAGCTTCTGCGAATTCTCCATGGAAATGATCAGCAGTCCGCCGGGCGCGAGAACACGCATGACGTTCGCGAAAGTTTCCTTCCAATCGAAGCAATGGTCCAGCACGCTGTTGAGCAGGACGAAATTGCGGGATTTGTCCTTGAGAAAATCCATCTGTTCGCCGATGCCGCGCACCTGGTAACGATTGGGGCGGCGTTGAAAGCGGCCGAGTTCGACCGGCGACGGCTCGATGCCCACGTAGGTTTTCAGGAACGGGTCCAGCTTGTTCGAGAAGTCGCCCCAGCCGCAGCCCACGTCGAGCATGTGGACTTCGTTGTTCGCCGCATATTCCTGGACTGTGCTGAAGATCAGTTCGTGCTGGATTTGATGGACCGCGAGCGTGTTGGGCGGGGGCGGGTCGTCATTGTGGTCGTACTGTAGCTGGGAGCGCAGATACTCCTTTTGGACCGCCGAAAGCTGTTTTGTCATAATGTTCGAGGACAGGGGAGCCGCCCGGGCCATCATTTACCGGCGGCGCATTCGGTGGTGGCGCCAGGAGAGGCCGGTTCCGGGCAGGCCGAGGTCTCTAACTGTCCCTGATATTCAAGGAAATCCCCCCGGCGCAGTCAATGGAATTCCCGGGGAGGGGCCGATCCGTGGAAAACCCGAAGCATAAGCGGACTAAGCGCTTGCCACTGGGTCCAAGCCTGCCAATACTCATACCCTGACAATACGATGAAGAACCGGGTTTTAGTCACCGGCTCCAACGGGCTGATCGGCTCGGAGGTTTGCCTTTATTTCGGCGTCCGCGGCTTTGAAGTCCATGGCGTTGACAACAACCAGCGAGCGGTGTTTTTCGGTCCCCAGGGGGACACGCGCTGGAACCAGCAGCGGCTTGAGAAAAGCCTGAAGGAATTCCGCCACCATGAGATGGACATTCGCGATCGCGCAGGCATTGAAGGCGTGATCAAGGAAGTCAAGCCCACCCTGATCGTCCACACCGCCGCGCAGCCGTCGCATGATCGCGCGGCGGCGATACCGTTCGACGATTTCGACACCAACGCCGTCGGCACGTTGAACATGCTGGAAGCGGTGCGCCGGCATTGCCTGGGTTCGCCGTTCATCCACATGTCCACGAACAAGGTTTACGGCGACGCGCCCAATCGCATCGCGCTGAAGGAACTGCCCAAGCGCTGGGACTACGCCGACCCGGCGTTCGAGCACGGGATTCCGGAGTCGTTCAGCATCGATCAATCGAAGCATTCGCTTTTCGGCGCGTCCAAGGTCGCCTCGGACATTCTCGTGCAGGAGTATGGGCGTTACTTTGACATGCCCACCTGCTGCCTGCGCGGCGGCTGCCTGACCGGCCCGCATCACTCGGGCGTGGAGTTGCACGGGTTTCTCAGCTATCTCGTGAAGTGCAATGTGGAAGGGCAGGAATACAAGGTTTACGGCTACAAGGGAAAACAGGTTCGCGACAACATCCACTCCGAGGACGTGGCGGCGTTCATGTATGAGTTCTCGCAGAATCCGCGTTGCGGCGAGGTTTACAATCTGGGCGGCGGAAAGGACAACGCCTGTTCGATTTTCGAGGCCTTCGAAATGGTGGAGCAATACAGTGGCAAGAAGCAGAAGTACGTTTACCTGGATCAAAACCGGATCGGCGACCATATCTGCTACTACAGCGACCTGCGCAAGATGAAGGAGCATTATCCCAAGTGGTCGATCACCAAGAGCCTGCCACAGATATTCAGGGAGATTGTGGATTCCTGGCTGCAGCGTCTGGCGAAATGAAGGTATTGATCACAGGGATTTGCGGGTTCGCTGGAAGCACGCTGGCCGTCGAGATGCTGCGCCAAGTGCCGGGGATTGAGATCATCGGGCTGGACAATCTGAGCCGACCCGGCAGCGAACTGAACCGGCAGGGCTGGAAGAAACAGGGCGTGCGGCTTTTTCATGGAGACATTCGCAGTGCCAGCGACCTCGAAAGTCTGCCGGCGGTGGATTGGGTCTTGGACGCAGCGGCCAATCCGAGCGTGCTGGCGGGAGTGCAGGGACAGACCAGCAGCCGGCAATTGATCGAGCACAACCTGGTCGGCACGATCAATCTGCTCGAATACTGCAAGCGGACGAAGAGCGGCTTTCTGATGCTAAGCACGAGCCGGGTGTATTCGCTCCCGCGATTGGCGGGCCTGAAGATGGAAATCTCGGGCAATGCGTTTGTCCCGTGGAACGACGCGATTCCCGGGTTGACCGCGAAGGGAGTCACTGAAGCTTTCTCCACCGAAGCGCCGCTGTCGCTGTATGGCGCGTCGAAGCTGGCGTCGGAGGTTCTCGCGCTGGATTACGGCGTGGCGTTTGATCTGCCGGTGCACATCAATCGCTGCGGTGTGCTGGCCGGCGCGGGGCAATTTGGCAAGGCCGACCAGGGAATTTTCTCCTACTGGATTCATTCGTGGCGCTGGAAACGGCCGCTGAAATACATTGGCTTCGGAGGCACTGGACACCAGGTTCGCGATTGCCTGCACCCGCGTGATGTCGTTTCGTTGCTGCTCAAGCAGATGAAATCCGGCGGAAAAGGCGGCGCCGTGCTGAATGTGAGCGGCGGCACGGACCATGCGATGTCGCTGGCGCAACTGAGCGACTGGTGCGCCAAGCGTTTCGGCGCGCACGAGGTGCAGCGCGAGCCGAAGGACAGATTATATGACGTGCCGTGGCTGGTGTTGGACGCCAGCCAGGCGGAGAAGCAATGGGGTTGGCGGCCGGTCACGCCACTGGAGAGCATTCTCGATGAGATTGCGCGCCACGCCGAGGCGCACCCTGACTGGCTTGATCTTTCGACTGACTCATGATTTCACCCGCACCTGAACCGCGCCCGCTCAAGCTGCTGTCGATCGTCATTCCCGCGCGCGACGAGGAAGGATGCATCTGTTCGACCGTCGAGCATTTGCACGTGGAACTGCGCATCCATGGCGTGCCCCACGAGATCGTGGTGGTGGACGATGGCAGCCGGGACAAGACATGGGAACTGCTCACGGGGTTGAAGGAAAAGGTTCCCGATCTGGCGCCCGTGCAGAACAACGGATTACACGGCTTCGGCCGGGCGATCATTCATGGCTTGAACAACATGAAGGGCGACGCGGTGGTGATCATGATGGCGGACGAATCCGACGATTGCCGCGACGTGGTCCGCTACTGGAAACTGCTGAACGAGGGGTACGATTGTGTGTTCGGCAGCCGCTTCCTGAAGGGCGGCGGTGTGATTGATTATCCCCGCATCAAGCTGATGTTGAACCGGCTCGCGAATTTTTTCATCAAGACGCTCTTTGCCATTCGTCTCAACGACACCACCAACGCCTTCAAGGCCTACCGCCGCGAGGTGATTGACGGCTGCCGTCCGTTGATCGCGCCGCATTTCAATTTGACCGTGGAGTTGCCACTGAAGGCGATCGTGCGCGGATTCAGTTGGACGGTGATTCCCATCACGTGGCGAAACCGCCGCACCGGCGAGGCCAAGCTCAAGATCAAGGAAATGGGCAGCCGCTATCTCTTCATCTGCCTCTACGTCTGGCTGGAGAAATATTTCAGCCGCGGGGACTATCGGAAGGACAAGGCGCAGAAGGGTTGAGACAACGCTCGCCGCGCGGCGCACGCAGGCGCAACACCCACGCGAGCGTGTAAATCGCCACCCCCATCCAGAACAACACCGCGCCGGCGGACAGAAGGCGCGTATTCCAGAAGGAGAGGCGCGCCATTTCGCGCGGTTCCCTGAAGGCGAACCAGCCGTTGGGATCATTATCTTTTGCCACGATGACAAACGGCCCGGCGGGCGCCTTCACGTCGCACTTCTCCCAGTGATCACCGGGAACGCGGCGAGGCTCAACGGGAATTCTTTCGTGAGAGGTCACGCCGACCAATTCCAGTGACAGCCGGGGTTTGCCGAGATCGCCGGCCACTTCAATTTCCAGGTAAGGGAATTTGCTCGCGCGGATGGGCTGGCTTTCGAATTCGCCGGTGGCGGCGGCGCCCTGCGCGTTCCACGAACCCCAGGAGAGTTCGGTCGGGGCATCGGGCTTTGGCAGATTCCAGCCACGCGGGACAAATGTGTTATTAGTCGGATTGGCCGGAAGCACCAGGAGCGGGTCGCGCACCCCGGCCGGCAGGCGCGAACGGATATTCGGATCGCGGAGAATCCATGCGAGGCGATTGGGAAAGATCAGGGCGCGCTCGGGTTTCAGTTTCGCGCTGAGAAAACGGATGTCATCCGTGGCCAGGAACGCACGGACGGATTTTATGTGAGCGCGCGAATAGAAGGTCCGCTCGGGAATGTCAAAGCTCCACGCGCGGCCAGAGAGCAGCAGCAACCCCGCCATGTTCACCAATCCCCACAGGGTCGCGGCAGGAACTTTCCAACGTCCGGGTGGCAGGCACCCGTGATAACGCTTCATCAGGAGCAGCAGCGCGGCGGCGTTGGCGATCAGCACAAAACTCGCGCCATCCATATAACGCCATTGCGGAAAGGCGCCGCCTGCGCCGCGCGCGTAGCCGGATGCGGCGGCGGAAATAATCGTCCATCCGCCCAGCACCAGCACCAACTCCTCGGCCTGGAGATTTTCCTCACGGGACCGCAGATAAAACCAGCCGAGCAGCAGCAGCGGCAGGCAGTTCACGACCGCAAATGGCGGCACAACAATCCACGGCCAGGCGAGATTGCTGCCGAAGGAAACCAGGAAATCCCGCGCCGATTGCGCCTTGAGCACCGCATGTTGAGGCACGGGGACCGTGAGCGCCAACCCGGCCATCGTAAGGGCGACGCAAACCGCGAGCGTGGGGACGTATGCCTGCCAACCGTCGCGCCGTCGAATGATTTTCAAAATCAACATCGCGAACACAGCCGTGGCCGCGATGAATCCCGCCGCCACAGTGAACAAGGCGCAGACGCCGCACATCACACCCAGCCACCAGCGCCAGGACCAGGCGGGGCAACGCACCAGCAGCCAGAGGACTGGCAGCGAGAACAGCAGCAGGAAATAAAACTGCGATTGGAAACCGCTGAGCGTGTTCTCCCAGGCAAACGGGAAAACCAGCACCGCCGCCAGCGGCAGCCAGAGCCATGGCCAGCAGTCCGTGCCGATCTTTCGTGCCATCAGCCTTCCGAGACTCGCGATGACCAGCGCATCCAGAATGGCGCTGCCGGCCATCTGTAATTGCGCGTCCCACTGGCCATTGAGCAGAAGCAGAACCAATCCATAGATGCGTGTGAAGAAAATGCGATGTTCATTGTGCGGGGCGAACAGGTCGTGCCAGGAAAGCCTCCCATGAAAGAAGGGCATGTAAGCGTAGGGCGCCTCCTCCCAGCCGTCCCAGATCGGCAGCGACGAACCAAAACGATGAATCAACCAGAGCTTCGCGCCCAAGCCCGCCAAAAAAAGGCTGAGCACCCACAGCCATATTCGATTCGGCTGGCGGTCGGCGGGTGAACTGGTGTTTGCCGGAGAGGTCACAGGGAGTTCCCGCAATTGCGGAGATCAATCACGACGTGGGCAATCGTGCACACAAAGCATCGGCGAAACCTACGTTAGCTGTCTCCGGCGTGTAAAGGGCAAACCCCGGTCGGACTGGGCGCTCGCCAAACGCCCGCGCGCATGAGACTTGATCTCATTGATCGGCGGCCGACGGGGAATCCATCATCCGACAGGCAAAAGCCGCCAGTTCTTGAAAGCGGCGGCAGCCTAACCCTTAAATGTGAAGCAGGGTCATCGAGTATTACTGCTGGGATATTTGGAGGACGATAAATCTGTTCGCGTTCCGGACCATTCCGAATCTGCAAGCGACCAGCCACCGCCGAGCGACTTGTAAAGTTGAACGACTGCAAGCCGGCGCGCGACCTCGATCTGCGATAGCGTGTTTTCCGCGGGGAAGAGTTGTTGCTGAGCCTCCAGAACTTCATAATAGCTCGCTTTTCCTTCCTTGTAGCGGTCGGTCGCTGTTGCAACGGCCTCGCGTCCGGCGCTGACAGCCTGGGTCTGCTCCAGGCGCGCTTCCTCAAATCGGCGGTGGGAAATGAGCGCGTCCGAAACTTCGCGGAAGGCGTTGAGAGCAGTGTCCTGATATTGCAGCCTGGCTTCTTCAAACGCGGCTTTCGCCTGGTGATAGCGGCCCGTCAACCTTCCCCCGGTGAAGAGCGGGCCAGCGGCCGTCGCGGTAGCCGACCAGATGTTCGCCTGGGAGGATACAAGGTTGTGCAACTCGGTGCTTGTGCCGCCGTAAAGCGTCGTCAGGCCGATACGGGGGAAAAAATCTCCAATGGCGACGCCTATCGCTGAATTGGCTATGCGAACCTGTTGCTCGGCCGCCCGAACGTCAGGCCGCCGCTCCAGCAAGGTCGAAGGCATGCCCACGGGAATATCCAGGGGTAGATCCTCGGCGAAAGGCGTGGAGGTCCGGGACACGGGTCCAGGGTTGCGTCCCAGCAGCGTGTTGAGTTCGTTCTCTTTCAGGGCAATCTGACGTTCAATCTCGGGTATGGTGGCGGAGACAGAATACAGTGCCAGCTTTGCCCGCGACAGTTCCAGGTTGGACGCCATGCCGCCCGCGTGTTGGTCGTCGAACAGCTTGAATGTGCGCTCGTACGAATCGCGGGTGCGTTTGGCGATGGCAAGCTGATCATCCAGTTCCAGCAGTTCGAAGTACGCTTTCGCGACGCCGCTGACCACGGAAATCATGGCGGCCCGGCGTCCCTCCTGCGAAGCCATGAAGTTCGCGCGCGCGGCTTCGTTCATGCGCCGGACCCGGCCCCACAGGTCAATCTCCCAGACCGCGCCGAAAGCGCCGAGGTAGCCATTCATGGTGCGCCCGCCGTTCGGGTTCGGAATGTCGAGAAACTCGTTGCGGCCGCGGTTGGCTTCCGCTCCGTAACCGACCTGCGGGAGAAACTCTGAACGTGCCTGCGCCTGAAGCGCGCGGGCCTGGTCCATGCGCGCGAGCGTGATGCTGAGATCGTAGTTGTTGGTGAGCGCAACGCGAACCAGGTCCTGCAGGTTCGGGTCCTTGAAAACCACCCACCAGGGCAAATCCGCGAGCGAGTTGGTAGAATTCTGCGGTGTGGCCGACCGGAATTCCGCCGGGGTATTTACGGGGGGACGGCTATAGTTCGGACCCACGGCGCAGCCGGCGAGCGAAGACACCGCGACACAAAGCGCCAGTTTCTGGAGATTAAGTGATTGCATATTGGCAGGAAGTTATTTGATGAATTTTAATTTCGCGCAAAACACGTAGTAGAGCGTCGGCAACATCAGCAGCGTCAGCACCGTGGCGAGAAGGAGCCCGACGATGTGGACAGCGGTCAGCGGGTGCCAGAGCGCGCCGCCGGTGAGAAAAAGCGGAATCAGTCCGCCCACCGTGGCGAGCACCGTCACCAGCACCGGGCGCAAACGGGCCAACCCGGCTTTTACCAGCGCCTCCTCGAGCGGCAGCCCCTTGGCGCGCGCTTCCTCGATGAAATCGCTGAGCACGATGATGTGGCTCACCATGACGCCGGCCAGACTGACCATCGCCAGCAACGCCATGAACCCGAGGGGAGAGTGCGTGATGAACAATCCAAGCAACGCGCCGATCAGCCCCAGCGGCACTGTCAACATCACCACCACGGACTTGATGACCGAGCTGAACTGGAGCACCATCGTGAGCGCGATCAGCGCCAGCGAAATCTGCATGACCAGCCCCATTTCGGCCTTGTTCTTCCGCAGTTCCTCGTCCTCGCCCGCGAACTTCATTTCGTAGCCCGGGTCCAATTTGATTTTCGCCAGGCCGGGCCGCGCGCGGTCCAATATTTGGGAAGGCAATTCACCGAAGGGCGCATAAGCCTTCACCGTAACGGTGCGAAGCTGGTTGTAGTGCGGAATCGTGACGAACTCCGGCTGGATTTTCAGGGTCGAGAAGCTCTCAAACGGCACGCTTTTCCCATCCGGAGTCTGCACGTAAAGGCCGCGAATTTTTTCCGCCTCGGTGCGGTCTTCGATTCGACCGCGAATCAACACCGGAATGAGGCGGTCGCCTTCGCGCAACTCGGTCACCTTCAGGCCGGTGAAGGACGCCTGCGCCACATTGCCGATCTGCCGATTGTTCAACCCGAGTGAATTCGCGCGATCCTGATCAATGTCGATTTGAATGTTCGGCATGCGCAGGCCGAGGTCGTCAAAGACATGGTAGCCGCCCGCGGCGCGCAATTCGGCGGCCGCCTGGTCGGCCAGGAGGTGAAGCTTGTCGAGGTTCTCGCCGCTGATGCGGATTTGAATGGGCTCCTTGACCGGCGGACCTTGTTCGAGCTGTTTGACAACGCAACGCGCGCCCGGAACCGATTCGTCCAATTCGCGGCGCAGCTTGACGAGCAGTCCGGTGACATCATCGGCATGACGGGTGTTGATCAGGATCTGCGCCAGATAGTTCGCGGGCTCCTTGGGTTCGACGTTGTAATAAAACCGGGGCGCGGTGCCGCCCGTGAACACCGCCGCGCTCAAGACTTCCTCGTGGCCCCGGATGATCGCCGCCGCCTTGTCCACGGTCGTTCTCAGGCTTGTGAGCGAATCGGAAGACGGGGTCTCGATGTCCACCAACAACTGGTTGCGTTCGGCCGGCGGGAAGAACTGGCTGCCGAGGAACGGCACGAGGCAACAACTGGCCGCGAGCGCCGAATAACCGATGCCGAGAACCACGAGAGGACGTTTGAGAGACTTTTCCAGGGCGGCACGGTAGTGCGGCAGAACAGCCATGAGCGCTTTGTCCACGTACCGGAAGAGGAAAAACGAGCGCACCTCGCCGCCTTCATCGAACCCCTTCTGTCCCCGCAGGACGTAGTAGCCGATCAGCGGAGTGAATGTGACCGAGACCAGCAATGCCGAGAGGAGCGAGATCGTGATGACGGTGGGCAGACTCTTCATGAATTCACCCTTGTCGCCGCTGAGCAGCAGCAGCGGCAGGAACGCGAAAATGTTGATCAAGGTGCCGAAAACCATGGGATGCCGAAGATGCAGCGGCCCGAGCCAGGCCGCGCGCAATCGCGGTTCTCCTTTATGCAATTCGCGGTTGATGCCGTCGGAGGCCACCACCGGCACGTCCACGAGCATTCCCAGGGCAATGATCAGCGACGCAATTGAGATCTGCTGCAGTGGAATGTGCAGCATTTGCATCCCGATCAGGGTCATGGCAACGGTCAACGGAACGGCCGTGGCAAGCACCAGCGCGGAACGCCAATCCATCAGGAACAATCCCACGATGATGACGATGACCACCGCCTCGATAAAGCATCGGACGAAGTGATGAATGCGGTGTTCAACCGCGGTGGGTTGATCGGACAACACTTGAAATTCCAGGCCTTCCGGAGTCCGGGCTTTCATCCGGTCCACCACCTTCATCACGTCCTCGTTGAAATGGCGGATGATTTTTCCGTCGCGCATCTCGACCGCCACCATCACCGCGCGGCGGGTGTCCATCGGGCCGTTCTCGCTCGGGCGCCCGAGGATGTCCACCTTGTAGGAAATGGGCGATTCATACATGCGGCGGACTTCAAACACGTCGCGCAGATACACCGGCGCGCCGGCGCGGTTCATGCCCACCACAGTGCCGAGCATGTCTTGCTCGGTTTTGTATTCGCCTGAGAGTTGCACAGGGAAGTTGTGCCCTTCCGTCCTCATCGTGCCGCCGGGAATCACGGCGTTGCGGGCGCCGATCGCGCCCATTACCGTGTCGGTGGTCAACCCGTAGCCCGCCACATTCGCATCAGAAAAGAGCAGATAGACACTCTCCTGCACGATGGCGACCTTGGTGACTTTGCCGACGCTTTCGACCTGTTTCAGTTCGTCTTCGAAATCGCGCGCGAGCAGTTCCAGCGTCCGGTAGCTGTAACGTGGCGGCGCTGAAGCCCGAATCTGCGGCAGCGGATCCTCATCTCCCATCAGCAAAATCGGAGCCGTGAAATCGGGATGAAACAATTCCCGGTCGGTGCCGGTGACCGTCCTGATGAAATCGGCGGTGATGCGTTCGATGTCGGCCCGGCAAGCCGGCGTCTCCAGGTCGGCCAAAATGAACGATTGCCCTTGAGCGGTTCGCACTTCCCTGGCGAGACCGTTGGCGCGGATGGCGGTCTCAAACCGGCCGCGCAGCGTTTCGCGATAGCTCTGCGAAATGGACGGCGGGAAGAACGCCGCAACCGCGGCGTGGTTGGTGGAAGAGACGCCTTTGCGCATCTCCGCCAGGGTCTGGCGCAGGATGTTGGCGCGCGCCACGCACTCGGCGTCAGTTATGGGAGGGCTGACCAATCCGAACAACAGCGTGATGGTGTTCCCGAAATCCGTGTTCAGCCACGGCTGGCGGGTTCCCTCGGGCAGTTGCACTTCGATGATTTTCGCCCGGACCTTGTCCCATTCCTGGTCGATGGTGGCGGTGGAACCGGGGAGCTGTTTGATCGTCATTGTGGAAATGCCGGGCCGCGAGGTGCTCTTGATTTCCTCGATCGATTTCAGCTCGCTGATTTTGCGTTCCAGCGGTTTCGAGACCAGTTCCTCGACTTTCGAGGCGGTGGCTCCGGGAAAGGCCGTCACCAACATCGCCGTCCGCTGCGGAATGGTCGGGTCCTCCTGCTGGCCGAGCTTCGTATATGCGATGGCGCCCCACACGAGCACGGCAATCAGCGCGAGCCAGCTCACCTCCCGGTGCTCGACGAAAAACTGGGCGATGCCGCCGGATTCATTTTTGTTTTCAGTGTGATTTGACATGGGAATGTTTCTCCTTTCGCGTCGGCTTACTTCGCGGCCAGGTCATCCGTGGCGATTTCCACGGGGGCGCCGTCATACAGAAAACTCGCGCCGGAAGTGACCACCTGTTCCCCAGCTTGCAAGCCGGCCGTGATTTGGATCGAGCTGTTGCAAATATCGCCTGTCTTCACCGCCCGTTTCATCGCTTTGCCGTTCTGAACGACGAAGACTCCCAATTGCGTTTGCCCGCCCGCCTGTGAACTGCCGTCGGAAACGAGGGTCACCAGCGCCGAAAGCGGGATGCAGACGGTGCCCGGTGTTGCTGTCGGAGCGTCGCCGATTTGGATGCGCGCGGTCATGCCTGAGCGGAGCAGACCGTCGGGATTGGGCACTTTGATGACCACGCGAAACAAGCGGCCTTCGCTGCTCGCAGCCACGCCGACTTCGGTGACGCGGCCTTTGAACGGCGGCATGCCTTCGAGTGCCGATACCTCGACGGGTATTTCTCTGCCGACAGTCACCCGGCCGATCAGGCGGTCGGGCAGGCCCAATTCCACGGACATCAGGCTGGTGTCAGCAAATCTCAGCACGCCCTGGCCGGGAGAGACAGTGACTCGCGAGTTCACGTGGCGCGCCAGGACCACTCCGTCCTTGACCGCAACCAGCCGTGAATCGCGGAGATTTTGTTCGGCCTGGTCCAGTTGCGCCTGCGCCGTGCGCCAGTCCGCTTCGGTGACATCGAGTTCCTGTTGGGAAATCGCGTCTGTCTCGCGCAACTTGCGAAAACGTTCGAGCGTCTTGCGGGCGAGATCCGCCCTCGCCCGGGCGGAGTTTAACGCGTTGTTGAAGTCCGCCTGCTTCAGCTCGGCGAGGATGGTGCCCGCTTTGACCGGTGTCGCCTCATCCCAATCCGTCGCGGCCGCCGGCCCAATGCGATCCACGATGCCTCCCACTTTGAAGCTCAGGTCCGTTTCATGATCGAAGCGCACCGATGCCAGGTACGAGGCATCGCCGTCGGGGCGCACTTTGTCCATGGCCTCGACCACGGCGGCGCGCACCAAACTTTTCTCGGGCTGCCTGAGTGCGGGCTTTCCGCAGCCTGCGAGCGCTAAAATCGTTGCCAGCAACAGTCCACCCGCATGGGCACCCGTTACATGGCACTTAAGGTTTACGGGAGTTGATTTCATATTACGTTGTATTCTGTTTTGATTGTTGGATTGTGCTCTGCCCGGATGGCGGTCTTAACGTGACGGGCTCCACTTCTCTCCTGCATCAACGCCGCGCAGCCCCTCGGTGCGCGACCGCTGTTCATTTTGTGGAACCCAATTTGCATACTGGGGCACGTAATGCACTTGGCTTGCCAACTACTACGGGGATGTGGAAGACGTTGAGACGCAATTCCTAGCGCCTGGAGGTGACTGGCCGGAAGGGCGTCGAGATTTCGGACGTTCGAAAAACAACCGTCCTTTGCCTCAGAGAATCTATTCGGAGTGGGGCTTTGCTTTCTATGTCAAAGGCAACGGAACCCGGGTGGGTTTCAGGAGGCTTTGTGCTCGGGTCTTTTCAGGCCCCATTTTTCCATTCGGGAAAGCAACGTGGTGGGCTTGATGCCAAGAAGTTCGGCTGCGCCATCGGGTCCTCGAATCTTCCAGTCCGCTATTTCCAGCACCGCGAGCAGGTTCTCGCGCTCGCGGCGTTCGAGTTCGGCTTCCGTCAGGAATTTGGGCTGCGCGGCGGCAGCGCTGACGGCCGGGACGGCCGGAGCTGACCGGGACGGGAACGTGGAACTCCCGCCGGGAAGGTCGAAACTCAAAGGCCCGCCGCGTGCCACAATGACAGCGCGTTCGATTATGTTGCGCAGCTCACGCACATTGCCGGGCCAGTCGTAATTTTGCAGCTCCGACAGAGCCGCCCGGGTCAACCGGGGTTTGGCGCATTTCAATTCCCGGCTCGAGAGCTCGACAAAGTGTTTCGCCAGTGAAGGGATGTCATCCATCCGTTCCCTGAGCGGCGGGACCTGGATGGGAAAAACGTTCAAGCGGTAGTATAAATCCTCGCGGAACCGCCCGGCTGCCACGGCTTTTTTCAGATCACGATTCGTGGCGGCGATCACCCGCACATCGGCACGGCGCGTCCGGTCGTCTCCCACGCGTTCATAACGCTTTTCCTGAAGGATGCGCAGCAGCTTGTTCTGGGTTTCCACCGGAATTTCCCCAACTTCGTCCAGGAAGATGGTTCCCCCTTCCGCGGTCTCGAAACGGCCCGCGCGGTCCTTCACGGCTCCCGTGAATGCGCCCCGAACGTGTCCAAAAAACTCGCTCTCGAACAGGTCGCGGGGAATGGAGGCACAGTTGACCCGGACCAGCGGTTTGTCCCTGCGCTGGCTGCGGCGATGGATTTCGTGGGCGACCAGTTCCTTGCCGGTCCCGGTCTCGCCCAGGATGAGCACGGAGGCTTCCGTCGGAGCCACCATGTCAATCTGACTGACGATGTGCCGCAACGGCGAACTCTGGCCCACCAGATCGCCGAACGCCTTGGCCTCCACCACCGCCTCCTGCAAATAGGTGTTGTGGAGTTCCAGTTGCGACTTCAGGCGCTCGATTTCCTTGAAGGCGCGCGCGTTTGCGATGGCCGCCCCGATATAATCCGCGAAAATATGTCCCCAGGGGAGCAGGTGCTCCTGAAACGGCTCCCGGGTGCCGGAGATGATCGCGCCCAGCGGTTCCCCCTTGTATAAAATCGGGTTCATGGCGTAACCGCGGATCCCCTCTTCACGCAACCAGTCAGGATCAAGCGGGGAAACGGGCTGACTGCCCAACTCCGGAACGACCCGCGGCTGGCCGCTGGCAACCATACTCCCAATCGGTGGCACGCCCAGCGGCATGCGGGAGGTTTCAACATCAAATTGTCCGAACCCCTTCCCGGGACCCAGAATCGAGTTGCTCTTCGCCGCCGCCAGATGCAGGCAGCGCGACTGGTCCGGACACGAAGGGCGTTGCGGACAGGTGGCGCACAAGTCTCCCTTCTCAATCAACCAGACCTGGGCAAAGACAATGTGGGGCCTTTCTACAGCGCGCTCGATGAGTGTCTGCACGAGCTTTTCCAACGAATGCTCATGCGTCATCTCCAATAATATCTGCAGGGCGAAATTGGCGTCGAAGCGGTTTTCGCTGGCTGCTTCCATATCGGGCGAAATTGCCAAAACAGAAGGACCAGCCCAAGCAAAAAGTACGATATTTCGGTTCCGTTCGAATTTATGACTCCCGCGAAGAGCATCCCGTGAATTGACTGAGGCCTGTAGATAAACAGCTTACACAACCTGGCCCGTTTGGCACACCCTGTGCATTAAGGCGGGCATGACCGAAAAGATGCAAACAAACGAAGGCAACGGGGAAATCATGCGCGTGGGCGAAGCGGATTTCGCGGCGGAGGTTCTCCAATCAAAAGCGCCGGTGCTGGCAGCGTTCTCCACTCCCTGGAGCCGGCCTTGCCAGGCACTCGACTCCGTACTTGAAGAATTGGCGGGTGCCCTCCGGGGAAGGGCGAAAGTGATCAAAGTTAACGCGGATGACAGTCTCAGCCTGAGCCTTTGTTATGACATCCGGTCGGTGCCGACGTTGCTCTACTTTGTTGATGGGACTCCGCGCGTGCGGATCGTGGGCACCGCGACGAAGGACGCGATTCTTTCGAAGTTAAGCTCCCCCGGTGTTTGAAGCACTTTCAGGGGCGGCCGGTGGCCGATCGAGTGGCACCGATCCCACTGGCTGCCTCCTGGAAAAGAATTTTGGCCGCAGTGAACAACCTAATCGAAACCAACCTTATGCATTTAGTCATTATCATCACGGGCTTGATCCTCAGCTTGCTCTCGGTCGGAAGATTCCTTTTGCTCGGCTGGCTTCAAAAGCGCCGGCGGCAGCCAGCCTATGCGAAGACGGCTTCCCGATGCAACCGGAACAAGTGCGGCAACGGCCCGCTCAAGCCGCGGATTCAGGGCAGGCATGGGTGTATCCTGGCCATCCTGCCCCTGGTCGTGATCAATGGTCGCTCGCAGTCACTGGAGACTGCGAAGCCGGGTCTGTGGGTTGACGGGCCGGGGAGTGGGTTTGACTCGTCGGCGCAAACCGTCACCGCTGAAGTGGGAGTGGTTGAAGGAATCAGAATGTTCGGCGGCCGGCGGGCTCACAATCTGGCCATGGGCAGTGTGTCGTATGGACATATGTTGGGGGGAGAAGTTGGCCGGGGCCGCTGGTACGCCGGCAACTTCGAAGGTCGAATGGAGTTGCTCGGAGGCGGACAGTACCATCCTGAAGTGGATGCTCGCGGTTGGGTGGTCGGCCTCACGCCACATCTCCGATATGATTTTGCCACGGGCACGAGATGGGTCCCGTTTGCCGACCTCGGCGCCGGCGTGACGGCAACCGGGATCGGCCATCCGGATCTCGGCGGGACTTTCGAATTCAACCTTCAAGCCGGCGGCGGCACTCATTACTTCCTGACCGATAAACTGGCTTTGACCGCCGAAGCGCATTATCTGCATATGTCCTGCGCGGGAATTGACCGTCCCAATCTCGGGCTGAACGGCGCGATGATCATGGGCGGCATGACCTGGCTCTTCTAAGCATCCAACCCCGCGAGCACGTCCATATCTTTCAAACCCCAATTACCTATGACTACAAACCCTGTTGATCTCATCCTGGAAGTCCGCTCCGCGGACGGAACGTCCACCGAGTATTACCAAACCGACCAGGACCACATTGGAAAAACCCTCCGGGCGCTCGCCGCGCCTCGGCTGCTGACGCAGCCGCAACTGGTTCTGGCCTCAAACCACAGCGTAAGCACGATTCCCTGCCGGGTGATAGACATGGTCCTCGCCCGCACTTCCGGCCCAACGTCGCGGAATTTTCCGATGGTTTTTCCCGCCGGTCTGCTCGAAATCACTGAGGTGCCGAGGGATTCAGTGGACGACGATATCGCCATCCCTCAGGAAGACCAGGCAGGTGATCGGACCGCGCCGACGCCCATGGTCTTCCACGTCGAGGTCCACACCCTCGGTGGCTGGACCGTCTCGCTAAGGGTCGTGGGGATGGCTCACAGCACGGCTTACGACCAGCGCCAAGCCTGTGCCCACCTTTTCGACCTGCCGGTCGTTCCGTTCCTGCTGCAGGATGGAGGCGTCGGCCTGGTCAATCCCAACAATATCACCCGCGTCAGCGCGTATCCCGCATCCGTCGCGCTGCCCGAAACAGCGCTCCCGATGGACCTCCTTCGATGGACGTCCTCCCGATGCAAAAACAATTCCAAATTCCAGCAATGCGAAGAGGAACAAATTGACGGTTGGCAGCGAATGCGGCCGGCATGATCAGAACCGCGCCGATCCATGAGGGAAATTATGAAAACAGGAACCCGTAACAGCAGGCCCGTCAATTCGACAATTCTGCTCGCACCTTACAACTGCGGGCCGGTCAAATTATCGGGTGATCCAAACGCCTTTTTTGAGCGGCACCTCACGTTTGATCAAGTGGTGCCGGCGAGGGAAGCGGCCGCCCGGGACAAGTATGAAGCCGCCGCGCGCTCCGTCCGCGATGTTCTTTCGCAGCGCTGGCTGAAGACCGGGCGGACCTATCGGGAGCGCAACGTCAAGCAAGTGTACTATCTTTCAATGGAGTATCTCCTCGGCCGCATGCTGGCGAACAATCTTACCAATCTTCGCCTGGAGCCCGCGTTGACCGAGCTCAGGCGGCATCATGATGTGGATCCACTCGACATGATCGAGTCAGAACCGGATCCGGGTCTGGGCAACGGGGGCCTGGGCCGGCTGGCTGCGTGCTTTCTGGATTCCATGGCGACGATGGGGATTCCCGGCATGGGCTATGGGCTGCGGTATGAATACGGCATGTTTCGGCAAACAATCCAAAACGGGTGGCAGGTCGAACAGCCGGATAACTGGCTGGCCCGGCCGAGTCCCTGGGAGATCGCACGCTTTAGCGAAGCCGTCGAGATCAAGCTTGATTGCTCCTTTGAGATTCGGGGCGGCGCATTGTGCGTGGTGAAAGGCCGCCCTTCTTCGCTGATTGGCATTCCGTACGATCGTCCGGTGGTCGGCTACGGTGGCCGGACCGTCAACACGCTGCGCTTGTGGTCGGCCAGGACCTCCCACTCCTTTGATTTTGCCCGCTTCAGCAGTGGCGATTTCGTTGGCGCGCTGGCCGAAACCCTCACCGCCGAAACCTTCACACGCGTGCTGTATCCGGACGACCATACGACGGAAGGCAAAGGTCTGCGCTTCTTTCAGGAGTACTTTCTGGTTGCCTGCTCGCTGGCCGACCTCATTCGCCGGTTTCGCGCCGCTGGAAATGACTGGCATGCGCTGCCGGAAAAGGCCGCCATTCAACTGAACGATACTCATCCCACCCTGGCGGTGCCGGAACTCATGCGGCTGCTGCTGGACGACGCGAAGCTCCCCTGGGACGAAGCATGGCATTTGACGCAACGCACGCTGGCATACACGAATCACACGCTTCTCCCGGAGGCGCTGGAGAAGTGGCCGGTCGCGTGGTTTCACGACCTGCTGCCCCGCCACCTGGAGATCATATACGAAATCAACCGCCGCTTCCTCGAAGACGTCCGCGCCCGCCATCCGGGCGATGACGGCCGCATTGCGCGCGTAAGCCTCATCGAGGAGGGGGCATTTCGGCAGGTCCGCATGGCGAATCTGGCGATCGTGGGCTCTCACAGCACCAACGGTGTCGCCGCGTTGCATTCGGAGTTGCTCAAGCAACGGGTTGTGCCGGATTTCGCCGCCATTTTTCCCGAACGTTTCAACAACAAAACCAATGGTGTGACCCCGCGCCGCTGGCTCTTGCTGGCCAATCCGTCCCTGGCATCGGTCATCACCGAGGCTATCGGTGATGGTTGGATTGCCGATCTGGCGCAGCTGGAAAAATTGAAGCCGCTCGCCGGTGACAAATCCTTTCGCGCGGCGGTCCGGGCCGCGAAACGCGAGGCGAAGAAGCGGTTCATTGAGTGGCTGAAACTGCCCGGAATCGATCCTGACACGATGTTCGACACGCAGATCAAACGCATCCACGAATACAAACGGCAGCTTCTGAATGCGCTGCACATCGTCATCCTTTACAATCGCCTGCGGGCGAATCCGGCTCTCGACCTGCCGCCGCGCACGTTCTTCTTCGCCGGCAAGGCCGCGCCCGCTTACCACTTCGCGAAGCTGGTCATCAAGTTCATCAACAACCTGGCCGGGACTCTCGACGGGGATCCGCTTACCAAGGGCCGGTTGAAGGTCGTATTTGTGCCGGACTACCGCGTCTCCGTGGCGGAATACCTGATTCCCGCCAGCGATGTCTCCGAGCAGATATCCACGGCGGGGTACGAAGCCAGCGGCACCAGCAACATGAAGTTCATGATGAACGGTGCTCTGACAATCGGCACCCGGGATGGCGCGACCATCGAAATGGCGCGGGCCGCCGGTGAGGAAAACCTCTTCCTGTTCGGTCTGACTGCGGAAGAGGTCGAAGGCAGCCGCGGTTGGTACAGTCCGTACTGGCATTACGACCATGAACCCGAAACGCGGGCCGCCCTCGATCTGATTGCCGCGAACCATTTCAGCCGCAATGAACCGGGGGTCTTCACGCCGATTCTCGATGCGCTGCTGCAATACGGGGATCATTACCGCCACCTGGCCGACCTGCGCAGTTACACTGAAACGCACGAGCGGGTGGGTGAATTGTATGTCAACCCGGATGAGTGGACACACAGGGCGATCCTGAACATCGCCGCTTCCGGCTGGTTCTCGAGCGATCGCACGATTGCCGAGTATGCCAGGGAGATTTGGGGGGCCACGAAATGTTCCATCGATTGATCATGTTGAAGCGTCCGGCTTTTTTCCTGACAATCGTATTGCTTGTCAGCGGGTGCGCGCATTACCCGGTCAATGCGCCGCTGGCGGCGGTCAATTCCTCGCCGCCTTATCGTTTTCAGAATGGGTCGCCTCAGACCAACTCGGATGACCTGCTGCTTATGCTCGCCTTTTCCGGTGGCGGCACTCGAGCCGCGGCCCTGTCCTACAGCGTCCTCGATGAGTTAAGAAAGACGCAAGTGGGGCCTCCCGGCCGCCAACATCCCCTTCTCGATGACGTCGGTCTCATCTCGTCGGTTTCCGGCGGAAGTTTCACTGCGGCTTATTATGCCTGCTGGGGCGACCGCACCTTCACGGAGTTCGAGCCGCGCTTCCTCAAAAAGCGGGTCCAAACCGCCCTTCTCCTTCGGCTCCTGGCGCCCTGGAATCAGGTTCGATTGGCATCACCAAAATTCAGCCGGAGCGACCTGGCGGCCGAATACTATGATCGCCTGCTGTTCAAGGGCGCGACTTTCGCGGATTTGGAAACCAATGCCGGTCGCCCCTTTCTATGTATCAACGCCACGGACGTTGCCTCCGGCGCGCGGTTCGAATTCACCCAGGACGAATTTGACCTGATCCGGTCCGATCTGTCGCGATTCCCGGTGTCCCGGGCGGTTGCCGCCTCGTCGGCATTTCCGATTTATTTGACGCCGGTGGTCTTGAAGAATTATTCGGCCGAACAACCGCAGGCGGAGCCGCAATGGATACAATCCATCATGAGGGATCCGGCCGCATCAGGGCGGCTCAAGTACGTGGCCTTTCAGGCACGCTCCTACCTGGACGGGCGCCGGCGCTTCGTGCATGTGTTCGACGGGGGATTTTCCGACAATCTCGGTTTGCGTGGGGCGCTTGACAGGGCTCTCGCCCGGGAAGAGTCCGCGTGGCTCCCGAGCGTGCCGAAGAAGCTCCCCCGCCGCGTCGCACTCATAGTGGTTGATGCCCACACGGACTCGGATTATGGGTGGGATTCCCGGGAAGGCTCACTTGGTTTAAGGGCGCTGCTGGGCTCCGCTGGCAAAGCCGCCATCAGCCATTATTCCTTCGAGACCACCGAATTGTTCCGGGAGGCCATGGTTCGTCTCTCGCGGGAGTCTGCCGGTGCCGACCTTCAAACGAGCGGTTCGCAGCCGGCTGGGATCAGCACGTACACCATCGAGCTGCATTTCAACCAATTGGCCGATGAATCTGACCGCCGCTTCTTCAATTCCGTCCCAACCCGGCTGCAGCTTCCCTCCCAGACGGTGGACCGCCTGGAACGGCTCGCGAAACAGGAATTGGAGAACAACCCGGATTTTCTCAGACTCATCAACGCGCTCTCCCGCCCCTCTTCGACTGGATTGATCGCCAAAACCCATCCTGCCTTCGGACGCTGACTGGCAGCAACGAAGACGGATTCTCCGCGTGACTTAATCCTCTGTCCGACAGACCGCACCCAAGAGGCGGGATTCCAGCGCAGTTGATCCCGCAGGTCGGCTCAACGGTCGTCCATCGCGGAGACCAGTCCAGGGGAAAGGACGATTTTTCGATGACACGAAATTCCGACCCGCATCGAATCCGCACTGGGGAGAAAACGAGCGCCTCGAAATCAAGCAGTTATGCGCCGGCACATCACTTGGCACAGCCGTTGCGCTATCCATCACTCAAGTGACAGGCACGTCGAGAAAATGAATACGATCCTCGAAACAAAATCCGGGCAGCCGACCCCATCACTCTATTCCGCGAAGAGCATGACAAAGCCGGTGCATTTCTACTGCCAGGCTCCCGCGGCCCAATGCGTATGCCTTATCGGCGACTTCAACGGGTGGGACCCGCAGTCCCATCCCATGCGCCGCCGCCCAGACGGATGGTGGGACATCGAATTGCCATTTCCTCACGGTCATCACGCATACCTCTTTCTTGTGGATGGCGTGCTGAAATTGGACCCGCGATCGAGCGGAACCGTTGCGGTTCAGCATTTCGCCAAAGCGTCTGTCATCACCGTGAGCTGAACGAAAAGGAAACCCTTATGTCTCTCTCAACCCTGTTCACCGTGCTCATTCTGATCTTCCTGTACTCCCTGGTCTGGCACGACAAACCCGCCCGCGAGACTCGCGGCGACCGTCGCATCGACGGTGAATCCCTTGACGCGACGCTTCGAACGTGCCGGGCGGAACGGACCCATCCGCATTCCAGCCCATCGAAAAGGATCTCGTGATGTCATACTTGATAAATCCAATCAGAGAGGATCGCTGCGTTCTGCTGTCATACGAAGGGCGGATGCCGGCCCTGGAAGTTTCCGCCGCCCGATATGAGGCGAGCGGGATGCTTAAGAGGCTGAACTGGAGCAGAATCGTCGTTGATCTTTCCGCGCTGCAGCCTGGTCCGAAACCCGTGGAACTCCGTGATTTCGCCCTCGGGTTCTTGTCGGTTGTTCCTCCCGACGCGCGGGTGGCGGTCGTAGTCCGTCCGGAACAGGCTCGTAGCGCCGCCCGAACTGAAGAAGTCGCCCGAAGGCAGGGTGTGCTCCTGTTGTCATTTGTGGATTCGCGCCAGGCGCTTCATTGGGTAAAGCGGACCAGCAGTCGCCGGCCTCCAGTAACACACGCGCGGCATTGCGGAAGTTCACTTTGCAGGAAAAGCGTCGCGCCCGCGGAGGAGCAAGCTGGCAGACAGGTTGCGACCGCCACGCAACGATTGCGCCTGGAGGTCGATATTTTGCGTCCGGTCCGATTCAACCAACCCATTCTTACAACATCCATATGAACAAGCCTCCCGATTCAATCAGTGCCCGTACGCTGCACACCCCGGTCTTGCCGCCTTTGCCCGAGCGAATCCGCCTGCTCGTGAACGACGCCTATGCGGCGCGGGGCGGGGCGAACCGGATGACCCTGGACGACTGGCGCGACGCAGAACAGGAAGTGAAACAAAGGCTCGAAAATGAATGGTCAAACGTCAGACATTGATCGAAGCCGGTTTGTGGGGGCCTTGAACGCGGTGCCTGTTTGCAGGCGGCGCGTAGCCGATACGGATTGGTTCCCTGCCGTGGATGTTTCCGAGACCAGCGAGGAGTATTTGTTCGAGTTCGACCTTCCCGGCATGGCGCCGGACGAGATCCAGATCCGCCTGAACGCAAATACGCTTCTGCTCACCGGTGTGCGGAGGACTCTGCTGCACAGTGGAAAATGCCTGCGCGGGGAGCGCCCAGCGGGAGCGTTCGTGCGGCGATTCGACCTGCCGCCCGATGCGCGCGGCGACAAACTCTGCACCACTCTGCAGGACGGAGTTTTGCGCCTCCGCGTACCCAGGGAAACGACACGGCAACAAAATGGGGGATCAGGCCCAGCCCGCCTCGAGGAAGCAAAAGATGAATGCGTGCACTCTTGAAATCCCGCCGGCCCGTGCCGGCCTCGCTCTGGAACTTCGCTTCGGAGATGGCACTTCCACGGAAGATTACCTGGTGGACAAGGAGTGCGTCAGAAAGACCTTGCGCCTGCTTTCCACGCCACGGTTGCTCGCCCAACCACAATTGGTGCTCTCCTTGAATGGCGGAGCCAGCGTGATTCCCTGCCGGCTGATTGATATGATTCTCGCCCGCACGTCAGCCCGGACCCATCAGATATTTCCCCTGATTTTTCCCGCAGGCCTGCTCGATATCATCGAGGCGCCGTCCGATGATGCCCTGTCCAGTGAGAGTCATTATAGCGCCGGCTCACTGCCACTGAGCCCATTTTCGTCCCGTGTTGAGATTTGTACCCTGGGAGGGTGGGTCGTCACTCTGAACGTGTTGACCATGGTTCGTGAAACGGTCCAGGACGAGCGTCCATTATGCGAGCGTCTGTTCGACCTGCCGGCAATTCCGTTTCGCCTGCAGAATGGCGGCATCGGTCTCGTCAATCCCCATAACATTACCCGGGCGAATGGGCATCCTGCACCCGGCGCGCTGACGGGAACTGCGCTCGCCATGGAATCTCACAGCCGGACCTCGATTCCCTCCGGAATCCGGGACCACAGCCCGTCGCCATTCCATCAACGAAAATGAAAAACAAGAAAAAGGATTTTCCTGCTTCGACGAGTGACCGCGGCCCACGCCGCACGATCCGGACGTTTGTCGTGGACGATGATCCCATCATGCTGGCGCTGCTGAAGTGGTTGCTGGAACGGGATGAACGGATCGCCATCGTCGGAGTGGCCACTGACAGCCACAAGGCCTTTCAGCCAGCGGCGATGTCGCACCCGGACCTGGTTCTCATCGACCTGCATATGCCCGGTCTCGATGGCGCGCAGCTCACGTGCTGGTTCAAACAACTCCACAATCCCCCGGTCATTTTTATCATGACTTCGGATGAAAGTCGCGAGGCCCGCACCCGGAGTCTGGCGGCGGGAGCCGATGCATTCCTGGTCAAGGTGACGGATTTGGGCGAGCAGCTTCGGAGCGCGATTCGAAATTCCTTTGGTGATCATCTCAAACCTGAAACGGAAACCACGTCAAATCCATGAACCCGGCTATGCAAGAAAACGGAACGGTACTGGCTCCACATCAAAATTCAAACGCGCTGCGGCGGGAGGACGACAGCCGTCCGATCTGCGCCCAGTGCAAAAGGGAAATCCTGGATGGCAAATGGTTCTGCCGCCTGCCGGCTGACGAAGAGCCCCTTCTATTGTGCTCCCCGTCCTGTGCCATCCGGCATTTCAACACATCGCGCCGCCATGGAAACAACGCGCTCGACCACGCCGACAAAGGGCGCATATGACGAGGCAAAATTTGGAGGCACACCGCATCGGTCCGCGCACAGTGCTCGTTCCCTCATGGGCATTTTGGCGTCTCTCCTCGCCAGCGGATGGCTCCCCCATCCAGTGCGCCCGGTGTGCCTCCTTGACGCTTGACACCGCAAGAAAGCAACCAAGGCAAATTATGAATACGAAACGAACAAGTCGGCAAAACGAAACCAGGAAATCCAACTGCGTCCGGCGGCCGGCAGTCTCAAGTTGGGCTTGCCGGCGCAGAATTCAGGCGGGTCTCGCCCTCCTTGGGGCGTGCGTTGGCATCGCGTTTCTCAGCGGTTGCGCCTCCCCGCGCGAAAGAGGGCGCTTTGACCTGCGAAGCTATGAGGTCAACGGCCTGGATCAACTGGCCGGATACAATACCGATTGAACCGATGAAGATGATTGACGGGCTGCGAAGGTTCTGAGTTTGGCAATGCCGCAAATTCAGAGACTGGAGAAGCACCCAGCATTTACTGGATTGGGAAAGGTTTGGAGCGGGTGATGGGAATCGAACCCACGTGGCCAGCTTGGAAGGCTGGAACTTTACCATTAAGCTACACCCGCAACGGAGAAACATTGTAACGCGCGCACTTGCGTTGTCAATCCGGCAGCGTGTATGGTCGTGCCCGCATGAAGTCTCTGCTGCTGACGGGCGGCCGCGTGATTGATCCGGCCGGCAAGCTCGATTTCCGGGCGGATGTGCTGATTGTTGGAGGAAAAATTGCCGCCGTGGGCGCCCAAGCCGCCGCGCAAGCCACGCCCGATACCGAACGCATCGACGTTTCCGGCCGCGTGGTCTGCCCGGGACTGATTGATTTGCACGTGCATTTGCGCGAACCGGGACAGGCGGCCAAGGAAACCATCGCCGCCGGCACGGCTGCCGCGGCGCGGGGAGGGTTTACCTCGCTGGTTTGCATGCCGAACACGTCGCCGGCCATTGATAACGCGGGGACGGTGGCGTTGATTCGCGAAAAGGCGGCGCGAGAGGGCGTGGTGAATGTATTCGTTGCGGGCGCGATCACCCGGAACATCGCGGGCGAGGAACTGGCGCCGATCGGCTCGCTGAAACAGGCGGGCGTGGTGGCGATCACGGACGACGGCCATTGCGTGCAGAACAACGACCTGATGAGGCGCGCGCTGGAGTACGCCAAAATGTTCGACCTGACGGTGATGGACCATTGCCAGGATTATTCGCTGGTGGTGGATGGCGTGATGCACGAAGGCTACTGGAGCACGGCACTGGGGTTGCGCGGCTGGCCGGCGGCCGGTGAGGAGATGATCGTGGCGCGCAACATCCTGCTGGCGGAACTGACCGGGACACGCGTGCACTGCCAGCATATGAGCAGCGCGGGGAGTGTGCAATTGATCCGGGAGGCCAAAAAGCGAGGCGTGCCGATCTCCGGCGAGGCGTGCCCGCATCATTTCACGCTCACGGACGCGGCGGTCGGCGGCGGCGAAAAATTCTGGCGGGCGGACGGCGGCGGGCTTTTCCGTCCCAAGGGCGGCAAGACCGGGCTGCCGGAGTGGCCCGCTTACGACACGAATTTCAAAATGAATCCGCCGCTGCGCTCGGCCCGGGACCGCGAGGCGATCCTGGAGGGGTTGGTGGACGGAACGCTGGAGGTGCTGGCCAGCGATCATGCGCCGCATTGCGATTACGAGAAGGAGGTTGAGTTCGATTACGCGCCCTTCGGCATCACCGGATTGGAAACGGAGTTGGCGCTGTCGTTGATGCAGCTTTACCAGACGAAGCGGCTGGGGCTTGCCGAGATCATCGCGAAGTTCACCGCGGCGCCGGCGCGGCTGCTTGGGCTGGCCAAGGGAACGCTGGCCGTGGGCGCGGATGCCGACGTGACCGTGCTGGATCCGGACCGCTTGTGGACCTTTGAGCGGGAAGCGAGCGCGAGCAAGTCGATGAACAGTCCTTTTTACGACTGGCAGTTGCAGGGCCGGGCGGTAATGACGATTGTGGGGGGAAAAATCGCATGGCGCGAAGAGGCGTCCGCGGTTAATGTCTCCCATGAAGTCGCTTAGAAGCCATCTGATTGATGGCTTACGGGAACAGAAACCAGGGAAGATACTTATGAAATCAATTGTTTTGTCTGTGTTGCTTTTGTCGGCGGCGCTTCCGCTTTTGGCCGCCGATCAAACGGAGTGGCTGACCGACCTGGCGAAGGCCCAGGCCAGGGCGAAGGCGGAAAAGAAACTGGTGCTGATGGAGTTTACCGGGTCGGACTGGTGTCCGCCCTGCAAGCAACTGCACAAAACCGTGATGACTTCACCGGAATTCGAAGCCTATGCCCGGACGAACCTCGTGCTGGTGGAAGTGGACTTTCCGCAAACCCATCCGCAGAGCGAGGAATTGAAGAAGGCCAATCGCGACCTGGCGCAGCGGTTCGGGATTGAGGGATTTCCGACGGTCATTGTGCTGGATGGGAACGGCAAGCAATTGAGCAAGGAAGTCGGGTACGGCGGCGAGCAGCCGGATGAGTTCGTTGCCAAGATTGAGAAGCTTCGCAAGAAGGCGCAGCAATCGAGCGCGGCGCGGCCGATCAGGTTTCCCGCGTACAGGGCTGGTTAACGCTTGACCGCAAGGCTGGCGGCCCTAGCATCGCCCGACGGTTGCGGAAGATTTGCATCGATGAAAGCGTTACTGGCACTGGAAGACGGATCAGTTTTTCACGGTGAGGCGTTTGGCGCGCGAGCGACGGCGTGCGGCGAGGTTTGTTTCAACACCTCGATGACGGGTTACCAGGAGATTCTCACCGATCCATCCTACAAGGGCCAGATCGTGACGATGACCTACCCGTTGATCGGCAACTACGGGGTGAACCAGCAGGATGTGGAATCGTGGCGGCCGCACGTGGCGGGATTTGTGATCCGCGAATTATCGCCGGTGGTGAGCAACTGGCGGGCGGACGCCTCGCTGGCCGAGTATCTCGAACAGAACGGCATCCCGGGAATCCAGGGAATCGACACGCGGGCGCTGACACGCAAGCTGCGCGTGCGCGGCGCGCTGAAAGGAATCCTTTCCACCGAGGGACTGTCCGATGGGGAGGCCGTCGAACGCGCCCGGGCCTGGCAGGGGTTGGTGGGTGTGGATTACGTGAAGGAGGTCACGCACAAGGAAGCGTTTCGCTGGGATGAAAAGGACAAGCAAAGCGCCAATTTCCGCCTCTCGCGGGGAACGGAAGGAGTATCGGCACGGGATGCGCGCGATCCGCTGCCGCCGGCGGACATTCCCATCGTCGCTTTCGATTACGGGATGAAATACAACATCCTGCGGCGCCTTCGGCAGCAGGGATTTGGCGTGCAGGTGTTGCCGGCCACGGCGTCGGCTGCCGATGCGTTGCGCTACAAGCCGGCGGGCATTTTTCTTTCCAACGGACCCGGCGATCCTTCCGCCCTCGGCTACGCGGTCAACACCGTGAGCGAACTGATCAAGACCGGCATTCCCATTTTTGGCATCTGCCTTGGGCACCAGATTCTGGGACAGGCTTTCGGCGGGAAGACGTTCAAGTTGAAATTTGGTCATCGCGGGGCGAACCAACCGGTGAAGGATCTCGCGTCGGGGCGGGTGGAGATTACTTCGCAGAATCACGGGTTCGCGGTGGACCCGAAGTCGCTTCCCTCGGACGTGTCCGTGGACCGGATCAACCTGAATGACCAGACCGTGGAAGGGATGCGGCATAAGACGCGCCCGGTATATTGTGTGCAGTATCATCCCGAGGCGTCGCCGGGACCGCATGATTCGACGCCGTTGTTCGAGGAATTCCGGGGACTCATCCAAAAGCAACGGGGTTGAGGCGGATCGGACGGTTAGAATTCGGTTTGACTTGAATCTGCACATGGCGATAAAAGTCTCTGTGAAGCACAGCCTATGGCCAAACTTGTAGTCCTCAGTGAAGGGCTGACAGGTCTGTCTCACGAGCTGAAAGTGGATACAACCACGATCGGCCGGGTGGATGACAATACCTTTCAGATAGCCCAACCTTCCGTCTCGAGCCATCACTGCGAGGTTCTGATGCGCGGCGGCGACGTGGTGGTGAAGGACTTGAATTCCACCAACGGAACTTTCATCAACAACCAGCAGATCACAGGTGAAGGTGTTCTCAAGCCCGGCCAGGTCCTGCGATTGGGCGAGGTGGAGATCCGCCTCGATGGAGTTTCGTCCGGAGCGACGGCGGCGGCGCCAGCACCCGCACCGGCTCCGAAACCGCCCGGGGCGCCGAAATCCACCACTACGCTGGTTTCTCCGACCAAGGGAGTCAGCCTCGAGCAACTCGAGCAGGGACCGCAGGGCGGCTTCGATACCAGCAAAGGCGGCTTTACCAAAAAGAAGAACGCGACAAACGTTTACTTCATGGTGGGGATTGCCGTCTTCGCGGTGGTAATGGTTGGCCTGTTCCTGTGGATCATGAACCTCATCAAATCGCAGGGCCATTGAGGTTCCGCTGAAGAAGAGGCCTCAGCGGGCTCCCAGTTCTTCGATTCTTTCTAGCGCTCCTTGAGCCACTGCGCCGCCTCGACGGCTGCGTAGGTAATGATCACATCCGCTCCCGCGCGCCGCATGGACAGCAGCGTTTCCAGGGTTACCGCGCGTTCATCCACCCAGCCCTTTGCGGCAGCCGCCTTCACCATCGAGTATTCGGCGCTGACCGCATAGGCAGCGGTGGGATAGCCGAATTCGGTCTTTACGCGCCGGAGAATATCCAGATACGCGAGCGCGGGCTTGACCATGATCATGTCCGCGCCCTCCTGGATGTCGAGTGCCACCTCGCGCATGGCTTCGTCGCCATTGGCGGGGTCCATCTGGTAGCTGCGGCGATCGCCGAATTGCGGGGTGGATTCCGCCGCTTCGCGGAAGGGCCCGTAGTAGGCGGAGGCAAACTTCGCGGCGTAAGAAAGAATCGGCACCTCGTCGAAGCCGTCGGCGTCCAGTTGTCCGCGGATGGCGCGGACGCGGCCGTCCATCATATCGCTGGGCGCGATCACATCCGCGCCGGCCTCAGCGTGGCTGGCCGCCGTGCGGGCCAGGAGTTTGAGGGTGGGATCGTTCAGAATGCGCGCGCCGCCGTGCCTGCTCTCGACGATGCCGCAATGGCCGTGCGACATGTATTCGCAAAGGCACACGTCCGTGATCACCAATAGGTCGGGCAGAGACTTTTTCAATTGGCGCACCGCAGTCTGGACGATTCCCCTGGGCGCGTATGCTCCCGAGGCGCGGGTGTCCTTCTTGTCGGGAATGCCGAACAGGAGCACGGCGGGGACGCCGGCTTCGCGGGCGCGGGATGCTTCGCGGACGAGTTCGTCGGCAGAAAGCTGGAAGACGCCGGGCATGGCGTTGATCGGGCGGCGCAGGCGCGTTCCGGCGCGTACGAACAACGGCAGGACGAGCTGGCCGGCGCTCAATTGGGTTTCGCTCACGAGGCGGCGCAAGGCCGGCGATTGGCGCAGCCGCCGCGGGCGATAATTTGGAAACTGCCCCACGTTGTGGAGGTTCATGGGCTCATTCTAAGTTCAAAGCGCCAAGTTCAAAGCGGAAAGTTGGAGCGGGAGCGTGCTGGCGGACCGGATGCACAAGCCAGGGAAACCTCCCTTCCGTTCTCGAACAACTGACTGGTTGCGGCTTTAGGAAGGCACCTGGACCGGCGGAGGCGGAAGAGGGGACGACTGGGCGGTTTGATGTCCGAAACTGCCGGGAGAATGAGCCATGGTTCAAGAGGTACCCTTCCGGCTTTGCAAATGCGCGCGCTCCGATACAATGCGTCTGTGAACAAGACGCGCGTGCTGAACGTGGCGCTCGTGCTGGCGATTCTCGCCGGGTTGGCCGTGGCCCTGTTTTGCGCCCTCTTTGTCATGCCCCGCATGGCGCGCCTGTTCGGACCTCCGCGCATCGCGTCCACACCGGTGGTCCTCCAGCAGGTCCAGTCGCTGTCGCAACTGGTGACCGTCAAATACGTCCTTGAGAAGGTGGTCATCATCGAGGATCCCAAATGGTTCGACACGCCGCTGACGGACAATCGGCTGTTGATGGTCGCGCATGGAATTGTAAAAGCAGGCGTGGATTTGGGCGAACTCAAGCCGCGCGATGTCGAGGTTTCCGGCCACCACATTTCACTCAAGCTTCCGCCCGCGCGGATCACGGACAGCTACCTGGACGATCATCACACGGAAATCATTGAACGCACGACCGGGCTGCTGCGAAGCTTTGACAAGGACCTCGAACAGAACGCCCGGCGCCAGGCCGTAATGGACATCAACCTGGCTGCCCGCGAAAATGGAATATTGAAGGACGCAGACGAGCGGGCGCGCGCCCAGCTCACGCAGTTTTTTCACATGCTGGGTTACGACGAGGTGGAATTCCGCTGAAGATCGGCCCGGAACAAGGCGGGTACTGTCCAAGTCTTAGTCAGGAGACGCACAGCGGCTAAATTCTCTCCATGAAACCTTGTGACGAAACGAGCGAAGTCGCTGCCTCTCCCCCATTTCATGGCGGAGAGGGAGAAAGACGTGCCCGGCCGGAGTGATGGTATCGAACGAGCGGGGGGCCGGCAAATGCGTGTGGGACAGAATGCTGAAGCCAAAGGCGGCGTGAAACCGCTCAAAGGTGAGTGATTTTGATCTCCCGGGGACGGCCTTCTTCGCATTCCTGGGAGGCAATCGGCAGGACGAGTTTTCGGCGGGGCAACTCGCTTTGAGAGGCGCGGGAGCGCAGTTCGAGCAGGTAAAGGCCGGAAGGCCTCCCGGGCGCCCGCTTGCCGGGCATCGTGGAGGCAGGCGGCAGCTCGGTGAGGAGTCTTGGGCTTTTGCTCTTGCGTGCCATAGCTGATATTTTCGTACGCATTTCGCGTGCCAAGGCCCTCGATTTCTCATGCGTGAACCGCCGACAACCATGGTGCCTGTATATCTGGCGCGACTTTGCCTGCGCGGGGAAATCCAGCTTGGCAGCCCGGAATCGATTTGTTTAGCTTTGCCCGCCGATGACGAAACGCCTCGCACTTCTGCTGCTTCTATGTGTGGCGTTCATTGTCCCCGCCGCCGGCGCGCGGGGCGACACCGAGCCGCCCGTGCTGGAAATCCAATCGCCGGAAATGGCCGAGTTCGACCTCAACACCGGCGCGATCTCCGCCACCAACGTGCTGGTCAAATACGGACTGACCATCCTCACCGCGCACCAGGCTTCAATAAACACCAATACGGGCGATATTTTTGCCGAGGGCGATGTCCGCGTGCAAAAGGAGGACCAGACGTGGGTGGGCGACCGGCTGCGCTACAACTACCTGACGAGCCAGTTGGACGGGAGTGAATTTCGGACCGGCAAGACGCCCTTCTTCGCCGCCGGGCACGATCTGCATGGAAATTCCGACCAGCACATTTATTCCGCCACCAACGCCCTGGTCACGGCTGATGACTATTACAATCCGCTTTTCAAGATTCGCGCCAAGCGGTTGAAGATTGTTCCCGGCCAATATTTTGAAGCCTGGGATGCCGTGCTCTATGCGGGCAAGGTGCCGTTGTTTTATTTCCCTTACTACAAGCGTGACCTGGGTCCCAACGCCGGCACGTTCAACGTCCAACCCGGCTATCGTGGCGTCTTCGGTCCCTATATCCTGAGCCGGTACGACTGGCTCCTCAACGACAACGTGGCCGCCGCGGTGCACGCCGATTACCGGGAACGCCGCGGGCCGGGTGTGGGGCCGGATTTCAAGTTCCACCTCGGCGAAACGGACGTGGGGATTGTGAAGTATTACTACACGCACGACCAGGACCCGGGGATCGACCAATCGACGGTGACTGTGCCCGAGAACCGTCAGCGGGCGTATTTCTCGTACGACGCAGTCGTTCGCACAAATCTCACACTCAAAGCCCAGGCAGCCTACTGGGGCGACCCGCTGGTCACCCACGATTTCTTCGAGAGTGAATACCGGCAGGACATCCAGCCAAAGACGTATATTGAGTTGAATCAGGTCACGCCGAATTGGAGCCTGGACGTACTGGCGCAAAAGCGGATCAACGATTTCTACGATACGGTGGAACGTCTGCCTGACGTCCGGCTTTCCGGTTTTCGCCAGCAGATCGGGGACACGCCGTTCTATTATGAGAGCCAGAGTTCGGTTGGGTGGTATCGCCGGCTGTTTGCGGATACGAACTTCATGCAGGCGCCCTTTTCCGCCAGCCGCGCCGATACATGGCACCAGATCACGATGCCCGAGACCTTGTTCGGCTGGTTGAATGTAACGCCGCGCGTGGGCGGGCGCTTCACCTGGTACAGCGATGCCGAAGGTTCCGGCGCGACCACCACCGAGCAAGGCCGATCGGTGCTCAACACCGGCGCGGAGGTCTCGACCAAACTCTCCCGCACCTGGGCGGGTTACGAGAATCACTTTTTGGACATGGACGGCGCGCGGCACATCCTTGAGCCTTCCATTGACTATGTTTATGTGCCGCGGCCGAACATTCGGCCCGGCGAACTTCCGCAGTTCGATTACGAACTCACCAACGGGCTCTACCTTCTGCCGATCGAATATCCGGATTACAATGCGATTGATTCGATCGACAGCCAGAACGTGATTCGCTGGGGATTGCGCAATCGCATCCAGACCAAGCGCAACGGCCAGCTCGATGACGTGGTGAACTGGGCGGTGTATACCGATTGGCGGCTGCGTCCCCGCACGGATCTGGGCACCTGGTCCGACATTTTCTCCGATCTTGAGCTGCATCCGCGCACCTGGCTGCGGATCAATTCCACCTTGCGCTTCGACATCCAGGCCGAACGCTTCGACCTGGCGCAGGACACCGTCACCTTTCAACCGAACAACCGATGGAGCTGGACCGTGGGTCAATTTTTCCTGCGGGCGGGGCCGATCTTCGGGCAGGGGGAGGATCTTATCACGAGCACGTTCTATTACCGGCTCAACGAAAACTGGGGCACGCGCATTTCGCACAATTTCGACGCCACGACCGGGACCATGCAGGAGCAGTACTACACGCTTTATCGCGACCTGCGTAGCTGGACGGCTGCGCTGACCTTCCGGGTGTTGAACAATGTGGGGCGCGCGCCGGATTACACCATCGCCGCCACGTTCTCCTTGAAGGCCCGTCCCAAGTTCGGCCTCGGGCAGGATACGGTGGCGCCGCCTACGCTGGTGGGGTATTGAGGGGCTTTGGATTTGTCATGGGGCGCGCCTGAACATGCGGTGTTATGTTTATTAGGGGCCGGGCCGTTGCAGGAAAATCTTTCCTTTGAGCGGGGGTGAAGGCGTGATTATAGTCTGACAAGATGAAAAGCGGCAGTGTTTCCCAACAAAGGATTGCCCGAGATCTGGGGGTTTCGCAGGCGCTGGTGTCGCTGGTGTTGAACGGAAAGCGTGAGAACATCAGCGAAGAGTCGTACAAGCGCATCTGGGATTACGCGCTCAAGATCGGCTACCGGCCCAAGGGGATGCAGATGGGGGCGAATGCGGCGTCGCTGACGAACGTGGGGTTCATCCTGCGCGCCGGGGTGCGGCTTTACACGCAAAGCAATTTCTTCAGCCACGTCCAGCACGGGCTGCACATGGCGCTCCAGCAACAGGGGCTGAACACCGTATTCCTGGGCGCGGAGGACCACCTCAGCGAGAGCACGCTCAAACAGAAGCTGCAGCGCAGCAATTTATTTGGCGTGGTCATCATGGGCGAGGTGAACGAGCGTTTGGTGCGGGCGATCAAGCGCAGCCGCAAGCGCGTGGTGGCGGTGTCGGCCAGCTACCCGGGATTGTGCCACTCCGTGGTGCCGAACGAAGCGCAGGCGGCCGAACTGCTGGTTGCCAATCTCGTGGAGCAGGGACACGAGCACTTCGCGTGGCTCGGCGGCAACAAGCGCCTGCGGCAAAACGCGACCCGGCATGCGGCGGTGGCGGCGGCGCTGGGCCAGCGCGGATTGGAAATGCCCGCGAAATTTTCGTTCGATGCCAGCAGCGGCGACCGCCTGGACGGACGGAAGGCGGCGTCGGCAATCCTGGGCAATGCGTCGCGCAAGAATTTTCCGACGGCGTGGATATGTTTCAACGCGCTCATGGCCCGCGGCGCGCTGAACCTGCTGACGCAAAAGGGCTGGCGAGTGCCGGAGCAGATCAGCTTGGTGGCGGTGGATGCGACCCGCGTTTGCGTGGAGGAACATCCTGAAATCACCGGCGCGAATGCCGATCCGGAGAAGATGGGCGCCAAGGCGGCGGAACTTCTCCTGAGAAACCTGGGTGAAGAAGACGAGAGCCTGAGCGACGTGGTGATGCCGGCGCGACTGACCATCCGGGAAACTTCGGGCACAGCTCCCTGATTCTCCCGCCGTCAGGAGCCCTGCCCTTGACGATACAACCCGCAGAGTCGTCCATGCAGAAGAATTCGCAGCCAACCGCGGTGGAGTTGCCGCCGAATCCTGTCTGGCGCAGTTACCTGGGCGGAAGCGTGCTGCGGCGCTTTCGCGGCGCACTCGAAACGCCCGACGATCATTTGCCCGAGGACTGGCTGGCATCGACCGTGCGCGCCCGCAATGGCATTCATGCGCGCGACCCGGAGGAAGGGTTGAGCCGGGTGAGCATGGACGGAAAGAGTCTGCTGCTCGCGGACTGGCTGGAGAAAGAGCCGGAGTTCTGGTTCGGCAGCAGCGAGGGAGAGAAACCGCGGGGACCGGGAGTGCTTTGGAAGCTATTGGATTCCTCGGTCCGGCTGCATTTGCAGGCGCATCCGAGCGCGGCGTTCGCGCGGCGGTATTTGAATTCGAATGCCGGGAAAACGGAGTGCTGGTACATCCTGTCCACGAGGGGCGAGGGCCATGTGCATCTGGGTTTTCAGCATGCGCCCGACAGCAGCGCGTGGGAGCGGATGATTCGCGAGCAGCGTCTGGAGGAGATGCGCGCGTGCTTCGAAAAAATTCCGGTGCGGCCGGGCGAATGTTACGTGGTGCCCGCCGGGACGCCGCACGCGATCGGCGAGGGTGTGTTCATGCTTGAATTGCAGGAACCGACCGACTGGGTGGTGCGCTGCGAGTTTGCCGCGGGTGGACTGACGCTCCCGCCCGAGTCATGCCTGATGGGCTTGAGTGTGGAAACATGCATGGAGGTGTTTGATTTCGCGCCGACGCCGATCGAACAGGTGCGCAGGAAATGGCAGCAACAACCGCGCGTGTTGCGGGAGACCGGCGGACTTCGCGAGGAGGAGATCATTGGCGCGAACCATCATGAATTTTTCCGGCTGCACCGGTTGCGGGGAACAGGGGATGTGGATTGGACCGGAGGCGAGCTGATGCTGCTGATCGCGCTGAAGGGGGAGGGAGCGATCTCCGGAGGTGGAACGCCGACGAAGGCGGGAGCGGGCCAGACTCTGCTGCTGCCGGGATCTGCGCGGCAATGGCATTGGGACGGAGTTGGCGGGGATTGGGAGATTCTGCTGGCGAAGAGGCCGGCTAAAACGGAGTCGGGCCAGGAGTAACACCATGCTTTCGCCTTACGATTACCTGGTCATCGGATTTTATTTCGCGTTCATGCTGATGATCGGATGGGTGTGCCGCCGGTTCATCTCGGACACGAGCGATTATTTTCGGGGCGGCGGTCGGATACTCTGGTGGATGGTGGGCAGTTCGGCGTTCATGCTGTCGTTCAGCGCCTGGACATTCACCGGCGCGGCGAGCAAGGCGTATCGCGACGGCATCGTGGTGCTGGCCATTTACGTGGGAAACGCGATCGGTTTTCTTTTCAACTATCTCATGTTCGCGTCGCGTTTCCGGCAAATGCGCGTGATCACAGCGATGCAGGCGGTCCGCCAGCGCTTCGGAGCCGCCAACGAACAGGTTTTTACCTGGCTGCAGATTCCACTGAGCATTTTGTATGCGGGAATCTGGCTGGCCGGGTTGTCGGTGTTCATTTCGGCGGTTTTGAACATGGGACTGGAGTGGACGATCGCGGTGACGGGTGCGGTGGTGGTGGTGGTGGCGGCGGTGGGAGGGTCGTGGGCGGTGGTGGCGGGCGATTTCATCCAGATGCTGATCCTGATGCCGGTGACGGTGGTGGCGGCGGCGCTCGCGCTGGCGCGGGTGGGAGGGCTGCCGGGGTTCCTGCAGAAACTGCCGCGCGGCCACCTGATGCTCGGCGGCCCGGAGCAGGGGGCGATTTTGTTTCTCTGGATCGTTGCGGTGCTGTTGAAACAGTTCGTGGCCACCAACAACATGCTGGAGGCATCGCGGTATTTGACGGTGAAGGACACCGCGAACGCCCGGCGCGCGGCGTTGCTGGGAATGGCGCTGCACATCATCGGTCCGCTGGTGTGGTTCATTCCGCCGATGGTGGCGGCGATCACGCATCCGGATTTGCAGACGCTTTTTCCCAAGCTTCGCAATCCCGCGGAGGGCGCGTATGTGGCCACCTGTCTCGACGTGATGCCGGCGGGAATGGTCGGCCTGTTGATCAGCGGGATTTTTGCGGCCACGATGTCCGCGATGGACGGCGGGTTGAATCGGAACGCGGGATTTTTTGTGAAGAATTTTTACCAGGTCGTGGTCAAGCCGGCCGCGAGCGAGGGGGAATTACTGATCGTTTCGAAGATGGCGACCGGTGTGTTTGGTGTGCTTGTGATTTTCACGGCGGGATTCCTGACCACGCGGCTGGCCACGGCGGGGCTGTTCAATCAGATGCTCGATTTCGGCGCGCTGGTGGCGCTGCCATATGCGATGCCGCTGCTCTGGGGCGCGGTGATCAAGCGGGCGCCTTCCTGGGCGGGTTGGAGCACGGCGTTGGTGGGATTTGGGGTGTCGCTGGTCGTGTTCGAGTTCCTCGACAACGATTCGTTTCAGCGGACGATGGGGTGGGCGCCGTTCACCCGGCGCGAACAGGAGGACTGGCTGCTGGTGGCGGGCGTGCTGTTGAACATCCCCATCTGCTCGGCCTGGTTTCTGGGCAGTTGCTGGTTCGCGCGAAAACGCAGCGCGGCGGAACAGGCGCGCGTGGATGAATTCTTCCGAAGGATGGCGACGCCGATTCCCGCCGACCCGGAGGAAAAAGGGAGCGACGCGCGGCAATGCCAGACACTCGGCGCGCTTTCACTGGCCTACGGTGGGTTCATCGCCTTGATGCTGTTGATTCCCAATCCCGTGCCGGGCCGGGTGGGAATTGCATTTTGCGCGCTTTGCATGCTGGGAACCGGAGCGTTGCTCTCCTGGCGCGCCTACAAACTGGGAATCTGGAACGATACCGGCACCGAATCGCAGCCGCCCGGCGCGAACCGCACCGCCGCCCGGCAGGAAAAAATCGAACGCTGATCAGCCCTGGCGCGCGGCTTTGACGACTTTCACGAATTCCGAGGCCAGGCGCGTGAGCTGGGGCCAGCTCGATTCCTTCAGAATCTGCTGGCTCACGAGCGAGGAGCCGACGCCGAGCGCGGCGCAGCCCGCCTTGAGGAAATCCGCGGCCGTGTGCAGATCAACGCCGCCGGTGGGCACGATTTTCAGGTGTGGCAACGGGGCGCGGAGCGCCTTGATGTAGGCGGGGCCGAGGCCGTCGGCGGGAAAAATCTTGATGAAATCGGACCCGGCTTCATGGGCGAGTTGCGCCTCCGTGGGCGTGTAGGCGCCGAGCATCACCGGTTTGCCAGCCTCGTGCGCGGCGGCCACCAGTTCCGTGCGCGTGATGGGACTCACGACAAATTGCGCGCCGGCTTCGATGGCCTTGCGGCAGGTGGCGACGTCCAGCACCGTGCCGACGCCGATCAGCGCGCGCGCGCCGAGCTTCTGGCTGGCTTCGCGGATGGCTTCGATGGCGTTGGGCGTGGTCATGGTGACTTCCACGGCGATCACGCCGCCCGCGATCAGCGCTTCCGAGAGGGGAAGGATTTGGTCGGCGGACTTGGCGCGCACGACAGCGATGATGCCCGGGTTGAGGAGGAGCGAGATGATTTCAGACTTGGTAGGCATGGTGTGCAAAGATGTTACTGTCGGTTCATAGCGGTTCCGGGGAAATTGCTCAAGGCATTTGCGGGTTGCGAGCGGGCGACTCCTCAGAAAATCGGGTTGCGAGGGGTTGGAGCACATTGTTAGGTTGGCTCATGTACGCGGACCAGATGGACCTGTTGCAATGGATCGATCCTGTCATTGAGGAATGAGAACGCTTTTGATTGGCGTCGACAGCGGCACGCAATCGACGAAGGCGCTGGTGGTGGACGCACAGACCGGCAAGGTGCTGGCGTCGGCATCGCAGGCGTATGAATTGATCCCGAACCTGCCGGCCGGCGCGCGGGAGCAGCATCCGCAAACCTGGCGGGAGGCGACTGCGAGCGCGATCCGGCAGGCGTTGCGACAGGCGCGCGCGGTGGGATCGGAGGTCAAGGCCATTGGCGTGAGCGCGCAGCAGCATGGGTTTGTTGCGCTCGATGAAAAGGGTGAGGCGATCCGCCCGGCCAAGTTGTGGTGCGACACTTCGACGATCGAAGAATGCGCGGAGATCACCGCGAAGCTCGGCGGGATGAAGGGCGCGATCAAGGCAATCGGCAACCAGGTGGCTCCCGGGTTCACCGCGCCGAAAATTCTCTGGCTCAAGAAACATGAGCCGAAGCACTACGAGCGGCTGGCCACGGTGCTGTTGCCGCACGATTACCTGAACTTCTGGCTCACCGGACAGAAGGTGATGGAATACGGCGATGCCAGCGGCACGGCGTTGCTGGACGTGCGCAAGCGAAAATGGTCGAGCGCGGCGCTCGACGCGATTGACCCCGGCCTGGCGGATAAATTGCCGCCATTGATCGGCGGCGACCAGCCGGCGGGAAAGTTGCAATTGTCGGCAGCCAAGCTGCTGGACCTGAACACCGACGTGCTCGTGAGCGCCGGCGGCGGCGACAACATGATGGGCGCGATCGGCACGGGCAACGTCCGGCCGGGCGTGGTGACGGCGAGCTTCGGCACGAGCGGGACGATTTACGCGTGTTCGGAAAAGCCGGTCGTCGATCCACAGGGAGAGATCGCGGCGTTTTGCGATTCCACGAACCGCTGGCTGCCGTTGTTGTGCACGATGAATGTCACGACGGCGACCGAGATGGTCCGGTTGAGCCTCGGGTGGACGCTTGAAAAATTTTCGGCGGCGCTGGCGCGCGTTGGGCCGGGATCGGGCGGCTTGATCCTGCTGCCGTATCTCGAGGGCGAGCGCACCCCGCAGGTGCCGGAGGGAACGGGCGTGTGGTTGGGGGTCAATCAGAAGACTTATGCGTCGGAGAATTACGCGCGGTCGGCGGTGGAGGGTGTGACGCTGGGGATGAATTACGGATTGCAGCGACTGACGGAATTGGGGGTGAAGCCGGCGCAGATTCGCGCCACGGGCGGCGGCGCGCGCTCCAAAGCCTGGCGGCAGATCATGGCGGACGTTTTCAACACGGAGGTGGTGACGGTCAAGGTTGCAGAGGGCGCGGCCTACGGGGCGGCCTTGCAGGCGCTGTGGTGCTGGCGGCGGCAACAGGGCGAATCAATCACCATCCAGGAGATCACGGATCGATTTGTGGAACTGAACGGCGAGGAAACCGCGCAACCCGACGCGAAAAACGTGGAGATTTACCGTGAGTTGCAGGCAATGCAGAACGAGATGTCAATGAGCCTGCGCGAGGTGTTTGTGAGGCATCGGAGGTTTCTGACGCGATGAAATTTGGACGGCGCGGCTACGCCGCCCTGCCAGATTGGTGTAAAGGACGCGGGCGCCTGCCACATTCTTGAACGCTGGATAATCGGACACTGCTGCGGCTGGTTCCCAAAAGCGGAACACAGCCGCGCTCCGCCCGGGGGGCGAGCCGGAGAAATGGGCGTGAGTGCACGCGAGCGGGTGGGAATTGTTTCGTAACTGTACGGAGGGGAAAGAAGGATAACGACTACATATGTCGTTAAAAATGCTTGACGCGGGGTGCGGGTTTGCGGGATTTTCGCGGGCGGAGCTTGACTGGATGTCGGGTCAAACGGAGCGTTGATGCGAATATGAAAAAGCAGATGAAGAATTTTCTGGCGTTGCTGTTGGTCCTGTCCTGCTGGTGCGCGCGGGCGGCAGTGAACGAAGCGGTGACCCTGGTGGCGGACCTGAATCTTACGCCTGTGAGTTCGGGGACGACGGGGTTGACGGTGATCAGCAATTATCTTTATTTCACGGCGAGTGACGGGACGCATGGGACGGAATTATGGCGGTACGATGGGACGACGGCGACGCGGCTGACCGACTTGTCGCCGGGGAGCGTCAATTCGTTCACGCTGTCGCCGACGGTTTTCAACGGGGCGATTTACCTGCGCGCGTCGGGAACGACGAACGGGACGATTGATCTTGAGTTATGGAGGCTGGATGGGAGCGGGGCGACGCGCGTGACGGAGATGAATGCGGCGGCCGGCGGGTTCAACCCGAGCGGGTTGACGGTGTACAACAACGCGCTTTATTTCTCGGGCAATGACGGGACCAACGGGACGGAATTGTGGAAGTACGACGGCACGACGTTGAGCATGGCGGCTGACATCAACCCGGGGGCGGCGAGCTCGAATCCCACGGGATTCACGGTTTACAACGGGCTGCTTTATTTCAGCGCCACCAATGTCGCGAACGGGACGGAGGTGCGCACGTGGGACGGAACAAACCTCGGCACGGTGGATATCAATCCGGGGCTGGCGAGTTCGTATCCATCGGGATTCACGGTGTTCAACAACACCTTGTTTTTTGCCGCGAGCAACTCGTTTTACGGGATGGAGCTGTACCTGCTGGACCCGAACGAATACGGCATGCTGGCGGACATCAATCCGAACGGCCCGAGTTCGAACCCGCAGAATTTCGTGGTCTACAACGGGGTGCTGTATTTTGCGGCGAACGACGGGTCGAATGGGAACGAGTTGTGGAAGTATGACGGCGTGAATGCGCCTTCCCGGGTGACGCAGATTGCGACCGGGAGCAACAGTTCCAATCCCTCGAGCCCGTGCGTTTACAACGGGGCGCTGTATTTTGCGGCCAATGACGGGATCAACGGCACGGAGTTATGGAAATACGACGGGACGAGCGCGACGCGGATCTCGGATATCAATCCGGGCAGCGGGAGTTCGAGCCCGGCGAGCCTGACGGTTTACAACGGGGCGCTTTATTTTGTGGCGCAGGACGCGACGTCGAGCCGGGACTTGTGGAAGTACGACGGTTCGGCGGTGTCGCTGGCGTTCAAGGCGAACCAGGGGAGCGCGAGTTCCACGCCGTTTGACACGGTGTTATTCAACGGGGCGTGTTACTTTGCGGCTTTTCCGACCAACAATGCCATCAATAATTATCTGTACAAGTACGACGGGACGAATGTGACGGTGGTGAGCACGACCAAGGCGCCGACCTCCGGCAACGGCATGGTGGCTTTCAACGGAGCGCTGTATTTCGGGACGACAAAGTACGACGGGACGAATTTCACGACCCTGGGCGGGAGTCCGCTGCCGAGCAACGTGGGGGAGACGCATGTGTTCAACAACGCGATCTATTACAACGCAAATGACCCCACGCACGGGTTCGAGTTGTGGAAGAGCAACGGGACAAACATAAGCATGCTGGCGGATATTTACCCGGGCAGCATCGGGTCGAATCCGCTCTCGTTTTGCGCCTTCAACAATCTGCTTTATTTCATGGCCAGTGACTCGACTGGCAACGGGTTGTGGAGGACTGACGGGACGAACGTCACCCGGGTGGGGACCATGGTGCTCAACACGATCAACAGCCTGATGGCATTCAACGGGGCGTTGTACATGGGTGCGGCGACGAGTGGGACGGATTTTGAGCCGTGGAAATATGACGGGACCAACTTCGCGCAGATCGCGGAGATCAACGCGTTTCACACGAACGCGACGCCCATCTTCTGGACGACAAACGGGAACAAGATTTATTTCACGGCTGCGGACGGGGTGACGGGCACGAGTTATCAGCTTTATTCCTATGATGGGACGAATGTGTCGCAAATCACGAGCCTTGCGGTGGGCGCGATCTACACGTGGACGTATAATAATACGATTTATTTCAGGGGCAACGATGGCCTCAGCGGTTACGAGTTGTGGAAGTATGACGGATCGCGGGTCTGGCAGGTGGCGGATTTGAATCCCGGGCATGGCGATTCGTCTCCCGCGCCCCTCCTTGCGTTCAACGGCGGATATCTGATGCAGGTCAACGACGGGCTGCGAGGCATTGAGCTTTGGCGGTTGGACGCACTCGCGAACGTGTTCAAGGTCACCGGAGTGAAGCGGCAGGGGAACGATATGCTGGTGAATTGGGTGACGCCGGGCGGATGGACGAATGTGGTACAGGTGGCAGGCGGCGTGAACGGGACCGGGCAGTTCAGCGACTTGAGCCCGGCGGTGGTGGCGTCGGGAGCGGGGATCGCAACCACGAATTATGTGGATGTCGGCGGGGCGGGGCACGGGGCGAGGTATTATCGGGTAAGGACGGGGCCGTGAGGGCGGATGGGACGAACGCGAGGATGGAGGATGGAGGATGGCAAAGAAACGGCCGGTGCGAGAGGGGAAGGACTTAACCACGGATCCCGCATGCGGGACGAATTGACATGTGGAATCCAGAGTTGCGATGAAGCGTGGATCAATGCGGATTAGAAGAAGGGGCTGGACGCGTTTTCCTTGCGTGTCGGGGTGATTTCTCACAAGTCGCTGGGACTCAAGGGAATTTCATTTGTCCGTACTTTTTGGGATTGGACCGTCGTTGTCCTACCCCCTGTGGCATGATGAAAGCAAAAAAGCATCATGCATTATCAGATTCTCAGATTTTCAGATTATCAAATTGGGAAGGCGGCAATGTGTTCGAGCACATCAAAGCCGGGGCGGGCAAGGCGTGCGCCGTGCGGAATGCAATATGTGCGCGGGGAGGGGTGCAGAGCGGTGCGAGAGGTGCGCGGAATCAAGATAGCTGCGACGCTAGCTGCGCGGAGAGTTTTTTGCAACCTAATGGGGATCAGCGAATTGCAAAAGCACGGGAGGGATAATCGCCGATAATCGCAGGAAAAAAACATGCGTGCGCGAGCTGATTGGCGATTTATGGCGAACCGGGGTGGACAGGCACTGACCAGACTGCTGTATGGGCTTCGGAGCACATCGGCAGGTGGGCGAAAGCGTTGTTTCACACCGCAATCCAAGGCGCTGGCGCGCGAGTGGTCATGCTACTGCATTTCGGCGGAGGACGGGTTAGCGACTTGGAAGTCGGCGATACAGTCCCGACGGGTCGGAACGCCAGGAAGAAGAGCAGTGAGCGGTGTTAAGGGCGATAATGCGCAGATATTGGTGCGAGATGCCTTTGTTGGATGGCAACGAGTTACGAAAGAGGTGCGGGGGTATGCGCAGTTAATCGCAGATATTGGGAATGTGTGGAGAGGCGGACGGCTACGGCGCTGCTGTAGCTGGTCCGTTGGACTCAGCCGGGTTCCAAAGAGAGGATTTTGGGCTTTGAAGTTGGGGTGGGGCACTTATTTTGGGGAGGTGACGGTGCTGGAAGTGATCAAGAAGAGCACGGAGTTCCTCGAGAAGAAGGGGGTGGAATCGCCGCGTCTGCAGGTGGAGCTGTTGCTGGCGCATACGATGGGGGTGCAACGGATGGGGTTGTACCTGAATTTCGAGAAGGAACTGACATCGGCGCAATTGGACCAGGTAAGGGAGCAAGTGCGGCGGCGCGGGCAACGGGAGCCGTTGCAGCATATCGTCGGGTCGACGTCGTTTTGTGGATTGGAGATCGCGGTGGATCGACGGGTGCTGGTGCCGCGGCCGGAAACGGAATTGCTGGCGGAGATGGGGTGGGAATTTCTCAATGGGGCGGGGTCGTGTCCGCCGGCGGGGCTGGACTTTGGGACGGGAAGCGGTTGCCTGGCGATTGCGCTGGCGGTGAAGTGTCCGGCGGCACGGGTGACAGCGGTGGATGTATCAGTGGACGCGCTCGCGCTGGCGAAGGAGAACGCGGCGCGGAACGGGGCAGGGGAACGGATCGAGTTTGTGCAGGGGGACGGTTTTGCGGCGGTGAAGGCGGGGTCGCGGTTTGATTTGCTGGTGGCGAATCCGCCTTATGTGGCGTCGGCGGAGATAGCGACGCTGGAGCCGGAGGTGCGGGATTATGATCCGCATCTGGCGTTGAACGGAGGCGAGGAGGGGCTGGATTTTTATCGGCGGCTGGCGGCGGAGGCGGGGGAGTTTTTGCGTCCGGGCGGGAAGATCATGCTGGAATTGGGGGATGGGCAGGCGGGGGCGGTGGAAAAGATGTTTGCGGGGGAAAAGTGGATTGTCGAGGGGGTGAGGGCTGACTACAGTGGGCGATTGAGAATTTTAACGGCGCGGAGGGAAGGATGAGTATTGTTGTCGGTAGAGAAAAATGTTTGGTGCGATTTGAAGGCGCCACCTCTCCCCGGCCCTCTCCCCCACTTTGTGGCGGAGAGGGGGCAAGAGGCAGCGGGCCGGAGATTACGCTGGGGACGGGGGGAAGGATGAGTGGGGAACGACACGCGACGGAATTTTTTTGGACGCATGGCGAGCGAATGTTGCTGCGGCTGGTCCTCTGGACACAGCCGCGCTCCGAAAGCATGAATTTGCGATGGATAGTTTATTGATCAAAGGCGGAGTGCCGCTGCACGGGAAGGTAACGATCAGCGGCGCGAAGAACGCGGTGCTGCCGATCATGGCGGCGACGTTGCTCACGACGGACGAGTGCGTGATTCATCGCGTGCCGGACCTGAGTGACGTGCAGTTCATGGGGCGGATCCTGACGTCGCTGGGGGCGGAGGTGAAATTCGAGGGAGGGAGCCTGCGGGTGCGCGCGGCGAAGATCAGGGGTGTGGGAGATTACGATTTGATCCGGAAGATGCGCGGGTCGATCTGCATCATGGGGCCGCTGCTGGGACGGTTGAAGCAAGCGCAGGTGTCGTTGCCCGGCGGTTGTGTGATTGGGGCGCGGCCGATCAATCTGCATTTGAAGGGATTTGAGGCGCTGGGGGCGAAGATCACGATCGAGGGCGGTTACGTGAAGGCGAAGGCGCAGCGGTTGGCGGGGTCGGAGATGTTTCTGGGCGGGCGTGCTGGATCGACGGTGCTGGGGACGGCGAACGTGATGATGGCGGCGGTGCTGGCGGAGGGGACGACGATCATCGAGAGCGCGGCGTGCGAGCCGGAGGTGGTGGATTTGGCCGCGTTTCTGACGGCGATGGGAGCGAAGATTGCCGGCGCGGGCAGTCCGACGATCACGATCAAGGGCGTGAAGTCATTGCATGGAGTGGAGCACGAGGTGATACCGGATCGGATCGAGGCGGCGACGTTTGCGCTGGCAGCGGCGGCGACGGACGGGGAGGTGACTCTGGTGGGCGCGCGGGCGGAGCATTTGCACGCGGTGCTGGACAAATTGCGGGACGCCGGCGTGAAGGTGGAAAGGCGCGGGGAATCGCTGCTGGTTCGGCGCGGGAGGGAGTTGCGGCCGGTGGACATCACGACGCTGCCGTATGCGGGTTTTCCGACGGACGCGCAGGCGCAGATGATGGTGTTGATGGCGTTGACGCCGGGGATCAGCATCATCACGGAGCGGATTTTTGAAGCGCGCTTCATGCATGTGAGCGAACTGGCGCGGTTGGGTGCGGACATTGAGATCGAGGGGCCGAGCGCGATCGTGAAGGGAGGCAAACCGTTGAGCGGTGCGCCGGTGATGGCGAGTGATTTGAGGGCGTCAGCGGCGCTGGTGATTGCGGGGTTGGCGGCGAGCGGGGCGACGCAGGTGAATCGAGTGTATCACCTGGACCGTGGCTATGAAAACATCGACCGAAAACTGCGCAAGCTGGGAGCGAGAATCGAACGGGTGCAGGAATAGGAGAGACGGTTGCTCTTACGCAAAGTGCCTGCGGATGGTTTGTGAACGGTCGCGATCAGAAGAACCCCCTCTCCCTAACCCTCTCCCCCAAGGGGGCGAGGGAACCAGAAACGTCAGCCGAGAGGTTGTGTTCCGGGGGGTGCGATCGACCTGGGCATCATCGGGATTCCGGACAAAACTGTTTTTAGCCGGCGCTCTTGGCGGCGTGGATGAAGTCGCGCATTTTCTGGGGGTCCTTCTTTCCGGGTGCGGACTCGACACCGCTGGAGACGTCGACGGCGTAGGGGCGCACCTTGCGGACGGCGTCGGCGACATTCTCGGGAGTCAAGCCGCCGGCGAGGAAGATGGGGCGGCCGAGTTGGTTGGCCTGGACGGCGAGGTCCCAGTTGAAGGTGGCGCCGGTGCCGCCGAGGCGATCGGGCACGGAAGCATCGAGCAACCACGCGCTGGTGTCGTAGTCGGGAAGCGTGCGAAGGGAGGCGGCGTCGCGGATGCGAAAGGCCTTGATCGTCATCACGGGAAACTGGCGGCAGAACGCGGGGGATTCATCGCCGTGGAACTGGAGGAGGTTGAGGGCGCATTCGCCGATTGCCCGGGAAACAGTCTCCGCGGGGGCATTGACGAAGACACCGATCTTGATGACGGACGGCGGCAGTTCGCGGGAGATTTTGGCGGCGGAATCCAGAGTGACGAAGCGCGGGCTCTGTTCGTAGAACATGAGGCCGATGGCATCGGCGCCTGCGGCGGCGGCGGCGAGGCCATCGGCGACGCTGGTGATACCGCAGATTTTGACAATGGTGCTCATGGCTATTCGAGCGCGCGTCAATCTAACCGGAGTTGGGCATTAGGAAACCATTATTTGAGGGCGATGTCGGGGCGTTCCTGGAAGGAAATAAACCGCGTGGCTGGCGCGGTACTTGCTGATGAGCACGTGCGGCCGGATGGGGATGGGCGAATGAAACCCAAGCGCCCAAAACGTCGTCTACTGTTCAAGTTAAATGTTTGTGAAATCGCTTGACGCATGCCGGTGCCTCGGTACGATTTGCCTGACTCAGTTGGACCGTATTGAAGGGCAGGCAGAGCGCCGGATTGGCTGGAGCACCGATCACAGGCACATGTCTGCTGATGAAGCGGTTATGAGTTATGACGTTTTTATTTTGGAAGGACTGAACGTGTCTGAAAGTTGGCACAGCACACAACCCCAAATCGCCCTTGGGACAAAGCAGAGTCGCGGAAGAACGGAGCAATCATGGAAGCGTGATGACTCCAGAGGAAGGTTTTTGCGCGATGAGCGGCGGGAGTCCCGGGCACCCGCCCCATGAGCCTGGCTGACGCGTTGCCTTTGGCGGACTGCCCGCCCGGGTATCTGGCGGGCTGGCTGGGGTTGGTTTTGTTCTGGGGGGTGGAGAATTTCTTCGTCCAGGCCTTTCTCTTCGACCTGCCGCCGATCACGAAACACCCGCGTTACTATCAGATGATGCGGTTGGCGATCGACCTGACCGTGTGCGCGATGGTGTTGCTGGTGTTCAACCGGACGTGTCTGGTGGTTCTGGCGAGCGCGAACTTCCTGTTTTCGGTCCTGGTGGTGGCGCACGCGCAATACTTTCGGCGGGCGTGGTCGCTATGCCATGGGATCAAGCATTTCCGGGAAGGGTTGAAAACGTGGTCGTTTGCGTTTCAACTGGTGCCGACGGGAGCGTGGCTGAGCCTGTTCTGCGCGCTGGTGATCAAGCTGTGCTGGATCCTGTTGATCACGCCGGCGCCGCCTCAATTTCAGCAGAACGGCTGGGCGCTGGGTGTTTTGCTGGCGCTGGCGTTTGCGGAGCTGGTCATCCTGCAGTTTACGAGTTTTCGTTTTGCGAGCATCCGGCTGACGTCGATTACCCGGACGGTTTACGCGTATGGTTACCTGAACAGTTGGATCGCGGAGTTGTTCATCGCGCCGGACGCACGGCAGGTGGTGAAGGAACTGGCGGAACTGCAGAAGGTGTCACCGGATCGGCTCGCAGAAACTGAGGAGCCGTGGCCGGTCAGCGACCGGATTGCGCTGGTGCAATTGGAAAGCGTGGGTTGGAACGCATTGAACTGCCGGATGAACGGGCAGGAGGTGACGCCGTACATGAATCGACTGGCGCGGGCGAGCCGGCTGTTGAGGCTGCGGGCGTATCACAACATCGGGACGGCGGACATGGATTACGCGGCGATGTCGTGTGGAACGCCAAGCCCGAACCTGATCAGCTATTTCGTGCCGGAGATTGACTACTCGGGCGCACTTCCGCGTTTCATGCAGGAGCACGGGTTCCGGACAGTCTCACTGCACGGCGCGACGGGAGAATTTTACAACCGGCGGAGCAACTTCGAGCGGATGGGGTTTGACGAGATTCACTTTCGCGAGGAGTTCCGCGGGCAGCCGGTGGCGCAGAGTTATTGGGGGGTGCGGGACCAGGAGTTGTTCCGGGTGTCGGCGGAGAAGATGCGCAAGGCGTCGGGGCCGGAATTCCACTTCATCATCACGCTGGACAGCCACGGGCCTTTCAATTTGATCCAGGAAAAGGAGAAGGAAGTCTTCCCGGGAAGCGGCGTCTGGCAGGAGAATTATTTCAACAGCCTCCGGGTGCTGGACCATGTGATCGAGGAATATGTGGAATCGCTTCCCGCAGGGACCCTGGTGATCTTCTACGGCGATCACACGGCGGGGGTGCATTACGGAGATTTTCATCCATCTCGGGAAGGGGATAACGAGTACGTGCCGTGCCTGGTACATGCGTGCAAGGTGGACCCGGCCTGGCGAAGCGAGAGTTCCGGAGGACCGGCACTGCCTGCCGACCTGAGAATACTGGATGTGGTGAATTTCCTGAAAAGCCAGATAGACGCCGCGCGGCCGGCCGGGAAGGGCGCACTGTTGGCGGGCCGTTGACGGCGCGCCTGGGCCGCGTTTTGAGCGGGATTGACGCCAAAAATAGATTGACGCCGCCTGCCGGGCAGGCAGAATGCGATTGGCATCAGGTGTGCTCGTGAAGGAGTGAATAGCAAATGAAAAGGGTCCCGAACAATGGGAGAACGGGGGCGTTTACGCTGGTGGAAATGCTGGTCGTGATCGGCATCATCGGCATTCTGGCGTCGTTGCTGCTGCCCACCATCCAGAAGGCGAAGACGCGGGCGAAGCGGATCGAGTGCGTTGCGAATCTCAACGAGATCGGCGTGGCATTCCATGTGTTCATGCACGATCACGACAGCAAGTTTCCCATCGAGATTTCGACCAATCAGGGAGGAACGTTGGAATACGCGGGAGTGCCGCCGCTGGTGGCTGGCCAGTTCTCGTTTCCCGTCCAGCATTTTCAGGTCATTTCGAACGAATTGGTGAATCCAGCGTTGCTCGTTTGTCCGGCGGATCGTTCCCGGAGTCCGGCTTTGACTTTCCTGGCGCTGCGCGCCACCAACCTGAGTTACTTCGCGGGGGCGCAGGCTGATTTCGGCCGGCCGGGTTCGATCCTGGCCGGCGACCGCAACATCACGAATGCCAGTCCGGGAACCATTAACACGATCTCGCTCGACGGCAGCTCGGGCCTGATCTGGACGGGCGAGATGCACGTCTCCAAGGGCAATGTCCTTTACGCGGATGGGCGGGTGGAAGAGTTGAACACTGCAGGTCTCCAGTACGCGAGCGCTTCGAGCGGAGGCGGGGGTCCGGGCGGAGGTGGAGGCCCGGGTGGATCCGGTTCGGGGCCCACGCAGGGACCAGGTTCCCCCGGTGTGCCGACAGGGTCGGCGGGCACGGGTGGTCCAGGTTCGGGCTCGCCGTATCCAAATTGGCCGCCGCCGGCAGGGCGTCCGCCGGCCTTGCAACCGGGGGATGACATACCCGCGATTTTGCGGGGAGGAGGCGTTCCGGGGATGGGATCTTACGTGGCGGGTTCAAGGCCAAAGCAGCCGGCGAGTTACATGCCTTCGCAAGATTTGAGCGGCCACAATTTGGCGGATGCAGTGCCAGCGGTGACGAATGCGGCGACAAATGTCGCGGACGATCTGGCTTCCGTCCCCGATGAAACGAATGAGATGAGCCATGCCATAGCCGGAGGGCCTTTGGCCGTGGACTCCGTTCCGGGACCTTCCGGGCATTCATTCTGGTTTCTCCTTTGGTTGCTGCTGCTGCTGATTCTGCTGGCGGTCTTGCGGGTTTATCTGGTCCGGCGCAGTCAGAACGCCTGAGGTCAACAGGAATCCAGTCTTCCGGGTTTCCGTAACCAAATCGTAACATTCCAGACGCCCCTCCGTAACAAGCGATCAATAGGCTAATTACATGGGCAGAGTGTGCCCCGGGAAAGCAGAACTGAACTATGAAATTAATCAGCAGAATTGGAGTGGTCGCATTTGCCGCATTCGCCTTGTGCGCTAATGCCGGGAACATCACCGTCAAAGGGTCGGATACACTGGTCATCCTTGCGCAGAAGTGGGCCGAAGTTTACATGGGACTGCACCCGGATGTGAAGATCCAGGTCAGCGGCGGTGGTTCGGGCGTGGGCTTTGCGGCGTTGCAGAATCAGAGCACGGACATTGCGGATGCTTCACGGCAGATCAAGCCGGCCGAGGTGCTGGCCTGCGTCAAGGCCTTCGGCAAAAAGCCGACGGAATACAAGGTGGCGCTGGATGGCCTCTCGGTCTATGTGAATGACGCCAATCCGATCAAGGAGTTGAGCATGGAACAATTGGATGGGATTTTCACGGGCAAGATCACCAACTGGAAGGACGTGGGCGGCAACGACGGGCCGATAACGGTTTACAGCCGGGAAAACAGTTCGGGAAGTTACGAATTCTTCAAGGATCATGTGCTCCACAACAAGGACTTTGCCGCGAGCGCTCAAACGATGCCGGGGACGGCGGCCTTGGTGCAGGCGGTGTCGAAGGACAAGGGTGGGATTGGCTACGGCGGCGCGGCGTACGGGGGGGGCACACGGGCAGTGGGAGTCAAGAAGGATGCAAACTCTCCCGCGATTGTCCCCAATGAGCAGACTGTCGTCGGCGGCACCTACCCGATCTGGCGTTATCTGTACAACTATGTGAACCCGGCTCTGGACAAGGATGAGATTGCCGCTTATTTGAAGTGGATTCGGAGCAACGAGGGACAGAAGATTGTGAAGGAACAAGGCTATTATCCGCTGCCGGAGGATTTGCGGACCAAATAGCAGAAGGGAAGGGCCGGCCGGGGCCGGTCCCGGGCTGAATTTGATCTGCGGTTCCTCCTGCGATCAAAAGCGGGCGGGCGGCGGCTTCCCAGAAGAAGCCATTCGACCCGCCTTTTGAATTTGTGGCGACCACAGTTTACAAGCAAACTGCGAAAAGGAGCATCGGCTGGATGGGCCTCCAGCGGGGGCATCATGCCAAGCCGCTGGAGTGGCTGGCGGAGCGCGGGATTTTTTTGGTTTCGACATCGGCCATTGTGATGATCTTCCTGATCTTCCTGTTCGTCGCTCGCGAAGCGCTGCCGATCTTCCTGGGCCGGATGACCACCGCAAGCGGACAGGCCGTCATCCCGGTGGCTGAGACGGACAGGCACACGCCGGAAGAACTCGCCGCGTACCTGGGGCTCACGACGAAGCAATTCACCGATTTGGACGCGGATACGAAAAAGACTTTGATGGAGGGCAAGGTGGAGGAATTGCAGGAGGCTTCCCAGAACAAGGATACCCGCGTCAACACCACTGCCTGGCGCTACATCCTGCGGCCCTACCAGTGGAGTGGGTACGATAAACCGGTGTTCATATGGCAGCCGGTTCCGAACCAGAAATACAACATTGTGCCATTGTTGATCGGCAGCCTGAAAGCCACACTGGCGGCGCTGCTTTTCTCGGTGCCGCTCGCACTCGGGGCGGCGATTTACGTTTCGCAACTCGCCAGCCCGCGCTTGCGCGAATTGCTCAAGCCGGCGATCGAACTCCTTGCCGGCATTCCGTCAGTGGTGCTTGGTTTTTTTGCGCTGATCGTGATGGCTTCGGTTTTGCAGAGCGTCTTTGGCTATCAGTCCCGTCTCAACGCGTTTGTGGCGGGCATTGCGCTTGGGCTTGCGATTGTGCCGGTGGTGTTTTCAATCGCCGAGGACGCGCTCACCAGCGTGCCCAGGAGTTACACGCAGGCAGCCCTGGCGCTGGGTTCATCCCAGTGGCAGGCGGCGTGGAAGATCGTGTTGCCGGCGGCCATTCCGGGAGTGTTTGCGGCGGTGGTGTTGGGGTTCGGACGCGCCATTGGCGAAACGATGGTCGTGCTTATGGCGAGCGGGAACGCCAGCATTGTCTCCTGGAACATCTTTGATTCGACGCGCACCATGACCGCCACCATTGCCGCTGAAATGGCGGAAGCCGTGGTGGGCGGCCCGCATTACCGGATTCTGTTCATGCTCGGCTCCCTGTTGTTCGTGGTCACGTTCGTCTCCAACCTCATTGGAGAACTTGTGATCAACCGGCTGAAACACCAATTGGAGGGCAAACGATGACCCACGCGCACGCACATCGTTCCTTCCGGTCCCGTGGCCTGGACTTCAGCTCGTTCTTCTTCACCGGAGTGACAGGCCTGGCGACGTTCCTGATCCTGGCCATTCTTGCGGTGATCCTGCTCAATGTGCTGGTTAACGGCTGGCCGGCGCTATCCTGGCATTTCGTTACGGCGGGGACGGAACGGGACATGTTCGCGGTGGACAAGGCCGGTGTGTTGCCGATGATCTTTGGCACCTCCGCGCGCGTGATCCTGATGACTATTTTCGTAATCCCGGTGGGAGTGACCACCGCAATTTACCTGACGGAATACGCGCATAACACGTCCCACTTCACCCGCATCATTCGCGGCGCCATCAACAATCTGGCGGGCGTTCCGTCGATTGTCTTTGGCCTGTTCGGCCTGGGGTTCTTCATCAACTTTGTCGGCCACAGCATTCTTGATCCCGCGCTGCATCCGCGCAATCCGGAGCTGATCGTATGGGGCAAGCCCGCGATCCTTTGGGCATCACTGACACTGGCCGTAATGACACTGCCGGTGGTCATTGTGGCGACCGAGGAATCTTTGAAGGCCATTCCGCAGGGATTGCGGGAAGCCAGCCTCGCGCTTGGCGCAACGAAGTTGCAGACCGTGATCAAGGTTGTGCTGCCGCAGGCGATGCCGGGCATCCTGACAGGCGGAATTCTGGCCGTAAGCCGCGCCGCCGGCGAAGTGGCCCCCATCCTGTTCACCGGCGCAGCTTATTACATGGCCAAACTGCCCACCAGTCTGCATGACCAGTTCATGGACCTGGGTTATCATGTTTTTGTGCTTTCCACGCAATCGCCCAACGTGGATAAGACCAAGCCGATTCTTTATGCCACGGTCGTGGTATTGCTGATGCTGACGTTTGCGTTGAACCTGGTCGCCATCTTTGTGCGCGCCCATATGCGCAAGAAACTGCGAGCCCTGCACTGACCTGACGTATGCCAGACGTTTCCACCACTCCCAAACCCGCGGTCGGCGCGCCTGTGCCCGCGCCTCCAGTCACGCCCGGCGCGCCTGCGCCTGCTCCGGCGGCGGCCGTCCCGGCCGTGGGGTCGCCGCTCATCGAGACGGAGGGGCTCTCGCTCTTCTACGGTTCCTCAAAGGCATTGAAATCCATCAGCATCAAAATTCCCGAAAAGCTGGTGACCGCTTTCATCGGGCCGTCGGGATGTGGAAAGTCCACGTTGTTGCGGTGTTTCAACCGGATGAACGATCTAATCGACAACGTTCGGATCGAAGGATGTATCCGCATTGCCGGGCACGACATCAACAGCCGTGATGTGGACGTTATTGAATTGCGCAAACGCGTGGGGATGGTGTTTCAGCGATCGAATCCGTTCCCGAAGTCCATTTACGAAAACATTGCCTACGCCTTGCGGTTGCAGGGCATTCGCAGCCGGTCGGAATTGGACGGGATCGTTGAGCAGAGTCTGCGGGGCGCGGCCCTGTGGGACGAGGTGAAGGAGCGTTTGCATGGCAGTGCGCTCGGTTTGTCCGGCGGCCAGCAGCAGCGGCTCTGCATTGCGCGCGCAATCGCCATCCGGCCCGAAATCATTTTGATGGATGAACCCGCCTCCGCGCTCGATCCGATCGCAACGGCCAAGGTGGAGGAGTTGATCATGGATCTGAAGAAGGAATTCACGATCGTGATCGTGACGCACAACATGCAGCAGGCGGCGCGCATCTCCGATCAGACAGCGTTCTTTTACCTTGGAACGCTGATCGAGTACGACCGCACGGCGAAGATATTCACCAACCCGGCGCAGAAGCAAACGGAGGATTACGTCACCGGAAGATTCGGTTGACATTGCGCCATGGACACTCGATTTTTTGCTGACCGGCTATGACCATCCACTTCGAACATGAACTGATCGGTCTCAAGGAAAAGCTGCTCACCATGGCCAGCCATTCCGAGAGCGCCGTCACCAAGGCGATCAAGGCGCTCGTGGAACGCGATGACGAACTCGCGCGCCGCGTCATGGCCGACGACGTGATCGTGGACCAGTTTGAAAAGGAAATCGACGAGATCGCCATCCAACTGCTTTCGAAGGCACCGCTGGCGATGGACCTGCGGTTGATCACCGTGGCGATGAAGATTTCGCACGATCTCGAGCGCGTCTCGGATGAAGCCACGACGATTGCGCGGCGTTCGCTGGAATTGAGCCTGGAACCCCAGCTCAAGCCTTACGTTGACATTCCGCGGATGGCCAGCATGGCGCTGGACATGCTCAAGCAGGCTCTCGATGCTTTTGTGAACCGCGACCCGCTGAAGGCGCGGGACATTCCCCGTCGCGACAAGGAAGTGGACATGCTCAACAAGCAGCTTCATCGCGAGTTGTCCAGCTACATGGTCGAACGGCCAAGCACCATCACCCGTTGCTTGAACCTGATGGTGATCTCAAAGAGTCTGGAGCGGATTGCCGATCACGCGACCAATGTGGCCGAGGAAGTTGTCTATCTGTACGAAGCGCAGGACATCCGGCACACCGGCCAGGGGCAGCCGATGCCCGTCGGCAAGCCGGCTGCCTCCTGACCGACCGTAAGAGACTCTCCGCTGGAATTCTCCTAGACCCGCAGCTTGACCGCATCCGCCGTGGCGCCCGACTTCAATGCGAGAGGAGCGCCCGCCTTGGAGAGATCTCCGCCGTCCACGGTGATGCAACTGTTGTTTGCGCCTTCCACCTGCAGGAACACGGGGGCGGGTTTTAAGATTCGTGCGGCGGTGAGCAGCACATCGCGTGAGTTGATGAAGCGCAGAAGCGATTCGGCGCCCTTGTCACCCTGAGCGCTGAAGCCGTTCACGGCGGCGTCCTCCACATGGTCGAACACCATGGCTGGCCGCAGCTCCGGCGACGAGACTTCGAAACGCACGTTCTGCATCGTGAGACCTCGCACATTCCGGGCGAACAGGCCATAGGCAGGCAGCACTCCCGCGGCGTAGTACTCGCCCGTTATCTGGGGCACGTCACGAACTGCTGCTTCCTCGGCGGTGCCACCGCCGGCGAAGGTCACGTGGATATCGCTCAGATTGATGTTCTCTATGACGGTGTCGCCTGTCGCGTTCAATGCGATGCATGACTTGATCTCGCCCGGATTGTAGTGGCTGGGAAAGGCGTCTGAGAGCGCAACCGGGACAACCACCGTTGCCAGAATTCCCTGGAACGTGATGTTCCGCACGATACCCGGTCGCGCGGGCAAGCCGGGCTGCTCGGGCGCATTTGGGTCGAAGGGCGGGGTGCCCGCCTCGGGAGATGCGGCAATGGCGGTGGCGGGACGGCGAAATCCACGTGCGCCAAGACTGATGGAAATGGGTCCGGTCACCTTGTTCATCACGATATTCGAGAACGAGATGTTTTCGAAGCGCGCCCCGGGACCGCACCGCATTTTGATCGGGCAGCCGTAGGTTTCGTAGATGAGGCAATTGGACACGGAGATGTTCTCGGCCTCGCCGCCGCCGAAACGGAACACCGACCAGCGGGTGCTGAAGGAACAGTTCGTCACCGTGATGAACTTGCAACTGCCGAACAGCGCGCAGGCGTCGTCCTGGCATTGGATTGTGCAGTTCGAGAGATGCACGTGCTGGGCGCTGATGAAATGAAAGCCGTCATTGTTGTGCGTGACGCGGCTGTGAATGCGGATTCCATCCAGCTTCACGAACATCGATTGGATGATGCGAATGGAGTGGAAGGCGCTGTCCTTCATGAAAACGTCCCGGATGCGGAAGTTCTGGCATTGATGAATGAGGATGTGATAGGGCCGGTGCGCGCCGCTGATGCCGGCGGGAGTTGGCTGGCCCGGGCCGGGGCTGTGGAATTTATTGCCGTTGCCATCGATCGTTCCCGGCCCTTCAATGGTGAAGTTCTCGGCTTTGACGGCGAAAATCAGGCCCACATTGCCGTCGCCCAGCGTTGAATCACCCCGGAGCGGGATGGCATCCACTGCATGATATTGTTTGCCGTCATCCGTGCCCAGCAACGTGCCCCCGGCCGAAATGTGCAGGGTGACATTGGACTTCATCTCGATGGGGCCGATGACAAACACGCCGGCGGGAATCAATACCATGCCGCCATGGTCCTTGTTGCAGGCGTCGATAGCGGCCTGAACCGCGGCCGAATCAAGGGTCACACCGTCTCCCTTCGCGCCGAATTCGCGCACATTGTAGGTACGGGCGCCAAGATTGCGATCATCGGCCGCAGGTGAGTCGCTGGCTTGGGCGGGAACGGTTGCCACGGCCAGCAGGCCGGAGCCGAGCGAGGCGGCGGAAAGTTGACCGAGCCAGTTACGGCGGGACAGGGAGGTTTGTTCGGAGTTTGTCATGGGTGATTGGGATGATTCAGGACAATGCATTGCTGGGCAGATGCCACACAAGATGATACGCGATATGACCTTTGGCGCGTCCGATGGTAACAGGGAATTTGGCCCGCATACGATATTTTGTAACCCGACTGTAACCGGGCCGACGTTGTCGCTCGCCTCGGCAAAATGCTAACAAATAGCATGAGGCAGCGGATTTTGGTGGTGGATGACGAGCCGGATATCGTCGAATTGGTGGCCTTCAACCTGCGGGCGGAGGGCTATGAGGTCATTACCGCCGCCACCGGCGTGGAGGCCCTGGAAATAGCGCGAACAATCGTGCCCGACCTCATCGTGCTGGACTTGATGCTGCCGGAACTCGATGGAATGGCCGTTTGTGAAATCCTGCGGAAATTGCCCGCCACAGCGCCTATCCCGATCATCATGCTGACCGCGTGGTCCAGCGATCTTTCCCGGTGCATCGGCTTGGGGCTGGGTGCCAAAGAGTACATGACCAAGCCGTTCAGTCCGCGTGAATTGGTCAATCGTGTTCAGCGGACGCTGCTGCGGGTGAACGGAGTTGCCGCTTCGCCGCCCAAATAACCGCCTCACTCAGCTCTTCAGGACCGTCGCGCCGGCAGCCGGGCGGGAGACGAACATGGTGGGTTCGATCCCCGTCTTCTTCTTGTAATCAACGCCAATCTTCTTGGAGATTGCATCCACCGAATCCGCTTTGACCAGCGCCACCGTGCAACCGCCGAACCCGCCGCCGGTCATGCGACAGCCGTAGACTCCGCCCTTGGCCCCGATCGCTTGCGCGATGTCCACAACCACGTCCAGTTCGGCGCAGCTTACCTCGTAATCATCGCGCAACGAGGCATGGCTGGCGTACATGAGCTGGCCCACAGTCGGCCAGTTCGAGGCGCGAATCCCTTCGGCCGCGTGCAGCGTGCGTTCAATTTCACCGATGACGTGCCGCGCGCGGCGGAAGACCACCTCTTCCATGCGGTCCTTTGCCTGCTCCAGCAGTGAAGCAGAGGCATCGCGCAGTGAGGAAACGCCCATGATCCTGGCGGCGGCCTCGCATTGCGCCCGGCGCTTTGCGTACTCGCCGCTGCCGAGTTCATGCTTCACATTCGTGTTCGTAACAAGGAGCGCCACGGACGAGTCGCTCATCGGCACCAGTTCCGGTTTGCGCGAACGGCAATCGAGCAGAAGCAATTGATCCTTCTTCCCCATCACCGAAATGAACTGGTCCATGATGCCGCAGGGCACGCCGGCGTAGGTATGCTCGGCCTTCTGGCACAGCAGCGCCTTCTCCACTGGATCAAGAACCTTGCCGGTCATGGCTTCCAGCACCGTGGCCGTTGCGACTTCGAGCGCGGCGCTGCTCGAGAGGCCGCCGCCCAGCGGCACCGTCGAATGGATGAGCGCGTCGAATCCGCCCGGATTGACGCCGCGCCCGACAAACCCGGCGATGACGCCCGCGGGATAATTGGCCCACGCGCCCTTCGGCAGGGGCCGCAACGGCTTGCCCAGGTCCAGCACGACGGGCTGCTCATCGATCGTGGAGCGGAGTTGAATTTGCTGCGCGTTCTTCGAATTCGGGGCTGCCGCAATGACCGTATACCGCTCGATTGCCATCGGAAGCACGAAACCGTCGTTGTAGTCCGTGTGTTCCCCAATGACGTTCACGCGCCCCGGAGCCGCAGCGATCCAACGTGGCGCCTGCCCAAAGGTCTTTGCAAATTGTTCGGTGATCGAGTCGTTCAGTTGTTTGAGTGTCATCATGCTGATTTGGGCGTCATTGGGTCGAAAACTTGTAAAGGGTGGCGCTTTCCCAGATCCGGCCCGGGCGCAGGACGGTGGTTGGGAATTGCGGCTGATTCACCGAGTCCGGAAAATGTTGTGTTTCGAAGCAGACCGCGCCGTATTGCCGGTAGGTCATCCCGTTCTTGCCGGTCAGTGAGCCGTCAAGGAAATTGCCGGTGTAAAGCTGCATGCCGGGCTCGGTGGTCCACGTCTCCATCACGCGGCCGGAAACGGGTTCCGAAACGCGCGCCGCTCGGGCGAGGAATTGCCCGCCATTGTCGAGCACGAAATTGTGATCATAGCCGCGAGGCTTGCCTTTCAGCTCTCGAAGTCGTGAGCCAATGGTGCGCGGCTGGATGAAATCAAAAGGTGTCCGGTCCACTTTCAGTATCTCGCCGGTGGGAATCAATGTTTCGTCCACCGGAGTGTAATAATGCGCGTCCAGCGTCAACTCGTGGCCCAGGATGTCGCCCCGGCCGGCGAGATTGAAATAGGTGTGGTTGGTCAGATTGAGCGGCGTCGGCTTGTTGGTGCGGGCGGAGTAGTCCAGCCGCAGTTCGTTGGCGCTGGTCAGAGTCATCGCCACTGTCACCGTCAGCCGCCCGGGATAGCCTTCTTCGCCGTCCGGGCTGGAGTAACTGAGCTTCACGCCCGAGTTCTTGATGGGTGTCGCCTTCCAGAGAACCTTGTCGAATCCGCGGAGCCCGCCGTGGAGGTGGTTCGGGCCATTATTGATGGCAAGTTGATATCTCTTGCCGTCCAGGGCGAACCGCCCCTGCGCGATCCGGTTTGCCACGCGCCCGATGGTGGCGCCGAAGTAAGGATGTTCCCCCAGATATTGGTCCAGATTGTCAAAGCCTAGAACGACATCCGCCAGCGTGCCCTTGCGATCGGGAACATGGAGTTCCGTGATGATGCCGCCGTAGTTGGTAATGCTGACCCTCATCCCATTCGCATTTTCCAGGGTGTACAAATGCGCCTTGGAACCGCCTGGCAGGCGGCCAAAAACGGACTTGCTCAAATTCGGCTTCATCAGGGTCCGGCGCGGAACCGTGCGGCGGTGGAGATGCCTGCGGACCTACCCGGACCCCGGGAACTTCCGTGACAACGCCGCGCAACGCGTTAGGACGGTTATTTCTTGTCCGCAGGCGTCTGCGCGCCCTCGTTACGGCCGCGCCACGCCAGCAGCACCATGATAGCTCCGAACACGAAGAGCAACAAGCCCCAACGGAGATTGATGTTGATGTCCAGCGAGCGCTTGTATTTTTCGGCATCGGAGCCGGTGGCGGCGCCGTAGACGGTCATCAGCGCCCCGATGAGGGAGAACATCAGGCCGATCGGCCAGCGAATATCGAGACCCATAGTTTGGTATTCCTTTCTAGCTTAAAAGAAAATGAAGTTCAAAATCACGCAGCAGATCAGCAGCACTGTTCCAATGACGGCCGGCCGCGAATACCAGGCCTGGCCCTCGTCCCGGAGCTTGGGCGTCAACGAGTAAACCAGCCCCTTGAGTTCCTCATCCGTCTTGGTGCGCTGCGTGGCCAGCGAGATACCCAGGGTCAGTATGAAGCAGGCGAGGAACGCAAAGCTCGCCAGCCAGAAGTTCTGGGCCATTTCACTGGGGAACGTCTCAACCACTTTCAGGTAGCCGCCCTTGACGCCAGGTGCGTTGCCCGAGGCGATCGTTAACGCGTGGAAGAGCGCGGAGGTGCCAATGCCTCCGAACAGTCCCAGGAACGCGCCGGTGGCGGTGCACCGCGACCAGAACATCCCCAACAGGAATGTGGCGAACAAAGGAGCGTTCACAAACCCGAACACCAGTTGGATGATGTCCATGGCGTTGTTGTACATTGACGCAAAGTAGGCGCACGCGATGCTCAGCAGAATTCCGACGACCGTGATGAAGCGTCCCATCCAGGCGTAATGATCATCGCTCCGGTTGGGCGCAAAGTAGGCCTGGTAAAGATCGTACGTCCAAACGGTGTTGAATGCTGTCACGTTGCCGGCCATGCCGGACATGAAGGACGCCAGCAAAGCAGTCAACGCCAGCCCGAGCAGCCCGGAAGGACAATACTTTTTAACCAGCGAGAGGATGACTCCGTCGTAGTCGTACTCTGCCACGGCTTTGTAGAGGCAATCCTTGATCTCGGAGTCGCTCAGGGGCTTTACGGATTGCTCCTTAAGCAGCGCGACCACCTTCGTCTCGTCCATCTTTTTGCCCATGGCGTCGCTCACAGCCTTGAACCCTGCCTGCGGATCGCCCTTGGCCGATTCCTTCACCACGCCGGCAGCCTTTTCGTAAACGGCATCACTGAGGATGGGCGGCGGAATGCGGTAGCCCTTGTCCGGCGTGGCCGTCAGGGCCAGGGCAATCATGCCGGGAACAATCACCAGCGCGGGAAAGAGCATCTTGGGAACCGCCGCGACCAGCGGCGTGTTCCGCGCCGCTGTCATGTTCTTGGCGGCCATCGCGCGTTGCACGACCAGGAAGTTCGTGCACCAGTAGCCGAACGAAAGCACGAAACCGAGGCCAAACACCATGGCGAACAAATCAACGCCCATCGGATTGTTTGACGAGCCCGCCAGCAATGGCTTCCAGGCGCTCGTCCAGGCATCGGCGGAATAACCTTTGGTGCCCAGGCCCACAATTGAAGGATGCTGGGCAACGTCACTCAGTTTGCTGGTCATGCTGCCCCAGCCGCCGATATCCTTGAGCCCGAGGAAAACGACCGGCGCGAAGCCGAGCACAATCATGAAAAACTGCAGCACTTCCGTGTAAATCGCCGAGGTCAATCCGCCTTTGAGCACATAAACCAGCACCACCGCCGAGCAAATCCACAGCGCGACGTGATAATTCCATCCGAGGAGCTGGTTGAGCAATTTGGCAAGGGCGTTCATCGAGATGCCCGAGGCGAAGACGGTCATCACGGCAAAGGCGATCGAGTTCAACGCGCGGACGCGTTCGTCGAAACGCATCTTGAGATACTCCGGCACCGAGCGCGCCTTGGAGCCGTAGTAGAACGGCATCATGAAGATTGCGAGAAACACCATGGCGGGGATGGCACCGACCCAGTAAAAATGCGCGGTGGCGATGCCATACTTGGCGCCGCTGGCGGCCATGCCCACCAACTCGAGCGCACCCAGGTTTGCGGAGATGAACGCCAGTCCCGTCACCCAGGTGGGAATCGAGCGACCCGAGGTCAAGAAGTCCGAGGAACTCTTGATGTAGCGCTGCAACGTGAAACCGATCCCGATTACGAACGCCGTGTAAGCGAGAAGAATGGTGTAGTCAATCCAGGCAAGTTCGATGTGTTGCATAGGCAGTGCGGAGATGTCTAGCTGAGAGTCCTTATGGGGTCAACAATGTTCTTCCCGTTCCGAAACACCGAATAGTTCCAAGTCCTTTTTGCGTCGACACTTGCTGGCGGTGCGCGGGACAAGTCACCTGGTGCGGTTCCCCAGGAAAGCATTAAGCCTGTTTATTTGGACCCATTGAGCCATAAGTGCTTATGAATTTGCAAGAGTTGTCAGTCCGCTTGTCTGAAGCTTGCAGGTGGAATTGGACCGCCGCGCCTCCATTCTTTTTCGGTGTGAAACCGTGGAAGATTTGTTACAGTGGGAGGCATGCGCACGGTCATCTATCCCGGGAGTTTTGATCCCCTGACCAACGGCCACTTGGATGTGATCCAACGGGCGGCCAAACTTTTTGATCGCGTGATCGTTGCAGTTGCCACCAACGAGAGCAAAAGCCCGCTGTTTACGCTGGAGGAACGCCTCGAACTGGTATCCAAATCCGTGCGGGAAATCCCGAATGTTGAGGCTGACAGCTTTGATGGCTTGCTGGTGAATTATGTTGAGAAGCGGTCGGCCCAGGCGATCATCCGCGGATTGCGCGCGGTATCGGACTTCGAGTTTGAATTTCAACTGGCCCTGATGAATCGTAAATTGAACGAACGGGTGGAGACGATCTTCATGATGCCGAAGGACACCTACACGTTCCTCAGCTCGCGCATGGTGAAGGAAATCGCGAAATTGGGTGGGGATGTGGCCTGTTTTGTGCCTGTCCCTGTGCGAAAAGCGCTGCTGACAAAATTGGCGGCGCAGGAGACATAAGCTGCTGACTGTTATGGCCTTGCTCGTTAATATCCGCCATTTGGAAAAGGAACCGCTCCATCTTGAGGGCGAACTCCCGGCAAGTGAACTGGATGTCCAGGCCGTGGATGAACTGATTCATGTAACTCGACCTCTGGTTTACGACCTGGAGGTGCAGAAACTGGACGAGTCAATTTTGGTTCAGGGACGGCTGGAACTTCAACTGGATTGCGAATGCGCCCGGTGTTTGCGCCCATTCGCATATGATTTGGCCATAACGGATTGGGCAGCCCATCTGGCTTTGGAAGGGGAGGAAAAGGTGGACGTAATCAATGATTGCGTGGACTTGACGCCTCAAATTCGCGAAGATATTCTCCTTGAGTTTCCGCAACATCCGTTGTGCAAAGCGGAATGCGGCGGGCTTCCGCAAGCCAAAGCCGGAAAGAAAAAAAGCACTGGCGGTACCGGTCAGACCAAAGAGAATGCGTCTGCTTGGGCCGAGTTGAACAAATTGAAATTCTAGAATTATGGGTGTTCCCAAGCGAAAACCATCGAGAAGTCGCCAACGCCAGCGTCGGGCCTACAACAGCGTGCTGACCCTGCCCCAATTGAGCACGTGCCCGCAGTGTGCCGCGCCGTATGTTCCCCACCGGGTATGCCCCGCCTGCGGATTTTACAAGGGGCGCCAAGTCATTACTGTTACGGCCGGATCCTGAGTTCCATGTGTGAGATTGTTGGGCTTGCGGAACCCCCGCAGCCCTCAATTCATTTATGCGAATCGTAGTGGATGTCATGGGCGGCGACCATGGGTGCCCGGTCGTCGTCGAGGGCGTCAAACGGGCGCTGGAAGCGGATCAAAAGATCACCGCCCTTTATCTCGTCGGCAAACAGGACGAAATCCACGCGGCTCTGGACGCAGCCAACCTGCGGGACAATCGCGTCCAGATCGTCCATGCCACCGAAGTCATGACCATGGACGACAAGCCCACGGTCGCGCTCCGCAAGAAGAAGGATTCGTCCATGGTCCGGGCCATCGAAATGGTCGGTGATGGACGGGCGGATGCCGTGATTTCCCTCGGCAACACGGGGGGCATTCTGGCCACCTCGACCCTGAAGTTGCGTCAATTGCCCGGCGTGGAGCGCGCAGGGATTGCCACGGTCATTCCCACGCCAAACAGCCAGTTTGTGTTGCTGGATTCCGGTGCAAACATCGACTGCAAGCCCATTCATCTGCTGCAATACGCAGTCATGGGAAGCGTCTATTCCCGCGAGGTGCTGGGACACAAAAGCCCGCGGGTCGGATTGCTCAACGTGGGCACCGAGGAAGGGAAGGGAACCGAGCTGACCCAGGAAGCTTTCAAGCTGTGCCGTCAGATTGACATTAATTTCATCGGCAATGTGGAGGGATACGACTTGTTCGAGGATCGTGTGGATGTAGTGATTTGCGATGGATTCGTCGGCAACGTGGTTTTGAAGACTTGCGAGAGCCTGGCGCTGGCAATGATCGGAATGCTGAAGCGGGAATTGAGCGCCAATCCCAAGCGCATACTCGGCGCCATGCTGGCGAAGAACGCGCTGCGCGCCATCAAGCGACGCATGGATCCCGAGGCGGACGGCGGCGCGCCGCTGCTCGGGTTGAATGGAACGGTGATGAAGGCGCACGGATCCGCGCGCGAACGTTCCATCATGAACGCCATTCGCGTCACCTCCGAAACAGTCCGCCACCGAACCAACCAGATTATTTGCGAGGAGATCCAACGCGCCCAGGAGCGCCTCGCCGCCGCCAAACCTGCGAGTTCAACCCCGTACCCGCATGAGCCATTCCCAACCGAAAAAATTTAAAAATCCCCGTGCCAAGTACAATTTCCTGGGGCGCACCTGCTCGATTTCCGGAGTGGGTTCCTATGTGCCGGAACGGGTCATCACCAACGCCGACCTGGAACGGATGGTGGACACGACTGACGAGTGGATCGTAACGCGTACCGGCATCAAGGCGAGACGGCGGGCGGCCAGCGACGAGTACACTTCGGATCTCGCCGCGCATGCGGCGTTGCGCGCCATGCGCAAGGCGGGTGTGAAGGCGGATCAGATCGATCTGATCATCGTGGCCACCATTACCCCGGACATGCCCTTTCCCTCGGTCGCGTGCCTGGTGCAGCACAAGATTGGAGCCTACCGGGCTGCGGCATTTGACGTGGAGGCGGCATGTTCCGGGTTCATCTATGCGCTCGAGATCGGGCAGCAATTCATCATGTCGCGCACCTACAATACGGTGCTGGTGATCGGGGCGGAAAAGCTTTCTTCAATCGTGGACTGGACGGACCGGAATACGTGCGTGCTGTTTGGCGATGGAGCAGGAGCAGCGATTTTGCAGAACCGTCCGGATTCACACGGTCTCTTGACGGCTTGCATGGGGGCCGATGGGCGTAAGGCGGATTTGTTGTCCATGCCCGGCGGCGGCAGCCGTTGCCCGGCAAGCCGCGAATCGGTGGCGGCGGGTTTGCATTTTTTGCGCATGGACGGCAAGGAAGCGTTTAAGAACGCGGTGCAGGCCATGAACACGGCGGCCCAGGAATCATTGCGGCGGTGCGAATTGGACATCACGCAGATCAAGTGCATCATTCCGCACCAGGCGAACCGGCGCATCATTGACGCGGTCAGTGAGCGGTTGGGAGCGCGTCCGGACCAGTTGTTTGTGAACGTGGATAAGTACGGAAACACCTCGGCGGCGTCGGTGGCGATTGCCCTGGATGAAGCCGTGGAATCCAAGCGCATACACCGCGGCGATTTGATCCTGCTGGTGGTGTTTGGGGCGGGGCTGACCTGGGGTGCCGCGGTAATTGAATGGTAGGCGGGCAAACGTTGACGGGGTCCAGAATCATGCTATCTTATACAACACTATGAGCGCGAGAAAAATTGATGCAGGAGGCGAGTTTCGGCCGGTAACAGTACAAACTCGCGAAACACGATTGTCCCTTGCGCCTGGAGAAGTGCGCATCCGCCGCAACGGAGTGGAGTTCCGGTCGGTTTCACCGATCGCGCAGTGGACCGAGATGACGGTAAGTTTGCAGTCGGCGCGCGGCGCCGGCCCGATTCATTGCACGGGAGTGGTCGTGGCGTGCAACGGCAATCGCCACAGCGGTTACACTGTCTCCATGGTTTTCACGAGTCTTTCCAAACAATCGCAGGCGCGCCTCAATCTCCTCGCGTTTTCCTGACTCGCACCCGGGCCGCAGGTCTGATAGAACCCGGGCATGGAATTATTTCGCCGCATTCTGAAGCTCGCGGTTGACGGCGGGGCTTCGGACATTCACATCAAGCCAGGGACTGCGGTTGTATTCCGCATCAACCGCCAGTTGATCGCAATCGAGTGTCCGCTTCCCACCATCGAGTGGATTGGCCTCGTCGTAAAAAATATTGTTCCGCCGCATTTGCAAAAACGGTTGGACGAGGAACGGGAGATAGATTTTTCTTATTTCGAAACAGGCATCGGACGGTTTCGCACCAATCTCTACCAGCAGCGCGGGCAATTCTGCCTGGCCATGCGCTTCGTAAAAACAAATGTCCCCAGCTTCGAGGAACTGGGATTGCCCGACACCTTGAAACGGATTGCCGAGTCCCCGCGCGGGATTGTCCTCGTATCCGGATCCACCGGCTGCGGGAAATCCACCACGCTGGCGGCGATGGTCGAGCACATCAACGCCAACAGCAAAAAGCACATTATCACGATGGAGGATCCCATCGAGTACGTGTTCGAGGACAACCAATGCATCATCGAACAGCGAGAGGTGGGGCTGGACACTCTTTCCTTCGAACACGCGCTGCGAAATGTTCTCCGCCAGGACCCGGACATCATCATGCTCGGAGAAATGCGGGATGCGCTGAGTTTCGCTGCCGCCATGAGTGCGGCGGACACGGGGCACCTGGTGCTCTCCACATTGCATACGACCAATGCCGCCCAGTCCATCGGACGCATCCTTGATTTCTTCAAGGCCGACGAACGCGAGCAGATTCGACGGCAATTGGCGGCCACCTTGCGGGCCGTGGTTTGTCAGCGCATGGTGCCCACCCTGGCCGGCAGCATGACGCCCGCGGTGGAGATCATGATCAACACGGCCACGGTCAGGAAATTGCTCGAGGAAAACCGGCTGGACAAGCTGGGCGCAGCGATCGAAACCGGCGCCGAGGATGGGATGTTGAACTTCAACCAGGCGCTCTTCCAATTGGTGAAGGACGGAAAAGTTTCGGAGAAGGAAGCGATGGCCAAGGCCACGAATCCGCAGGCGCTGGAGATGAATTTCAAGGGCATTTTCCTCGACGAGGGCCGGCGAATCCTTGGCTGAGCGGAGTTCCTACGGCGGGGACTTCTTCACTGGAGCGATGTAAAGATCGCCGGCCTGCAAATGGCGCACGATCATGTCTACCGTGCGTCCAATGGCGCCCTGGTTTTCCTCCACCACGCGGCGAGCGGCCGCACCCAGTGACTCACGGCGCGCCGGGTCAGCCAGCAGCTTCGCCAGCGCCTCCTCCAATTCCGCCGCGCCGCGCACCTGGGCGACTCCTCCTCCAGCCACAAAAATGCGGACCACATCGGCGAAATTCTGCATGTTCGGCCCCAGCACGATCGGTTTGCCGAGAGCGGCAGGTTCGATGGGGTTCTGGCCGCCGCGCGCCGTTATGCTTTTTCCGACGAAAACCACAGTTGCAGCCTGGTAGAAACTCATCAGTTCACCGGTGGTGTTGACAAGCAGGCAATCGACACTTCCCGGGCTGAGCCGCGTTTCGGGCGTGATTTCCGAACGAACGGCAAACCGGATCCCGAGTTTTTCGAGAGCGTGCGCGACTTCGGCGGCGCGCTCGAAATGGCGCGGCACGAGCACGAGAAACAGGTTGGGGAAACGCTCGCGCAGACGGAGAAACTGTTCCGCGAGCAATTGTTCCTCGCCGGCGTGGGTGCTGCCGGCCACCAGGACCAGCGCGTCGTCGGGAACGCCGATTTGAGCGAGCAGACTGGAAGCGTTCAGCGGCATTTTCAAGTTCACGGCGTCGAACTTCAAATTGCCCAGCGCGTGGACCGCGTCCGGGCGGCAGCCCACTTCGCGCAGCTTGGCCGCGTAATCCTCGCTTTGTGCGCTCACGGCAGTGAACGCCGCGAAGAGCTGCCGGAAGAGAAATCCGAATCGTTTGTAGCGGGGGTAGGAGCGATCCGACAGCCGGGCGTTGACGAGAAACAACGCTGTGCCGCGCGAACGGGCGCGCCAGATGAAATTCGGCCAGATCTCCGCCTCGATCAGAATGACCGCGTCGGGATGAATGGTTCCGAGCGCGCGGGCGACAAATTTCCGGCGATCAATAGGGTAGTAGATCTTGCCGATATGGGTCGGCATTCTTTTCTTGAGTTCGCCCATGCCGGTGGTGGTGGTTGTGGAAACCATGAATTTGGCGTTGGGCACGCGTGGTTCGAGGGCGCGGATCAGCTCGATGCAGACGTTCATCTCGCCCACACTGACCGCGTGGAGCCAGACAACCTGCCGGTTGGTGATCGCCTGCTTGAGATTGTTGTCATACAGGCCGAACCGCTGGCCAAAACCCTTGCGCCAGTTCCCACGGCGCCAGAGTCGGAAAAAATAATAGGGGGACGCGAAGGCGAAGAAGATCAGAAATAAAATATTGTACAGCGAACGCATATCAACCAACCATCATTCCAAAAGAGCCCCGATTCTTGCATTCACGAACGAAAAACAAAGCATTTTCTGCGCCGTTAGAAACTTTCTGACAGGCACTTGCGTGCTTTTCCTACTTCCGAATCACCGGAAGAACAACCACCAAGTGACCACCAGCACGGGCAGCAGGAACGGGACAGTATATTTGAAAATGAACCCAAAGAAAGTGGGGGTGTGGACCCGTTGGTGCTCCGCAATGGCCTTGACCATGAAATTGGGGCCATTGCCAATATAGGTTGCCGCTCCAAAGAAAACCGATCCGATGCTGATTGCAAGGATGTAATTATTGTAGATGACGTTACCCAGAAGGTAGGCGACCTCGATCTCCTCCGTCCCCACGCGGCCCGCGGCCAGATCGCGGGCGTGATACAACTGGAGCGCTTCGAAGGTTCGCCGGATTTCCGCCGCATGTACGCCGCTGAGTGTCGTAAGGTCCGAGCCATGGGCCTGAATAAGAGCGTTGACCTGGTGAACCACGTCCGGGTTTACGCAGCAGCCAAAGATTGCCTTCAAGAAGCAGAGATAGGTGGGCGCATTGTCGAGCACGCTCGAAAGTCCCCCCGCGCCCCAGTAGAAAAATCCCGGTCTCGCTTCTGTCAGGCCGCTTGCATGCTGCTCCAGCCAGTCCAAAGCCGGCATCATGGTCGCGAAAATCCCCACAAATAGAATTGCCACCTCCTGGATCGGGTGCAGCGTGAAGTGATTGGCTTCGTGAACCGACTTGTGTGTTGTGAAGTACGAGCCAATCGCCGCTCCCGCCATCACCAACTCCCGTACAAAGGGCGGCTCGTTCACGAACACCGCCCCGAGGATCAACGCCAGAAAAACCAGATTGCCCAGGCCGTCAAAGCGCCATTGTTCGTGCGCCGTTTGCTCCGCCCGCACCGCCTTGGGCGCCTTCAGGTAATTGCGGTAATCCACGGCCAGAAACATCAATAGCAGCATTCCCACGCCGACGCACCACATGGGCAGGCAATGCCGGGCTACCCACCAGAATGGCACTCCCGTCAGGTAGCCCAGAAACAACGGCGGATCGCCGATGGGCGTGAGGCAACCGCCCACGTTGGCGACAATGAAAATAAAAAAAATCACATGATGACCGGTAATGCGATACTTATTCATCCGCAGCCAGGGCCGTATAAGCAGCATGGAAGCGCCCGTGGTGCCCAGGACATTTGCCAGCAACGCGCCCGCCAACAAGAACACCGTGTTAACCAGGGGCGTGGCCTCGCCTTTCACGTTGAGGTGGATGCCCCCTGAGACGACGAAAAGAGAACCGATGAGCGCAATGAAGCTGATGTATTCGTGAGCGGTACGGGCCACATGTTCAGCTGCGTGCAGTCCCACGAGGTAATAAGCCAGAACAATGAGAGTCAGGGCGAAGACAACCTTGGGACAGTGGCGTCCCCACCATGAGGGGAAGAGCAGCGGCGCCAGCGCCACCAATACCAGCAGCAGCCCGAACGGCAGCATCATCCACGGATTCGGTTCCAACTGCCCGGCACCCATTCGCGCAACGTAAGGTGCGCGGCAAAGCCGGGTCAAACAGAATCGAGTCTGCCGGGCCGTAACGGTCCCCACCGGACCCACTCACGGCCGGCCTCGAACGAGCACAACTTCCTGACGATTCCCGCTCGCGCGGGCGCCGTCAGAAATGCTGTTGCGGCCGTTCGAATGCCGGAAGTGAATGGTCGCCGTCGGGCGACAAAAGATCGCGGTGAGGGACCGTTTGCACGGGCGACATAACGCCCGCGGAAACGGCCCCCCGCCGGTAATCTTCCGCCTCGAACAATGCGGAGCTCATACAGTCGCCAGCGCCAGGTTCACGGTTTGCCGGCGAATCCGCTCCTGCCGGCGATGCTGCTGGAGGGCCGCGGCCGCCTTCTCATCGAAGAGAGCGGGGAAGAAGAGCAGCGGGTACGGCGTCGCCCAGGCGAGCGCGAGCGCGTCGTTGGCCGCGCGCCGCAGGAGCACGTTCTGCTCCGGCTGGGGCGCGCCCTCCAGTTGGTTCAGGAGCAACCGTTCCTTGAGATGTTCCAACTCGGTGGCTTCTGCGGCGCGAAACGGAACCGCGGGCACCTCGAACCGGGTGTCCGGGCCGAATCTGGTCCGCAGAGTTTTGGTTCTATCATTCATTTTGTTCCTTATGTTGTTTGGTCAGGTTTTGCCTTCGGAGGCTTCGGTTTATTAAACGAAAAACCCGCGATTGACTGGCAATCGCGGGCTTTTCGAAAATCTCTTGGTTTAAGTCGCCTAAACATTTCCTCCCGCGTTGCCAGTGGGCCAGGAAATGCGATGCCAGACGGAAGACATCCGGCAAATGCCGCCCAGGGCGCACGTAGTTTTGGTTGCAAACACGGTATTCATTTCAACTCAACGTGTTTATAAGACACCATCCCCGGCCGGCTGTCAAATCGTTTCATCTTGATGGAATTCATCCCGATTTGATAAAAATACGAAGAGGCCAATTTTTGCCGTGGAGCGCTGGCAATGTTGTTCCCGGAACAAAAAATGCTATTGTGTAAACCGTGACTGGTGTGACAGGCGAAGAGAAAAAGCAGTTGCGCATGGTAAGTTGCGCGGGATGCAACGCCAAGGTGTTTATTCCCGGGGACTTGCAACCGTTGGCTACAACTCCGTGCCCCAAATGCGGCTATCCCATCATGATGCCGATGCGGATGCGGCAGTTTGAACTTCGCGCATTTATCGCCTCAGGCGGCATGGGGACGGTTTATCGGGCATTCGACATGGTGCTGGAAAGAGAGGTGGCCCTGAAGGTGATGAAGCCCGAGCTGGCGAACGATGCCCAGGCTTTGGAGAGCTTCTACCGGGAAGCCCGGGCCTGCGCCTCCCTGAATCACACCAACATCATCCACATCTACACTTTCGACGAGTTCGAAAAACAGAAGTACCTGGTCATGGAACTGGCGGACCAGGGCAGCCTGGATGGGCGCATTGATTTGTATCAGCGGTTGCCCGAGCTGGACGTGCTGGATGTGGGGGTGAAGGTCGCTTCCGCGCTGGATCTCGCGCTCAAACACAACTTCCTCCACCGGGATATCAAGCCGGGCAACATTCTTTTCAACGCGGACAACGAGCCGAAATTGGTGGATTTCGGCCTCGCGCGTAAAGCCGAGGCGGAGCACAATCCCGACGAAGGCGCGTGGGGAACGCCTTATTATGTCGCACCCGAGAAGATCAAGCGCGAGCCGGAAACGTTTCTTTCGGACATGTACAGCCTGGGCGGCACGCTTTATCATGCGATAACCGGGCACGTACCCTTCGAGGCGCCGACGGTTGAGGAAGTCGTGCTCGCGCACGTCAACACTCCGCTCACCCCTCCAAATCTCGTTGTGCCTGAGATCACTCAGGCGGGCAGCGATGCCCTGGTGCGGGCGATGGCTAAAAACCCGCACGAACGGTTTCAAAGTTACGACGAATTCATCATGGCCATGACGGCCGCGCGCAGCCAGTTGCTGATCGAGCAATACGCCCACAGCGGCGACACTGATGCCGGACGGACAGCCAGGGGTTGGTGGAAGAAACGCTGATTCCGCCAATAAAAAAGGCAGGCTTTTCAGCCTGCCTGCGAGATTGAACTCAATTCCTGATTACTTGGCCGGTGCGCCAGCGTCGGCAGGTTTCTCCCCGCCTTTTCCGCCAAAGTAAACCGACTTCGCTTCCAGCTTGCCGCCGTCAGCTTTTTCGTAGGTGCCGGTCACGCGTTCGTCCGCCACGGCGTCGTCCAAAGTCGCCGGTTTGTCGCCTTTGAAGAGCTTGGTTTCGGAGGTGATTTCAAATGTCCGCTTGCCGACGGTGATGGTCTTGGCGTTCTTGTCGACGGAGACCAGCTTGCCGCGGAACGGAATCGCTTTCGCTTTGGGCGGTGTCGCAGCGGCTCCGGGTGCGGCGGGCGCCGGTTTGGTTTGATCCTGTGCGGAAGCGCTCAGTGACAAGCCCACGATCACCGCCGCCAGAATTCCCGCCAGACTGATTTTTCCGATGGATTTAATCATATTTGGTTAGTTTCTTTTGGTTTACGTCCTATTGAACCGGCGCTTGTTGTAATCAAAAGGCCGAAATCCGCAAGTCCTTTTTAATGGGCATTTCACGCCTTCTCCGTTGGTTTATGGCCCAAAATCACTCCTTTTGCGCGATACCCACGCGCGCGGGGCAAGGCTGCGGGAGTTCCCACGGCCACAAATGAAATTTTTGGGATTTTTTCGGGAAGGAGGACGTCCGCAGATCACCAGGTGCCGTCCACGATCAGGGCCGTTGCCTTTTTGGCGACATCATCCGCCAGCAGCGGCAACGCCTGGCGCTCGGCGCTGGGAAGATCATTCCCGGCGCGCAAGGAGGTGTGCCCGATGACTGGTTTGTCAAACAAAACACGGCCCGTCGAGCGTTCCCTGGCAGTGACCTCCACGGTGGCGGCAATTTCGTAATCCAGCACCGTGATAACATCCGTGGGAACGTAGCTGAGCTCCGACCGATTGAACGAAACAATCGTTGCACTCACAATCACGTCGCCTTCATTGCGTGTATCCAGCCGGAACGTGCCGTCCTGTTGGAGATTTTTGCGGAGCGAGTTCATCACGTAATCGCCCAGGCGGGGTTCCAGGGTTTTGTTTACCAAGGGATTGATCTGCACGGAGCGGGCTCCTGCCATCTGGCCGTTGGTGGGACCCAGCCGGTAACCGGCGCAACCGCTCATGAGGAACAGCGCGCCTGCCAGGCCGCACAGGCTGACGGGCACCCTTCGCCAGGAACTAGCGAACCAGTTTCTTGAGTTCGGCGATGCGTTGCAGCGAGGGTGCCGCATAGGGAGAATTGGGGTCCTGCGTTACGACTTCGTTGTAGTAGATCAGCGCGCCATTCCAGCGGTGGCGTTTTTCGTAAAAGCGGGCGATTTCATAATTTCCGCGCGCCTGCTCGCTCTTGAGCGATTCAATGATTTTTTGCCCGTCCTTCACGCGCCCGTCGTTCGGGTAAATGGTCATGAAATCCGTGAAGGTGGCGATCGCCTGGGCGGACGTGCTCTGATCGTACTCCGCCGTGCGCGCCTGTTTTTCGTAGGCGAGCCCTTCCTTGTACATCGCGTCCGCCGCGATCTGCGGCCGGTCATGATAACGATCCGCGGCGAGTTCGTAAGCCTTGGCAGCCTCGATAAAAGGTTCCTTGTCGTTGAACAACCGGGTCTGCTTCTCGCGGGCCTCGCCAATGTTCATCTGCGCCTGCGGCGCGACCTCGCTGTAGGGGCCGTTCTTGATCAGCTTTTCATACATGGTGACCGTTTTGTCCATCGAGGCGAAGAACGGAATGTAGCCCCAAAGTTTGAACCACTCGCCCGCGAGGAAGCGGTTGCAGATTGCAAATTGCCGCGCCAGCACCTCCTGGTAATTGTCGATCTTTGGATATTTTTCGAGCAGCTTCTGGTATTCGTTGAAAGCCTTCTCGTCCTGCCCGCGCAATTCGTAGCACCGTCCCAGCAGGTATTCGCCGCGGGGCGCGTAGTCGGACAGCGGCCAGTTCTGCACGAGCCGGTGGGCGGCCTTGGAGGCCAGCGCGTAATCCTTCTTGTCGAACGCGGTCTGGGCCACGTCCAGTTGGTCCTTGGCGCGCGTCCGCTGCCAGGCGCCTTCGCCGCCGACCGGTTCGTAAGTCCAGCCTTGTCCCGGCTGGTACACCAGCGGCGCCGGCGCCCGAAAGGGCAGCGCCACCACGCCCACCAGGATCAAAAGAAAACAAACAGTCCGGCGACTCATGCCAGAACCGTAACGATCCCGTATGGGCAAGTCAATCTCTGCGCCGGGAAGGAAAGCCCTTCCCGGCGCGAGTCTGATTGGGTGCATCCAATCCTGTTTTGCCGGTTTGTCAGTTCAATTTTTGGACGATTTTCGCGGCATTATTCGATTTGGGGGTGCGTGCCAATCGAAGTTTTGGGTCAACACCCTATTTCGCGAAATCACTTCCGGGGCATACTCAATCCGGCAGAAATGAACCCGAAGTAACAGGATGAAAGTATGAAATGCAAAAACCCAATCGCGCTCGTCGCGTGTTTGGCTTGCCTTGGTCTGGTCACCGGCTGCCCTGGCGGGGGTGGTTCCAGCAGCAATCCGCCGCCCACCGGACCGGCGGCCCAGAACCTGAACGGAAAAACCCTGAGCGTGACGGTGTCCAGTGGCGCGGCGCCTTTCTCCACCGGTGGCACGTATACGCTGGTCACAACGAGCGGCGACGGCACATCGGGCCGGTACCAATTGAACGGTAACGGCGGTGTCCAAAGCAACAGCGGCACCTACACGTACAGCGTCACTGGGGCCAACACTTCGAGCCTGGTGGAAACCGAGGACATCAACGGCACCGTGGTGAACAACACGTTGACATTCCAAAGCGCTACATCGGGGACCATCGCGAGCACAAGCCCCAACAAGGGAGGCTTCCAGAACGGCTCGTTCACACTCAATTGACAATCACTTGAACGCCTGCTTCCCCGCCAATGCAGGTCATTCACACGCTGCTTCGAATGACTCTGAAATCCTCCCGACGGCTTCTCTCCGCGATCATTCCGATTGCGGCGGTGCTGCTGGCGGGCTGCATTTCGCCGAGGAAAAAGGTGGCGGAAAGGCTTCCCGGCCTTGAGTCCGCCTGGCAGGCCGCCGTGGCCCGCCAGGCGGACTTGCCGCGACGCGTTCTGGACTGGCCGGAGGCGGTGGCACTGCTCGAGACGAACAATCTCAAACTGCGCTCGGCGCGTTATGGGATCACCAATGCCCAGGAGCTGGCCGGCCAGGTTTTCCGCGACCTGATCCCCAATGTGGATCTCCGCGCTGGAGCGAGCAAGAGCATCACCAGCATTCCAGGCCTGTCATTCGATGATGTCACTTTTAACATCGATAGCTTCTTCAATGTGCCGGGCGTGGTGAACTTCAACGCGCGACTTTTTGCGGGCCGCCTGGAAGTTCTTCGCGCACGTGCCGCCTATCAACTCGCGCGCAGGGAACAATCCATTGAGCTTTACAAGGCTTTCCTGGAAAGCCAGGAGGACGATGAGATCGCCGGCGAACTGAAATCCGAGCGGGTGCTCGCCGATGCGGTCAGGCGAGCGGATGAATTCAGCGGGGAACTGATGCTGAAAGACATCGAGACCCGCGAGCTCTCGCTCGACAAGTCCCGTGAGTCGCTGCAATCGACTCTCGGGCAGCTATTCGCTGAAGCTCAGTTTCGCTGGGTCCTGAACACGAATGGCCTCCCGGATTTCCGTTATGCCGACCAGCCATTGCCGCTCGCGGATACGAATCGCGTCGCCCGCCTCCAAATCAATCTTGCCGCGCTGGAATTGGTGCGCGCCTGGGCCCAGATCAAGGGCATTAAACTTCAATACTGGCCTGAGCTCGCCATCTTTGTGACCGGGCCGTCCGTGTTCCAGGTGGCCAACGGCCAGAACAGCTTCTGGTCCGCGTCCCAAGTCATCGCTTCGGCCAACTTCTTTTGGACGCTGGACACGCGCGGCTACGTGCGCCTGCAATTGCGCCAGACCCGCCGCGAGCAGGAACTGGAACTGGCGCAACTACGCCAGGATTCCCTCGACCTGGTCAACCGGCTCTTGACCGCGCAGCGCCTGGCGATTTCGCTGCGCCGGCAACTGGGCGAGCTTGATCGGTTGATTGGCATGCTGGATCAGGTGCCTCAGGACATGGATATCGATTCGATGCTGCAGGCGGCCGACAGTGGACGCGCGCTCCGCCTGCAACGATACAAGCTGCGGCACGATCTCGCCGAGGTGAACACGCTTTTCTGGTTTGTGGACGAGACCAAGTGGGTGGCGGCAAACACGCATCCGGGAGTCATCCAATGAGCGGCTGCGCAACAGAGGCGAGAGGATTGCGGCGAACCTTTCATGTGCCGCAATTGTGCTGCCTCCTGCTGCTGCTGGCCTCCGCGCTGACTGCGTGCTCGCGCAGCCCAAACACCACTTCGAACACACCAATACCCGCGGCGTGGTCGTGGGCGGAATATCCCACGGTGGAGAAAATGCGGCTCGCCTCGCTCCCGTGTGAGGTGCTCCCGAGGACGAGCCTGACCATCAGCGCGCCGGTCTCCGGGCAATTGCGGGTTTACGTGCATCAGCAGGAAACGAATCTGCCGGCTGGTTTCGTGTGGGCAGAGATCGAGCCCAAGGAACTGGCGCTTGAAGGCGCGGAATTGGAAGAGGCGCGCCAAAGCCTGAAGGAACGGGAGCGGATGTACACCGAGATCGAGCTGCCACGGGAGAAGATCAAGCTGAGCCGGGAAATTGCCGAGACCCGCCGGCGCATCGTGCTGCTGGAATTGCTCGCCACGAACCGTGAATTGGCCGGACTTGCCCTCAACACCGCGGGCTTGAGCAAGGAGGGCTTGCTCAAGCAAGGCACGCTGCAGCAGGCCCGCCAGGAGCTTGGGCTGATGGAGGAAAACCTCGGCTATCTTTCTCCCACGAATCCCGCCGCCCTGGGAGTTGACCTTCAGGCGGCGCAAATGGAATTGGAGCGGCGGCAACTGGATTTCGACCGCCGGCAGGCCCAATCCCGCTTCAAGCTTCCGTTCGCCGGCCAGCTTATTCTCAGCATTCCGCTCGGGGAAGGGGCGGCGGAATATCCGGTAAGCGCCGGACAGGAACTGGCGGTGGTGCGCGACCTCGGCGCCATTCTGTTGCGCGCGCAGCTCGAGGATGTGGGCTGGACCACGCTCCCCACGGACCGGCTTACAGCCGTCGTGTCCCTGCCCGACGGCACGCATCTCGAGGCGCGGTTTGCTTTCAAGAAATTGGAGCACTCGCAGATGCGTGAGCAGGTGTTTTATTATTTTCAATTTCCCTTCGAGGAATGTGCGCCGGCGACACATCTGGTTGGAACAGATATCACCTGCGATCTTTGGATCGGCCTGACGCAGCCCGCGCGCATCGTCCCCAAACTCGCATTGGTGCTGCGTGAGCCGGCCGCCTTTCAGAATCGGCACTGGAACGAAGGTGTTGAAAAGCTCATTCCCGGCGCGCAGGTGCTCCTGGAGGGACAGACGGACCTGGCGATTCTTCCGCCCGTTGACCCGGGCCGGGGCAACCCGGACACACACGCGCCTGTGCACGCCCGGCTCGACACACCGAACGTGCCATGATCTGCGCGAATATCTCATTCCGTTACCGCCCGGACCGTCCCTGGGTGGTGCACCAGTTTAATCACATTTTTCTTCCCGGCATCACACTTGTAAAGGGAGCTTCCGGTTGCGGGAAGTCCACTTTGCTCCGGCTGTTGGCGGGCTTCCTCGAACCGCAGGTGGGAACGATTCGCACGCCGTTTGGCGGCCCGCCCACCAACGCGGGATTCGTGCGGCGCGGGCTTGGCTTTGTATTCCAGCAATTGAATCTCCTGCCGCTCGCCACGGTTGAACGCAATCTCGCGCTTGCCGGTCATCTCGCGGAACTGCCGCCTTCGCTTCTCAAATCCAACACGCAGCGATGGCTGCGGCTGCTGGGACTGGAGGATTACGCCGCGCGCCTCCCGCAATCGCTTTCCGGCGGCCAGCAGCAGCGCGCGGCCATCGCCCGCGCGCTCGTGCGGGAACCGACGGTGCTGCTGCTGGACGAGCCCACGTCCGGGCTCGACGATCTCAATACCCGCGTCATCATCCGCGCCCTGGCGGAGTTCGTGACCGGCAATCGCACCTGCATCATCAGTTCGCACGACGCGCGGCTCCATTTTCTGGCCAATGAAGTCCTCGATTTTAATCGCTTCCTACCTTTGGAAAGACACCTGGAAGCGCTGGCGTGAACAGCCCGGCAGTCCGCTGGCGCGCCTGTTCGTCACGGCCATCCTCGTGCTCGTGGCCGCGGCGGTGCTGGCTGCGTTCCAAATCATCGAACGCAGCTTGCGGGAACGGCTCGAGCGGTTCGGGCTGGATACGCTGGTGATCCGCGAGCCGGTTTCGCCGGGCTCGGCCATGTTTGTTCGCCAGGGCAGGGGAGAGGACACGCTGGCGTTGTTGACCGCCAGCGGCCGCCGGCTGCGTTTGCGCCAGCTCTTCGCGCGCGCACACACGGAATGGCGGGACGACAATCTGCCGATCTACGCCTACCCTCCGGAGGCGCTGCCGTTGATAGCGCCATTGCTTTCCGCGCAAACGATGACGGCGTGCGTGAGCGACGACCTTCCCCGCAACGCGCTGCTGCGGGTCCGCGTCAATCGGCAGGTGCTGTCCGCGGTGGTGGCGCGCTCGCCCGACTGGCTGCGGGCGCTTTCATCGGAGGATTTTCTGTTGGTCCCTGAAGGCCGCCTGGATGATGTGGAACAACTCGGCTGGCTGGACACCACGGTGTTTCAGCGTGGGCCGGGAGCGCCCGACATGGATCGGATCATCGCCGCTGTGAACGCTCTTGCCAGTGTGGCGCAACGCCCGCCGCCGCAAATGCAAAGCGCGCTTCCCTTGATGCGCGAGCTTGATGATTTGCAGCAGCGCCATCGTCAATGGCGGCGCATCATGGCTGTGATTCTCGGCGCGGCCATTGCGCTGGTATACGGAGCCATCGCGGTTCTTGAATTCCGCCAGAACCTGTTTGTCGGCGCCTTGCTCCGCAGCTTTGGCGCGCCGTCCGCCATTCTTTATTTCCGCCACTGGTTCGAGAACCTGCTCCTCGCCAATCTGGCAGCCGCGGCCGCGATTCTCCTGTTGATCGCATTTCAGCAGACGATCGCGCGATCGCTGGGGATGTCCACGGGGGACATTTTCGCCGGCGGCGCTGAAGCGGGATTGCTCGCGAACGGTGTCGCCGCCGGGATTCTGTTGTGGGTAAACGCCGGCGCGTTCCTCAGTTCGCTTCCGGTTGCGGCGGGATTGCGACAGCCCGTGGGGGAGATTCTTAGTTGATCCACACCATCGTGGATTATTGCGCAACGCTCCTATGCCACACCAGCCATTCCGTATCGGTGTGCTCTCCTTTGGCGGGATAGAATGGCAGCGGAGCTCCGAATGCAACGTTCGGTTTCAGGGTGTCCGGGTCCGCCCAGCGATGCATCTCGGCGTGACCGTCAGCGAACGAGATGCTCGTCCCGCCGTCATGATATGAGCCCGGCAGGTCGTCCCATTCGAGCGTGTAATAACTGGAAGCGGACGGCCCCAGGAAATATCCGTCGTTGATGCTGTCCGGATGCTCGTCAAGGAAGACAAAAATGTCCGCCGGATTCCGGATGTCGGACCCTTTCAAAAACTGCACGTAATAGGGATTGTTCACGTTCACCTTCCCTTGCAGCAGGTCGCCGGGATTCCCCACCATGGCATTCATCGAGACGCTCCGCACACGACTTGTCCAACCGGCCTCCTTCTGTTGCTCGCTCAGAACGCGATCGGATGGACAGTGAAAAATTTCCGGCACGTTGGCGGTATCAGGACCCAGCAGCGAACTGCCGGTGAATGTCACATTGGTGTTGTCGGGCGACAGGTTCCAATCCATGATGTTGTTCACCCAATTCGGCGCGTTGCGCTGCGCCAATGTCTGCCGGTCCGCGCTGCCTCCCAGGTTGTATACCAGTTTGTCGCCATTGTCCCCGGTATACATGATCCACGCCAGGATCAATTGTTTGTTATTGTTTTCGCAGCGGGTGCCTTGCGCCTTGATCTTGGAATGCACAAGGGTCGGCAGCAGCAGCGACGCCAAAATCGAAATGATCGCCGCCACAACCAGCAGTTCCAGCAGGGTGAAGCCAGCCTTTCGGCGGGTCGAAAAAACCTGAACCTGACCGGCTTTCGCGAAGGGAACGAGTGAATTGTAATGTGCTTGCATCGACCGAGTGGAATCGATAGTGATGCTGCCCTCTTTTTAGCCGAAATTCACTTGATTGTAAAGTCACCTTATTGTGACAGAAACGCCCGCGCAGGCTGCCTATTTCCAAGGACCTATTTCAGAGGAGCTTCGGTTGGCCGTCCGTCCGGGGTTTTAACCCCATCTTCTTGTAGCTCAGGTCGGTTGCCACCCGTCCCTGGGGCGTGCGTTTCAAGTAGCCTTCCATGATCAGGTAAGGCTCGTAGACTTCCTCGATCGTGTCCGGTTCCTCGCCTACCGCCACTGCCAGCGAGTTGACTCCCACCGGACCGCCGCCGAACTTGGCAATCACCGCCTCCAGAATGCGCTTGTCCATCTCGTCCAGCCCGTTCTCGTCAATGTCCAGCATCGCTAGCGCCTTGTCCGCCAGTGTCGCGCTGATCCGACCATCCCCGCGGACCTGCGCGAAATCCCGCACGCGCCGGAGCAGATTGTTCGCAATCCGCGGCGTCCCGCGGCTGCGACGCGCAATCTCCCTCCCACCCGCCGTGTCGATCTCGATATTCAACAACCGCGCCGACCGTACCACGATGTTCTCGAGCTCACCCGCCTGATAATAATCCAGCCGTTCGCGCACCGGGAACCGCGTCAGCAACGGCGCCGTCAGCAGTCCGCTGCGCGTGGTGGCGCCGATCAGCGTGAACCGCGGCAGGTTCAACCGCACGCTGCGCGCGTTCGGCCCCTGGTCAATGATGATGTCCAGCTTGAAATCTTCCATGGCTGGGTAAAGGTACTCTTCGATGGTCTTTTGCAACCGATGGATCTCGTCAATGAAAAGGACGTCCCCCTCCTCCAGATTCGTCAACAGGCCCGCCAGGTCGCCGGCCTTCTCGATGGTGGGCCCGCTGGTGCTCTTGAGGTTGGCGCCCATGGCCTTGGCAATGATGTTTGCAAGGGTCGTCTTGCCCAGTCCCGGCGGTCCGCTCAGGAGGATGTGGTCGATTGCCTCGTGCCGTTGTCGCGCCGCGGCCACCGTGATCTCCAACCTTTCCTTGACCTTCGCCTGCCCGGTGAAATCGGAGAACAACGACGGCCTGAGTGTCATCTCCAGAGCCGCGTCGGGCTTGGTCAGGACATCGGTAACAGCTCTTTGCGCGCGCTCGGGCATCGGCATCTCACAATGCGGAAAGCCCGCTGGACCGACAAGGCAAAACGGCTCGTTTCTCCCGCTTCCGGGGTGGGTCAATATCCGATTGCGCTCGATGCCTTCTTTGCTTATCTTCGTCGGACTTCGACCACTATTAGCGAGAGTCTCGGGCGCAGGTGTCGGCGGAAGGTCTTCCGCGGACCGTCCGGGACGAGCAGGGCGCAATTGTTGTCCTGTACAATGCATGACCCGCATTGACGCAGAAAGACATGCAGGGGACCGGCTTCGCGCGTGGAAGGATTCCTCCAAATCCTGGCGGCTGGCCTTTTGCGTGGCCTCCCCTTTAAAAAAGACTTCCTTTTGAGCCTGTGAACCTGATAAAACCATCGATTTTCTTGAAGAAAGCACGCAAAAGGAGCGCTGAGAAAACCAAAAAAAGGTTGGCGTGGCCGGCTTGTTTATCATAATCATCTCACATCAAACATATGCTTAAGAATAAACATTGGTTATGGGCGGCGATCCCAGTTGCCGTTTTGAGCGGAGCGAGCCCCGCGTTCGCGGGGGAGGCTGATATTCACATCCCGTCGCTGGACGGCGTGACCTTCCCCGGTTTGGGAGGCATCACCGGCTCCATGCTGATGAACCTTGGCATCGTGATCTGCGCCGTCGGCGCGCTGTTCGGCGTATGGCAATACTTCCAGACCAAGAGCCTGCCCGTGCACCAATGCATGGCCTCGGTCTCGAACAGCATCTACGAGACATGCAAAACCTACCTGCAAACTCAGGGCAAGCTGCTGGCGATTCTCTGGGTGCTCATCGCGGCCTGCATGATTGTCTATTTCAAATTTCTGCAGGACAACACCGTCGGCCATGTGATGGTCATCCTGCTGGCCTCGGTGCTCGGCATCCTCGGCTCTTACGGCGTGGCGTGGTTCGGCATCAAGATCAACACGATCTCCAATTCGCGCACCGCCTTCTCGGCGCTCAAGGGCAATCCCTACGCGACCCTGGGCATCCCGCTGCGCTCCGGCATGAGCATCGGCCTCCTGCTCGTGGCGGTCGAATTGTTCTTCATGATTTGCATCCTGACGTTCCTGCCCCGCGACCTCGTCGGCCCCTGCTTCATCGGCTTCGCCATTGGTGAATCCCTCGGCGCCAGTGTGCTGCGTATCTGCGGCGGCATCTTCACGAAAATCGCCGACATCGGCTCTGACCTGATGAAGATCGTCTTCAAGCTTCCCGAAGACGATCCCAAGAACCCCGGCGTGATCGCGGATTGCACGGGTGACAATGCCGGTGACTCGGTCGGGCCGACAGCGGACGGTTTCGAAACCTACGGGGTGACGGGTGTGGCGTTGATTTCGTTCCTGGCGCTGGCGCTGGCGGCGAGTCCGAACATCTGCGCGACGCTCATCATCTGGCTGTTCGTCATGCGCGCCTTGATGATCGTGACTTCCCTGGCCTCCTATTTCGTCAACGAAATTCTCAGCAAGGCTCTGTATGGCAGCAAGAAGGACTTCGATTTTGAAGCCCCGCTGACCCACTTGGTGTGGCTCACTTCGTTGGTGTCCATCGTTATTACGTTCGTGGCCAGCTATCTCCTGCTGAATGGCTTCAAGTACTCCCAGGATCCGAACGTTTCGCAAGGCGACCTTTGGTGGGTGCTTTCGGTCATCATCAGTTGCGGAACTGTCGCTGGCGCGCTGATCCCCGAATTCACGAAGATTTTCGTGAGCACGACCTCGCGGCACGTCCGGGAGGTGACCAATTGCTCGAAGCACGGCGGCGCTTCGTTGAACATCCTTTCCGGTTTTGTGGCGGGTAATTTCTCCGCCTTCTGGATGGGCCTGATCATCATGGTTCTCATGGCCGTGTCCTATCACTTCTCCCAGAACACCGCGCTGACGGGATTGATGGGCACGACGTTCACTTACGCTCCTCCGATCTTCGCTTTCGGCCTCGTGGCCTTCGGCTTCCTCGGCATGGGCCCGGTGACAATCGCCGTGGACAGTTACGGACCGGTCACCGACAACGCGCAATCGGTTTATGAGTTGAGCCAGATTGAGGCCCGCAAAGGCATCAAGGAGGACATCCAGAAGAACTTCGGTTTCGACCCTGACTTCGAGAACGCCAAATACCAGTTGGAAAAGGGCGACGGCGCGGGCAACACGTTCAAGGCCACGGCCAAGCCCGTGCTCATCGGCACGGCGGTCGTTGGCGCCACCACAATGGTGTTCGGCATCATCATGTTGTTGCAGAAGATGTATGAACTCCAGGTGGCTTCGGGACTCCCCGGCGTATTCAAGCCGGTGATTGAGGCCTTGAGCATCGTTCAACCGCAAATCATCCTGGGCGTGATCATGGGCGGCGCCGTGATTTACTGGTTCACCGGCGCCTCCTGCCAGGCCGTCGTGACGGGCGCGTACCGTGCGGTGGTCTATATCAAGGAGAACATGAAGCTCGACGCGACCACCGCGTCGGACAAGGACAGCAAGGAAGTCGTCCGCATCTGCACCGAGTACGCCCAGAAGGGCATGTGGAACATCTTCATCGTGGTGTTCTGCTTCGCGCTGGCCCTGCCGTTCTTCAGCCCCTATTTCTTCATCGGCTACCTCGTGGGTATCGCCTTCTTCGGTCTGTTCCAGGCCATCTTCATGGCCAATGCCGGCGGCGCCTGGGATAACGCCAAGAAAATCGTTGAAGTGGACCTCCGCCAGAAGGGCACCGACCTGCATGCCGCCACCGTGGTGGGCGACACCGTAGGCGATCCTTTCAAAGACACCTCGTCCGTGGCCATGAACCCGGTGATCAAGTTCACCACGCTGTTCGGACTGCTGGCCGTCGAGATCGCGGTTACCATGAAGGATGCCAACCTCAGGACCGGCATCGGCGCGTTCTTCTTTGTGGTGGCGCTGATCTTTGTCTATCGCTCGTTCTACGGGATGCGCATTCCCGAGGAGCAGACCACGGCGGAAGCCAAGTCCCAGGCCGGGAAACCCCTGGCCGCTGCTGCCGCCCAGAAATAATTCATACGCAAGTCTCTGACTGTTCATCGGCGGAGCCGCAAGGCTCCGCCGCTTTCTTTTGCCAAAATCCCGTTCCCCGGTAGGATGACGCCCGGCATGTCGAAACCCCGTGTCATCTCCCTGCTGCCGGCCGCCACGGAAATTGTCTGCGCCATTGGCGCGGAGGATTACCTGGTGGCGCGCTCGCATGAATGCGATTTTCCGGCGTCCGTCCGCGCGTTGCCCGCCTGCACAAGTTCCCGCATCTCGTCCGCCGCGCCCAGCGCGGATATCGAGCGCCAGACGCAGACCCTCCTGCAAAGTTCCACGCCGCTTTATCAACTCGACGCCGATCTCATGCGCCGCTTGCGGCCCGACGTGATCATCACCCAGGCCCAATGCGACGTCTGCGCCGTGAGCCTTGCCGAGGTGGAAAAGCTCGTCAGCCAATGGCCCGGCAACCGTCCTCGCATTGTCACACTCGCTCCGGCGAAGCTGGCCGATATCTGGGACGATTTCCGCCGCGTGGCCGAGGCGCTCGACCTCGCCGAGCACGGCCGCGAAGTCTTGCGCGGCCTCAAGAATCGAGTGGTCCTGATCATCGAAAAGGCCTGCATGCTCCAAAACCGCCCGTCGGTCGCCTGCATCGAGTGGACTGACCCGCTCATGGTCGCGGGCAATTGGGTGCCGGAATTGGTGGACCTCGCAGGCGGACGCAACGTGGCGGGCATCTCCGGCAAACATTCCCCGTTCATCGCCTGGGAAGAATTCCGCCAGCTCGACCCGGATATGATCATCCTGATGCCGTGCGGATTCGACATCAGCCGCACGCGCGCCGAAATGAAGTCTCTGACGCAAATGCCCGAATGGCCGAAGCTCCGCGCAGTGAAGAGCGGAAAGGTATTTGTCTCCGACGGCAACCAGTTCTTTAATCGGCCGGGACCGCGCATCGTCGAGTCCCTCGAAATTCTCGCGGAACTCTGCCATCCCGACCGCTTCAACTTCGGCCACCGCGGCAAGAATTGGGAGAAGCTTTGACCGCACCTCCGCACGAGTTGCGCTCATGAGGTCCTCCTCTCCGCCGCCTCGGCCTGCTGTGCTGCGCGATACACCCGCAGCAACCCGGGATCGAATTCCTCTCCCAACAGTTCTCTCGCCCCGGTGAGATTCTGAAATCCCGTTCGTGCGAACGCCGCGGAAATCTTCTCCCGTTGCTCGTCCGTCATTACCCGGCTCAATTCGACTCGATGGCCCGACTGGATCGCGGTGCACAAGTGCCCGTAAATTGTTCCCGCGGTAAGCCCGCGTTGCCCGGCAATCTTCTCCACGGCCAATCCCGTGTTGAACGCCTGCCAGGTCGCGCGCACCGTCTCTGTCATGCCGGCCGTTGCCGGCGCGGGCGGCGCGAACGAGTCTGCCGCGAAAATCTGGCGCGGATTGGCCCGCAAATGATCGGCGATCTCCGCCAGAAACACCGTGCCGAATTCCCGCAGCTTCTTCTCGCCCACTCCGCTGATCCTCGCAAACCCGGCTTCGTTCGCCGGGTATTCCCGCGCCATCTGCCGCAAGGCCACATCGGAGAATACTATGTACGCCGGCACGTCCCGTTCATCGGCCAGCCGCTTGCGCAATGCCCGCAGCTTCTCAAACAGGAGCTCGTCGCATGCGATCTCGCCTGCCGCGTGGCGCAGCGGTTCCGGAGCCTGCGCCGGTTTCGTCAGCGTGATCGTCTTGCGCTCGCGCAACACCGCCCGTCCTTCGGGCGTCAATTCCAGTACGCTGAATTTCTCCGCCGACTGCCGGACGAATCCCAGCCGGATCAATTCCCGGCCGATCCTTGCCCATTCCGTCCGATTGTGCTCGCTCCCGATTCCGTAGGTTGAGAGCCGTTCGTGCTCCCACTTCCGGATTTTTTCCGTGTCCGCGCCGGTCAGCACTTCCACCACGTGATTCAGTCCCACGCCGAATCCCGACTTCTCCCGGATGCGATAGATGCACGATAAAAACTTCTGCGCCGCGATCGTGCCGTCAAAGGTGGACCGCGGCGACTGGCAATTGTCGCAGCCTCCGCAATTCTCCGACCCGTAATCCTCGCCGAAATAATTCAGCAACTCCCATCGCCGGCAGACCGCGGATTCCGCATAATGCACCATCTGGCTCAACTGCGCCCGGGCGATCTGCTGCTCCTGCGGGTCCGGCTTTTCGTCGATGAACTTGCGCTGCCGCATGACATCACCGGCGCTGAATAAAAGCAGGCACTCGCCCGGCAACCCATCGCGGCCCGCGCGCCCGGTTTCCTGGTAGTAACCCTCGATGTTCTTCGGCAGGTCGTGATGAATGATGAACCGCACGTTCGGCTTGTTGATGCCCATCCCGAATGCAATGGTCGCGCAGATCACCCGCACCTCATCCCGCCGGAATAGTTCCTGGTTTTTTGCCCGGTCCTTCGCCTCCATTCCCGCGTGATATGGACTTGCCTTGATTCCGTCCTCCCGCAGGCGTTCCGCAACCGCCTCTGTCGATTTCCGGCTCTGGCAATAGACAATCCCACTCTCGCGCGGACGCCGTCGAATGAAGTCCAGCACCTGTTCATACGGCTTCGCCTTCGCAATCACGCGATACATCAGGTTCGGGCGATTGAAACTTGCCACGTAGCAACCCGGGTCGCGCAGCTTCAGATGGCCGACGATGTCCTTGCGGACGCGTTCGGTCGCTGTCGCGGTCAGCGCCATGATTGGTGTTCCGGGGAAGAGCGCGCGCAATTCTGCGAGCTGCCGGTATTCCGGACGGAAGTCGTGCCCCCATTCGCTGATGCAATGCGCCTCGTCCACTGCCAGCAGGTTCACCTTCCAACGCTGAAGGTCCGCCAGAAATCCCGACAGCATCAACCTTTCCGGCGCCGCATAGAGCAATCGATACTCCCCCTGGTGCAGGCCGCGCAGCCGCTGCCGTGATTCCTCCTGCGATAACGACGAGTTCAGGAAGGTCGCGCGGATTCCGCTCGCCTGCAGCGCGTCCACCTGGTCCTTCATCAGCGCGATCAACGGCGACACCACCACCGTCAAACCCGGCCGCACCAGCGCGGGCAATTGAAAGCACAAGGACTTCCCGCCGCCCGTCGGCAGCAGCGCGAACACATCGCGCCCTCCCAGCGCGTCGCGGATGATCTCCTCCTGCAGCGGGCGGAACGATGTGAATCCGAAGTGCTGCTTGAGAATCGGCAGCAGCGGCGCCCCGGCGGGTTGGATTGCAGGTTGGCCGGGCATCGCTGTTATAAGTGGGTTAGTTGAAGGGGCGATTCACCTGGAGCCAGTAATAAGCCATGTCGCCCACAAGTTGCCGGAATTGCGCCGCTTCGGCCGGTTTCACGACGTAGCTGTTCGCTCCCAGCCTGTAGCACGACAACATCTGCTCGTCGTCGTGCGCGCCCGTGAAGACCACCACCGGGATCGGCCGAGTCCGCTCCCGCACTTTCAACTGCTGCAGCACCTCGATTCCGCCGATGTGCCTCAAGTTCAAGTCGAGCAGGATCAGGCGCGGCGCGGTTCCCTTGCTCCAGTTGACCGACCAGCTCTGCACGCATAAAAACTCCAGCACGCCGTCGCCGTCCAGGAAGTGAACCACCTTGTTCCCGAACCCCCGCGCCTTGAGCGCCGCCATTGTCAACTCCGCTTCCTCTATCCTGTCTTCCACCAGCAGAATTTCTGCCGTTCCAGCCATCCTCATTTTCTCCCCGCTTCCCATGGTCAGTCTGCTCCCGCCGCGACTGCGGCCTGGCTTTCCCGGCATCCATTCCGGTCAGCCCGTAGCAGACCTCCACCCTACCAACTCGCGCGTCCGGGAAAACAGTAAAAAATCCTTCCGCTTTCCCGTGCACGCGCCCTCCTCATTCGTGATATTCCTGCACCGTCCTCACGGCGTAACCGCTCTTCTTCAAGGCCGCGATCCCCAGTGCCGCCGCGCGCGCCCCGCTCAAGGTCGTCATGATCGGCGTATTTGTGTATACCGCTGTGGTACGTATCCGGATTTCGTCCGCGCGCGGTGTCTGCCCCGCGGGCGTGTTGATCACCAGTTGGATTTCGCGGTTCTTCAGCAGGTCCAGCGCGTTCGGCCGGCCTTCGTTGAGTTTCAACAACCGCTGCGCCTTCAGGCCCGCCTTCTCCAGCACGGCGGCCGTTCCGCCGGTCGCGATCAATTCGAATCCCAGGTCCGCGAATTTTTTCGCCACCTCCGCCACCTCGTCCTTGTGCGCGTCGCTCACGCTGATGAACACCCGCCCCTTCAACGGCAGCGGCGCGTTTGCCGCCATCTGCGATTTCGCGTAGGCGATTCCCAGGTCCGCGTCCAGGCCCATCACCTCGCCGGTCGAGCGCATTTCCGGCGAAAGCAAAATATCCTGCCCGTGGAATCGGTTGAACGGGAACACCGATTCCTTCACGGCCCAGTATTCGGGCCGGATTTCCTTGGTGAGGCCCAGTTCCACCAGCGTTTTGCCCGCCATGACTCGCGCTGCCATTTTCGCCAGCGGCACGCCGATCGCCTTGCTCACAAACGGCACCGTGCGCGACGCCCGCGGATTGACTTCCAGCACGTAAACCGTCTCGCCCTTCACGGCGTACTGCACGTTCATTAACCCGATCACCTTCAACTCGCGCGCCATCGCGTACGTGTATTCGCGGATCGTCTCCATCACTTTCGGCGACAGTGTGTGTGGTGGCAGCACCATGGCGGCGTCGCCCGAATGCACGCCCGCGTATTCGATGTGCTCCAGCATTCCGCCGATCACTATCGTTCCCTCGCCCTCCTTCTTGAAGTGTCCCACGTCCGCGATGCAATCCACGTCCACTTCCGTGGCGTCCTCGAGGAATTTATCCACCAGCACCGGCCGCTCCGGCGACGCCTCGACGGCGAATCGCATGTAATGCGTCAGTTCGGCGTCCGAATACACAATCTGCATCGCCCGTCCGCCCAGCACGAACGACGGGCGTACCAGCACCGGGTATCCGAGTTCCCGCGACGCCGCCAAGGCCTCCGTCTCGTTCGTCGCCAGGCCGTTCGGCGGTTGCGGTATGTTCAGCTTCCGCAGCATCGCCGCGAACAATTTCCGGTCCTCCGCAACCTCGATGCTCTGCGGCGAGGTGCCAATGATGTTGACCCCGTTCTTCTGCAAGCCCAGCGCGAGGTTCAACGGCGTCTGGCCGCCGAATTGCGCAATCGCCCCCCAGCACTTCTCCCGCTCGTAAATATGCAGTACATCCTCCAGCGTCAGCGGTTCGAAGAACAGTTTGTCGCTGGTATCGTAATCGGTCGAAACCGTCTCCGGGTTCGAGTTCACCATCAAGGTTTCGAAGCCATCCTGCTTCAGCGCGAACGCCGCGTGCACGCAGCAGTAGTCGAACTCGATCCCCTGTCCGATGCGGTTTGGCCCGCCGCCCAGGATCATCACCTTCCGCTTCTCCGACGCGCGCGTCTCGTCGTCGCCGCGGTCGTAGGTGGAATAATAATAGGGGGTGTAGGCCTCGAACTCCGCCGCGCACGTGTCCACCAGGCGGTAGCTCGGCACCAGGCCCAGCTTCTTACGCTCCGCGCGCACCTCGTCCTCCGTCCGCCCGGTCAAATGCGCAATCTGGCGGTCGGAAAATCCCAGCGATTTGGCTTTGCTCAGCAACTCAATGTTCATGGCTCGCAATCGGATAAATATAAACCGGCAAAGTAAGCCTCACCCCTCTCTCGTTGGCAAGCCCCCTTTCCATTCCGCCGCCTTCTCGTCTTCATTATCGGAAACAGTGGAAACAACATGAAATTCCTCCCGGTCATCCGCAGCGCATTTCCACCGTAAGGACCGGCAGATCGAGAACGTTCTCCAAAGACCCGGCGGCCTCGTATTCGCGAAGCGTACGGACTACGGGAGCTTGCTCCCGCTTTTGTGCGCCAGGCCGCCAGACTTCCATCTCGCCACCCGAAATCCCGCCGACTCTCAATACCTGCGATTAGCTGCGCATATCTCTGCGGGGCCTTCGCAACCAATTGCAAATCAACAGATGCTTGTCGCACCAATATCTGCGCGCTGTCGCACGTAAATAGGCTCACCGGATTCCTTAATTCTCCGTGCCTCCGGTAGATACAAATCGCATCGCTGCTCGTTTGGTTCTTGGAACTTGGAATGTCTGTGGATTTTGGAGCTTGGATCTCGGAGCTTTGGCCCAGGATCTTGGAGCTTATCCCGCCCCGTTTCGCCCATCCCCCTTTCATAATTTGCATTTTCACGCCCGCCATCCTACTCCGGGGGGTAGGACAACCGTGGGGCAACCCCCCTCCTTTAGTGCAAAAAGTTATTCACACCCTCGACGAATTCCCAGTCCTTTGTCCTCCAGTCACTTGCGTCAATTCAGGCCCTTTCCTGCACCACAAAACCTGCGTCTTCCCTCAAAATACGTACGTACTTCTTCACCCTTTTTGCTGCTCAAATCCCGTGTAACACGCTAGCAATTTATGCTAAAAGATTATTGATGGCCCCGGACACCAACATCAGCCCCGTGGACCTTGCCGACTCCGCCTTGATCGAGCGCGTACAAGCAGGTGATACCGAAGCGTTTGAACCCATTGTGCGGCGCCATTTGCCGCTCATCCGCGCTTTTGTTGCCCTGCGCATTCCCAGCCTGGCCGATGAAATCACTCACGAAACCTTCGTCTTTGCCTTCCGTCGCATCAAGGAATTCGATCGCACCCGCCCGCTTCGTCCCTGGCTGCGCACCATCGCCTGGAACCTGATCCGCGCCGAACTGCAGCGCTTCGCCCGCGAGCAGGCCAACCTCTCACGCCTCGAACAAGCCCAGCTCGCCGGCCTCCATCGCGGCATGCCCAATGACAATTCGCCTTCCGACGAAGCCGGCTTTCTCGAGGAATGCCTGCGCGATCTTTCGCCCGACATGCGCCACCTCGTCGAGGAACGCTATCGCCGCGGGTTGAGCACGGAGGAACTCGCCACCGCCTGCGGACGCACTCTGGAATGGGTTCGCATCACGCTTTTCCGCGTCCGCAAACGTCTCCGCGCTTGCATCGAAGGCAAAATCGCCGGGAGCCAGCATGTTTCGTGATCAGCGCATCGCCGCCTATGTCATGGGCGACATGCCCGTGGCGGAGCGCGCCGCCTTCGAGCGCACCATCATCGAGGATCCTGAAGCGCTCGCCGAACTGGTGGCCCAGCAATGTCTCGACGCCGGGTTGCGCGCCTTGCTCGACCCGTCTGCCGATTGCGTCTGCGCCGCCATCATGGCCACCGTCCGCGGCCCTTCCGACGAAACTGCCATCGACAATGTCCTCAGCGACACCGTGCGGCAGAAACCGGTCTGGCGTCCCGCGCGTCCCGCGTGGCTGGATTGGATCGCATCCGGCGCCTGGCGTCCCTGGCTGCGTCCCGCGCTCGCTGTTTTCGTGACGGCGATGGCGCTCACGACCTGGCTGGTGATCAGCCATCGCATTGCCAATTATTATCCGGACGAACTGGTATCCAGCAGCGATCCCGAGGCGCAGCTTTCCGAAAACGGCGTCGCCCGTCTGACCCACGAGGCCGGGGTTGTCTGGGATCAGAAAAACGGCGCTGATCTGGAAACCGGCGTGTCACTCTCTCCCGGCTGGCTGCGCCTGAAATCCGGTGTGGTCGGCCTCGAGTTCGCCGGCGGCGCGGAAACGATTCTCGAAGGTCCCGCCGAGCTGCGATTGATTTCCTCCGGCGAGGCGCACCTGCTCCACGGCAAAATCAGCGCCCACGTCCCGCCTCCGGCCCACGGCTTTCGCGTGCGCACCGCGGGCGCGGTCGTCACGGATCTCGGAACTGATTTCGCCATCAACAAACCTTCCGCGAAGGCTCCGGAAGTGGATGTCTTCACCGGCCGCGTGGAAGTAGCCCTCGCCGACACCAACCATGCTCCGCTGACCCTGACCCAGGGCCAGGCGGCGCGCATTCGTCTCGGCGGCGTGGACGATTTGCATGCCAGTCCGCAGAATTTCGTAAGCAACAGCCAGCTCGAAGAGCGGGAGACTGCCGAGTCCGCCACGCGCATCTCCGGTTGGAAGGAGCTTTGCAAATCGATGGATTCCGATCCCGACCTGCTCGTCCATCTCGTGTTCGAAAAGGACAACGGGGCGGGGGATTCGCTGCCAAATGTTTCGCGCTCTCCCCACGCGCTCTCCGGCGCGAAAATCCAGGGTGCCAACTGGACCGACGGACGCTGGGCCGGCAAGGGCGCGCTGGCCTTCGCCGGTTCGCACGACATTCTCCGGCTCCCGCCTCCCGGCAGACTGCAATCTCTCACGTATCTCACGTGGGTGCGCGTGGCCAGCCTGCCCGATGTGCGCAACGGCCTCGCGCTCATGGAAACTGGCCTGGGCGGCGAAACCCATTGGCAGATTCGTAATGACGGCCGCATCGAATTCTCCGTCCGCCGCAGGGACGAGGAGGCCGCCTGGGACGAACTCTTCTCCCCGCCGCTGATCACTGCCGAACATTTCGGCGCCTGGATGCAACTCGCCGCGGTTTACGATCACACCGCGCGCCAGTCGTCTCTTTACGTCAATGGCCGGTTGGTCGCCACGCGCAAGCTCGGCGCGCAGCCTCGGGATCTGGTGCTCGGCCCGCTTTTCCTAGGCAACTGGGAAACCACCTCCAAAGCCGGCCCCGATTATCGCAATCGCGCGTTCCACGGCCGCATGGATGAGTTTGCCATTTTCTCCCGTGCCCTTTCCCCGCAGGAAATTCAACAACACTATGAATGCGGCCGTCCCCAGGCGCCCCTCGAAGCCGGCAGCCGCAATTTCACACAAACTGGCCCGCAGCCCTCACCCGATACCCCCGCCCAAAAGTCCCTCTGACATACGTTGTAATCAGTACCGTAACTTTATGACTAAATTCCGGCCTTACTTCGGCGCGTTCGTCCTGTTTGCAGCTCTCATTTTGGGCCGCGCCGCCGTTGCTCTCACCAACAATCTCGCCCTGACCCCTCCGATGGGCTGGAACGATTGGAACTCCTACGGCTGCGGCATCAGCGAATCGATCGTCAGCAACAATGCCTACATCATCAATACTAGCGGACTGCAGGCTGCCGGCTACCAGTACGTGGATGTGGACGACTGCTGGCAGATTTCCCGCGATACCAATGGCGTGATTGTCCCCGATCCCAGCAAATTTCCCCACGGCATGGCCTCGCTCGCGAATTACGTCCACTCGCTCGGACTTAAGTTCGGCGTCTATTCCGATCACGGCACCAACACCTGCCAGCACAAGCCCGGCAGTTACCTCTATGAATACGTCGACGCCAACACCTATGCCCAGTGGGGCGCCGACTACTTGAAGGAGGACAACTGCAACCTGCCCGTCGGCGCCAACGCCCAGGTGGACTATGGCCGCATGAGCGACGCGTTGATGAAATCCGGCCGGCCCATCCTGTTCTGCCTCTGCGGCGGCCAGAACGGAAATTCCAAGTCCTACCAATCGTGGTCTCCCGTCCTGGGCAATTACTGGCGCACCACCGGCGACATCGGCGACAACTACGCCAGCATGATTTCCCACATCGATCCGAACAGCACCTCCGCCTACGCCGCTGGACCGGGTCGTTGGAACGATCCCGACATGCTCGAAGTCGGCCGCGGTGGCATGACCGCCGTTCAGGACCAGACGCATTTCACCATGTGGTGCATCATGGCCGCGCCTCTCATCATGGGCAATAACCTCACCAGCATGTCCGCCCAGACGCTCACCATCCTCACCAACGCCGAGGCCATCGCCGTCGACCAGGATCCCGCCGGCGAGGAAGGCGTCAAGGTCGTCAACAACACCAGCGCCATCGGCACCAACGAGGTCTGGAGCAAAACCCTCGGTTACGATTTCTCCACCAAGGCCGTGGTCCTCTTCAACCGCCTCGGGCCCGACACCAACATCACCGTCTATTGGACAAACCTCGGCTTGCAGGGCGGCGCGGCCACCGTGCGCGATCTCTGGGCACACAGCAATCTCGGCACCTTCACCGACAGCTTCACCGCCCTTGTTCCGTCCAACTCCGCCATGCTGCTCAAGGTCGTCGGCACGCCGCCCGTCCTTCCCGCCTCGGGCACCAATTATCTCTCCGATCTCCAGCCCGTCTACGCCTACACCGGGTTCGGCACGATCGTGAAGGACAAGAGCATCGGCGGAAATACCATGAAACTCAATGGTGTCTCCTACAGCAAGGGTATCGGCGTCAATTCGCGCGCCGGCTCGGACTACGATCTTGGCGGCGTCTGCTCCCGCTTCCAGGCCACCATCGGCGTGGACGATGAAGTGGGCGCGAATGGCACCCTCCACTTCGAAGTTTTCGCCGACGGCCAGAAGGTTTACGACAGCGGCGTCATGAAGGGCGGCAACACTGCGCAGTTCGTGGACCTCGACATGACCGGCGTCCGGCGCCTGATCCTTGGCATCGGCGACGCCGACGACGGCACGAGCAACGATCATGCGGATTGGGCCAACGCCCTGGTCATCGTCACCAACACCACACCCCAGGTGCCGCACGCGCCCACCGGATTGACCGCGAGCCCCGGCGCCCAGGTCAATCTCACCTGGAACACAACGCTCGCCGCCACGAATTACAACATCAAGCGCGCCAACGTCAGCCACGGCACCTACACCACCATCGGCGCCTCGCCCGTCGCCACGTTCACCGACTCTGGTGTCACGGTTGGCTCAACCTATTATTATGTCGTCTCCGCCGTCAGCAGCATCGGCGAAAGCACGAACTCCTCCGAGCTTGCGGTGACTGCCTGCTCACAGCCGGCGATTCCCACCAACCTCGTAGCCAATCCCACCGGCGCAAACATCGGCCTTACCTGGAACGCTGTCCCCGGCGCGACCGGCTATGTCATCGCCCGCGCGATCAGCAGCAGTCCCTACACCAATCTCGCCACCGTCCTCGGCATCACCAACTACACCGACACAACCGCTGCCGCCGGCGTCACCTATTATTACATCGTCACCGCCAGCAATGCCTGCAACGTGAGCCTGCCCTCGCTGTATCTGCCCGCCACCATGCCGCCGCCCGCGCCCACCGGCCTGAATGCGACCCCCGGCCCCAACCAGGTCGCGCTCTCCTGGAATTCCTCCCTCGGCGCCGTCAGTTACAACGTCAAGCGTTCCCAGACGAACAACGGTCCCTACACCACCATCGCCGGCCAGATCACCTCCACCACATTGCTGGATACCGGCGTCACCAACGGCACCACCTACTATTACGTCGTGTCCGCCATTGACGCGGGAGGCGGCGAGGGGCCGAACTCCGCCCAAGTCAGTGCTGTGCCCGCGTTTCCCGCCGGCACCGCTTACTGGACCAACCTCGTCACTTCTTCCGCGCAAAACTGGAACGCCAATGCCAACTGGACCAACTCCGGCGTGTTCCCCAATAGCGTGGCCGGTTCCGCTCTAATCAACGCCAACATCGGCGGCAACCAGACCATCAACCTCAACCAAAGCATCACCGTCGGCACGCTCACCATCGGCGACACCGATGGCTCCGGCTCTTACACCATCGCAGCCGGTACGGGCGGCACTCTCAATCTCAATAACGGCACCAATTCCTGCACGCTGACCGATTTATCCACCGGCGCCGGCGACAAGATCACCGCGCCGATCAATCTTTTCACCAATACCTTCATCGCCGGTAATGCCGCCAATCCATTGGTCATTGCCGGGACCATGTCCGGCAGTGGTACCATGACCGTCAGCGGCAATGTGACAATTGGCGACGGCAGCACCAACGGCACCTTCGACTCCGGCACCGTGACGGACAACGGCGTGCTGGTTTTCAGCCGCAGCGACAGTGTCACAGTCACGAATACCATCACCGGCACGGGTTCGATGAAATACGCGGGCACGGGAACGCTCACGCTCACAGGCAGCAATAGTTTCTCCGGCCCATTTTCGATCGGTTCCGGCACGGTGGTGTCAGCCAACGCCTCCGCGCTCGGTCTCGCCAGCGGCGGTGTCACCATTCTTCCCGGTGGAACGCTCGACGTCGACGCCAACAACCTCGGCTCGCGGACGATCACAGTGTCCGGTTCAGGCGCCGGCGGCAAGGGCGCCATCTATAACAGCGGCGGCCAGCAGACCCAGGCCACCCAGTTCATCACGCTCGCCGGCGATACCACCATTGGCGGCACCGGTCCCTGGAATCCCAGCAGCAACACCGGCCGCTGGGATATTCGCGCGAACTCATCCGCGTCCCTGAGCACCGGCGGACTGCCCTACAACCTAACCAAGACCGGCAGCAACCAGATCTCGCTGGTCGGCGTCACCGTGGATGCCGCGCTCGGCAATATCGACATTCAGCAAGGTCTGATGGGATTCGAGACGAGCACCACCTCCATGGGGAATCCCGCCGCGAATCTCTACGTGCGCGCGGGCGCCACCATGTCTTTTTTCAACTCCACCGCGCTCTGGAACAAGAATTTTCAATTCTACGGCGACGGCATCACCGCCACCGTCACCAACTGGAGTGGCAGCAACACCATCGTCGGGCCGGTCACGCTCAACGGCACCTGCATCTTCGCCATTGCCAGCACGGGTGTGGCCGTCACCGGCCCGATAGGCGGTCCGGGCATCCTCATGAAGAATCTCAACAGCCCGCTCTATCTCTTCGGAACCAATACCTATGTCGCCAGCACATTCATCAATGGCGGAACACTGGCGCTCCCGAATTCCGGCTCGCTGGCCAGCACCAATATCAACGTCTCCCCCGGCGCAACCTTCGACGTCAGCAGTCACACCGGCATTTACACGCTGGGCGCGGGCCAGACGCTCGGCGGTTTCGGCACGGTGAAAGGGAATCTGAACGTCGGCAGCGGCGCGACGCTCGCCCCCGGTTACACGATCAGCACGATGACCTTCAATAATGCCCTGGCTCTCCTCGGCGGCAGCACGAACGTGCTCGTGGTCAGCAAATCGCCGGCCACGAACTCACAAATCGTCGCCGGCGCCCTGACCTACGGCGGGACGCTCGTCGTCAGCAACATCAGCGCCACTCCGCTGGCAGCCGGGGACAGCTTCCGGTTGTTCAACGCCCCGAGTTATTCCGGTTCGTTCAGTGCCATCAATCCGCCCATGCCCGGCAGCGGACTCGCCTGGGATTCCTCGGGCCTCACCAACGGCACGCTTCGCGTCATCACCGCGCAATCGCCGCACATCGGGTCCGCGCGCGTTTCCGGCGGCAATCTCACCATCAGCGGTTCATCGGGCATTCCCTACGCCAGCTATTACGTGCTCGCTTCCACCAACGCCGCCCTGCCACTGATCCAGTGGAGCCGCGTGGCCACCAACGCTTTTGATTCCAACGGGAATTTCACGTTCATGGAGTCCGTGATTCCCGGCATGCCCAGGTTGTTCTATCTCGTCCGGTTGCCCTAGCAGAAAGTCCCAATGTGCCTATGAACTCCACGATCGTTCGAAAACTCCTCGTGCTGGCTGTCGTCGCCGGCACAGTCCTTACCGCGACTATTTGCCTGGCGCAAACCACCGTGTTCTTCAACGTGAAAGCCTATGGCGCCAGGGGTGACGGCGTCAATTTGGACAGCCCGGCGGTGAACAGCGCCATCCAGGCCGTGGGCGCCGCCGGTGGCGGCACAGTTTACTTTCCCTCCGGCACGTACTATTGCGGTTCCATCCACCTGACCAATAATCTCACCATCTATCTGGAAACCGGCGCGGTCGTCACCGCCTCGTCCACGAACATCGACCTCGCCGAATCCAATCCCTACTCGCAATACCAGGACTATGGCCACAGCCATTTCCAGGATTCGCTGTTCTGGGGCGAGAACCTCACCAATGTCACCTTCGCCGGGCCGGGAGAGATCAACGGCAACGGCAAGCTGGCCACCGGCAATCCCGTCGCCGGCCAGGGTGACAAGGCCATCTCCCTCGCGCGCTGCACCAATATCGTGATCAGCGGCATCACCATCACCAAGGCTGGACACTTCGGCATTCTCGCGAACGGTTGCTCCAATATGCTCGTCACGGGCGCGCAGATCCTCGAGAGCAACGCCCGCGACGGCTTCAACCTCATCAGCAGCTCGCATGTCTGGGTCACCAACTGCGTCATCCAGGGAAGCGACGATTCGATGGTGCTCAAGAGCGACTACGCCCTCGGCCAGAAGATCAACAGCCAGGACATTCACATCGTCAATTGCCAGATTCTGTCCACCGAGAACAACGCGCTCCAGTTCGGCTCCGAGACGGTCGGCGATTTCCGCAACGTGACTTGGTCGAACATCATCATCGGCGGCGCGGGCAAGGCCGGCATCGGCATCACGTCGCAGGACGGCTCCGTCATTGATGGAGTCACCTACGACAACATCATCATGTCCAATTGCGCCTGCCCAATTTTCCTGAAGCTGGATTATCGGACCACGGACAGCCCGAATCCCTCGGTGGGCCGCATTCGCAATATCAGCATCAATAACGTGGTGGCCACGCATTCCACGCTCTTCAATCGCACGAACACCTCCACGATCAACGGCTATTGGGATGGAGCCAACACATATATCCCGATCGAAAACATCACCTTCAACAACGTCAACGTTTCCAACATCGGAAACAATCCTGCTTCGATGGTCACCAACAACCCGGCGGAAAACCAGGATTGGCAGCCGCAGAACTTCGGCAAATGGCCCTGCTACGGCTGGTACCTTCGCTTCTGCCGGAACATCAGCTTCACGAATTGCCAGACGCACTTCGACAACAATGACGACCGCGCCGCCGTCGTGACGGAGACCACCACCAATATTGTCTTCAACGGCCTAGTGTCAGACGTCGGTGCGGCCAGTCCTTACGACATGAGTTTCCGCGACACCGCCGGCTACGAGGTCTTCAACGCCGTTGCCACTAATTCCACCCCGCTGCGGCAGAATGTCACCAACTCCACCACCGCCGCCATCGTCCTGCCGCCCTATTTCACGCCCGGCGACGGCATTTACGCTACCGCCCAATCGGTGACCATGGCCAGCGGCACTGCCGGAGCCGTCATTTATTACACAACCGACGGCAGCACCCCGGCGTCCACAAACGGCTCGCAATATGCCGGTCCCGTCTCGATTGCGCCTGGCACCGTGCTCAAGGCGATCGCCACCTCGTCCGGCGTGCCGGACAGCGCCGTGAACACGGCCATTTATCTGGCCGGAGTCCCGTCCGTCAACATCACCGCCCCGCCCGTCACCAGTTTCTCCTACGAAGCTGAATCCCTGACCTACGCCACCAACGGCGCGGTTGCAGTCGTCCAGACCGACAGCAGCAGCAGCGGCGGCGAATGGCTCGCCCTGGAAGCCACGAACATCGGGCCGTATATTACCTATAACATTCCCGCGATCCTGCCGGGAACCTACGACCTGCAAATGGAGTGGAAGGGGAATACCAGCCGGGGAATCCTCAGTTTTGCGCTCGACGGAGTTATTCTGGGCGCGAATCTTGATCAATATTCCACCAACCAGACTTACCCCACCACGGATTATGGCAATGTCACTTTCAGCACCTATACCGGCCACACGATACAATTGACCGTTGTCGGCAAGAATTCCGCCTCCACCAGTTACTGGCTTTCCGCGGACCGGTTCCTCTTCAGCCTGGTTCAGCCTCCCTCGCCGGCCATCGGCTCCGTGCATGCCAATCACAACGGGTCCTTCCAATTAACCGCTTCCGGCTATCCCACGCTGCCGTACGTGATTCAAATGAGCACCAACCTCGCCGTCAGCAACTGGGTCACCGTCGGCACCGTCTCCGCCGCCGGCAACGGCTCCATTTCCTTCACCGATACCAACACCACCGGCCAATCCATCCGCTTTTATCGTCTTTTCACGCCTTAGGCGATCAATCCGGCAGGCACAGCGCTTGTTGGCTGAAACGCCTTCTACGGCAACACTGTCACGGTCTCGGCCCACCCTCGGTCAGCATGCCGATGAACATTCGCAGCAGCAGTAGTGACAACAAGTGAAACACAGCCAACATGGCGGCAAGAACCGCCGGCATCGCGCCCTCGGAGCCCAGCCGACGTGCAAGGCGGATCGTATTGGCGGAGGCCCACAATCCGATAATGGATGATATGGCCCACAGCATCCCGTCGCTCCAATGTTGATGGCGTTGCCAACCGCCGGAGACAAACCATAGACGCCAGCCGGCAAACGATCCGAATGCCGCCGTTGCTGACACCAGGCAATGAAAACCAGCGGAAGATGTTAAAGAGGCTCGCTTCATGGCAGCCGGCAGCGCCGTTCTCGTTTGACTACTCTTGTGCCCACTGAATTGGCGCTCGCTGTGCAAATAGGCCCGCAATCAGGCCGGCAATTGCTGAAAGAAAGCTTTTGATTTTCATGGTGTGTGCGGCGTCGCCTAACGATCAAGCTCAGCCACAGCCGACAGGCCGGACTCGAATCTGGACCCGTGATATCAAATTTAATAAACCACTCCTCTGCCCTGCGGGGCGGCTTTAGGTTATGGCGCCTTGTTTACAATTATTTAGCGGAATTGAACAGGAAGAATAGGAACAACCGGTGATGTTTGGTTTTCATTTGTGCTTTGTTAGTTATTCTTTTGCGGAGCAGTAGGGCTGTGTCCACCACGAAACTTCGCCCAAATAGTTACGATGACAGGAAGAAAAAGCAGACAAATCACTATCAGCGTCGACCAAACGCGATCGGCGGGGTCTGGTGTTTCGGGAAAGGCATTCACAGCCTCCACGTACATTTGATATGGTATACTGCCAGGTTCCATGGGCAAATATGCATTCGCCGGCGTCTGGTAAACCACTGACTCGAGCGGTGGTCGCAAACGAATGGACCTGAAGTCATCGACTGCAGCATTGCGCGCAATCATCATGGTCGGTGATATCTCAGAATGACCGTAAGATATTTCGGTTAGGAGGCCCTCGTGTTCACATCCCAATATCAAATCATTGGAGGTCGTTCCCGTTGGGTTCGGCTTGAACTGTTTTAACGAAAATCTCGCCGGTAACATCGCACTGGAAACGTTGGTCACCTCCGTGGCTGTGTATTGGGTTTCAAGGAAGCCATTGGAATAACAGCCCGTGTAGATGAAGGATTGCGCTCTGCCAGTGACTCCCGGGATGAAGTTGCTGAGCGCAATATCTCGGATGGTGCCGTCGCTGTATTGAAGGCAGTTGCTGGGCAGATACAACGTTGTGTCCAAATACGATGTGCTGGTCGGAAGGGAATAATCGACCAAATACATGGCCGGTTTGGGATGCGGTGAAAGCAACCGCAGATGATCCCCGTGAGCATTCTTGAAATAGTGGGTGGAACAGTACGCCAGCCAAACCTCAAAAATACCATCACTGCCACGCCGTGGAAAATCGCCCGGCAGCACCTGGCCTGCCTCGTTGGTCGAATTCTCACCGATACCTCGGTCGGAAGGCTTCAGCTTGCCCACCGCGTTGTGGAAGGCTTGATCATCAAAGTGAGTCTTTACGAAGATGTCCTTGCCGTCATATTGAGCCAGCACGTAAGAAACAGCCTCCTTCGGGAAGAGCTTTTCGGAGCGGATTTGCCAGAATCCGTTGCTGACGAAAAAGTTGAATTTGAATCTCGCGTTATAGATGGTTTTGTCCGCATTGGTCGGCGGAAAGACCTTGTAGTCAAGAACACCGCTTCCCGAGTATTCCTCGGCCGTTGCCTGACAGATGAAGGCTAATAGGCAAAGCGCAGTGCGAAGCAATCTCAACCTAGCTATTGTGTAAGCCGCAGGCATCCGGGACATCAATACTGCGGGAATATTGACGGTCCGGCCAGACGCCGCCAAGCCATGCAGCCTCCTCCACATTCTTTGAAATAGAAGCCTCTCAAATCCCCGTAACAACGTTCCTCGATCCATTATCTTAAACTCCCGATTTCCCCACGCGACGCACGGAACACCTTGCATCAATTTAGGAAATTACAGCCCCAATTTGCAATGTCATTTCTGGCTAAGTTGCGCTTTTGCCGCGAGCAGCGCCTATGCATTTCCCCGTCGCGGCCGATTTCGTCCGCATGGGACGGGAAGTTTGGACCTCCCTCTGCAGTCGTGTCGCTTCGGCCCAATCAGCTTCCTCCACTAACGCCAGTTACGGCTGAAACTCACTTGTCCATTAGTCTCCGAGGCCCCAAAGGCTGCGAAACAAATTTTTCGCGCAAACACTTTCGTCCTAAAATAGTTTCATTAAAAGCGTTGACAGCGCCAAATGGCGGTGACTAGTCTCTGAAAATTCGACGTCCGGGGTGAGACGTTGGTTTGTTTTTTTAGCGCGAGTCTTTGCAAAATCTCACGCGGGGTTGTTGTGTAAGCCGTCCATGTTGTGTTGTACGGGAGCAAGCGCGGGTTTTGTTCCTGGAGCGCTGGCTGTCCGTACTCAGAAAGTCGAAAGTCCCTATGAACACGCTTAAATTGCGTCTGCTCTCGGCCACTATTGCCTCGCTTCTCCTCACCGTCTCCTCCAGCCTCACCGCCCGCGCCTCGCTCGTGCGCACGCAGACCATCGCATTGCACAAGGGCTGGAATGCCGTGTATCTCGCGGTGACTCCGTCGCCGGCCGATCCCTCCACCGTCTTCGCCAACACGCCGGTCTCCATCGCTGCGATCTTTCTCCCTCGCGACACTCCCGTCGAATACATCCAAAATCCCGGCACAATCTCGTGGAAGAAGGACGGTTGGAGTGTCTGGTATGCGCCGAATCGGCCCGACACCTTCCTCTCCAATCTCCACTCGCTCGCCGGCAACCAGGCTTACCTCCTCTTCGCCCAGACGGCGTGCACGCTCCAGGTCATCGGCACAGTTTCGTTGCAATCGGTCCAGTGGCGTGCGAATTCCTTCAACTTCGTCGGGTTCCCGCTCGATGATCAATCGCCGCCGACGTTCGACCAGTTCTTCAACGGTTCCACGGCCCATCAACCTTATCGCATTTATCACCTGGTGAATGACCAGTGGATGCAGATTTCCGGCGCCACGCTCACCACCATGCAGCCGGGTGAAGCCTTCTGGATATATTGCAATGGCAGCTCCAGCTACCAGGGACCGTTGTCGGCACAAGTTCCTTCCAGTCAGGCAATTACGTTCGCAAATAACGCCGATTCCTACATCACTCTCGCCAATCAATCCCCCAATCCCATGACAGTGCGGCTGGATACGGTCGCCACCGACGCCGGGCTGCCGCTGACGATCATGCTGCGTGGCGTGACTCCCACGAACATGACGGAAATGGTGTTTGACCTTCCATCGTCGATTCCGATCGCTTCGCTCGAACCGGGCGCGGCCACCACGGTCCGGTTTGGCTTGCACCGCGCCAACATGACCAGTCCCACGCAGACTACCTTGTTGAAGCTGACCACTGACACCGGCGCGCAGGTCTGGATTCCGGTTACCGGCACACGCGGAGATCTTTCCGCGTCGCCTTGATTCCGCTGAACCGCCCCAAACAACGATCGTTCCCATGCGAACTCATATTCTAGGCCCTGTTGGGCTGCTGGCACTGTTGCTGGCGGCGGCGCCCGCCACCGCGCGCGCCCAGTCCAATCCCTCGCGCGGACTCTGGGTCGGCGATGTAACCCTCAACGCCGTCAACGAATCCGTGGTCGGCATCGACGTCAGCAACAATGTCGTCGCTCCCGATCCTTCGGTCACCACACCGGTCAACGCGCCCGCCCACATCCGGATTATTTTCCACGTTGATTCCACCGGGCAGGTTCGCCTGCTCAAGAGCGTTGCCATTCTGGCCAAGGACACCAATAATCCGCCCGATCTCGCGCTGGTCACCGATCCCACGCTCTATCCCAATTTCACCGGCGTATCCTCCATTGGCAGCCGCATTTCGACGGCAGCGTTTGATTTCGGCGACTCCTTCAGCTCGCAAATTCTCAACCAGGTTGCCGCCGCCGCCGCGAATGCCGCGGCCAACAATCAGAACGCCACCACCACCGCCAGCCAGGTGGTCCAGGCCGCCAATCTGGATGCGAATTATCTCTCGTTTGTGCAGGGCGCCGCTTTCCACACTGCCGTCGTCAATGCCGCGGCGGCCGCATCCGCCGGCGTTTCCCAGACGCTGCAAATCCACGGCACTCCCTCGCAGGTCACTGCCGCCGCCTTCAACGCCGCCACCAACAATGGTTTCGTTCTCGCCAGTCTCGCCACCGCGATGACGTTGCAGTCCAACGCGCTGTTCCAGGACACGCGGTACGTCGCGGCGGTCAATTCCGTTTCCACCGCCGCCGCCGCGGCCGCGGCGAATTCGGCGAACCTGGGCAATACCAACATCTCAGTTTACGGCCTGGCCTCCACCAACGCCGCACTGCTGGCACTGACCAATGCCATCAACGCCCCGTCGGCTGTGACGCCCCAGTATCTCAAGTTCATTGCCACGCCCACCTTCCTTGCAACTCCCGGCCTTGTCGGGCCCGCCGCGACCAGCGCCGCCGCCAGTGCCCGCAACGCCGGCGCGTTGCCGCAGCAGGTCCTGAACGCCGCCAATGCCGGCGCACTCCTGGCGCTGGCCAACAATGGCGTTTTCGCCGCCGCCGACACCATCGTCGTGAACGAAGTGAAATTGAATGGTAACTTTGCCGCGGGCGGCACCGTGAGCGGGTCGATTTATCTCGGCGCCAACCATCCCACCAATCCCTTCCGTCACCGCATGCACCCGGACCACTCCACCGGCTACGCCATCACCCGCGCATTGACTGTCCAGTTTGACCCGCCCACCAGCACCAACCTGTTCCAGTCCGCCGCTTACGGCGTCGACGCGCTCACCGGCAGTTATCGTGAGGAGATCAGCGGCTTGCACAAACCGCTCGGTGCCCAACAAAACATCGGCCTGATCACGACCGGCAAAGTCACGCTCAACCGCGTCAGCCTCGTGGACACTCTCAACCAGTAATTTTTGCGCCCTATAATCGGAATCCTTGCCATGAAAACTTGCTGCACCGCTCAACCCCGCTGGAACCGGTTCCTGGCGGGGATGCTCCTGGTTTTGATGTCAACCGCCGCGCCGCTTGCCTTCGGCGCCAACTCCTTCGTCGTCGGTTTCCCCGGCGCGCAGATCATCGATACCACTGTGGATTCGCAGGGTGTCACCTACGTCTTGTCGCAGGATTCCTCCCAAAACGGCATCATCAGCAAATACAGCACCAGCGGCGTGCAACTCCCCTGGAGCAACACGGTCACGAACGTCGTGCTCTCCGGTTTTGGGCCCACTGCTTTCGCTCTGGGCTCGGGCGGCACGAATCTCTACGTCGCCGGCACGTCGCAAATTCTCCAGATCGCCACCGCCAATGGCAGTTCCTCCACGCCGGTGTCGCTTCCCGGCACGGTCCGGGTCAAGGGCATGTTCTGCGCCCAGGGCAATGTCTATTTCGCCGGTACCTATACCAGCGGCTTTACCACAAGTGTCTTCGGCAAGAACGCCAATCCCCACGGAGGGCAGGCGGCCATTCTCTTTGTCCTCGATGCCAATCTTGACACGCCCGCGCTGGCCCTGACCACCTTCGGCAGCGCCAATGGCGGCAACGAAGCGGACTCCGTGGTGGTGGACGAGGCCGCCGCGGTCTACGTCTCCGGCCATTTCGGGACCGGCGCTTTTGATACGGATGGATCGGTCAATGCTCCCGGCTTGTGGCCTGTGCGCCTCGTCAAGGGCGGCACCGGCGGCGGCCCTTCGAGTGTTCCCGACCTCCCCACGGCCTTGATTCTTTTGCTCTACGGGAATGATTCAAATTCACCCCTGTCCTATTATTCGTACATCAATTTCGGCTCCGGCGGTCAGGGTTATGTGGGCGGCGACAATGCCTTCCCCAATGGCGCCAGCACGGAATACGTCACGCAGAGCTACTCACCGATCTGGATTCCCACCACCGGCTCCTACACCTTCACCCTCAATACCGACGATGGCAATCAACTGACCGTTGACAGCACGACTGACATTTCAACTCCCGGATTGCAGGCGCCCACTGACGATTCCACGACTATCAGCCTTTCGCGCGGCGTGCATTTCATCAATGCGGTCCAGTTCCAGCACCAGGGCGGTTCGTCCTTCGAACTCACCTACTCGGGACCCGGCATCAGCCGCACGCTCGTTCCCGCCACGCAGCTCAACGATACACAAAACAAGGGCTACGTCCTGAAGTTCAACAGCGATCTCTCGAGTGTCGTCGCGTCCTATTTCTCCACCGTGAACGGCGCGGGCAACGGCGGCAAACTGACTGAATTGCACTATGCCCAGGGCTGGGTTTATGCCGCCGGTTTCTGGAAGGGCACTGCCAACAATTCCGCCGTCGGGCTTGCGGACAATTCCGAAAACGGCGTGGAGAACATCGAGGTCCTCAAGCTCGACACCAATCTCAAGCTCAGCGTCCGCGCCACCGTCAAGGGCGCCACCGATATCGAAGGTTACAGCGTCACCTCCGACGACAACGGCAACGTCTACATCACCGGTTCCTACGGCCCCGGCTCGGTGGACTTTGTCGGCAGCGGCGACCGCAATTCCACCGACGCCACCAAGGACGGCAAATTCGGCTCGCTTTCCGCGCCCATCAAGAGCCTGTTCGTGGCCAAGCTCAACTCGAACCTGAATTACGTCTGGACCGACGGCCCGACCAGCGCTGCGGTCACCGGTTTCAATAATATTGCCAAGGCCCGCTGGAACAGCACGCTCCAACGGCTCTTCTGGTCCGGTACATTCTTCAACGGCACGCTGACCCTCGGCCAGGCCGACGCCCCGGCCACACTGAGCGGCGCGCTCGAAGGTTTCATGGCGGTGCTCGAAAATGACGGCACCTACACCGAGCAGGTGTTCCTCACCATCGTCTCGCAGTTCGGCCAGAGCGGAACGCAAATCCTGCCCTTCGGCGGACCGCTGGTCGGCGGCAGCACCACCACCACCAACCGCCAGCCTGTCCTCAAGGGCGTGCCAATCACCGCGTCGGTGCCGTCCGTGATATTCCGCAACAGCGGAGTCGACGTCACCAACGACGACCAGGCGGACACGCGCATCAGTTCCACCGGTTATTCCGTGGACAATAACGTGGCGAATGGCGTGGCAAATAATTATACGTTCACCATCACGCAGGACACTCGCGTCACCTTCAACTGGGAGGTCGATTACGCTCTCAACGTCACCGCCGACCTTTCCGGAACCGTCGGCACCGGCGATCCCGCCAACGGCATTCCCGGGGTGACGGGGTTGAACTCGCTTGCCGCCGGCAATCCCGTTCCGTCTGTCCAGAAGCATTGGGTGACCGCCAACGATACGGTGATCGCGGCGATCGATGCGTACGTGCTCAACCTGAACACGCCCGGCCAGCCCATCAAGTACGTGGTCACGGGCTATGACGCGTCCGGTCCCGCCAACACCATCAATTCCGCCAACACCAACTTTTTCCCCTTCTCCGGGAACGATCTGCGCGACCAGGTGCCGCAGTTTATCATGACCGGCCCCGCAGCGATCAATTACCATTGGAAACTCAAGATCGGCATCCAGGTGGACACCACCGGGCCGACTTCCAGCGCTTTCCCGCTGATAATGGTGGTGAAGGACCCCGGCCAGACCAACAATAATCCGCCCACCCAGCTCAATGGTGTCGGCACGGGAATCTTTTACTATGACGAACACACCAGCCTGAAGATCGGGTCGCTCGCCCACCAGGGAACGTCCGCGCTGCAAGGCTGGTTGAACGGTGACGGGTTCATGTTCGCCGGCACCGGCGCGTTGTCCAACCTGAATTCGTCCTTCACAATCAATACCACCAACGGCGCGTTGCTTTACGACGCCCAGGCGGTTCCCAACCTCGTTCAACCGGGCCGGGTCATGTGGAACTACGGCGATCGCATTTTCGAGGAGACGGTTTACATTGGCAATTCCGTGACATTCTCCACCGTGGATGATCCCACGATTCGGGCCAATCTTCGCACCGATCTGCCGCCCCCGCGCGTGGATGTGGATGCCGGCCCCCAGGGCAGCACCTCCAGCGACATGGCCATCTGGGACCCGGCCGGGAAGAAATATTATCCGCTGCGTCCGGGCACCGTGCTGTCGTACTGGCAGGAAGGCGCCGATCCCGGCAACCTGGTGATTATCCGTCTCATCTTCAAGTATCCCAGCTCACCCCATTATAATCACATTGCCAGCACTCCGGCGGTGCGGCTGCAACCGACTGCCACGAACAGTTCCATCACCTTCAACTCGTTGAAATATACCGAGCCCACAACCGGGGCGCAGGTTGACTCCTCCGGCAATTTCACGGCCACCGGCCCGGGCAACACGGTGCTGCTCTTCAACCAGACCAGCAGCGCCGGCCGCGGCGGCAAGATCACCACGTTGCGCGTGCGTGTGGTCCAGACCAGCCTCTGGAACGCAAATCTCCCCGTCACCCAAAACGCGATCATCGGTAAGAAGATCACCAGCAGTTACGACACCGCCGGGCTCAACTCCGGTTTCGTTTTCTTCCCCGGCGCGCGTTACAACGCCTCCATTTATAATCGCAGCAACACCGTCGGCCCCATCATACCGGTCAATCTTTTCCCGGCCGCCAGCCCCACGCAGCAGCTTGTGGTGGTCTGGTACCAGAACCGCGATTCCATTCTTTGGCCGTACCAGTCGGTATTGTACAACCCGGTCTGGCCGACCACGACCAACGGCGATCTCGGGCGCATTGTCATCGCCAGCGGTTTCGGCAATGAAAGCGTGGCCGACGATGGCACCGACCAGATCGTCGCGCCCGCCGAGGAGATCGGCACGAATTTCATACCCGAAGAAACCACGTTCAACCCGGTTCGCTTCCAGCAGGTCAAGGTTTACAACCAGCCCGATCCGGCGCAACCCGGCTACAATCCCAACGAAGAGCACGCCCTGCTCGCGCCCTCATTACGTTCCGTATCGGTATCCCCGCGTCCCATGGCGGTCTACGCCTTGCGCGACGGCGACCTCAACGTGACCAGCAAGGACGCCCGCTACACCTCCGATCCCTACGTGCTCGTGCAGTACTTCGATGCCGTGGACAAGGAATTCAAGATGAAGGTGTACAGCATCGTGCGCGCCGCCTCCAATCTGAATGTCGGCGATCTCAGCTATCAGTACGACTTCACCCAGCAGATGAACGCCGGTGAACCGGTGATTCCCTTCTATCCCCTGGGCCCGGTTATTGGCGCCACGCCCTGCCCGGGCACCTACGGCCGGGACGGCCAGCCGAGCCAGCAAATCTGCTTCTGGAAGGACCACAAGGGCGGCACCTGGGCGGTCTCCGGCGACAGTTTCTTCTACACATACTTCTTCTATCCGCTCCTGCCTGATTTCTGGTGGCCGACCAACAACGGCCTCATCAAGATTCCCGGCGATTGCGTCGCATGGCTCCCCAACACTCCTGGTTTTTCCGGTAACCGGTTCCTGAATTCGTCCGGCGGTACGATCGACTACACCCGCAATGACCAGGTCCCCGCCGCCCAGGCGGTAACCTACACCACTGTGTGGCCGCAAAACCTGCCGGTCCTCAAAGTGGGCGAAACGCTGACTTTCCCCGGCGGCGAATATGCGGCCGATAATCCCACCACTCCCGTTGCCCTGCCTGATGGCAATATCAGCACGCAACCCACGCCCGGCCTGCCGGGAGTTGTCGGTTGGGCGGCGGGGCAGATCGTCTTCGACACCAAGAACCCGACAATGGACGATCAATTGATCCTCTCGAGCTACTCGGCGCGCTTGTTTCCCGCACTCGAGCAGCGCGAAGTGGATCTCCCGATCAATCAATTCCCCGATGTCCTTCTGCCGGCGAACAAGCGCACCGAAGTCCAGAACGGCAACTATGTCTTCCTCGAACTGCCTTCGTCGCTGCAGAAACGCATCTTCTACGATCCCATCAACGGCAAGCTCGGCATCCAGGGTTTCCTGAACAACAAGAGCATCGCCGATTCCACGCTCACCGCGTCTCCCAGCGGTATCTATGTGCTGGAACCAAACGTTCTCTCCACCACGGAACAAGGCATCCTCGACGGCAACGGCCCAGGCAGCCCGTATGCCGACCTGGCGGGCACTCCGTTTGCGGCGGCGATGGACGCCCTCTACAATCTCTCGCGCAATCCCAACGGTGTTCGCCCGAACGACGTCGGCGCCTGGCGCGTGGGTGTGGACCAGGAGGTCGTGCGGGATGTCAACGGCGACCCGGAGATCACCACCAACTCGGGCATCGTGTCGGTGCTTACCGATTCCACCAGGGGCATGGAGCAGCAGGCGCTCGGCCCCGGCCTCGCGCTGGTGGCGAACCCCGCGTTCCTCGATCCCAATGATCCCACGCCGCTCAGTTACGTAACCGTCGCCGAAAACAACAGCGACGCCCTGGGCGGCGCGCCGGTGGTGCTCCACATCATCAAAATCCAAAAGAACCAGCGTTATCGCGGCGCCATCGAAGTGATTCTGTCCCAGAATGTCTTTGACGAAAACATCATGCTGCGCCACACCGGAGATTTCGGCGCCAATGCCGACGACCTCGTCTTCGAGTGGTGGTATCGCGCCGAAGATGGCACCACCGCGCTGACGCCGGATCGGCAGGGTTCGCCCAATCCATGGAAACTCTTCGCCGATCCCTCGGGCAATCTCGGCCGCGGCTTTTATGAGTTGACGCTCAAAGGCAATCCCAGCGCGCCCGACGTGCTGTTGGGAGACACGCTGTTCTTTGTGCGCTATCGCCACAAGAACGAGGTGGTCTCCGGCGTGAACTGGGAAGTGCCGCAGCTCAATACCAACGAGCAGCATTGCGTCCTGAACAACTGCGTCCCTGGCATCCCCTATGAATGGGCTGGTGCGGCCAACTCCACGCCGAAGGATCTCAACGGAGACGGCATGCCCGATTACCAGCCGCAACTGGCTGAGGGCTGGATCAAGCGCGTGCTCGACGGCATCAATCCATATGAGGCGCGCATCAGCGATTTCACCGCAAGCGCTCCCGCCACCTACAGCAGCATGCTCGAGGAACTCGGGCAGCGCTTCGAGGGACCGGTGGCGTTGAATCCGGACAAGAATGTGATCGAAAACACCGGACTTATCGCGCTCTATCAGACCGTCCTGAAACGCGGCGAGGATTTGAGCATCAATCTCTCGACGCCGGTGTCCACCCCGAGCATCTCCGACGCGCTGCAACTTGCCGCCACCCGCCTCAGCCAGTTCTATCAACTGCTGGGCAACGAAGCGTATTCGGACTCGCTCAATCCGACCATCGGATACGGGAGCGACAGCGTCCAGTACGGCAGTCTGGCGCCTTCGGTATTTGCCTTTGAGAACCAGGTGCCCTCGCTGCTCGAGGAGGAACTGGCTCTGCTCCGCGGCATGGACGCAAATGACGCGGCGCCGGTATACAACCGCCTTTACTGGAACTTCACCAGCGGCCAGGGCGAACCCGCCTATGTGATGAAGTACGACATTACCGACGTGAACCACGATGGGTTCATCGACGTGAACGACGCGGCCATTCTCTATCCACAGGGCCATGGCGACGCGTGGGGACATTATCTGACCGCGCTGACGATGCATTACGACCTGCTGCGCAACCCCAACTTCAACTGGGTCTCCCGGTCGGAATTCGTGAACGTCAACAACGTCGTGCTGCCTGTGGATTACCTGGATGAACGCACGTTCGCCCAGGCGGCGGGCGCCAAGGCGCAGGCGGGAGCGGACATAGTCAATCTCGTCTACCGGAGCAAGTACGTGGCCGATCCCAGCGGCCAGTGGCAGGGCTACACCGACACCGACACGAACCGCGCCTGGGGCGTGGAGGAGTGGGCCCGCCGCGCCGGCCAGGGCGCGTATTTCGATTGGATCACGGCCAACGCCCTCCTGCCCGCCGTTGATCCGAACATCAGTCACTCAGGCATCCAAAAGGTGGACCGCACCACGGTGCCGGACCTCGCCAACATCTCCGCCGGCCTCTGGTCGGTCCAAACGACGCTGGAACAGGTCAACAAGGGCAACAACCCGCTCGGTGTGGCCAACGGCGCCCTGACCTTCGACATTTCTCCCGCCGCGCTCAACGTCGCCCCCGGCACCGCGAATTTCCCGGTGCAGGGCCAGACGCTTTTCGACCAGGTGTATCAGCGGGCGGTATCGGCGTTGAATAATGCGCTGGTCACGTTCAACAACGCCAACCAGATCAACAACATGATCCGGCAGGTCGCCAATGCGGATCAGAATTTCCTCAACCAGGTCTACCAGCAGGACCTCTCGTATCGCAACCAGGAGATTGAAATCTTCGGCACACCCTACCCGGGCACCATCGGCTCCGGCCAGGCTTACCCGCCGGGATACCAGGGGCCGGACACCATGCTCTACATGTATGTGGACGTGAACAATCTGAACGACAACACTGTTCCACAACCGCCGGCCTCGTATTACTCCGCCTACCAGGGCCTGATCAGCTCGAACTTTTTCAATAATCCACTCCAGCCGCTGCTTAATGCATTAGGTGCGGGACCCGGCCCCTCGAGTACAACGGTCGGTACGTATCAGAACTACAGCAACTCGTACAACCTTACGTTCGCCAACGTCGCCAATATCACCAACACTGTCAATTACACCGACTTCACCGACACCAACAATTCGCCCTTAACCGATGGTGTCAACGAACTGGTGAATCTCAACCTTCCGATCATGGCCTCCGGCTACACTTTCGTGGCGCCGTCCGGCTGGGGAGAGCGCGCGACGCCCGGCCAGCTCCAAATCCAGATCACGCAGATGCTCCAGGCGCAGGCCGATCTCAACAACGCCCTCTACGAATGGGACAACACCCAGGGCACCTTCCTCCAGAAGCTGCAGTTGATCAGCACCAAGTACCAGTTCGATGTCAACATCGACAATATCCTGCAGAACAAGATCAACCTGGACGCCGGCACCGGCGCGGCGGCGCTCGCGTTGCGGACTGCGGCGTCGATCGCGGACATTGTGACGAAGGATGCGGCCGACGATGTCGCCAAGGCCGCCAAGGAGGCGATCCCGACAAGCACCCCGATCGTGGGTCTCGCGGATGGCCTGGGTGACGCGCTTTCCGCCGTCCGTGCGGCGATTCTTTTCACCGCGGACGGCGTTTCCCTGCCCGCTCAATTGGTTATTCAAGGCCTGAACACCGCGGCGGATACGCTGGATCTCGCCAAGGATATTCAGGGCGAAATTTACGACCTGCAGCAGAACGTGCAGGAGCAGAACCTGGAACTCATCCAGGACCTGCTCGAGCTTCAGAACGACGCCAGCAACGAGAGCCAGAATCGCGTGATCGTGTTTCAGAAAGTGCAGGCCCTCACGCAGCTTTCCGAACAGTATCGCGCCACGCTGCAGAACGGCTTGCGGCTGATCCAACAGCGCACCGCGTTCAACCAGACTGTCGCCGCGCAGGCGGAGCAAAATCGTTTTCAGGACATGACGTTCCGCGTGTCGCGCAACGCCGCGCTCGAGAAGTATCGCTCCGCCTTCGACCTCGCCTCCCGCTACACCTATCTCGCGGCCACCGCTTACGACTACGACACGAACCTCAAGCCTGGTGATCCCGGTTCGCCGACCGATTTGTTCGCGGACATTGTGAAGCAGCGCACCCTCGGCCTGGTCTCCAGCAATGGATTGCCCGCAGTCGGCGCCGGCGGATTGGCCGAGGATTTGGCCCAGCTGTCTGCCAATTATAATGTCCTGCGCACCAGCATGGGGCTGAACAATCCGCAGATCGAGACCGCCACCATGTCCCTGCGCTCGGAAGCGTTCCGCATCCAGGCGATCACCAATTCGGACACCAACTGGGCCACGATGCTGCGCAGCGGACAGATCCGTGTGCCCGACCTCTGGAAGGTGCCGGAGTTCAGGATTTATTGCCGGCCATTCTCGTCCGCCACCAACGGCCCTCAACCGGGGCTTGTCATTCCTTTCAGCACTTCGATTGTGCCGGGCAAGAATTTCTTCGGCTGGCCGCTGGGCGGCGGCGATCACAGCTACGATCCCAGCGTTTACGCCACGCGCATCAGCTCGGTCGGTGTCTGGTTTGCCAATTATGATCTGGTGAACCTGCCGCAGACGCCCCGCGTTTATCTGATCCCGGCGGGCGAGGACGTAATGACGATTCCCACCAGTGCCGATCTTCAGACCCGCATCTGGAATGTGTTCGATCAAACGATACCGATCCCGTACCCGGCCACTTCGTCGAACCTGTCGGACCCGAACTGGAAGCCGCTGACGGACAGTTTGCAGGGCGGTTTCGGGCAAATGCGGCAATTCTCGAGTTTCCTGGCGTTCCCATTCGATCACAGCGTGCTTTCGCCATATGAGCAATCCACGCTCATCTACAATGCGCGGCTGATCGCGCGCTCCGCTTGGAACACCCGCTGGCTGCTGATCATTCCCGGACAGACGCTCAACGCCGATCCGAACCACGGCCTGGACCTGTTCGTCAACAGCGTCAAGGACATCAAGATTGTCGTGAACACATATGGCTATTCAGGAAACTGACCAACCGGAGCCACTGCCATGAATCACCACCTTACTCAAATCCGACAGATGCTCCGGCGCGGCGCCATCCTGCTGGCGGCGGCCTTGCTTGCCGCCTCGGCACGCGCTGACATCAGCGAACCGGCGACCATCTTCTACGGCCAGATCATCAACCGCACCAGCGGCCAGCCGGATTACGTCAACCAGGGAACATTGGTCTGGACCATCAGTTCGCCGAGCGGACAGCAACTCACGCTCTCCAATTCGCTGCAATCGCTGGATGGCGGCCGTTATTGCTATCAACTCTCCGTCCCGCACGAGGCGCTTGGTTACGGCCTTTCGGTTTCCTCGAATTCGCTGCCGATGCCGCCGGTCCCGGTGGTTTATACGCATGTCGCCGTGACGGTGAACGGAATGCCGGCCGGCATCATGGCTCCCGGCTCCAGCGACTTTAATGTGTCCCAGAGCCTCCGCGCCGCCACCTATCGCCTGGACCTCGAACTCACCAATGCCCTGGCCTCGACCAGTGGCGACGGCATCCCGGACTGGTGGAAGGCGCTCTACGGTGTCACGGATCCCAATGCGGATCCCGACCACGACGGGTGGTCAAACCTCCAGGAATTTCTTCATGGCGGAAATCCGAATCAGGACAACCGCATCCCCACTCTCGCCACCACGGAGCAATGGGTGTATGCCGACGGCACAACCGGCATTCAACTGCAGGCGATTGATTCGGACAGTGGTCCCACGAATTTGTTTTACACACTGACCACACCGCCGACCGGCGGCACGCTCCTTCTCCGCAACAGCACGCCCAATGGCACCAACTCCGACGCCGCCCTTGGTGCGGGAGGCGCCTTCACCCAGGATGACGTGAACCGCGGCCGCCTGATTTTTGTGCAGCAGGACACCAACAACCCTCCCGCGCCGGTCAGTTTCACGGTCAGCCTGCATGACGAGAATCCCGCGCATCCCGCCACCAATGGCACGGTGAACCTGAACGTCTACCGGCCGTCCTATCCGGCCGGACTCACGCAAACGGCCGAGGGCATCGCCGCCGCTCCGGCAAGTTACGTGTCGATCAATGGCATGTCCGGGGACGAAGAACAGATGTTGGTCAACTATTTCCTGAGCCGCGACCGCGGGTATGTGATCTGGGACGCCTCGCGCGCCTCCATGGCGCAACAGCTCAGTGTACCCAGTTCAGGCCTGACGACCAATCAGTACAGCCAATACGTCGCCTCCTACGGACACGATCGCCAAAACGTCATCATCGGCGGCGCCGGCAATGATCATCTGGTCGGTGGCATGGAAAGCGACATCATCATCGCCGGGAGCGGAACGGATTCGCTCCGTGGCAACGGAGGAAGCGACCTGTTCGTCATTCCCGGTCCCGAGGCGGGCAACGACACGATCGAGGACTTCAGCCTGGCGGATAACGACATGATCGACATTTCGCGCGTGCTCCTGGGCTCGTCCAGCTACATCACCAATTACGTGCAGATCAGCAACTCGGGCGGCAATTCCTACATCGGGATTAATTTCAGCGGCTCGGGCGCGGGCTTCACCAATATGGTGATCACGCTGCTCAATACGCAGTTCGGCCAGGGCGACCTCCGCAGCCTGGTCGAGAACGGCAGCCTCCTCACCGGCAACAAGGTCTTCGCGCCGCAGGTCTCGGTGGTGGCCAGCATCCCGGCGGCGAGCGAGAACGGGCCGGTTTCCGGACAGTTCACCTTCAAGCGCACCGGCTCGACGGATTCGCCGCTCACCGTTCCACTCCAGATCACCGGGTCCGCGGCCAATGGCAGCGATTACCAGTACATCAATCCGCAAATTGCCTTCGGCGCCGGCCAGCAGACGGTGACCGTATCAGTCAATCCCTACCAGACAGCCTCGACCGTTACCCAGGTGGTCCAGGTGGCGGTGCTCTCGGGAGCCGGCTTCGAACTGGCGAGCAACTCCATCGCCCATGTGACCATCGAGCCGCTCGAGCCGCAGATTTCCATCCAGGCGCTCGAGCCGTTGGCGGTGCAGAATCCGCAAAGCCCGGGCGTGTTCCTGGTCACCCGCGGCGGCGTCATCGCCAACAGCGTGCTGGTCCGGTTGACGATCACCGGCACCGCGCCCAACGGTTCGCATTACACCAGCGTTCTTCCCTTCGTGAACCTTTCACCACAGCAGACGACCGCGTTGATCACCATCACGCCCAACACCGGCGTTACATTGGCCGGCGGTCTGGAATATGTGCAGATCGCCATCAAGCCGGATCCTTCGTACAAGACTGTCGCTCCCACCATGGATCGCGTGCTGATCGTGCCGCAGATGCTGACCGGCAGCCTGTGGCAGCAGGCAAATTTCCCCGGCGCGAGCGAGAGCTGGACGGTTTTTGCAGGTGAAGACTCCGGCCACACCGGCATTCGCAATCTCTTCCGCTACGCATTCGGCCTCAATCCCGAAAACCCGGGCAGCAAGGGCCTGCCTGCGGGAAGTTTGATGAACGGTTATCTCACGCTCAGCTTCCAGGAGCCGTTGGCGGTCTCGGACATCGATTACGTCGTGGAAGTTTCCAGCGACATGATTCACTGGCGGTCGAGCGATTCCGATGTGCAACAGATATTCCCGCCGACGGGAACGAACAATCTCCAGACCGTCTATTTCCAGAGCCTGACCCCGGTCAGCGCGGCTCCCAGGCAGTTCATGCGCGTGCGCGTGGTGCCGCAATAATCGTTTGCCTGAAATACGAGCAGAATGACAAGCAATCGCCGCAATCTTGTGCCGGATGTCCTTCGGCCCGCCTGCGTCCTCGCCGCGGCGCTTCTGCTCGCCGCGTTGCCGGCGTGCTCGAAGCGCCCCAGCAACGAGGGTGTGCTCGTTCGCGTCGGCACCAATGCGATCACTGTTGATGATTTCCGCCGCGAGGTGGAATGGCGAAGGACAACCGGACGCCCGGTGCCCGGCAAGCAGGCGTTGCTCGATGAAATGATCGGGCGCGAGTTGCGACTCCAGAAGGCGCGCGCCGCCGGGTTGGAGTCCGATCCCGATGTCCGCCGTACTTTTGACGAGGTCCTCGTTTCCAAGCTCGAGGAACGGGAACTGACGCCGCAGATCGACGGGTTGAAGATCACGCCCGAGGAAGTCCGCGCCGCCTACGAAAAGGAACTACCGCATTACACGCGGCCGGCCAAGGCGCACCTGGCGTTCATTTGCATCAAGGCCGACCGCACCATGACCACCAATCGCCTGGCGGATCTGGAAGCGCGCATTACCGAGGCGCGGACGCAGGCGCTGGCGCTGCCGCCGGGCACGTTCGGTTTCGGGCGCGTTGCGGTTGATTATTCCGAGGATCAGACCAGTCGTTATCGCGGCGGTGACGCCGGCTGGTTCGATGAAGGTGTTTTCACCGGTTATCGGTGGCCGGAGGCGGCGATTTCCGCCGGGTTCGCCCTCAAAAACCCCGGGGAGATCAGTGAAGTGATCAAAACGCCGGCAGGATTTTACCTCGCCATGAAACTGGACACGCGCCCCTCGGTGGTGACTCCGCTGGAACAGGTCCGCGCCTCCCTCGAACGCCGCTTGCTGGCCGCGAAACAGGAGGAGGCGCGCGATGCCTTTGCGCGCGCGCTCCATGCCGTCGCGCCGGTGCAGACTTTTCCGGAAGCCCTCGCCGCCTTGGATTTTCCCACGACCACCGTCGCCAAGGCCCGGGAGCCGTCGTTTTCCAACCCGCCTGGCGCACCTTGACTCTCATTGCCATGAAATCTCGAAACCCATTCGACAGCTTCGTGAAACCGATGCTCGCGCTCCTGGCGCTCGCGTTGTGCCCGCTCTTTTCCGCGCCGGCACACGCCGCCCCCACCAACGCGCCTTCGATCACCGGCGGCCTCCTGCTCAGTGAGATTTCCGACGAGCAAAATACCGCGGTGTTCAGCGGGGATTCGGTGAACGATGGCGATTCCCACGGCGTGGGCATCACCATCACGATCTCGCCCACCAGCCTGGGCGCATTCCAGGCTTCGCTGCCCAGCGGCGTCACCAGCCTGGGCGGAGGCGTTTACAACATCAACTTCGCCAGCCAGTCCACCGCGCAGTCCAAACTCGGCCAGCTTGTCTTCAAGCCGGTGCCGTTTTCCATACCGGTTCCCTTCAGCAGCAACGTGAATTTCTCCATCACCGCAACCAATGTCAGCGGGTTGTCGACGAATTATTCCTACAACCTCCAGGTGGATTCAACCAACCACGCTCCCACGATCTCCATCACCGGAGGGACTTCCTTCTCACTCAACGACAATGCGAACGACCAGCCCTTCGCAAATGTAACCGTCAGCGACTCCGACAACGGAGGCTCGCAGCAGGAGACGGTTACGATCAGCCTGGGCAACACCAACGATTCCATCCTGGTCGGCGGCATCTTCAACGACAACGGCGACGGCACTTACACCGCCACTGGCACCTCCGCGAATATCACCACCGCGATCCATTCCCTGGTGTTCGTTCCCACGCCCAATCAATTGCCCGTGGGACAAAAGGAAACCAACGTTCTCACGATTGTTGCCGACGACACCTACAATCAGGCGACCAACAGTTCGCTGCGCGTGGTGGTGACATCTATCAACGATCCGCCGGTCGTTTCCGGCGTAAGCTCCACTCCGCAACCGGTCCAGACCGCCCGCAGTATCCAGCCGTTCTCGGGCGCCGGCGTCACGGACGTGGACAGGGGAACCGGGACGAATGGATACACCGGCCAGTTGCTGTCGCTCACCGTGACGATGTCGGGAACGAATGTGGCGGGCACGATTTCCGTTGGCGGGAGCAGCGGAGTCACCAGTTTCAGCGCGAGCGGACTGACCTCCGGCGATGTGACTTCATTTTTGCAGGGCCTGGCCTATACGGCATCGGGATTCCCGCAGACCTACACGAACGTCATGTCGATCCAGATCAGCGTCAATGACGGATTCGCCACCACCACGACCAACGCGGTGGTGTCCGTTTACACGCCGGTGCGGCCGCCGGGGCTTTCGGGAACGCAATCGGGCCTGCACGTGAACGACAACAGCACCATTGCGCCGTTCTCGACTGTGACGTTGCAGAGCCTCAATGCGGGTGCGTTGGGAGTGGTTCTTCAATTGGATAACGACGTGAAGGGACAACTCATCAATCTCGGCCCGTTCGTCCGGTCCAATACCTCGCCCGAGGTTTCCTACGTTTTCAGCGGCACAGCCGATGCGGCCACGGCGGCCATCCGGCAGATTCTGTTCCAGCCCACGCCGAATCGCATCCCGGGCAACACCAACGAGACCACGTTCTTCACGATCCTGCTCATCGACGGTGGCGTCACGAACTCGCCGGACTCGAGCACCACCGTGATCGTGACGCCGGTGAATGATCCGCCTGTGATCCAGGGCACGTCGCCGCTCGTGACCATCCCCGATACCGGCAGCCAGGGGCCGTTCCCCACCGTGCTGATCACCGACGTGGATGAACTCGGACAACAGCAGGTCACGGTGACGGTCAGTCTGGACAACAGCGTCAAGGGCACGTTCAGCACGAACAGCCTGGCGGTTTCCGGTTTCGCCAATGCGGGCGGCGGAAGTTACACCTTCAGCGGCACTCCCACGAACGCGACGACCGCGATCCGCCAACTGGTGTTCACCCCGACGCCGGGCCGCATCCCGGTGGGCCTCACTGAAAACACCACCTTCAACATCAATGTGGACGATCACCAGGGCGGCGTGGTCAACAATAACAACACTGTCATCCGCGTGGCCGCGCTGAGCGGTGGGCCGGTGATCAATGTGCCGCAGTCGCAGCCCGTGTCGCTTCCGCTGGCCGCACCGCTTGAACCGTTGGGCCTCGTTTCCATTTCGTCCCAGCAAAACGTCACGGTCACTGTGCTGGTGACCAACTCAACCTGGGGCTCATTTGATTCGAACAGCGTCGTCGCGAATGGATTTACCAACAACGCACCGGGAACCTACGTTTTCAGCGGATCCGCAAACAACGCAACACTCTCGCTGGGAAGCCTGGAGTTCGTGCCCGCCACCAACCTCGTGCTGGGAACGGTCATCACCTATTCCATCACCGCGAAGGATCAGACCGGTAATTCCACCACCGCACTGCTCTCAGTCACGCTGCGCCAGAACCAGCGCACCCTGATCGTCACCCGCACCAACGACTATGATCCCACCGATGCGCTCCTGTCCGACGCCGCCAAGGGCGGCACGTTGCGCAAGGCGGTGACCGACGCCGGCAGCAACGACCACATCACCTTCGATCTGCGCTCGGGCGTTCCCGGGTTGCCGGATTATCCCGCCATCATCCGCCTGCAGAGCCCGCTGGTCCTGAATAAGAACGTCACCATCGACGGACCCGGCGCCGATCTGCTGACCATCAGCGGCGACACCAACGCGGACGGGAATGCGGACGTGCAATTGCTGATCGTGAACGCACTGGCGAACGTCAACCGGCTCACGTTCACCAAGGGTCATCATTCCTTTGCCGGCGGTGTGGCGGAGGTGAATGTCGGCGGCTCGCTCAACATGAGCTATTGCGCGGTGACCGACAGCAAGTCCGACGTCTGGGGCGGCGGCATCGATGTCAACGGCGGCGCGCTGAACCTCGATCACTGCCTGATCAAGGGCAACTCGGTGGGCGCGGCTGCGGGCCAGGGTGGCGGTGGTATTTCGATTTACACCGACCAGCAGTGCACGATCCAGAACACCACCTTTTCGGGTAACCGGCAGCTTTCTCCAGGCGGCCTGGGCGGCGGCGCGATGTATGTTGAGGATTCGGATCCCGGCAGCGAACTGGATGTTTTCCTGCTGGGCTGCACCTTCAGCGGAAACTTGGATGTCACCGGACAGGGCAGTTCCATCCGGCCGAATGTGTTCAACACGGTCGTGCAGATGCAGAACAGCATCGTCGCCGACGGCCAGGGCAAGAACCTGGAAATGGATGAAAGCGGCGCGGTCATCTCGCTCGGCGGAAACATCTCCGACGACGGGACGGCGACAATCTTCTCCGCCGGCGGCGCGCCGGTGGATACGGTGATCTTTGATCTACCCACGGACCGTACCAATACCAACCCGCAACTGCTCACGCTGAGCAACAATGGCGGCCCCACGCTGACTTGCGCGCTCCAGACCAACAGCCCCGCCCTCGGCAACGCCGCGTCCAACACGCCTGCCTCCATCTTTTACGGCGCGCTCGCGACCGATCAGCGCGGTTATTTCCGCGATTCCGCGCCGGACATCGGCGCTTACGAGCTGAATGCCTCGCAACGGATCATCATCGAGGAGATTCTCTTCAACCCGGCCGCGCCGAACACGAACAATCAGTTCATCGAGTTCTTTGTGCCGCATGATTCGACGGCGTTGAACCTCGGCGGGTATATCGTTGCGGTGAACGGAGTCCAGGAATACACGTTCGCCCCGCAGGCCCTGAATCCCGGCCAGGCGCTGGTGCTCTTTTCAAAGGGCTACACGAGTCCGTCCGTGCCCGCCGGAGTCTTCATGCAGGTAACTTCGAACAACCTCGCGCTGCCAACGTCCTCGGGAACGATCACCTTGTTGAATCCCTCGAACCAGGTGGTCCTGTCCGTCAATTACTTGGGATCGTTTGCTTCCTCCGATCCGAACGACCCGGGCTATCTCAACGTAACCAATCAGTCCGTGGTGCTCAGCCCGCAATTCCAGGGCGTCTATCTGCCGTATCAACGCGTGGTGGCCAAGGAAGGGGGGCGCGTGCCGACATTGCTGGATGATCCGGGTGACGACGCCGGCGGCAACCCGCTGGGCGGCGGGAACGCGCCACCTGTGGCCTACAACGATTCCGTGGCCACCGATGCCGCCACGCCATTACCCGCGATACCGGTTCTCGCCAACGACGTGGATTCGGACCGTACCGACACAATTCGTGTGGTGGGCGTGGGCGTAACGAACGGCTTGGCCGCGGGAGTGAGCGGGTCCAACGGCTTCAGCGCTTTTGGCGCCGCCTTGACCGTCAACAACACGCCGTCAGCCGGCGCGAGTGTGAGTTATGATCCGACCGCCTCCGCATTGCTGCGCTCGTTGCCGCCCGGAAGCAACGTGGTGGATACCTTCCAGTACACGATCCTTGATTCCTCCAACGGCGTGGACAATGCGCGCGGCACAACGCCGACGCAGATCAGCAACAACATCGTGAAGGCCACGGCCACTGTGAGTGTGAGCATCACCGGCGTGAACTTCGCCCCCACACCGCAGGATGATGGCACCAACACCAATCCCAACCTGACAACATCGGCGAACGCGGTGCTGGATTTCACCACCGCCGACAACATCCTGGCCAACGACACCGACCCGAACAGCGATGACAACAGCAGCACGCTGACGATTGTTTCCATTGAGGGAAGCAGCGGATACATCCCGAATTCGTTCCAGGCGACCAGCGTTCTGGGCGCCTCGGTAACGCTCATCATCCGCTTTGATCGCAACCAGACCCACGTTATCTACGATCCGCGCAACTCGGCGGCTTTGATGAGCCTGGCGCAGGGACAGGCCGCGAACGACACGTTCTATTACACCGTGATGGACCGGCACGGAGCGGTTGGGACCGCGGCGGTTCACATTACCGTCATCGGCATCAATAATCCGCCGGTGGCCAACCCGGATTCGTTCGCGACCGACGAGGATACGGCGATCAGCATCCCGGTGGTCGCGCTGCTGGCCAACGACACCGACCCGGACACGGGCATCACCAATCCAATCATTCCGCACCTGACCGTCTCGCTGCCCGCAGCGTTCAGCACGCAGGGTGCTGCGGTACATGTCGCGGGCACGAACGTGATTTATGATCCGACGGTTTCATCCAATTTGAACGCGCTGGCGCGCAAGGAATCCATCGTGGATACCTTCCAGTACACGGCAACCGACGATTTTGGCGGCTCGAGCACCACAACGGTCAGTGTGACTGTGGCCGGCCGCAATGATCCGCCGATCGGGACCAACGATTTCTATACGACGGGCGAAAAGATTCCGCTGCTGATGAGTGCGCCCGGAGTGATGGCAAACGATCATGATCCCGATGTCAACGGCGTGCTGCCTGACGACAGCATCCGCACGATTCCTTTCACCAACTTCATGACCGCCGGCGGCGCCAGCGTGAACCTGAACGCGGACGGGAGCTTCCGGTACGACCCGCACAATTCCTTCGCCTGGCTGGTGCAGGGCCAGATCACGACGGACATATTCAGCTACGTGGTGATGGACCACAGCCTGACGATTGCAAACGACGACGCTTTCCTCGTTCAGGCCGGAAGTTCCGGGGTGTCGCTGCCCGTGCTCGCCAATGATGCGCTGTTGTCGGGGGTGGGCGGAATGTTGTCGGTGATCAGCGTGACCACGCCCACGAACGGCGGCACGGTCTCGATCAACGGGCAGGGCAACGCGCTCATCTACACGCCGCCGGTCGGCACCACAACCAATGACGGTTTCTCGTATACGATTTCGGACGGCCTCGGCGGAACGGATTTCGCCAATGTCGGCATCTCCATCGTCGGCAGCGCGCCCAAGGCCAATCCCGATTGGTTCACCGTGGCGAAAGGCACGACCGCCAACCTCAATGTGCTCGCCAACGACGCCATCCTGCCGGCGTCGCCGGCTTCCCTGAGCATCCTGAGCCTCGGCACACCCAACCGCGGCGGCGTGGTGTCACTGAACGGCATTGGTCCGAGCAATCTCGTCACCTACACACCGAGCCTGACCAACACCACGCCCTACGTCGAAACGTTCACTTATGTTCTCTCGGCAGGTGGAACTCTGACGGCGACCGGCACGGTTTCGGTCACGGTGATCGACCGCAGCAACCGGCTCACGGCCAACGATGACAGCTTCACTGTGATCGGCGGCAGCGGGAACAATTCACTCGACGTTCTGGCGAACGACGAAATTCTGCCGGGACCGAACACCAACCTGACGATCACAGGCATTCAGACGAATGGCGTCATCGGCACGGTGTCGATCAATGCCGCGCACAACCGGCTGGTTTACCAGCCGGCGCCAGGTGTGACCAATCACCAGGAGCCGATTGTCACCTACACCATATCGGACGGCGCAGGCGGCACGGCGAGCGCCAACGTTTCCATCCTGGTCCAGCCGAGCGGTTTCTTCGCCAACGCCGACGTCTTCGCGGTGGAGAAGAACAGCCAGAACAACGCGCTCACGGTGCTGGCCAATGACATCGTTCTGCCGAACTTGGGCCAGACGCTCACCATCACCACCATCGGCACCGGCAGCAATGCCCCGAACGCGGGAGGCACGGTGACGATCAACGGCCTGGCCAGCGGATTGATCTACACGCCGGCGAGCAACTTCGTGGGCGAGGAATCGTTCACCTACGAAATTTCCAGCGGCGGCTTCACCCGCGCGCAGGGCCAGGTGCTCGTCAAGGTCATCGACACGGCCACGTTGAATTCAAATCCGGACTACTACACGGTGGCGCGCGACAGCGCGAACAACACGCTGGCGGTCCTCAAGAATGATTACGTGATGCCGAAGACCCCGGGCGCGATCACCATCACCGGTCTCGAGACCAACGGAATTCACGGTACGGTTTCCATCAACGGCGCCGGACCCGATAATGTACTGGTGTATTCGCCCAAGGGCGGATTCATCGGGCCGGAAACGTTCGGGTATGAGACGATCGATGGCTTCGGAAACAAGGGCACGAACTTTGCCACGGTGAAGGTCGGAAACCTGGTAACCCAAACTTCGCAGTTCGCCGTGGTTTCCGGGTCCAGCAGCAATTCGCTCAATGTGCTGGCGAACGATCTGCTCCTGCCCGACACGCTGGGCGTGAGGGCGATCTCGGGTTTCGGCGTTCCCGATCGGGGCGGCGCAGTCACCACCAACGGGAATGGAACGATGGCGTTATACACGCCGCGCGCCGGATTCACGGGCATCGAACATTTCAGCTATCAAATGACCGACGACGGCGGCGCAGTGGCCAGCGGCATGGCGACTGTGCAGGTTGTGCCGGTTGGTTCCGACCGTTGCACCAACCTAGTAAGCGTGACACTGGTGGGAACCAACGACCCGCCGGTGATTGTCGGAACCCAGGGTGGATTCGGCATCACCGACAAGCAAACCCTCCAGCCGTTTACCACAGTCAGCATTACCGATGCCGACGAATATGGCCTCCAGACGCTGGCCGTCACCGTGAGTTTGGATAATGCAGCCAAAGGCGTGCTGCAAAATCTCGGGGCGTTCATCAGCCTTGCGCCGGGTTATTATACGATGATCGGGTCGCCCTCGAACATCACCGCCGCGCTGAAGGGCCTTATCTTCGTGCCGACAGCCAATCGCATTACGGTGCCAAACTCCGAGGTGACCACGTTCACCATCAGCGCCAACGACGGCTACGTGGCGTCGCCGGTGACCGACAGCACCACGACGGTGAATGTGACGTCGGTGAACGACGCGCCGACCATCACCGGCACGCTGTCCGGCCAGAAAGTGTTCGATCTCCTGAGCCTGCGGCCTTTTGCCGGAGTTACGGTGGCTGACGTGGATAACCTCGGGGCCCAGCCGCTTTCCGCCACCGTGAGCCTCGACCAGAGCAGCCATGGGTTTATCACCACGCTCGGCGGATTTGCCGGTTCGAACGGTGTTTATTCGATCAGCAATGTGACCGGCGCGCAGATCACCGCGGCGTTGCGCGGGATGGTTTTTGTGCCCACGGTTTCAAACCGGGTCAGCCAGGGCGGGTCGGAAACGACGCGCCTGACCATCGCTGTGAATGACAGTTTCGCGCCGACCGTGACCGACAACACGACCACCGTCACCGCCACCGACGCGTTCATGAACAAGACCACGAACAGCGACGGAACCACTGCCGACCCGTTTGCGGCGTCGCTTGGTTCATCCTACAACTTTGTGGTTGCGGGCACGCCTTACGACAGTGGCGCGGTGACTCATTCCGGGTCCGCCTACCTCTATGCGCGCAACCAGGGCGGGCAGGGCGCCTGGGGTCAATTCAAGAAACTGGTGGGAACGAACTCAGCCAGCGCGCAGGACCAGTTCGGTTGCGCGGTGGCCATCAGCGGCAACACAATCGTGGTCGGCGCGTTGGGTGCCTCCTCGAACGGCGTGGCCAGTGGAGTGGCTTACATATTCGAGATGAACCAGGGCGGCAGCAACGTGTGGGGTCAGGTGACACGGCTCGTGCCGCCGGACGGCGCGGCGGGCGATCAATTCGGCCAGTCGGTGGCGATCGACGGCGATACCGTCGTGGTCGGCGCCCACAAGAACCACGTTGGGGCGCCCAGGACGGGTTCGGCCTATGTCTTCGGCCGCAACCAGGGCGGCACCGAACAATGGGGACTCGTGAAGAAGATTTCCGCCTCGGACGGACTCGATAGCGATGACTTCGGTTGCTCTGTTGGCATCAGTGCTGACACCGTGGTGGTGGGATCACAATTCAATCCCTCAACCGGCAACAAGGCCGGCGCTGCCTATGTGTTCGGCCGCAATCAGGGGAATCCCAATGCCTGGGGCCAGGTGCGGAAGATTGTTGCTTCCGATGCGGCCGCCAATGCGGCGTTCGGCCATGTGGTCGGGATCAGCGGCGATCTGGTAGTGTCCGGTGCCCCGTCCGATGTGGGCAACGGCACGTTCTGCGGTTCGGCTTATGCGTTCAGCCGCAACCAAAACGGCGCGAACCAGTGGGGTCAGGTGAACAAGATGGTGCCGGCCGACGGTGGTTCGGGCAACCAGTTCGGCCTCGCGGCGGGAGTGGACAATGGCGTGGCTGCTGTGGGCTCGAATGGCGGCAGCGAGAGCCTGGCGCAGTCAGGTGCCACTTATGTTTACGCGGGAAGCGTCCCGGGCGTTGCCGCCTGGAGCCTGGTCAGGAAGATTCAGCCGGTGCTGCCAGACACGTTCGCTCAATACGGTTTCGCGGTGGCGCTCAACCAAGGGACGCTCGCGGTGGATGCGCACTACAATGACGGCGGCGGCAATCGGTTTGCGCTGACCTACATTTACGGTTTGAAGTTCGACAACGCCCCGGTTCTTGAGCAGCCGATTCCGGCGCAGTCCGCCATCACAGGCGTGCCGTTCAATTCCTCCGTGCCGGCGGGAACATTTGCGGATACAGATATTGGTGATTCCTGGACCTACTCGATCGGTCCCGTGCCGGCGCCTCCCGTTTGGCTGGGCATTGATCCTGTCAGCGGAACGTTCAGTGGCACTCCGACAACGCCGGGTGTCTTCACGGTGGCGGTCATCGCGACTGATCTTGATGGCCTGAGCACGACCAACCTGGTGACGCTCACAGTCACCGGGCCGCCCGCGGCCAATGTGTTCGCGCTGGGTGCGGGAATGCTGTCCACCGGTCCTGCGGGTGAGAATGTGGGAGTCGTCCTGGCCGGGCCTCCGGGCTTCTCGTACACGCTGCAACGGACCACGCTGCTCCAGGGTGCGAACACTGTCTGGACCGACGTGGCGACGGGAGTGACGGGAACGAACGGGTTGATCATCTTCTCCGATCCCGCCCCGCCGTCTCCATGCTTCTATCGGGCGAAGTCGCCCTAACGAAGCTGGCTGCTAGGCTGCGCCAGTGACGATTGTCTTGCGCAACGTTACGAGCAGCTTCTCTGGAGCGCAGGGCTTGGCGAGGAAGCATACTTCCTGGCCGTCCAATTGTTCCTTCAGCTTCTCGGGCTGCATCAAACCGCTGATCGCGATGAACTGAAGGCGCGGTTGCTTCGACTTCAACAACCGAATCGCCGCCGCGCCATCCATCACGGGCATCAACATGTCCATGAGCACCACCTTGATCTTTTCTCCGTATTGCGCGCAGAGGGTCACCGCGTCCGCCCCGTGCATGGCAGTCACCACCTTGTACCCGTAGTTGACCAGGATTGATTTGGTCAATTCCAGAACAGCCGGCTCATCGTCCACGACCATGACGGTTTCGCCCTTGCCCCAGAGTTCCTGCGGCGGTACGGGATCCGAGGGCGGCGGCACGGGCGCTTCGGCGGCGGGTAGATAGACATTGAACGTGGTGCCCTTGCCCACTTCGCTCTTCAAATCCAGAAAACCGCCGTGGCTTTTGATGATGCTGATCACGGTGGAAAGGCCGAGGCCGGTGCCCTTGCCGACCTCCTTGGTGGTGAAGAACGGCTCGAAAATCTTGTCGATGATCTCCGGCGGAATCCCGGTGCCGGTGTCGGCTACGCTCAACAGCACATAGTGCGTCGGCCGCGCGCCGGTGAATTGGGCTGCTTGGGCCTCCGTGAGGGCCGCGTTTTTCGCGCTGACGGTGATGGTCCCGCCGTCGGGCATGGCGTCGCGGGCGTTGACGCAAAGATTGAGGATGATCTGGTGAATCTGCGTGGCGTCGCCAAGGATCGGCGAGATGTCCTCCACGTCGGTATTGAAGTTGATCGTCTTGGGAAAGGTTTCCTTGACGATCTTCTGCATTTCCTTGATCAAATGGCTGATCTGCAGGACGGAACGTTCGCCGCCATGGCCGCGCGCAAACGACAGGACCTGCTTCACCATGTCCGAACCGCGCTTGGCGCTGCCCGACATGGTGGTGAGCATTTTCTGCGTGTACTCGTCCTGTGTCCGCATCTTGAGCAGCTCCACGCCCATGAGAATCGGCGTGAGGACGTTGTTGAGATCGTGAGCGATGCCGCCCGCGAGCGTGCCGATGCTTTCCATGCGCTGCGTGCGGAGGAACTGCGCCTCCAGTTTTTTCTTCTCGGTCATGTCGGTGTTGATGACCAGGATCGATTTGGGCTTCCCCTCGTCATCGCGCATGAGGGTCCAGCGACTGGCCACGGTCAGCACCTTGCCTTCGCGGGTGGTCTGGGTGAGCTCGCCGTTCCATTCGCCGTTGCGCAATGCGTCCTGAAGGGCCTGCAACAGTTTCGCCTCGTCGGCTTTGAAGATCTCGGTGCGGAGGTTTTTCTCCTTCACCTCCTCGAAACTCCAGCCGTAAAGTCGCTGCGCGCTGGGGTTCCAATATTGAGCGCGCCAGTCGAGGTCGTGGACGACGATCGCGTCCTGGGCCTTGTCGAGCAGCGCCGCCTGCTCGCGAATCCGCGCGTCGGCGCGCCGGCGTTCCTCTTCCAGGCGACGGCGCTGGACGTACCATTCCAGCGAACGGAAGATGATGGCGTAAAGCAGCGCGGCGGGAATTTGCACTGCGATGATCACCAGCCACGCGAACCAGATGTGTTGAAAGGCGAAGAGGCTTTGCGCAATGAGCAGGACCACCAGCGCGCCGACGAAGGAAATGCCGGTGGCCACCAGCGGACGGAAATGGAGAAGGCCCGCGCCCAAGATGAATGCGGCCAGCGCCAGGATTCCGATTTCCGCGGCGGGGGAAGGACGCCGGAGCCAGTCGCCGCGTTCGAGATTCAGAAATTGCGTGGCATGGACTTCGACCATCGGCATGAACATGAATTCACGGGTGGCCGAATTGTAGGGGCTTCGGCATTCATCGCGCTTATCGCGAAACGAACCGACCATCGGTCGTGCGCCGATGAACACCACTTTATTGTGAAAGAAACCGGGGGCGACTCCGTCAGGGAGCAGGGCCCGTTCGTAGCTGACGTAGGGAATCGTGGCGGGCGGTCCGTAGTAATAAACCCAGCGTTCGCGCGATTGCTCGGCGGGGTTTCGCGCGAGTGCGAGTCCCAGAATGTTTGCCGTGGCCCAGCTCAGGCTCGACGGGAGCTTGGGATTGCCAAAGTTGTGTGAATGGCGGCGAATTACGAAATCTTCGTCCATCTGAAGCTTGTCCAAACCCACCGCGGCGCTCCCCGATTCGAAAGGCGCATACGGGGTGGTCAGGCTGCCGGTGTAGGCGATGCTGGGATTGCCGCGTTCCGCCGTCTCCGTCTTTATGTCGTAATCCGCGGCCAGCACCACGCGGCCGTTCGAGCGTATTGCCTGGGCAAACGCCTTGTCTGCCTTGGGACTCGGCCCGGGATCGCTGAAGACGATGTCCATGGCGACCGCGCGGGCGCCGTCAGCTTTCAATTTGTCGAGCAGTTGGGCGTGGAGTCCGCGGTCCCAAGGGAGATTGAACGGCTGCTGCAAATCCCGGTAGGAATCTTCATCCATGTAGATGATGACCACATCGGAGTTCGCAAGGTTCGGACGGGCGAAGCTGGAGAGATCGAAGGAGCGGTTGTAGCTCGCGTACGTCAGTGTCTGCGAAAGCCGCGAGGGCAGGCACAGCACCATCAGCCCGACGGCAAAAACCAAGACAGTCCCCACCAATCCCGCCCGGCTGCAATTGGGAAATTTGGTCATCAGAAGTTGAGCTTGAGGCTGACCACCAGCGTGCGCGACCTGGGCAGCTCCGAGTAGAGGTTCAGCGGATTGAGCTGGTAATCGCGATTGGCGATGTTCAACAGCCCGAGCTGGAAATCAACCATGCGGCGGGGCAGGCGATAGCCGACGAAGGCGTTGAGCTGCCAGAAATTATCCCCAGCCTCGGCGAAGGCGAAGTTGTTGTTTTGCTGTGCGTACCAAATCGCCTCGGCCTTGCTGTAAAAGCCGGAGGGATGGTTGAAGAGCGCGTAGAGATTCACCTGCTGCAGGACGGCATTCACCTCGCGATTGGCGGTGGAACTGAAGTTTGCGCTCAGGGCGGCCGGCACGTCCGGGATTTGATCACTCAGGGCTGCCCGGCTGATGCGATAACCCGCGCCGACGGCGAACTCATCGGCAAGAAGCTGGTTGAGCGTGAGCGCAATCGTGCTTTCCTGGAAATCGAGCGTTTCATTCACGCTCGAAGGAACGTTGTTGAACGGGCCGAAAGCGTCGATCACTCCCACGCCGCGCGCGCCGCGGGAACGGAGAATTTCCGCATCCACGGTCAGGTAGGTGCGCGTGGGAAATTTCTGGTCGTAACCCAGGCCGAACGTTTCGAAGCTGGTGCCGGGGACCAGGCCCGCCACGGACTCGGGAATCAGGCTGCGGAAGGCCTGGTTGAAGCCGGCGATTTCCGTCGGTTCCAGACGGACGCTAGTGTCATAGAACACGCCGCCGAGTGAGCGGGTCCAGATGCCTCGGAACGAGCTGTCCTCGCACGGGGTCCAGCGGAAGCCGAGCTTGGGCGAGAACTGGTTCTTGGTCGTCTCGGTGGATTGCAGCGGGGGAAGCTCGTTGTTCTGGGGATATTCGAGGTGATCGAACGACAGGCCGGCGGTGAGCAGGAGCGGATCGAAGACGCGATAGGAATAGTAGCCGTAGGCGTTCGCGCGGGTCAGAGTCGGCGCGATCGTTAGATCCGCAGTTGAAGGAACGCCGAAGGTCCGTTGGATGAACGAGTGAGTGTCAATGTCGCCTTGTTGATAGCGTGCCCCGAGCACCAAAGTTTGCGACTCGGATTGAAAAATCTGTTGTAGTTCCGCTGTGTACGCCGTGAGATCGCTGGTGTAGAAGTTGGTGGCGGGCACATGGCTCACTTGGTTGACTGTTCCGCCGCCGGTCATGGTCAAAACCAGCAAGTGACTCAGCGGGTCGGTTAGTTGAAACGAGTCCTGCAGGCGACCGGCTAAGAACAGGGTGTGGACGCCGGGCTCCCATTCGTGATGATAACCAATGAATAGATTCGGCGACTGCGTCTCGATAATATGAAGCTTCGGGTCGGCAACGCTTTGATTGTAGTATTGGAGGACGTCGCCGGAGGAATAGTCCGAGTGGTTCACATCGAAAAACAACGAATCATCGGGTGTGATCTGCTGCTTGAAGCGTGCGTTGAAATTGAAATCCGTCAAACCATTGTTTGGACGGTAGCCATCATCCGCGCGGTAATATAGGTCGAACGCAAAGGCGGTGTGGCCGGAGTTTCCATATATGGATGCGTCCTGGATCCAATCACCGCGGCTGGCGTATTCCGTATCGCTGTAGAACCCGATCTGATCACCGTCGAACAGGCGCGAGTATTCCTGCTGGGAGACGTTCTGGGAAAGCGACACGGAACCGACCGGCGCGAGAAGGTCGGCGACCAGCAACTGGCTGAACCAGGGAGTTTCGTAGCGAAGATTGACCTGCTTGGGATCGCGCAGGGCGTCGTAACTTTCCGCGAGAAAGAGATGGGCGGAATAGTTGCCATAATCGTCCTCCACCGCGTGGGATGCTTCGCGGACGCTGAAATCGGTCATGCCCACATCGCGATACATGCGTGCGAGATTCGCGCTGCGAACGGCCTGGTCCTGGTCGAGCAGAAGCCGCGAGCGAAAGACCGCGCGATTTCCGTTCAGTTCCTTGGATTTCTCCAGTTGGCCAACCGCCTGGTTATTCAGGTTGTACGCGTAGTCCAGCATAGAAGAGTAAAGCCAGGGAGTGGGATCCGCGGGATCGAGCTGTTTCGCGAGGCGCAATTCCTTTTCGGCATGCGCCCGATCTCCGGTCTGGTCCCATGCTTTGCCCAGGTAACTGCGCAGTTGGGAGCGGTTCGGTTCCAGCGTGGCCGCCACCTGCAGGTCCTGCCGTCCAGCCTCGTCACGGCACTGGCGGATTTCGCAGAGACCACGGCCGAGCCAGGCGTTGGCGAGCGCGCCGTCGATCGCGATGGCCCGGTCGAAAGATGCAGCCGCGTCGTCGGTCCGGTTTTCCGCCGCAAAAATGAATCCCTGCAATACAAGGGCCTGAGCGTTGCGCGGGGAAAGTTCCAAGCCGCGCGCCAGGGCCGCATTTGCCTGTGAGCGATGGCCAAGGCTGAACTCCAGTTCGGCGACGCGCACCCAGGCGAAACCGAATTCGGGAGATTTGCCGACTGCTTGACGCGCCGCGACCAAAGCGGCGTTCAGTTGCAGGCGTGACTGGAGGTAATAGGACTCCGCGAGCCATCCGCCGGCGGTGTCGGGCGATTGCGCGGCGGAAAATTCCTGATGCTTCACCGACGCAATCAGCTTGCGCAGTGCGTCAGCGAAAGGGGAGGGGGCTGAAAGCGCCTTCAGTTCCGATTCGGTTTGTTCCACCTGTCCAACCGCCAGGAGGAGTGCGGCGTGTTGCAATCGCGCGGCGTCGGAGGCGGGCTGAAAATCGGCGGGATATTTGTCGAGGGCCGCCGACAGGTCGCCGGAGCGATACGCTACGAGGGAGCCGGCCAGCGAGGATTTTTCGGCGGCGGTCAGGCCGAGTTCATCAAAGTCGAGGACGGCCGGATAGTACAAGGCCCACTGGATGATATTGATCGCGTCGAGAACCGGGCTTTTGCGGGGCGCCTGGCCGGGTTCGACAATTCCCTGCTGGCCGCTTTGCAGGATAAGATTTCCCTGGGCGTTGGTCAGGGCGACTTCGCCTTCGAGCAGAGTGACCTTGGTGGGGCCATTATCAGCGGCGGCCAGGTTGAATTCCGTGCCGCGAATCGCCCCGGAGATCAGCGGCGTTTGGAACTGGAGGCTGGCGGGTTTGGAACGATTGAAAAAATAACCGGAGCCGCTTTGCAAATCGAGGAGTGAACCATGACCGCTGGTTTGCGAACGAATTTCGAGGATGGTCTTTTCATTGACGCGGAGCACGCTCAGATCCGACAGGCGGATGGTGGCGCGGCTGTGCGGGCCGGTGCGCAAGGCGTCACCGAAGCCGAGCACCAGGTTGGTGGCGGCATCCAGCCATTCGGTCGTGCCGGCGCGGGCGATTTCCACCCTGCCTTCGAGCGTCAGGACGACCCCGGCTTGATTGGTGCCGGCGGGGCCTTGCGCGCGCGCCTGGAGTGTCAGGAGAAAAAGGAGAAGCAGCGAATAAAAAATTCGCCGCGCAGCGGTTCGTGTTGATCTGCGGCCGCCCAGATAAAATCCGAAAATCATTTTCGTTTTGCAAGAAATGCATGAGCAAAAGAGTTGCCAAGGAGCGCTGTGCGAAGTGTTTGTGAAGGAAGGCGGGAATCGATGTTCTCAGAAATGACAAAAAATGGTGAGCCGCATTCGAAGGAAGAGTTGTGAGGGCTGCGGTGTGTCTCGAATCGGGACAAAAGTGTCCAGGAATTGGATGAATACGAACTGTCCAATATGTGGATGAGAAAGATGCAAGCTGGTCTGCCTTCTGCTCTTAGCGCAATTGAAAGCGCCCCGCGTGCGGCGGCGCACACTACTTTTTTTATTTGATGAGCGTTCAGATGAGATGGCAAATGGCGGGCTGGCGGCGAGCGTCCGTGGCTGTGTTCGCGCTGACGATGTGGCTGCCGCTTCGGGGCTTCGCGGCGACGTATATCGTGACCAGTACGAACGACAGCGGCCCCGGCACGCTGCGCCAGGTCATTACCAGCGCCAACACAACTCCCGGAACCAACCTCATTACGTTCAACTTGCCTGGTTCGGCGCCGTTCGTCATCAGCCCGCAATCGGCGCTGCCGGCGATCACCATGCCGGTAATTCTGGACGGCACGACGCAGCCGGGATTTGCCGGTGTTCCGGTGGTGATGTTGTCCGGTGCGCTCGCGGGCACCAATTCGACAGCGCTCGCGATTACAGCCGGGAACAGTGTCGTGCGGGGACTGACGATCAGCGGGTTTCGGGGCGACGGAATTCTGCTGCTCACCGCCGGGTCCAATCTCATTTCAGGCAATGTTGTTGCAGGAAACGCAGGGCGCGGAATCGTTGTTGGCTCCGGCGGCAATCAACTTTCTGGCAATTTTGTTGGCACCGATTCCACGCAGGCGGCCGGCATGGGCAACGGGTCGTCGGGCGTTGTCATCAGTGGCCGCTCCGGCAATGTAATTGGTGGGATTGCTGCGGGCGCGGGCAATGTGATCGCGTTCAATGGCGGGGACGGAGTCGCGATCCTTTTCGGAACTAACAACCCGGTGCGCGGGAATACGATTTATGCGAACAACGGTTTGGGAATCAATCTCGGCGGCCTGGGCGTGGTGGCAAACGATCCGGGTGACGCGGACTCCGGCGCCAATAATCTGCAAAACTATCCTGTCCTGAGCCAGGCATCGGGATCGGGCAGTTCGGTGTTCATTCGAGGGGCACTGAACAGCACGCCCAACACAACGTTCCAGGTGGACTTTTACGACAGTCCGGTTGCGGATGCTTCGGGCTTTGGACAAGGCCAGGTTTTTCTCGGCTCCGCGGCGATCAGCACGGACGCGAGCGGCAACGGCAGATTCTTCTCGTCAATTCCGGCAGTGATCGCGGTGGGCAGCTACATTAGCGCGACGGCCACCGATCCGGCGGGCAACACTTCGGAGTTTTGCAGATCGCAGCCGTTCGCGCCGCCAGGCGATGTCAATCTGGCGTTGGGCATGAGCGCATCACCGAACCCCGCTCCGCTGGGTGATCAGATGGCTCTGTTCGTGACCGTGACCAATTGCAGCGCGAACACGGCGGACGATGTCGCAATTGCCGACGTGCTGCCCGGCGGGATGGGTTACGTGTATGCGTCGGTGAGCCAGGGGACGGTTGTGAGCGGCAGCAACACGGTGAATTGCGACATCGGTGTGTTGCCGCCCGGCGGGACGGCGACCCTGACCATCTACGTGGCGTCTCAAAGCGCGGGAACATTCACCAATTTTGCGACCGTGACCGCGAGGGAATACAATATCAGCCCTGCCGCGGGTGCGAGCCAACTGGCCGTGACCGTGTTCCAGCCTGCGCCTCCGACGGTCACAACGCAACCGACGAACCAACTGCTCAATCTCGGGGCCGCGCTGAATCTGGTGTCGGGAATTCTCGCGCCGCCGGATACGCGTTATCAATGGCGGCTGAACGGAAAGAATATTCCCGGCGCGACCAATCTTACCTATTCCATCAGCAGCCTGCTGGCGGGCGACAACGGTCTTTATACGCTTGTGGCCTGCGACTCGTACGGGGTCACTGAGACCCAGCCTGCGCTTGTTTCGCCACTTGGGTTGCTGGCGTTGCCGGCGAGCGACAATTTTGCCTCGCGGGGGGCATTCATCAATTTGCTCGGGCTCTCCGTTGTGGGCAGCAACGTGGGCGCGACCAGCGAGCCGGGCGAGCCGATGCACGCGGGTGTCCCGGGCGGCAAATCAGTCTGGTTTTCGTGGACCGCGTTGCTGGGAGGGCCGGTGACGTTTTCGACGGCGGGCAGCAGCTTCGACACCTTGCTGGCGGTATATACCGGCAACAGCCTGACCAATCTGACAGAGGTGGCGAGCGACGATGACAGCGGCGGCTATTACACGAGCCAGGTGACCTTCAACGCGCAGGCGGGAACGACGTATCAAATCGCGATCGACGGCGCCTACGGAGCGAGCGGCACGATTGTGCTGACCTCCAGCCAGAACATCCTGGCCCCGCTGGTGCCGCAGAATTTGCCCAAGCCGGCAGACCAGGTGGTGGGCTTTGGCGGTACGGCGTCGTTCTCCGTTCCGAACGCATCCGGGGTGTCCTACCAATGGTATCTCAATGACGTTGCGGTGCCGGGGGCGAACGGACCCACCTTGCAGGTCACCAATGTCTCCGCGGCAAACGTGGGTATTTACACTGTTCGCGCCAGTTCCGGCCTGCGGACTGTCTACTCGCGCCCGACCACTTTGCAGATCAGCGAGCTTGACGGTTTGCCGAATCCGAACGTGATGGCTGACGACAAATTTCAGTTTGTCGCCACGGCCGTTGCGAATCTTCTCCAAAAGCTCGGCTTCAAGATGAACCGCCTCTCCCAACCGGCGACCGGCTACTCGGGGACGATTCACATGATGGACACGGGCGGGGGGAGTTCGCGCGGGTATTCGAGCACGCAGATATTCAGCACGTACGGCGGCGGCACGCAGCAGAACGAGCCCAACAATTGCGAGAACCCGGGCGGATCCTCGGCATGGACCTCGGTGCAGGCGGCGAACAACGGGGTGATGAACATGAACACCGATGGGAGCAGCTTCAACACCATCCTGGGCGTGTATACCGGCAACGGGAATGATTTCTCGAGCCTGTCGCCGGTGGCGTGCAACATCGGCGGCGGCCAGGGCGGCACCAACAGCCAGGTCACCTTCGCCGCCAGCAGCAACACGGTCTATTATGTGGCGGTGGACGGCGTCAACGGAGCGTACGGCACGGTGGTCTTGAACTGGACGCTGAATGTTCCGGCGACAATCACCGCGCAACCCATCAGCCAGACCACGGCGCCGGGTTCGACAATAACATTGACCGCGGGGGCGGGCGGTTATCCGCCGCCTGTATGCCAATGGTGGTGCAACAATTGGAAAATGAGCGGCGCCACGAACGGTTCGCTGACCATCACCAATTTTCAGGCGGCCAATGCGGGCTCCTACCAGATGTTCGCGAGCAACGCCAGCGGCCTCGCCGCCACAGTTCCCGCCACGGTGCTGCTGAATTCACCGGCGCACCTGGATTCATTTTCGTTCAATCCGACAAATCACGCCATGCAGATGCGGCTGGTGGGGATTGCCCATACCAATTATATCATCCAGGCCTCCACCAATTTGACCACGTGGATTCCGATCGCGACGAATGCGCCAGCTTGGGGGTTGTGGAATTTCATCGACACGCAAAATACGAATTTCCAGAAGCGCTTTTATCGTGTGGTTACGCACTAAAGTATATTCAGAAGTAATTCGGTGAGAAGGAAGCTGGAAGCGGTCTTTTTGGGCATTTGGCTTCGTTTCAGCTCAGTCACAGCCTGCTCCTACGCGAAGGCCGCAGTATTCCTCAAACTCTCCAAGCCGAGAGTTCTACCGGTTCAAATGAACTCGTTGATGAGGTTTTCCAGGAATTCTTGACGGCCGCTGGTGTTGGAAGCGGGATTGCCCTTGCGCAGCATCAGGGCTTCGAGTTTTTTGAAATTGGTCCGGCCGCGTTCGATTTCTGTTCCCAGACCGGTGTCCCAGGAGGCGTAGCGTTGGCGGAGAAATTCCGCGAGGCGTCCATCCCGTCGAATGGCCGAGGCGATTTTCAAACCGCGCGCGAAGGCGTCCATGGCGCCGATGTGCCCATGAAACAGATCGACAGGTTCGAAGCTCTCGCGCCGCACTTTGGCATCAAAATTCAGACCACCCGTTTTGAATCCGCCCGCTGCCATCAGCGTCAGCATGCACTCGGTGGCCAGGTAAATATCGGTGGGAAACTGGTCGGTGTCCCAGCCGCACAACGGATCGCCCACGTTGGCGTCCATGCTGCCGAGGGCGCCGGCGGCGATGGCTACCTGCAGTTCGTGCCGGAGCGTGTGGCCGGCCAGCGTGGCGTGATTGGTCTCGATGTTCAGTTTGAAATGATCGAGCAGGCCGTATTCGCGCAGGAAATTCAGGCAGGCGGCGGCGTCGGAGTCGTATTGATGCTTCGATGGCTCGCGGGGTTTGGGCTCGATGTAGAGCTGGCCCGCGAAACCGATCTCCTTCTTATAGGCGACAGCCATGTGCAGGAAACGCGCGAGGTGGTCCAGTTCGCGTTTCATGTCTGTGTTCCAGAGATTCGAATAACCCTCGCGACCGCCCCAGAAGACATAGCCGAGCCCGCCGAGTTCGTGGGTGACTTCCAGCGCCTTCTTCACCTGTGCGGCGGCGAATGCGAAGACCTCGGCGTTGCAACTCGTGGCTGCGCCATGCGCGTAGCGCGGATGGGAGAAGAGGTTGGCCGTGCCCCAGAGCGGGCGGATGCCGGAGCGCTGCTGCTCCTGCTTGAGCACGCGCACGACGGCATCGAGATTGCGGTTGGTCTGGCGGAGATTGGCTCCCTCCGGCGCGAGGTCGCGATCGTGGAAGGCGTAAAACGGAACGCCGAGTTTGGAGATGAACTCGAACGCAGCCCGGGCGCGGCGCTGGGCGTTTGAGATTGAGTCTGAGCCATCGTCCCAGGGACGAATGGCGGTGCCAACGCCGAAGGGGTCACCGAGCGGATTGCGGAACGTGTGCCAGTAGACGACGGAAAACCGGAACCAGTCGCGCATGCTCCGTCCCTCGACGATTTGCTCCGCGCGATAATGCTTGAACGCAAGAGGGTTTTTGGATTGCGGCCCCTCGTAGCGAATCGCGGGGACATCGGGAAAGGCGGAGGACTTGGGTTTCATGAGCACTGGCTGGGAGGCTATTCCGTCTTCACCGGTGCGTCGCTCATTTTATAAAGCTGCACGCCATGCGCCGGGATGGTGATCCGGAATTTGTCCTTCGTTGTGTCCGGGATGTCGGCCAGGTCCTTCTGCCGCCAGAGGTCGCGCACATGCACGGGGCCTTTGAATCCAAGGAAGGAGAGCTTGTCGAAGGCCAGCGTCTGTTCGGTGGAATCGCGATTGAAAAATCCCAGCGCGTGAGTGCCGTCCTCCAGTTCTTTCATATAGACATCCACGGCACCGGCTGTGGCCACGCGTACAGCCTGTTTGCCAAGCGCGTCCTGGTCGAGCGCCAGCACTTCATCGTTCTCCAGGAGATTGAGCGTGAAGGCGTCGAGCCTATCCAGATCGCAGCCGATCAGCAGCGGCGCGGAGAGCAGGCACCACATGCTGATATGCGTGTATTGTTCATCGGGCGTGAGGCTGGTCTGGTGAAGCGTCGGACCCCAGCCGACGTAACCGACCACGAGCATGTCGGGATCATTCCAGTGGCCGGGCCCGCCGTAGGGCGTCCAGCGGTCCTGGTTGAAGCCGATTTCCGAGACGCCGTACTGCCAGAATTCGCCGGGCGTGACCCACTTTTCCCAGATGTCGCTGGTGGTGCGCCAACTGTTCGCCCACTTCGCCCAATCAGAGGCGTGATCGAAGGGCGCGGTGTTCGACAGGCTGAAGATGATGTCGCGTCCCGATTTGCAGAGCGCCTTGCTCATGGCGGAGACGTGCGGCACGTCGAGCGGGTTCCAGTCGTCCTTGAGATAATCGAAGCCCCACTCGGCCCATTGCCGGGCGTCGGCTTCCTCGAAGGAATATTTTCCATGGCGATGGGCGGATTCGTTGGCGAGGTCCTTGCTCCATGTGCCATCGGGATTATCGCTGGAGCCGCCGGGGAATTTGGCGTAGGAAGTGATCCAGGGAGTGGAGTAGATGCCGGGCTTGAGGCCGAGCTTGTGGATCTCGCGGCAAAGAGCCTGGAGGTCAGGAAATTTTTCGTTCGGCTGCAGGGCGTGACCGTTGCCGGTGCGTTTGCCCTGCCAGGTGTCGTCGATGTTGATGTATGTCCAGCCGTGATTCATGAGGCCGGAGGCGGCCATGGCGCGGGCAGAGCGCAGCACCTTTTCCTGGTCCACGGATTCACCCCAGCAATTCCAACTATTCCAGCCCATGGCGGGCGTGAGCGCGATTTTCTCGCCCACGACGATGCGGAACGGCTTGGTATCCGCGCCCTCGGCGTTGCTGGCGCGCAGGGTGACCTTGTATTCGCCGGCTTTGGAGAGGCTGCCGGTGATCTGGCCGGTGGCGGGGTCGACACTCAGGCCGGCGGGGAGATCATCCACGAAGAAGGTCATCGGCCGTTCGCCCGTGGCGGGAATGGTGTAAAGGAACGGTGATTTCGGCCGCACGCCGAAAACATTCGGGCCGTGAATGCGCGGTTCGGTCGGCGGCGGGGGAGTGAGGACGGGGCCCAGCGTGTCAGCCGGCGCAGGGAGCGCGACTGCCGTCAGGACGAGCATTGGCAGAACGGTGAAGAGTCGTTTCATCCAGGTTGGCTTGATGGTTATTTTTTCTGCAATTCGCGGAGGCTTGCCTCGATCGCGTCCGCATCGTGCAGCGCGTCGGCAGGCAGCGGGTGAGAATCATCGAAGGCGCACATTGTCTTCCAGTTCTCGACGGTGACCTTCGATTCGTCGATGGCCCCGTCGGCATTCTGGGCCGCGGCGAGATTCAGTTTGAATCGTTCGGCCACGAAGCGGTACATGGCCGCCCGCTTGGAGGGGCCGTAATCGTGTTTCTCCTGGGGAAGATGGACATTCGCGACATTCGTTTCCGCGCCGTAGAAGGAATAGATCTTTTGCAAAAACGGAAATTCCCAGACGGGCTCGTGTTGCGTCCAGTCCGCGCCGTCGGAGACGACCAGCATCGGGCGGGGGGCGGTGAGCGCGGCGACTTCGGCGTTATCGGCGAAATAATCGGCGGTGCGGTGGATGGGGCGGCCGCTTTCGCACGCACAGCCGCCGAAGAAATAGGAGGAGACCATCACCACCGGAACGCTGAGCTTTACTCGTGGGTCCACGGCGGCGAGCAGGAAGGTTTGCGTGCCGCCACCCGATTCGCCGGAGACGCCGATGCGGTCGGGGTCCACGTCCGGCAGGGAAAGCAGGAAATCGAGCGCGCGCATGTTGTCCCAGAGCTGCATTTCCATGGCGGCGGTGGTGGTGTGGGCGCTGGCGGGAACCTGGCGGCGTGATTCACCGTAGCCGAACATGTCGATTGAGAACACCACCGCGCCCATGCGCGCCAGCGTGCCGCAACGCTGCTGCATGCCCGAGGCGAAGAGCGGACTGGAGTAATCCTCGGGATCGTCGGGAACTTTGCCGTGGCCGTGCGTGGAGAGCATGCCCGGGCAGCGGCCCTTGGGGTCGAGAGGACGATAGAGATTTCCCGTGACGTAGAAACCGGGGACGGATTCGAAGGAGACATTCTCTATGCTGTAACCGTCATGCACGCGGCGGCCGTGGATGGCAACGTTCAAAGGCGTGCGGCGGGGCAGGGGATCGAGACCTGCGCCGTGGAGTATCCCGCGGCGGACGGTATCGGCATAAGCCTCCCAGCTTGTCCGATTGGTGAAAACCGTGAGCGCATAATCGAGCACGGCCTTGCCCTGTTCCGGTTTGAGATAGCTGCCTTTGCAGATCATGGGACCCTGCGCCGGGGGAGCGGGCAAACCGGGCGGAATCCATGGATTGCGGGCGCCGACGATTGCGGACACGGAAATTACCAGGCCCGCGGCGATCGCGAGCAGAAGGCAGACGCGGCCCGCGGCTGGCGAAATTGGAGAAAGGGAGCGCATTCGGTGTGCAAAGACATTGCGGATTTGCAGGGCAAATTCAATCCAAAACGAAGCCCGTTCGGGAGCCGGCTTAGACCACTTCCCGATAGAAGAAAGCCATGAACAGGCCCAGGCCGACGACGAGGCTGGGCCAGGCGAAGCGGGCGATGCGATCGGGAAAGAGGCCGCGCAGGTTGAGCCAGCGGATGATGCCGGCGAACAGGCCGAAAGTGCCGAAGATGGCGTGCTGCACGTTGATCAGATTGGTGAGCTCCTGGCTGGCGGCGAGATTCGAGTGGGCGTGGCCGAGCAGCATGAGGCTGCCGAGAATGAGCATGACGGGCAGGGCGTAACCAAGCGGTCGGTCCAGGGACGGGCGGCGGCGATCCCGCCAGCCGAGCCAGGCGAGGATCAGCACCAGCACGGCCCCGAGCTGGTGTTCGAAGAGTGTGGGATCACCGATTGCCTGCAGTATACTGACCTTTCGCAATAACCAGATCTCCGGGTCTGAGCCCACGGCAACGAAGAGGGCGAAGGGAATCATGCAGACCGGCCAGATGTTGGCCGCCGATTTTCCCGCGCGCCCCCCGAGGCTCTGCGCGAGCCAGCACAGGCCGAGCACGCAGACCATCACACCCGACCAATTGTGCATGAACTCCGCGTAGCGCAGATCGTTCAGCGTCCGCTCCCGCGCGCCGTAGAAGGCGGCCGGATTGGAAACCTGGGTGGTGGGCAGGGCTGGCGAGAGCAGGGCGCATCGCTGAGCGGCGGTCAGTCGCAGCTCGCCTTTCGGTCCGGGCGGTGAAACCGAAGCGAGAATTCCGGCCACCGTGATCACCAGCACGCCGGCGGTGACCTCCAATTCGAGCATCTTCCCGAAGCGCCGGAGCAATCGGCCGCGAGCTTCCTGCGCGGCGCCGGTGGGTTGTTGTTGCGGCACGTTGAGCGCCGGGCGGATGAAGCGGTAGTTGATGAACCCGGCGAACAGGAGCGGCAGCAGCAAAGCCATTTTGACGAGAAGCGTGAGACCGTAGGCGGAAGTCGGCACCGCCGCGGCGGTGGCCAGCAGGCGGGCTGCGGCGAGAACGCCGGAGAGCATCAGGACCGAAACCGCGGCGAGCGCGACCGGGGAAAATCGTTTTACGATCTGTGCCACCAGCGCGGCACCCGGGGCATCCGTGGCGGATTCGATCAGGTTGCGCGCCAGCACGAGGTGGAGCAGCACGCCGAGCCACGCTCCCGCGGCGGCGATGTGGCAGAGTTCCGTCGCGATGGCGGTTAAACGGTCGTCCGGCGAAGCAGCGGCGTGGGAGACCATGCCGGTAAAGATGGCGGCGGCCAGTGAGCAGGCGAGGACCAGCCACCATTTCCATTGCCCACGCAACCGAACTGCGATTAGAGCCAGCAGCAGGGCGGCCAGGCGGGCGAGGGAAAAATGGCCGACGGTGGTGACATGGATGAAGCGAAGGATTGTTCCCGCATCAACGCCTCCGAAGATCGTACGGTTGTCGAGTTCGGCGACATCGACGAGGACATTGAGGAGCGCTGCGAGCGCGCCCAGCAGCGCGCCATAAGCTGTCCAGCGTTCGACGCTGACGGCCAGCGCGTCCGCCAACGCTGGCTTCGGGCCTGGGCCGATCCGCCGCAACGCCGGGAAAACCATCCCGAGCATCAGGACCGGCCCGCCAATGACCGTTACGATCCCGCAAAGTTGCAGCCCATGAAGGAGCGAATGTTCCATGAACCTCCCGCGTTCACCCAAGCTCCAATTACTTCGGCTCGCTGACTTGAAATGTAATGCGACCCGGCGCCGTGTGGCCATCCCGAGAAAGGACCCGATATTGCACGGAATATTCCCCAGGCTTGAGCGACGGCAGCCCGATGAACAAATGCGTGGCGTCCTTGGGGTCAACTTTGGGTTTGTCGAGCGCCAGATTGGTGTGCGTGGCGGCGGTCAGTTCGGAGGCCGGAAAAACTTCGATGGAATTGAACCCCTCGTCCAGCAGTTCATTGAACCAGAGGTCAATCCGGCCGGGAGCCGCCTTGAGCACCGCCTTGTCGGCCGGGTCGGATTTGACGAGCCGCGCGTGCGCGAACGCGGAATCGACCCCGGCGAGCCAAAGCAAAACAGCCGCACTTCCAAGAATCGCGAAACGCCTGCGAAAGTTACGTTCAAAAATGTTTTTCATATATGTATATGACAAGTGAACGCCATCTTATGCCGGACAGAATGCCACAAGCCGGCAATTTTTCCAGCCAGTTTTAGCCGGAGACAGCCGCCGTGAACCACCCCCTTGACAGGAGTTATACCTAGTTGCCCTGCTGTGCGAGGGGGCCGAGGACCCGGGCCTGGGCCTTCGCGCCTTCCCCGGCCGCATTCACCGCGGCGATCTCGAAGGTATACGCCTTGCCGGTTTCGAGTTTGTCCACGACACCGAAGGTGGCGTGCCTGCCTCCGAGGACCAGCAGTGGGCGTCCGCTGAAGTTCACCTTGCGTTCGCCGGGATTCACGGTGACCACATAGCCGAGCACCGGTGCGCCGCCGTCGCTGGCCGGGGCCTGGAAGTGAATGCTTGCGTTTGAGCCTTCGACGATGGCGGAGACGGCTTGCGGAGCGGACGGAGCGGAGATCTTCCCGGTGGCTGGGGTGACCGGTTCGGACGGCAGCGAGGGCGGGCTCGAGCCGAAGGCATTGTGGGCGGTGACGACGAAGGTGTAGGAGGTGTCATTGGTGACCTGCGGGACTTCTGCATAGGCCCGCGCGCGAAAATCGGCGGCGGAAATGACGGCCTGATCGCCTTTGGAGGAAGTCACGGTGTAACTGTCCACCGGCGCACCGCCTTCGAAGCAGGGCGGGCTCCACGATACGTGGGCGACGCCACCGGCGATGTTCACCGCGACGCGGCTGGGTGAGTCGGGCGCGCACGCGGGCGTGAATTTTTCCGCGAGAAGGTCCCGATATTGAGGCTGCAACCCGGCGTTCTTAAGAATAGCCGCGGGCGCTTCATCGAGTGAGCCGATGAGATGATTGTTTTTGAGCGTCACGCTTTCGGCCGAGCTGTCGCGATCGCCCTGCTGCCAGTAGTTGTCCTCGAAATCAAAGGCGTCGAAGATTTTTCCGGCGTTGCCGTCGTAGTAATCGCGATGCTTCCCGCCCCAATTGTCGTGGTTGGTATGGAAAATCACGTTGCCCCGGGCGGTCACGTTTTTGCAGCCGTTGTCGGTGTAGATGCCGTGGCCGCTGCTGAACTGGTCGTGAATGACGTTGCCCATGAGCCTCTCGCCTTTTTCGAGCGAAGGGCCGGTCAGACCCTGGGTGTAAATCGCCCCTCCGTCAGCGAGCAATAGGAGATGATCGAAGATCAAGTTGTCCGCGACCAGCGCTTCCTCGGAAATATTCGCCTGGCCGGCGCGCTGGATTTTATCGGGCCAGCCGCCCCAGCCGAGTGAAATGCCGGTGTATGGCTGGTGATCGATCTGGTTGTGCTCGATCTTCGTGCGCTGCGTGTAGCCAACGCAAATGCCCACGCCGCCGTGGTATTCGGCCGCCACGTTGAAAATGTGATTGTTGGCGATGCGATTGTCGGCGGTGATTTGGCCGCCGGAGGCTCCGGGCAAATCCACGCCGCCCAGCTCGATGCCGTTGGCGGAGATGTCCGTGAAGACACAGCCTTCAACGAGATCGGATTGCGAGCCGTGGCCGAGTTCCAATCCGGCGCCACCCAAATGCACAAACACATCGTTCAAGAACCGGACGCCGTGATCATAGCTGAACGACACGTTGCCCGAGGTCTTGGTCCAGGCACCGAAGGGACAGGCGCCGCCGGGCACGAGATCGCACAAACCCTGGGTGGAGTAACCGGTCGGGCCGGTGACGAGATAGTTGGCCTGGATTTCCGAGAACCCCTCGCCGGTGCTCGGGAACAACCATGTGGCGTAGGAGAATTGCAGGCCCGCGAAGATGATGTTGTGAATCGGTTTGTCGGAGGTGCCGGAACCAGCAATCAGGGTTTCGAGGACTGGCGCCTCCACATCGGCATCGGCGAGGTTTTCGCCGGGGCGCGGCGCGTAGTAGATCCGGCCTTCGGTGCGGTCGAGATACCATTGACCCGGCGTGCCGAGGAGTTCGTAGGCGTTCTCGACGAAAATGGGCGCCTTGCCGAAGCTGGAGGGGCCGACGAGGTTGGCGGGGCGTTTGAATTGCGAGCCGGGCGGCAGCGGAACGCGACGGGTGGAGTTGTCCCAGCACGGCTGAGCCATGGTGATGGTGGCGCCATCGATTTTTGCGACAGGACAGCGGGGTTCCGTCCAGCCGCCGAGGCCCACCGAGCGTTCGGACCACAAGGCATTGCCGCCGGTGTAAACGAACTCGATATCCGAGGGATTGCGCCAACTGGCCATGGCCGGGGAACTGGCGGTGTAGCCGGTTTTGGTTTCGGTAAGTTTCACGGGCAGGCGTCCGCGGGCGCGTTGTGCGCGAACGCCATCAACGTAAAGTTGGCGCGTGTTCTTCAGGCCCGCCGGGACGGGAGCGGACCAGATGTTGCGGGCGGGGTCGGACAGCTTCCAACCGGTCACCTGCACGCCGCCGCTGATGATTGGGCGTTCCTTGGAGGCCGGCGCGAATTTCACGTTGTGGCCGCCGGTGCCCGAGTCGCGTTCATCCAGCACCAGCGGTTCCGTGAGCCGGTAGGTGCCGCCCGCGAGGAAAACGGTGATGTCGCCGGTCATATTCTGGTTGGCGCCGCGGACCAATTCGCGGGCGCGGGCGAGGGTGCGGACCGGGCTGGCTTCTGTGCCGGGGTTCTGGTCATCGCCGGAGGGGGAGACGTGAAAGCTGATTTCTTCCGCGCGCATTTGGGGGATGCTCAGGAACGAGAGGGCGGCGAGGGTCAGCGCCATGCCGGCGGTCGCGGCGAGACGGCAAGGACGCGGTAAATGCTGGTTCATGGAGGGGAGAGTAGCGGTCGTGCAGAGCGGGCGCAATGGGGAAGCAGTTTGGGGAAAAACGCGCTGGAGGAGCCGAGGTTGCGGTACACATCCAGGCAGAACACAAGGAAGTTAAAGGAATGATCTTCCTCACCCCCAGCCCAGTGGCTTCCCAAGCCCGCCACGAGTGGAACGTCAGCCAACGTAGCACGGAACGGCACTCAAAATGGATGAGAAACGCATGAGAGCTTGTAAATTAGTCGCAACTCCATTAACGATAGAACTTAGCCCGCCGATATCTGACGTAAGACCCAATTGGCGGGTGTGTCTCCAGAAAGTCATAGCTTCTATGCAAAGCAAGAATTGGTTTGGCATATCGGTGGTGCTGAATCTGGTGTTGATGGGTGCGGTTCTGCATTTTTGGACGGCCCGGAACAGCGCGCGGCCTGCGACAATCGTCGTGACCACGAACATTGTGGCCCCGGCGGAGCGGGTGGAGGCGCTGGCCAAACCCATTCCGCGGACGGCCGGCACCAACGCGAACGAACCGCAGTGGCGCCAGTGGCTGGATCAATTGCGCGCGGCGGGAGTGCCGGACAACATCCTGGCCGGCGTGGTCAGCACGGATTTCGAGGCGCGCTGGGACAAGCGCCGTCGAGAATTGCAGGCGAAGTACAATCGCGGCGAACTGGACGACAACGCGATGTCTGCATTCGAGCAGCAGCACGATGTGGAGCAGGAGAAGGAGATGCGCGCGGCGCTGGGCAATGATGGGTTTACGCGCTGGGACCGCGACAACAAGCTGAGTGAATTCGACCTGGCCAAGCTGAACCTGACGCCGACGGAAACCGACGCGTTATACGCATTGAAGAAAGACCTGACGACGAAGCAGCGCGAGCTGGAGCAGGAGAAGGCAAGCGGCCAGATGGATGATGCCGATTTCAACGACAAACAGACAGCGATCCAGAAGGATTATGACGATCAGCTAAAGACATTGCTCGGGCAGGACCGCTATGCGTCGATGCAGGCGCCGGACGACAGCAGCCTGCGGCGGAGCTTGAAGAACCTCAACGCGAACGACCAGCAGTTCCAGGCGGTCCTTGAAGCGCAGAAGCAGTGGAACGACCGCCGGGCGGAACTGGAGCGGGCGTCAGAGACCGCGCAAGTGCAGGGGCAGGCCTATGATGAACAGATGAGGGCGATCGATGCGGCGCGGGATGCGGAATACCAGCGCGTGCTCGGCACGAATGGGTTTGACGAATTCCAGAAGGCGCAGGACGCGAATTACCAGACGTTGAAGCGGTTTGCGACGAACTGGCAGTTGAGCGACAGCGACGTGGATTACGTCTACCGCTCGCTGCAATATTACCAGAAGAGCGTGCAGGATTATCAGCAGCAGGCGCAGGCGCTTGAGCAGCAGGGCCAGCAGGTGGACTGGTCGGCGGTTCAGACGAACATCCAGCAGTTTTCCGATCAGATGGGCGACACGCTGCAGAAATATCTCGGTGACGACCGGTTCCAGAAATTGAAGCGGAACAATCTGCTGCCGGGACCGGGGAATTGATTTGGTTGTCTATTTGGACAACGGCCCGAGTCGTGGATCAGTCTTCAAAAGGCGGGGCTTTCCGATCAGCAGCCTGGAAAAATCCGGGTGCGAGGGATTGATTAGATAATTCCATTCCCCGGGCACGATCGCGCTCGGAACACGCATCATCACGGATCGCGCGGAGCGGATCCATTCGTCACCGAATTCAGCGGTTACCCTGGTGGAGGGCATGCGGTGCCAGCTTGCCGGCAATTTTGTGGGAGTCCAGATGAGGGATTCTCCCACTTCGATTTCAATGATGCAGACAGACGGCGGCGGCCATTGGGCGAGGTGCACCCGCCACTCCAAAATCGCCAGTGAAACGGAACCGGCGGTGTAAACCATCGGAGTTCCGACGGAGTTCCAGCGCCCGCCATAATCCCGTGCGCCAACGCCGGAAAATGCGGTGTTGGCAAATTTGCGAGTGACAATCCTCACAGCGGAAACCCGTCCGCTTGTGCCCCCTCCGCGACTCATGAGAAGACGCCGTGTTCAATCCGGCCAAGGATTTTTTCCAGCTCGCGCAGTCCAATGGCCGTGCCCGCGAATGAGAGAGGAGTGGCCCAGCCGAGGGCCTGGATGGGGCTCTTGAACCATTGCACCGCGGCCGGCTCGCTTTCCAACACTTCCGCCGCCCGATAGAACACGCGGGCAAGTTCCCACAGGCGTTCGGACTCGCTCAATTCCAGGCTGCCCTCCTCGAGGCGCCGCTGGAGCGTGCGCGGCGTGAGCCGCAAAAGGCCGGCCATTTCCTCCATGGTGACTCCCAACCGCGACGCCAGTTCACGGGCCATATCCGCGGGCAACCCGCCCGTGATTGCCTCGATCAATTCCGCCTGGGGCAGGGATCTGAGATCCGCCAGCTTTTCAATGTGCGCAATGGTTGCCGACATTTTGACATTTAGAATACGTCAAAATGTCGCTTCTGTCAATATCGAGAATTATCGTTGCGGCGACTCCGGTCTTCAGAGCACCTGATACTTCTGCGCGATGGGAATCCTTCGGCCGACGCCGAAGGCTTTGCTGGTGACCTTCAGGCCGGGGGCGGCCTGGCGGCGTTTGTATTCGTTGAAATCGATCAGGCGAATGACGCGCTTGACGGTGGCTTCGTCGAAACCGGCGGCCACAATTTCTGAGAGGCTTTTTGCCTGCACGACGTAGGCTTCGAGGATGGCGTCGAGGATGTCGTAGGGCGGGAGCGAATCCTGGTCGGTCTGGTTGGGGCGCAGTTCGGCGGACGGCGGCTTGGTGATGGTGTCGGCGGGGATGATTTCGCGCTCGCGATTGATCCATTTCGCGAGGCGGTAGACCATGGTTTTGGGGACGTCGCTGATGACGGCGAGACCGCCGCACATGTCGCCGTAGAGGGTGCAGTAGCCGACGGCGAGTTCGCTTTTGTTGCCGGTGGTGAGGAGGAGCGACCCGAACTTGTTGGAAAGGGCCATCAACATGACGCCGCGGAGGCGCGCCTGTATGTTTTCTTCGGTGGTATCCTCGGGGCGTCCGGCGAAGACGGGTTTCAATTCGTGTTTGACGGACTCGAACGCGGCCTGGATGGGGATCACGTCGTAGCGGATGCCGAGGCGTTCAGCGAGAAGGCGGGCGTCGTCGAGACTGCCTTGCGAGGAGAATTGCGAAGGCAGCGAGATGCCGCGAACGTGGTCGCGGCCGAGGGCTTCGACTGCCAGGCAGGCGGTCAGGGCGGAGTCGATGCCGCCGCTCAGGCCGAGCACGGCCGATTTGAAGCCGCACTTGTAGAGATAATCGCGCAGGCCGAGCGCAAGGGCGCGATAGACGTGCTCCTCCTCGGAGCGGGAGATGCGCGCGACGGGTTTGGCGGCATCGGTGTCGACTACGACAAAATCCTCGGCGAACATTTCCCCGCGGCCGATGAGTTCGCCGGTTCCGCTGAAGGCGAGGCTGCCGCCGTCGAAGATGAGCTCATCATTTCCGCCGACCTGGTTGCAGAAGAGGATGGGGCATTTGGCCTTTTGCGCCATGCTGCGGAGCATGCGATGGCGCGTTTCCTCCTTGCCAACGCTCCAGGGCGAGGCGGAGACGTTGAAGAGGACGCGCGAGCCGGCCGCGGCGAGTTCCATGGGCGGGTTATGTTCGTAACGGCGCTCGGGCCAGAAATCCTCGTCATTCCAGATGTCTTCGCAAATGGTGAGGCCGACGCGCGCGCCGTCGAATTCGACCGGCTGATTTTCCCGCGCCGGCTCGAAGTAGCGGTCTTCGTCGAAGACGTCGTAGGTGGGGAGCAAGGTTTTGACGCGGGTGGCGACGATCTTCCCGTTCTGGAGCAGCGCGACGGAGTTGGTGACTTCGCGGCCGGGGCGCTGTTTGTTTTCGCCGACGTAGCCGACGAGCAGGGCGGTTTTGCCGGTGGCGGCGGCGAGGCGATCGAGGACGGCGAGATTTTGCGCGACGAAACTCTTCTTGAGCAGCAGGTCGCGCGGGGGATAGCCGGTGACCGCGAGCTCGGGGAACATGACGAGGTCGAGGGAGGCGTCGGCGGCGCGGCGGTACGCGGTGAGGATGCGGGCCTCATTGCCCGCGAGGTCGCCCACCGTGGTGTTGATCTGCGCCAGTGCGACTTTCATTTTTTGAGATGCTGCCGTTCGCCCGGTCACCGGCCGGCGCGCCGTGTTAATGTAGCATTGCCGGCGTTCCCGTGAGGTCAGTGTTGGCCGAAAAACGTGGAGCTGAGCGGCCCTTTTTCCGTGGCGACCACGGTGCCGACGCCGATGCCATTGCTCTTGAACCAGCCGCGCGAGGTCTCGATCACATACTGGATATTCATGGCGGAGGAAATGACCGAATTGGTGTTAAACGGCTCGAGATCGTGCAGTTCGAGGATCGTGCCGTTGGCGTCGAGGTAGGCGGCATCGAGGGGCAGCGGGCAATTCATCATCCAGAACGCGACCTGTTGCGGCTCGGGATAGACGAAGATCATGCCGTGATCCGGCGGATTGCTGGTGCGGAACATCATGCCGGTGTGTTCCTGGACGTCTGTGAGGGCCTTTTCCGCTGTGAGCGCCTTGCCGCCGACCCAGAGTTTGATCGTGGGAAGGGTGGGCTGGGCCGCAGTGGGCAGTCCCGAATAAGCGGCGGCGGGCGGGGGCGGCGGGGTGGCGGGCTTGTTGCAGCCCGTCAATGCCAGCAGGAACAGAATTGCGCAGAAACCGACCCGTTTCATTCCCCCACAGTGCGGAAACCTGCGGGGGTTTTCAATCCCAAGTTGAATGCGTCAATGCCCGCTGGCGGTGAGGGCGCGCATGTAGTGGGCGCGTTCGAAACTGCTGGGGTCGGCGCAGTTCTTCTGACTGACGCAGCCTTTGAGCTGGGCGACGGATTCGTATTCGTGCTGCTCGAGCCAGCAGCGCAAATCCCATTCGAGAACGCTCAGATAGGAAATGCCGTGCCGTAACAGCGCGGAACAGACCATGGTCACGTCGGCGCCGGCCATCAACATTTTAACGACATCGGTGGGACGATGAATGCCGCCGGTGGCGGCGAGACTTGCCTTGAGCCGCCCGTGAAGAAGCGCGATCCAGCGCAACGGCAGGCGCATCGCCATGGGGGTGCTAAGGAGGAGGTTGGGCTTGATCTCGAGCGACTCGACGTCGATGTCGGGCTGATAAAAACGATTGAAAAGGACCAGGCCGTCGGCGCCGGCTTCCTCCAATTGCAACGCCATGTTGGCGAAATTCGTGAAGAACGGGCCGAGCTTGACTGCAACCGGTATGGTGACCTCCGCCTTCACTGCCTTGACGATGTCCAGATAGGTCTTCTCCACAGCCGCGCCGGAGAGGTGGAGGTTGGTGGGAATCCAGTAGATGTTCAATTCGAGCGCGTCGGCGCCCGCCTCCTGGATGAGCTTCGCGTAATTGGTCCAGCTCCCGAGCGAGGAACCGTTCAGGCTGGCAATGACGGGAATCTGCAATGTCTCGGAGGCCTTGCTGATGCGCGAGAGATACTGCTCGGGGCCGGCGCTGAATTCCGCGGGCTCGGGGAAATAGGTGAGCGCCTCGGCGTAGCTCTCGGTACCCTCCTGCAGATGGGTCAGCATCTCGTCGCGGTCGTGCCGGATTTGCTCCTCGAAAAGGGAATGAAAGACGACGGCCGCGGCGCCGGCGTCCTCCATTTTTTTGAGATTGTCGAGATCTTCCGTGAGCGGGGAGGCGGAGGGCACAAGCGGCGTGCGGAGGTCCAGTCCGAGGTATTTGGTGCTCAGGTTCATGGTCGAGTCCTTTCGTTCATTCTTCGGGGCCGGTCGCCGCCGCCGCCAGGGCCGCGGCCGAAGCGATGGGCGCGCCCGCGCCATTGGTCTTTTTGAAATCGCGCGCGGCGAGGTGCTGATAAAGCTGCCAGCGGATGCCCGCATCCTCCTGCGCCTGGGCGAAAAGTTTCTTCGCCTCGTCGGGCTTGCTCTTGGTGAGCATCTTGAAGCGGTTTTCCAGGTTGAGATATTGTTCGACCTTGATCCTGGGCGCCTGCGAATCGAGCTGGAGCGGATTGTCGCCGTGGAGGGCGCGGTCGGGATTGTAACGGTAGAGCAGCCACTGGCCGGATTGGACGGCTGCCTTCTGGTTTTGCATGCCGGTGGTCATGTTGATGCCGTGGGCGATGCAATGGCTGTAGGCGATGATGAGCGCGGGGCCGTCGTAGGCTTCGGCCTCGATGAAGGCCTTGAGCGTCTGTTCGTCCTTGGCGCCCATGGCCACGGCGGCGACGTAGATGTTGCCGTAGGTCATGGCGATCAGGCCGAGGTCCTTTTTGTGGCCGGGTTTGCCGCCGGCGGCGTATTTGGCGACGGCACCGCGCGGGGTGGATTTGGAGCATTGGCCGCCGGTGTTGGAGTAGACCTCGGTGTCGAGCACAAGGATCTTGACGTTGCGGCCGCTGGCGAGCACGTGGTCGAGGCCGCCGTAGCCGATGTCGTAGGCCCAGCCATCGCCGCCGATGATCCAGACGCTTTTGCGCACGAGATAATCGGCGACCGCGAGGAAGCGCGCCGCGCCCTCGCGCGAGCCGGGTTGTCGGCCGTCCTTGATGGCGGTGAGCTTTTCCTTCAGCTCGGCCACGGCCTGCCGTTGATCATAAATGCCGGCTTCATCCTTCTGCTCGGCGGCCAGAATGCGGCTGGCGAGTTCGAGGCCGATTTTGGTTCCCCATTCATCGAGCATTTCGCAGGCGATTTCGCGCTGCTTGTCGATGCCCAGGCGCATGCCGAGGCCGAACTCGGCGTTATCCTCGAACAAGGAGTTGCACCAGGCGGGGCCGCGACCGTCGGCGTTCTGGCTCCACGGCGTGGTGGGGAGATTGCCGCCGTAGATCGAGGAGCAGCCGGTGGCGTTGGCGACAGTGAGACGGTCGCCGAACAATTGTGTGAGGAGCTTGAGATAGGGCGTTTCGCCGCAGCCGGCGCAGGCGCCGGAGAATTCGAAGAGCGGCTGGAGCGTTTGCATTTCGCGCACGCCGGTGGTGTGAACCTTGCGGCGGTCGGTTTCGGGCAGCCCGAGGAAGAAATCCCAGTTGGCGCGCTCGCTGTCGCGGAGTGGCGGCTGCGGGCGCATGTTGATGGCTTTGAGACGGGCCTCGGACTTGTTGCGCGCGGGGCAGACGTCCACGCAAACGCCGCAGCCGGTGCAATCCTCGGGGGCGATCTGGAGCGTGTATTTGAGTCCCTTCCATTCGGGGAGGCGGGCGTTGACGGACTTGAAACTGCCGGGCGCGGAAGCAAGCTGCGTTTCCTCGTAAACCTTGCTGCGAATGCAGGCATGCGGACAGACGAAGACACACTTGCCGCACTGGATGCAGACGCTTGAGTCCCAGACGGGGATCTCGAGAGCGAGATTGCGCTTTTCCCAGCGAGCGGTGCCGGTGGGGAAGGTGCCGTCCTTGGGGAGCGCGCTGACGGGGAGATCGTCGCCGTTGCCGGCGATGATTTTGCCGAGAACGTTGCGGACGAATTCGGGCGCCTTGGGCGAAACGGCGGTTTGAATGTCCACGCGGCTGGTGACCTTGGCGGGAATGGAGACCTGGCGGAGATGTTCGAGCGTGGAGTCGACAGCCTTGAGATTTTTTTGCACGACGTCCTCGCCCTTTTTGCCATAGGTCTTGCGGATGGAATCGCGGATGGCCTTCATTGCATCCTGTTGCGGGAGCACGCCGGCGAGCGAAAAGAAGCAGACCTGCATGACGATGTTCACGCGCCCGCCCATGCCGCTTTCGCGCGCGACCTTGTAGCCGTCGATGACAAAGAGCTTCGCTTTCTTCTCGATGAAATGGCGCTGGGCGGATTCGGGAAGGTGGTCCCAGACTTCGTCGGCGGGCCAGGGCGCGTTCAGGAGGAAGATGCCGCCGGGGGCCAGTTTGCCCGCGAGGTCGAGGCGTTCAAGAAACATCGGCACGTGGCAGCCGATGAAGTTCGCCTCGGAGACGAGATAGGTGGAGCGGATCGGCTCGGGACCGAAGCGCAAGTGGGAGACGGTGACCGCGCCGGATTTCTTGGAATCGTATACGAAATACCCCTGGGCGTAGTTGCCCGTGTTCTCGCCGATGACCTTGATGGAATCCTTGTTGGCGCCCACGGTGCCGTCCGAACCGAGACCGTAAAAGAGCGCGCGGAAAACGCCGGGCGGCTCGACGGAGAAGGTCGAATCGACGGCGAGGCTGGTGCCGGAGACGTCGTCGGTGATGCCGACGGTGAAATGGTTCTTGGGCGCGGGTTGCTTGAGATTCTCGAAGACCGCCTTGACCATGGCGGGCGTGAATTCCTTGGAGGAGAGGCCGTAGCGGCCGCCAACCACGCGGGGTAGGAGCGACTTGAACCAGCCGGCGCTTTGGCCTTCGAAGAGGGCGTTGACGCAATCGAGATAGAGCGGTTCGCCCGGGCCGCCGGGTTCCTTGGTGCGATCGAGCACGGCAATGGCTTTGGCGGTCGGGGGCATGGCCTCGACGAAGCCGCGCGCGTCGAAAGGGCGATAGAGCCGCACCTTGAGCACGCCCACCTTTTCTTTTTTGGCCAGGAGATAATCGACGGTTTCGTGGACGGCTTCGCAACCGGAGCCCATGATGACGATGACGCGCTCGGCGTCGGGGGCGCCTTGATATTCGAACAGGCGGTATTGGCGGCCGGTGAGCGAGGCGAATTTGTTCATGGCGCGCTGCACCACGGCGGGGCAGGCGGCGTAAAAGGGATTCACCGTTTCGCGCGCCTGGAAATAGACGTCGGGATTCTGGGCGGTGCCGCGGAGCACGGGGCGGTCGGGCGAGAGCGAGCGCGAACGATGGGCGAGCAGGTGTTCCTCGTTGATCATGGCGCGGAGGATTTCATCGCTGATGGTCTCAACCTTGGAAATTTCGTGCGACGTGCGGAACCCGTCGAAGAAGTGGAGGAATGGGAGGCGCGACTCGAGCGTGGCGGCCTGGGCGATGACCGCGAAGTCCATGGCTTCCTGAACGGAGGCGGAGGCGAGCAGGGCGAAACCGGTCTGGCGGACGGCCATGACGTCACTGTGATCGCCGAAGATGGAGAGGCCCTGGGCGGCGAGCGAGCGGGCGGAGACATGGAGGACCAGCGGCGTGAGTTCGCCGGCGATCTTGTACATGTTGGGGATCATCAGGAGCAGGCCCTGGGAGGCGGTGAAGGTGGTGGCCAGCGCGCCGGTTTGCAGCGCGCCGTGAATGGCGCCGGCCGCGCCGCCTTCGCTCTGCATCTCGATGATCGCGGGGACGGTGCCCCAGATGTTTTTGCTGCCCACGGCGGCCCAGGCGTCGGCAAACTCGCCCATTGGCGAACTTGGGGTGATGGGGTAGAGAGCGACAGCTTCATTGAGCCGGTAGGCGATGCTGGCGACGGCTTCGTTGCCGTCCATGGTTTTGAATTTGCGGGTGCTCATGGGTTGATTCGTCCTGAGAAGTAAAGTGAACGGTCAGTGCGCCGACGGGCGGCGTGGAAATTGGGAGAGGGCGTGCCCGGGGGTGTTTTGGCGGCTGCGCCGGAAGGTTGGGCGGATGTCGAGGCCGGCGACGCGGGCGCTCGATCCGCGTGATTCGAAGCGCCTTTCGCCCAGCCGTAACGCAGCAGATAGGTGGTGGCTCTCATGTGCCCAAGCGAGGGTCGCAGATGAGCACCCTGGAAGCCTCACGTGCTTTGGCAAAAGCTCACCGTATTTTGCGGGAGCCGAGTGCGATATATGGTGAGGTCCTTACGAACCGGAAGGAGTGGGCGCGCCTTGCGCGAATGACAGGGCCCCAAAAACGCGTCCGCCCGGCTGCGTATTCACGTCAAACCGGGCGGTTGCGGGTAATGATGATCGTCAGGCCGCTGGACGCCAACCGGCGTCGGCCCACAGCGAGCCGCTCACAGCCGAGTTCGAGATCATGAAGCAAATCGCGTCAGCGATCTCATCGGGCTGGATCAGGCGGCGAAGCTGGGTTTGCGGAAGGATGTTCTGCTGGATGTATTCCTCCCCCAGCGACCGGACCATTGGCGTGTCGGTGAAGCCCGGGTGAATGATCCCCGTGCGCACCCCATGGAAGATGGCCTCGGCCATCAGCGTCGAGGATGCACCCTCCAATCCGGCTTTCGTCGCGGCGTAACTCAACTGCCCCTTGTTCCCCTGCGATGAAACCGAACCGATGAATATCACCGTTCCCAGCAATCCCTCGGTCGGCTCCCACCGTTTCAATCCCGTCCGACGTCGAAAGTCCGCAATCCCTGCGATCATTTCCAACGCCCAATAAATAGGCGCGATCAGGTTGATCTCGGTAACCAGACGGAAGGTCTTGGTCGGGTAAATGACCGTTTTGCCCAGTTGCTTGTCCACTTTCACGGCCAGGCTGTCGCGCGTGATGCCCGCCGCCGGAACACAGATATTGACGATCCCATGCTTCTGATGGAGGTCTTCATAGACCCAGGTTCGGAATGTCTCCTCGGTGACGTCCCCGGTATAACCGGTCGCCACGGATGAGCCGACGGTTCTGTTGATATCGGTGGCCAGGTCATGGACCGCCTCCGTCTTGTCCACCAGGGCGATGGTTCCGGCCTGCCTTTTGGCCAGCTCGAGGGCCACAGCGCGGCCAATGCCGCCCGCGGCTCCGGTTACCACCGCCACTTTTCCTTTGATGTTCATGTCAGGTGCCTTTCGTTCGCTGATCGGCCAAGGGAGCCGATCGGTGTTTTGTTATGCCACAGAAACGTAACGTCCCGCTTTTCGGGAGTCAACGCTCTATTTTGCAAACGCACAACGATCGAACAGTGTCTCCGGTGAAATATATTGAATGGCTTTTTATCGCCATAAAACTTGCTTTATAAGCCACTTACGCATTATGATGAAAGCAATGGCATAGACGGGAAGAATTGACACCCGGCCAAAAAATGGTAGAATTTACGCAATTGCAGAGGAACCTATGAGTGAAACCAACGGCAACGCAAACCCACGCCAGCTTGAAATCCGGAAATATCCCAACCGCCGGTACTACGATGTCACCCGCAGCCAGCACCTCACGCTGGAGGACATCCGGTCGCTGGTGCGGGAGAACTATGATATCCGTGTGACCGATTCGAAATCAGGCTCGGACATTACTGCCAAGGTGCTCGCGCAGATCATCCTCGAACTGGATGCGGAAAAGATCGAAGTCTTTCCCGTTGCCCTGTTGATGCGCTTGATCCGCGTGAACGATCGCCTCGTGCAGGATTTCATGGAACGCTACTTCGACCAGGCGATGGGAGCGTTTTTGCAATATCGCCAGCAGATTGAAGAACAATTGCGCGGCGGAGACGGTTTGGGAGCGCTTTACTCGTCCCTGGCGAACTGGAATCGCGCGATGTTCAACCCATTCAACATGCCTTTGATGGGTGGCTTGGGCGGCGCCCCGGGGGCAGCCGCGCACCCCGGCAAGGCCGAGAAGCCAGCCAGGAGCGCGGGTGAGCCGAACGAGGCTTTGTTGCAGAAGATCAGCACCTTGGAACAACAGCTCTCGCGCCTGGAAGGCCGCATGGCCAGCCCCAAACGGCAGCCCCGCGCCAAGGGGCGTCCAGCCCGGGTCCAGGGTGGGTAATCGCACCCATTGTGCAAACGCACAAAAAGTGCTTGACTGACTTCTGACATTTGCGTACTGTGACACTGTAGTCTGACGGATAGGGGTTGTCGAAGGGGCGGAGCGGAGATGTTGTGCCACCGCACAATCCGGCGGACAAGACGATTTTCAACCTGATCGTGACCATCATTCGAGTGGAAGCAATTGGAAGTACGAGCACGGAAAGGAAACGATCATGAAAGAGCGAGCCAGGGGTAAGGTCAACGGAGCGCACGCGGCCCACCGCGCGCAACAGGAAGCAATTGCCAACGGCACTGAGCTGCTGGACCAGGCAATGAAGAATTATGAACAAGCCCTGCGGACCGGCGTCCGGCTGCAGGAGGACACGGCCAGGTGGTGGACCAACTTTTTCAACCAGACAGCCTGGCCCCAGGAATGGCAGAAACAGGTCAACACGGTGATGTCCCAGGCCATTCCCACGGCGCAGAAAAATGTCGAGGAATCCCTGCGCCTGCTCGACCAGGGCAGCCGCACCGGTTTGAATCTTCTCAAGAAGGCAATGAACGGCACGCAAAGCGCAGTGACCGGCGACGTCCAGAGTGAAGTGCAGGAGTTATGGCAATCGTCGCTCACGGTCCTGCGTTCGAACATGCAGGCGATCACGGAATCGCAGGCGAGGATGATGGAATCGTGGACTGAGTTCATGCGCAAAGGCATGGCCACCACCGCCTCGGCTGCCTCCTCCGCCGCCTCCGCCGCTGCGTCCGCCACCCGATAAACCCGAGAATGGGTCCCGGCATTTCCAGGGGCCGTTGTGTACTCGCATAGAACAGTCTTATGGCAACAAAAGTTTATCTGGCAGGCGGTTCCCGGACACCGAGCGGCAATTTCGGCGGAACGTTTGAAAGCGTGCCCGCCCCGGTGTTGGGCAGCGCCGTCATCCGGGCGGCGCTCGAGCGGGCCAAAGTCCCGCAGGAACACGTCAATGAAGTGATCCTCGGAAACGTGCTGAGCGCCGGCGTCGGACAAAACGGCGCGCGGCAGGCGGCAATTGGCGCGGGATTAAGCCCGGCCGTGGGAGCGACCACCGTCAACAAGGTTTGCGGCTCGGCGCTTAAAAGCGTGATGCTCGCCGCGCAGGCCATTCAATCCGGCGACGCCTCAGTGGTGGTCGCCGGCGGCATGGAAAACATGTCGCGCGCGCCCTATCTCTTGGAAAAGGCGCGCAGCGGCTATCGCATGGGCAACGGGGAATTGGTGGATTCACTGCTGCGCGACGGCTTGTGGGACATGTACAGCAACATGCACATGGGCGGCCTGGGCGAGCGTTGCGCGCAAAAGTACGGGTTTTCGCGGCAGCAGCAGGATGATTACGCCGTGGAAAGCTTCAAGCGCGCGCTGGCGGCGGCTTCGCAGTGCCTTTTCGCGAAGGAAATCACGCCGGTGACCGTCACCTGCGGCAAGGAAACCATCACCATCAGCGAGGACGAGACGTTGAAGAAATTCAACGAGGAGAAATTGCGCAAACTGCGCCCCGCCTTCGGCAAGGACGGCACCATCACCGCCGGCAACGCATCGAGCATCAACGACGGCGCCGCCGCCGTGGCGGTGTTGTCTGAGGAGAAGGTCAGGGAACTGAACATCCAGCCGCAGGCGCGAATCCTCGGATACGCGACCTTTTCGCGCGAGCCGGAGTGGTTCACCATCGCACCGGTGGGGGCAATCAGCCGCCTCCTCGAGAAATTGTCGTTGAAGGTCCAGGACATCGGCTTGTTCGAGGTGAACGAGGCTTTCTCCGTGGTGCCAATGGCGGCGATGCGCGATCTCGGCATCCCGCACGACAAGATGAACGTGCACGGTGGCGCGGTGGCATTGGGTCATCCTATCGGCGCCAGCGGTGCGCGGACCCTGGTGACTCTGCTCAATGCAATGAAACAGCGCGGGGCGAAACTGGGCGTAAACGCGCTTTGCATCGGTGGTGGGGAAGCCGTGGCCATGGCAGTCGAGCTTTGCTAGGCCATTATTGGGGCGGCGGGGCACGCGACCGCCGCCCCAAACCATTTCCAGCGGGACAGTAAAAGCACAGAAAGACCGAATCGAATCAGCCGAAAGCAAAGTCACATGACCATAAACAATTCGACCGAGCAGGTTTTTGAACAGGCCGCCGCCTTTCAAAAGATCTGGATCGAGACCTTTTCCAAACTGGCCCAAACCGGCTTCTCCATTACGCCGGACGCGGCTCCTCCTGAACTCTTGAAGCAGATGCGCAGCGGCATCTTCAGCGCCCTCGCCAAGGCCTGGGACGAATTCATGCGCTCGCCGCAATTCCTCGAATCCACCAAGGCCATGATGGAAAGCGCCATCGCCTTCCGAAAGTTCAGCAACGAATTTCTCACCAACGCGCATCACGGGTTCCAGGGCACCGCGCAGGCGGACATTGACAATATTATGCTCGCGATCCGCCATCTGGAGACCCGCGTGCTCGATCGCATCGAAGACATTTCGACCCGCCTCGATACCATGGAGCAGCACATCAACAAATCCGGCGCCAACTGCACGGTCAACGGCAGGAAGGCCGCGCCCGCAAAACGCGCCACCCGGTTGAACCGCAAACAACGTCCCCAGACCGAGAACGCCTGAGTATTGCCGCAGATCGACAGCAAGCATATGAGTGAGAGCACCGAGGCTGTATTTCGCAATCCCTGGTTTCAATGGCAGAACGCAATGCTCGAGGAGGGCTTCGCGAACCTGCGCCGCATGTCGCGCATTCCCTACCTTTGGGAAAAGGCGCAGAACGTAAAGAAGGGCGCCAGCCCCTCCGAAGTGGTCTACGAAGAGGACCGGCTGAAATTGCTGCACTATATCAGCGACGAAAAACCGAAGTACAAAACCCCGCTGGTATTCGTCTTCGCGCTCGTCAACCGCCCCTACATTCTCGACTTGAAGGAAAACCGCAGCGTCGTGAGCCATTTCGTGAAGAAGGGCTTCGACACCTACCTGATCGACTGGGGCGCGCCCGCGCACGCCGACCGGCACCTCACGCTCGACGATTACATCAACGGCTACCTCCATAACGTGGTGGACTATCTGTGCGAACGCACGGGAGCGCCCAAGGTGAGCATCCTCGGCTATTGCATGGGCGGCACAATGAGCTCCATGTACACCGCGCTGCACCAGGAGAAGGTGAAAAACCTGATGCTCCTGGCCGCCGGCATTGATTTCTCACCGCGCGAGGGATTGATCAACACCTGGGCCGACCCGAAATATTTCGACGTCGACCGATTCGTCGACGCTTTCGGCAATGCACCCGCCGCCTTCCTGCAGAACAGCTTTCTCATCCTCAAGCCGGTGCAGAACCTGATCGAGAAGCCGCTGAACTTCATCGAGCACATGGACGACGACAAGTTCCTCGAGGACTTCTTCACCATGGAAACCTGGCTAAACGACAACATTTCCGTCCCCGGCGAGGTGTTCCGGCAGTTCGTGAAGAACCTCTACCAGAAGAATCTTCTCATTCAAAACAAGATGCCCGTCGGCAAACACACCGTGGACCTGCGCAAGATCACCTGCCCGATCCTGAATATCATGGCCCAGAGCGATGACCTCGTCCCCTGCGCCTCCAGCGCCGCGTTCAATGACCTCGTGGGCTCAAGGGACCGTAAGTCCATTATCGTCCCCGCCGGCCACATTGGCCTCGCCGTCGGCGGCCGTGCCCAAAAGGAAGCCTGGCCCGAAGCCTGCGACTGGCTGGCGAAGAGAAGCTGAAGAAGCTTCTACATCCAAGCTCCAGTCGGAGGCAAACGGTCTCTGCGCTAATCCAGCGACAGATTCACCCGCGGCTGCGGGTGTCCGGCCGAGGAAAGCGGGTGCGGCGCGGTGATGAACAGGCGGTCGCCCGTGACCTTGCCGGTGTCGAGCAGATACTTCTGCACGCGGTTCGCGCGGGCTTGCATCAGGTCGCGCAGATCGTCGTCGGTGATCACTATGGCTTTGGCGAGCTGGTCCTCCATGTCCAGGAGTTCAACTTCGCGCGGAGTGAGTTCGCGCGGCGGTTGGCCGGGGGTCGCCGCGCCCGAGGAACTGCCCGACGAGGAAGCAGGAGCGTAAAGTTTGAGCTTCACCGGAGGCTTCGCCGAACCCATCAACAAGAAGGCGCCGTGATCGCTGCCGGCGGCGTCAATGGGATTGAAGCGCGCGGCGGTGACCGCTGCGGACCGTGCCGTTGCGGGAGACTTGTTCGTCTGCGGACCGGTGACGAGTTCGCCGGGCCTGTAGCTGCCGAATTTTTGGCGATACGCGCGGCGGACATAACGTTCGTACTCCTTGGGATCAAGCTTCACGTCGGCGAGGGCGATATTCGTTTTATTTCCCTGGTCCGCAAGCCAAAGCGCCTTCACTTGTTCATCGGCACGAACGCGCGAAAGCGCCTCGCGATCTCCGGCGGGATCGGCGGCGCCACTGATTTCCAGTGACACATTAGGCCGCTCGAACAGCGCCTTTGCGAGCGTGTTGAGCTTGTTGGTGTCAGTGTTCTGCAGTTCCACGTGGCCGGGTTGGAAATCCACGAAACTCATTTCCTCACCACCGCCGAACGCCGCGCCGAGCAGCGAGAATGGCGAGGTGGCGGCCTTCACAATCAGATTGCCGATCACGTGCCAGATGATGGGCCCGATGCTGAATTTAGGATCATCGATCCTGCCGTGCACTGGAACATCGAGGGAGATGCGGCCGTTGCGATCCTTGAGCAGGGCAATCGCGAGCTTTACCGGAAGGCTGGTGGCGTCGGGACTGTTGTTCCACGCGCCCAACGTCATTTGATCGATGAAGAAGCCGTTCTCGGCCTTGAGTTCGTTCGTTTGAACGAGGTAATGCACGGCAAACGAGAGCTTGCCCTTTTCCAGCGGCCGCCCGGCTAATTTTTCCGTGTATGGGCTGAACGGCGTGAGCTCGGTATTGGTAAAGGTCACCGAAATATCAGCGAACAGATCCTCCGCGAGCGGATTAACCCTGCCGGAAACCACGAACGGCGAGCGGTCGTCCACCTTGCCTTTCACGTCCACAGTGGCGGTCGTGCCGGGCTGCGACGAGAGGCCCTCGATGGTCCCGCCGAACTCAGCCACCGCAAACGAGCAATGTGGCTCCAGCGATTGATCGGAGAAATGGAGTGAGGCGTTTTCGAGGATGAGTTTGTCCAGCGAGACAGGGGGAAGTGGTGCGCGGGATACTGTTGCGTGCTGCGTGTTGCGTGTTTCTGACTGCTCGCCCGGGGCGGAATCGGCAGTCGCGACCCTTGTGCCATTCGTGATCGCCGCCGCGGTCATCGCGTTGGTGTCCTTCCGCAAAATGGTCTGGATATTGGGCCGCTTGTCGGGTCCGACGATGACGCTGGTGTCGAGCCCATTGAGTTTGACCTGGTCCACGTGGAGGCTGTTCGGAAGTACGGCAAGCTTGATCCCATCCACGTTCAGCGTGTTCCATTTCAGGAAATCCTTGAACAGCACGTCGTCGGTCGTGAGGAAATTGTTGAGCGCAAAATCGCCGGTGAAACTCGCGAGCGGCGCGCCCGGTTCGGGTGCCGCATAGCGGGCGCGACCGTGCACATTCACGCCGCCGCTGGAAATGATGAGTTTCACCTGGTCGTGGACGTAGGGCTGAGCCACGCGCAAATCGATGTTGCTGACCGTGAGATTCAGGTCGGCGGAAGGCGGCAGCAATGTGGCGGTGCCTTCGACAGCCACCGTTCCGGTCTGCTGCAACCGCAGATTCAGCGACGCCGACACGGGCGCGTTGCTGACATTGGAAACATTCTTGATGTCGAAAGCGAGTTGGTCGATGTCGATGCTCGCCGGAGTGGTCGGCTTGTGGTCTTCGACCTTGAGTGAATAGTTGTCGAACGCAATTTCATCAATCCTGGCAGTCCACGGCGCCGCCAGCGGCGAGGGAGCATTCGTGCCGGCGGCGGCAGCCGGCGGATGATTCGTCGGAAGGATCAACTGCGAAAGTAGATTGATCGAGCCGTCGTGGTTCTGCCGCGCGAGAACAAATCCGCCCGTGGATTTGATCTTCCCCACGCGCGCGTTATGCGCGAGCACAGCGGCGGAGGCATCCTCCACCGACAGCGACGGAATCGAGAGCACCGTCTCGCCGGTGTCTCCGTCCTTCAGTTCGAATTTGTCCAGGTGCACCACGGCGTTGGAAACCTCGCCGTCGAGCGCGTTGACCACAGAGTCGTAACGGTAATCGGCGGCGACATCCACCTTGCCGCCCGCAATCTGGAACCGCGCGTAATCCTGCTCGTAAGGCGCGTACTTGGACAGCGCCAGTCCACCGAGCCGGAAAGTGCCGGCGGAGCGGAGTGGATTGATCGAGACATTGCCGCCCCAGGCAAACGTCTCGCCTTCGCCGGTGCGCGCAACGATCGAATACGGGCTGTTCTTGTCCCGCACCGTGGTGAGATTGGTGAGATCCACGTCAATCGGCGTGAACTGTGTCCGAAACGGCGTTTTGCGCGTCAAGTCAACGAACGCAACCGCGCCGTTGGTGATGCTCAACTGAAACACAAGCAAGGGCGGCGGCGGTTTCGGCGGTCCCGGAGGCGAGGGCGGAAGGTTCGTGAGAATGTTCGCGAAATTAAACACGCCCTCCGGCAGATACGTGATCTGCGCTAAGGGCTTTTTCACGCTGATTTCGGCAAATGTAAATTTGCGCCGGAAAATCGAGGAGAGCTGGAAATTCACATAAAGCTCGTCGAAGGAGATGAAGTTGTCGCCGTTGGTCTCCTTGATCGCGAAGCCCCGCAATGTGAGCGAAAGCGCGTAGGGATTGACCCGGACCTGTTCGATGGACACCGGCCGCAGCACGATCGGAGGAAGCCGTTTGAGAAGCTGGGATTTGATGATCGCAGGGAGAACAAAGAAACCAATGATGGTGTAGAGGAACAGGGCAACGCCGATGCGGATGGACCATTTGACCCAGGTCGGACGCCGGCCCCTGATGGGATTTGTGGCCATAACAGAGTCCAGTCGGGACCATCCTAACAGGCAGTGGGAGATGCGAAAGCAATTTTGTGCGCAGGGAAAGCCCCTCAGAGGCAGCAAAAACAGCCATTCTCGCCCGCAAGAAATGTGCACTGAATGGCAAGGGCGGTGTAGAGAGAATTGCATGATAAGGACTAGCGTAAAAAACAATAGAGAAGCGATAAGAATGAGATTCTCGACAAAACATGGCATGGTCCAATCAGAGTCGGCCAGGACCCGGCTCCCGCTCCGCGGGAGATGTGGCGGGTCCGACGCGGACCAGGCCGGCCCTCCATCTGCCGGGCGCGCGGCGGAAGAGGACTTGAAGGCGGCGCGCCGAGAGGAGAGATGCCCATGAACCCTGCTGCGGGGACGAATTTGCCCCTGACGACTGCCCGATCCCTGACGGGCAAGCCGGGGGAGCCCATCACGCCAAAACCAGGAACGCCCGCCACGAACGGGGGGTCGAGGGGCAACGCCGCCCAGACGGCGTTCGGTTATCCGCGTGATTTTCTCGACAATCGGTTTGTGTACGTGACTGTCTCGCCGCGCGCGCGCGGACTGGCGGTGGGAGTGAACCTCAACCCGGACAAGCGCTGCAATTTCAACTGCGTCTACTGCGAGGTGGACCGCGGGCTGCCCGCCAAGGAACAGCGGTTGGATGTGGACGTGGCGGCCGCCGAGTTGCTCCGGACATTGGCATTGGTTCAGTCGGGCCAATTGCACGCGCGCCCGTTTTATTCGGGCTTGCCGCGGGAATTGCTCGTGTTGCGGCATGTGGCGCTGAGCGGCGACGGCGAGCCGACCCTCTGTCCCAATTTCATGGAGGCGGTCGAGGCGGTCGTGCACGTGCGGGCGCTCGGGAAACTGCCGTTCTTCAAGATCGTGCTGGTAACAAACGGGACGGGGCTGGATTTGCCGCAGGTGCAGCAGAGTCTGAAATTCCTGACCAAGCAGGATGAGATCTGGGGGAAACTCGACGTCGGCACGCAAAACCATCTTGAGACCCTCAATCGGCCCGAACCGGGCGTGACGCTCGAGAAGGTCATGGCGAACCTGGCGCTCGTGGGCCGGCAGCGGCCGATCATCATCCAAAGCTTGTTCCCGGTGCTGGGCGGCAGGGAGCCGGGCCCGGATGAGATCGAGCAGTACGCGTTGCGCTTGAAGGAACTCAAGGCGGCTGGAACGCAGATAACGCTGGTTCAGATTTACTCGTCCACGCGGCCGGTTGCCGGCCAGCAATGCACACATCTGCCGTTGAAGGGGCTGTCGCGGATCGCCCAGATTGTCCGTCTCGAAACCGGTCTGACCGTGGAGGTCTTTTGAAAAACGGCCCCGGAAACGGGCATCCTGCCAATGGGCATCGCACGCCAAAAAAGGGTGAGAAAGGGGCAATTCCGGTGGAGCACCGTGCTGCCGATGCGCAGACCTTGAAATGTATGAATGCGAAGAACCACGTGATCGCGGCTGAGGGCGGACGTGAGAAGGCGCTCAAGGATTCGATCGAGGCAATCATCGGGACCCATCCGTTTCTGGAGGGAATGAGCCCGCATCAGCGAAGGATTCTGACCGACTGCGCCATGGTGTCGAAATTTTCGCCGGGCGAGCTGATCTTCCGCGAAGGGGATCCGGCCAACCGGTTCTACCTGATCTGCAAGGGGCGTGTGGCGCTCGAGACATACGTGCGTGACCGCGGTACGGTGCTCATCCAGCACGTCGGCGCGGGGGATATTCTCGGCTGGTCATGGCTGTTTCCGCCGTATTACTGGCATTTCGACGCGCGGGCGGTCGAGCCGACAACCGCGGTGTTTTTCTACGGCACGCCGTTGCGCGACGAATGCGAAGCCGACCACGACCTCGGCTACGAATTGATGAAGCGCATCACCGAAGTCATCATCCAGCGGCTGCAAGGAACCCGTCGGCAGCTGCTGACCGCCTACGGCATGGTTGGTTGATCCGGCTTCGAGCGCAAACATTGTCGATGGCAGTGCAATAAAGGATTCCCCTAGGTAGGGATTCGATTCCCCGAATACGCAATCAGGGCTCGGCCCAATTGTTGGATCCTTCTCCCGCCCGTATCTTGGCTGGGTCAGGCCAATTAAGGCCCAGCAAACTCAGAGACAAACCGGACAAGATATGAGCGATAACGCAGCCCTGATCGATTCCCTGGCGAACTCCAAAATCTACCGCGACTACGAACGCGCTTTCAGCGAGGCGACCGGACTTCCGGTGGCCCTGTGCTCGGTCGAGTCATGGCAGCTCCCCCATCATGGTCATCGGCACGAGAACCGGTTCTGCGCGTTGCTTGCCGAGAAAAGCCATGCCTGCGCGGCCTGTCTGCAGGTGCACCAAAAATTGTCGGAAAGCGCCACGCGCGAAGCTCGCTCGGTGGTCTGCCCGGTCGGGTTCTGCGACACCGCCGTCCCCGTGCGCATGGGCGAGCAGTTGATCGGCTTCCTGCAGACCGGCCAGGTGTTTCGCAAGGCGCCCACCCCCGTGCAATTCGACCGCGCCGCGAAACTCGCGACCGATTGGGGCGTCACCGCCGATCGCCAGCAGATGAAGGACGCCTTTTTCAGCACGGTGGTCCTCTCGCCCAGGCAGCACGAGTCGGTGGTCAAGCTCCTGGCAATTTTCGCGCAGCACTTGTCGCTCATCACCAACCAGATCGCCGTCCAGCAGCAGAATAGCGAGCCACCCGTGATCACCCGCGCCAAGCTGTATATCCGCGAGCACCAGACCGAGGACCTTTCGCTCGGGCAGGTGGCACGCGCGGTCAACACCAGCACGTTCTATTTCTGCAAAATGTTCAAGAAGGTGACCGGGATCAATTTCACGGACTATCTCTCCCGCCTGCGGATCGAGCAGGCGCGGAATCTGTTGCTCAACCCGAACCTGCGGATCAGCGAGATCGCCTACGAGGTGGGCTTCCAATCGCTGACGCACTTCAACCGCGTATTCAAAAGGATCGTCGGGCAGTCCCCGACCGCGTACCGGACGCAATTGGCCTCGCACTAGCACTGGATTTGGGGTGCTTTTTTCGGCATCGCCGCTATAGTGCAGGTGATGACGGATTACGCGCGATTGAGCCGCGGTGATTTGATGAAACGCCTGATGGCTTTCGAAAGCAGCCTGGAATATCGGCAGGACCGCGCCGCTCTGAGCGACAGCAAGGAGCGGATGCGCGCCGTTTTGCAAACCGCCGTCGAAGGCATCATCACCATCGACGAGCGCGGAATCATCGAGTCGTTGAATCCGGCGGCAGTGAAGATTTTCGGTTACAAGGCGGAGGAGGTCATCGGCAAAAACGTCAGCGTACTGATGCCCTCGCCATACCGGGAGGAGCACGACGGCTACATGGCCAATTACCTGCGCACCGGCAGGGCAAAAATCATCGGCATTGGCCGCGAAGTGATGGGCCAGCGCAAGGACGGGTCGGTGTTTCCCATGGATTTGTCGGTGGGCGAAATGCGGCTGGCGGGCGGCCGTATGTTCACCGGCATCGTGCGCGACATCACCGAGCGCAAGCGGTTGGAGAAGGAAATTCTCGAGATCAGCGACCGCGAGCAGCGGCGCATCGGGCAGGATTTGCACGACGATCTTGGGCAGCAGTTGACGGGGATCGAACTTCTGGCGCAGGTGCTGCACCAGCGGCTCGAGGCCGGGTCGAGCAAGGAAGCCGGCCAGGCGGAGGAGATCAGCCGCTATGTGCGCGAAGCGATTCGCCACGCGAAACATCTCGCCCGCGGGCTCTCGCCGGTGCAGGTTGAATCAGAGGGACTCATGGCGGCATTGCAGCAACTGGCGTCGAGCACCGAGAAGCTGTTTCGCGTTTCCTGCAAATTTCACTGCACCCCCCCGGTGTTGGTGAACGACCATGTGGTCGCGACGCAGTTGTATCGCATCGCCCAGGAGGCGGTGTCAAACGCCATCCGGCACGGGCGCGCCAAACGGGTGCAGATTCATTTGAAATCGCCCGCCGATCGCATTGTGCTGATGGTGAAAGACCACGGTGTCGGGTTTCGCGAGCCGCCGAAGGGCTCGACCGGCATGGGCCTGCGGATCATGCAATATCGCGCCGGAATGATCGGCGGAACCCTCTCCGTGCAGCAGGATCTCGACGGCGGCACATCGGTGATTTGTTCCTTGCGCACTGCCGCCAACAAAAAGCCCGGCAAATCCAAACGGGCCAAACGGTCATGACTCAGAAGAAAAGCGCCATCAAAGGCAAGAAACGGCTGCTCATCGTGGATGATCATCCCATGATGCGGCAGGGACTGGCCCAGCTCATCAGTAACGAACCCGACCTCGCGGTCGCCGGCGAGGCCGAGAACAGCCGCGAGGCCATGGAAGCCATCGCCGCGGGCCGGCCCGACCTCGTGCTGGTGGACATTTCGCTGCCCGACAAGACAGGTTTGGAATTGATCAAGGACATCCAGGCGCAGCATCAAGGCCTGCCGGTGCTGGTGATTTCGATGCACGAGGAATCGTTGTATGTGGAGCGCATCCTGCGCGCGGGCGGGCGCGGCTACATCATGAAACAGGAGGGCGGAAAGAAATTGATGGAAGCCATCCGGCAGGTTTTGGCCGGGAAGATTTATGTGAGCGAGAAGATGTCGAGCAAGATACTGGAGACATTTTCCGGGCGCTCATCCGAAGGCGCGCAGACTCCAGTCGAGCGGCTCAGCGATCGTGAGTTCGAAATTTTGCAATTGATCGGGCAGGGCAGGGGAACACGCGAGATCGCCCAGCAGCTTCATCTCAGTGTCAAGACCGTCGAGGTCCATCGCGCGAACATCAAGCGCAAGCTCGGATTGAAAACCGCCCCCGAACTGATCCGCTACGGAGTGCAGTGGGTGGAAACGCAGAGCGCGGGTTGAACGCGCGCGAAATTGGGTGGGCAGCCCGCCCGAATGGGTTTATTTTGGCTGCATGGCGAAAAAGCTGTTCCTGCTCGACGGCATGGCGTTGGTGTACCGGGCGCATTTTGCGTTTGTAAACCGGCCAATTTTCAACTCCAAGGGCGTCAATACCTCCGCGCTTTACGGCTTCACGCAGACGTTGCTCGAAATCATCAAAACGCGCCAGCCCACGCACATCGCCGTGGCTTCTGACACCGCGGCGCCGACGCAGCGGCACACGGAATTCCCCGAATACAAGGCCCAGCGCGAGGAAATGCCCGAGGACATCAGCTTCGCTCTCCCGCATGTGCGCCGCATGGTGAAGGCATTCAACATTCCGTTCATCACCTGCGATGGTTACGAAGCCGACGACATCATCGGCACGCTGGTGCGGCACGCGGAGAAGGAGGGTTTCGAATCCTACATGGTGACGCCCGACAAGGATTTTGGACAACTCGTCGGCGAGCACACCTTTCTTTACAAGCCCTCGCGCATGGGAGAGGGAATCGAGATTCTCGGGAAACCCGAGGTGCTGCTGAAATGGGGCATCGAGCGGCCGGAACAGGTGATCGACATTCTCGCGCTCTGGGGCGACACCTCCGACAACATCCCCGGCGTGCCGGGCATCGGCGAAAAAACCGCGGCCAAGCTGATCGCCCAGTACGGCAGCGTCGAAAATTTGTTGGCGCACACCTCCGAGCTGAAAGGCAAGCTGAAGGAGAATCTTGAAACCTTTCGCGAGCAGGCGCTGCTTTCGAAGCGGCTGGCGACAATCAATACCCAGTCGCCCTGCGACCTGCCGCTGGATGAATTGAAATTGCGTGATCCGGATTCTGACGCGCTGCGGGGATTGTGCGTGGAGTTCGAGTTCAACGCCATCGGCAGGCGATTGTTCGGTGACGACTTCAAGGCGGGTCGCGGATTTGAAGCTCCGCCCGCCAGGCCCGCGCCTTCTGTGACGCAAAAGCAGACCGTGGCCGAAGAGGAATTGGCTCTTGTTTCCGCAGTCGGCGAAGCGGAGCCTGCCGAAGCGACTGTGGAACAGCCGCCAGCCGCCCCGGCGAACCTCGCGAAACTTGCCGATGTTCAACACGATTACCGAGTTGTCGCTGATGCGAAGGAACGCGCGGCACTGATCAAAAAGCTGCGCGGCCTGAAATCTTTCTGCCTGAGCGTTGGAATCAACGGACGGACCGCGAGGGAAGGGGTGGTAACCGGGTTGTCGCTGTCGTTTGGCGATCACACTGGCTGGTATGTCGGCTTGCCGCCGGCGTGCGAGGAGGCCGCGCGGATCCTGGAGGAATTTCGGCCGGTGCTGGAAGACGAAAAAATCGAAAAGGTGGGACACAATCTCAAACACGATCTCAGTGTATTGAAACATCACGGGCTGGAAGTGTGCGGAGCGTTGTTCGATACAATGATCGCGCACAGCCTGATCGAGCCCGACATGCGGCATAGCCTGGATTATCTTTCCGAAGTTTATCTCGGCTACAGTCCGGTCCCGGCAGGCGAAGAAAAGGACGCGCAGATCGAGATGACAGCGATGGCGCCGGAGTTGTCGGCCGAACGCGCCGTGGAAAAAGCCGATGTGGCGTGGCAGCTTCGCGAAAAGCTGGAGCCGCTCCTGAAGCAAAAGGGACAGGAACGGGTGTTTTATGAAATCGAAGCGCCGCTCGTTCCCGTGCTGGTGGACATGGAGTTCGAGGGAATTCGCATTGACTCCTCGGCGTTGGCGGATTTCGCGCAGCAGCTTTCGAAGGAGATGTTCGAGCACGAGCGCACCATTTATCAACTCGCGGGAACTGAGTTTAATCTCAACTCACCCCGCCAACTCGGTGAGATTCTGTTCGACGTGCTCAAGCTGGCCGAAAAGCCCAAGAAGACCCGCACCGGCCAATACGCCACCAACGAGCAGACGCTCATCGAGCTTGCCGGCGAACACGCGGTGGTCCAGCGGTTGCTCGATTATCGCGCGGCTTCGAAGTTGAAATCCACCTACGCCGACGCTCTGCCGGGCACGATCTGGCCAAAAACCGGGCGCGTGCACACCACTTTCAACCAGGTCGTGACAGCGACCGGGCGTCTCAATTCACAGGACCCGAACCTGCAGAATATTCCGATTCGAACCGAGAGGGGACGCGAGATTCGCAAGGCATTTGTGCCGCGCGACGCGCAGCACTCGTTGCTTTCGGCAGATTATTCGCAAATCGAGTTGCGCATCATCGCCGCGCTCAGCCATGAGACCGGAATGCTGGAAGCGTTTCGCGAAAACCTGGACATCCACACCGCCACCGCGGCCAAGGTTTACGGCGTCGGTCTTGACGAGGTCACTTCCGAGATGCGTCGCAAGGCGAAGATGGTGAATTACGGCATCGCGTACGGCATCTCGGCGTTCGGGCTCGCGCAGCGTTTGGGCATTCCACGCAAGGAGGCGGCCACGATCATCGACCAATATTTCGCCAAGTATCCCGGTATTGCCAGTTACATGCGCAACACGGTGGAGTTCGCGCGCAAAAAAGGCTACGTGGAAACCGTGACCGGCCGCCGCCGGTACATTCGCGACATCAATTCCGCCAACGCCACCGTGCGCGGCGCCGCCGAGCGCAATGCCATCAACGCGCCCATCCAGGGCAGCGCGGCCGACATGATCAAGATCGCCATGATCAACATCCACCGCGAACTGACCCGCCGGAAGCTGCGCACGCGCATGTTGCTGCAGGTGCACGACGAGCTCGTGTTCGATGTCTTCAAACCCGAGGAGGCCGAGGTGCGCCCGATCATCGAGGAAAAAATGAAGACCGCCATCTCGCTGGAAGTTCCGATCGTGGTCGAGATGGGCTCGGGGCTGAACTGGCTGGAGGCGCATTGAGTTCCGCTCCCCGATCCGCGTGACAATCCTCGCTCCGTGGCGTATCGTCCCCGGGAAACTTGATCGTAACCTGATCCGATGCGCAGGTTCCTGTTGTTATACCTGGTAATCCTCCTTGGCTGCGGCTGGGGAATTTATGAGACGCTTCAAGCCGGCAAACGGCTGGAAAGCACCCGCACTATCGTCCCCGCAGTCACCCATTCCGACTCCGCCGCTCCGGCTGCGACACACCCCGGGCTATTTCAAAACGTCCGCGAGAATCTGCGCGATCCGCTGAGTTTGCTGCTGGTCCAATTGATCCTGATCATCCTGCTGGCGAGAATCTTTGGCGCGATCTTCGTGAGATTCGGGCAGCCGGCGGTCATTGGTGAAATGATTGCTGGAATTGTCCTCGGCCCGTCGGTGGTCGGCACGTTCTTCCCGGGTGCATCCGCATTTCTATTCCCCGCGTCCTCATTCGGAGTGTTGCGCATGCTCAGCCAGGTGGGAGTTATCCTGTTCATGTTCGTGGTCGGGATGGAACTTGACCTCCGCCAATTGCGGCGCCGCGCGTCAACCGCGGTGATGGTCAGCCACGCGAGCATTGTCATTCCGTATTTTCTGGGCGTGCTCTTTTCGCTCCATCTTTATCAAAAGTACGCCTCACACCAGGCGACCTTCACCGCTTTTGCGCTGTTCATGGGAATCGCCATGAGCATTACCGCGTTTCCGGTGCTGGCGCGCATTCTCGACGAACGAGGTTTGTCGCGGTCATCCCTCGGATCAGTCGCACTGACGAGCGCGGCGGTGGACGATGTCTCGGCGTGGACCATCCTGGCGTTTGTGGTTGCATTCGTGAAGGCCGGCAGCGCGGCGGGATCAATGCTGACGATTGTTTTGCTGCTGGCTTTCGTGACGGCGATGCTCCTTGGCGCGCGGCCGATGCTGCGCCGGTTCCTGGACTCGGGACCGCCGCACGCCAGCGGCCCGGGACACGGCACGGTCGTGGGAATCCTGATCATGGTCTTCGCCTCGGGACTGGTTACCGAGTTGATCGGGGTGCATGCGCTCTTTGGCGCGTTCCTGGTGGGCGTGATGATGCCGCCGGATTACGAATACCGGCAGCAACTGCGCGAGCGGCTGGAAAGTTTCAGCTCGGCCTTCCTGCTGCCACTGTTCTTCGCGTTCACCGGCCTGCGCACACAGGTTGGCCTGCTCAACGATTGGGAGAGTGTCACCGTCTGCCTGGCGCTCATCGGTGTGGCCACATTGGGAAAGCTCGGCGGCAGCATGCTCATCGCGCGCTTCACCGGCATGGGATGGCATGATTCATTCGCGCTGGGCGTCCTGATGAACACGCGAGGGCTGGTTGAATTGATCGTGCTGAACATCGGCCTGGATCTCGGCATCCTTTCGCCGCACGTTTTTACCATGATGGTGATCATGGCGCTGGTCACCACGGGAATGACCGGCCCGCTGTTAACCCTGGCAGGCTTTCTGCGGGACAAATTCCTGGCCTTGGCGGCGCTCCGTCTTCCTGATCCTCCTCCCTTCCGCGGCGGCTGATCGGGTTTTATTCCGCGTTCCGCACTCAAACCGGTTTCCTACTCTCTGCACCATGTGGGGTTTCACCACATACGGGCTATCATCCGTGCTCATAACAACAAGCGGTGCAGAGAGTAAGAAACCAGTCCAATCGGCACTCCCCGCGTAACATATGCCACGCTACTGTTGCCTCGGAGCGCAGCCCCCTTGAGAACTGTTCGTATTCGAATATAGCACGCGCAAGCCGCCGCGCAACCGGAGTTCCGGCTTGCGGCATCGCCGCGTCTACTTCGCCTGTTCCTTCGCCCACGAATCGCGCAGCGACACCACGCGACTGAACACCGGTTTCCCGGGCTGCGAATCCCTGGGATCGACGCGGAAATAGCCCAGTCGCTCAAATTGATACCGCGTGTCCGACGATGCGTCCTTCAAGCTCGGCTCCAGTTTGCAATTGGCAAGTGTTTCGAGTGAGTTGGGATTCAGGAACGACTTGAAGTCACGCCCTTCCTTGTCGCCGTCCGGTTCCTCCACGGTGAACAGTCGGTCGTACAGCCGCGCTTCCGCGTCGATGGCGTGCGCCGCCGAGACCCAGTGAATGGTGCCTTTGATCTTGCGTCCCGCGGTCGCGCCGCCGCTTTTCGAATCGGGATCGATCGTGCACCGCAGTTCCGTGACTTCGCCCTGCGCGTTCTTAATCACCTCGTTGCACTTGATGATATAGGCGTAGCGCAGGCGCACTTCATTGCCCGGGAAGAGGCGGAAATATTTCTTGGGCGGATTCTCCATGAAATCGTCGCGCTCCACATACAGCTCGCGCGAGAACGGTACCTTGCGCGTCCCGGCGGACGCATCTTCCGGATTGTTCACTGCCTCGAGTTCCTCCATTTGGCCCTCGGGATAATTGGTGAGCACCACCTTCAACGGCCGCAGCACCGCCATCACGCGAAGCGAGCGTTTGTTCAAATCCTCGCGCACGCTGTGCTCCAGCAGGGCGATGTCGGTCATGCCGTTGTATTTGGTCACGCCGATCCGCGCGCAGAAATGTCGGATCGCCTCCGGCGTCACTCCGCGCCGGCGCAGGCCCGCAATGGTCGGCATGCGCGGGTCGTCCCAGCCGGTAACGAGGTTTTCCTCGACCAGCTGGAGCAGCTTGCGCTTGCTCATGACCGTGTAGCTCAGGTTCAGGCGCGCAAATTCGATCTGCTGCGGATGGCAAGGGGTCTTCAGCACGTCGAGAATCCAGTCATACAACGGCCGGTGCACTTCGAATTCCAGCGTGCAGATCGAATGCGTGATTCCCTCAATCGAATCCGAAAGGCAATGCGCGTAATCGTACATCGGATAAATGCACCACGCGCCGCCGGTGCGATGATGGTCCACCTTGCGGATGCGGTAAATCGCCGGGTCGCGCATGTGGATGTTCGGCGAGGCCATGTCGATCTTCGCCCGCAACGTCTTGGCGCCATCGGCAAATTCACCCGCCCGCATGCGCGCGAACAAATCCAAATTTTCATCGACCGGGCGGTTGCGATACGGGCTTTCCTTGCCCGGTACCGTGGGCGCACCGCGGTAGGCGATCAATTCCTCCGCCGTGAGATCGCACACATAAGCCTTGCCCATCTTGATCAACTCCACCGCGAAATCGTAGAGCTTCTGGAAATAATCCGACGCGTAGAACTTGTTTTGTCCCCAATCGAACCCCAGCCAGCGCACGTCCTCCTGAATGGAATCCACGTATTCCACGTCCTCGCGTGTGGGATTGGTGTCGTCGAACCGCAGATGGCATTTGCCGCCCGCATTTTCCAGGGCGATGCCGAAATTCAGGCAAATGGATTTGGCGTGGCCGATGTGCAAGTAACCGTTGGGCTCCGGCGGAAAGCGTGTGACCACCCGGCCGCCGTGTTTGCCGGTCTTGTTGTCCTGCGCCACGATATCTCGGACAAAATCACTCGGCGCCGGCGCCGTGCTTTCACTGTCCGTTGAAACGTTTTCGCTCATGCTCTTTTCCATCATGGATGTAAGCGCACAACGTACCAGAATATCCATTGGCTGAATAGGTTATTTCCGGGCCGCATTCGGAGTTCGGGCAGGGAGATCGGGTTTCAGTGCTCTTCCGCAAACGCTCGACGCGATGAACGAGGGTTTGTTAGTTTGGGGGCGGATGCCGTCGTGGCGCACACTGCTGATTCTGGGCCGCACCTCCAACCTGCCGACCGTCTGGTCGAATTGTCTCGCGGGTTGGTGGCTGGGCGGCGCCGGCGCGCCTCGAAATCTTCTCTTCCTCCTCCCTGGGGCCACGTTGCTTTATATCGGCGGGATGTACCTCAACGATGCGTTCGACGCGGGGTTCGACGCGCAGTTCCGGCGGGAGCGGCCCATCCCCTCGGGAGCGATGCCAACCTGGGTGGTGTGGGTTCTGGGATTCGTGCTGCTTGTCGGCGGAGTCGCCTGCCTTGCGCCGCTGGGCAAAATTACACTTACGCTGGCGATCATCCTTGCGGTTTGCATCCTGCTCTACAACGCGATTCACAAGCTGATCACGGCCTCGCCACTGCTGATGGCGGCGTGCCGCTTCCTGCTGTATCAAGTGGCGGCGTCAACGGCGATGGAAGGCGTCAACGGCGATGCGGTGTGGTGCGGGTTCGCGCTGGCGGGCTACGTGGCGGGATTGAGTTATCTGGCGCAGAAGGAAACGACGCGCAGCGAGCCGCCCTTCTGGCCATGTGTGCTGCTGGCGGCGCCGATTGCGATGGCTTTTTTGGTGAATGGGAGCAGCGAGTTTCTGAAACCGGCGCTGCTGATTTGCGTGGTGCTCGCGCTGTGGGCCGCGCGATCGTTGCGTTACGCGTATTCGCCGACGGAACGCAACGTGGGGCGGGCGGTGGGAGGGCTGCTGGCGGGAATTGTGTGGGTGGATTTGGTGGCGATTGCGTTCTGTCCGCATTGGTTTGCGGGAATTTTTATTCTGCTGTTCCTCGCGGCGCTCTTGCTGCAGCAGATTGTGCCGGCGACGTGACTATTTGGCGGACTGCTCGTTGATGGCCTTTTGCAACATGGTTTGCTGCTCGGGCGTCGTGGCGTAGGGCAGGAGATCGGAAGGACTGGTGGGGAGTTGACCGTTGTTGGCGGCCAGAAAGGCATTCAGAACCGGCGCCATGAGCTTCTCGACGCCGGAATGCATGGAAGTGCGAAACTCAGTGCCACCAGTCCCGTAAGCGCCAATGACATTGCGATTATCGTATTCCTCGTCCACGGGAGCCTTCTGCGTAATTGCCCAGGGACCCATCTTGACCGAGTCAATGAACTGTTCCGGCACAATTTCGTAGCGCTGAAGGATGGCAGGATTCGCCGGCGAGTCGAAATACGGCGCGAGCTTGGAAAGATCGTTCGGGAACTGGTCGCCGGACGCTTTCAGATATCTGTGGAGCGCGTCGGACAATTTCGGTACGAATGCGTCCTGAGCCGCGTGCCGCAGATCGGCCATGCCGCGGCGGTATTCCTTGTCGTTGGAGAGGCCCCAATTCTGGACCGCGGCAAGCCAGTCGTTATCGCCGAGCAACTGCATTTCGGGAATGCGCTGGTCGGGATGCGCGGACGCCCAATCCTTGAGAAGCCGCGCGCGTTTCACCCAGGATTGGGCAATTGATTCCATGGCATCGTTGGTTTGCTGATCGGCAGCAATTTTGGAATCGGCAAGTTCCCGGATGCGGCCCGTGGCGCGGGCGAGTCCTCCCCGCAGACCCGGTAATTCCGCGAGATTACTCCGCAGCACGCTGTTTTCGTCGCGCAGGGCGGCCAATCGGTTCGAGAAGTCGTCGCGTTCCCGTTCAGCCTGCAAGAGCCGCGCGCCGAGGTCGGCCTGCTGCCGCTGCAAATTGCCGAGCTGAACCTTTGATTGCACGGACTGGCGTGTTTCGAACACGGCCATGCCGATGCCAATGGCAAGAAGCCCGGCGATGGTTGCTTTCTGGATCGTTGTCATAGCGAGCATCCTCGTTGCAGCCGCGGCTGCGCCTGCGTGAATTGCGATTGGCGGCGCCACAGCCAAGGCGGTGGTAATTGTGGAGCCAAGGGCGGCGGGCGCGGAGTGGACAGCATTGGTGGAAATGGCGGCGACGATGCTACCTGCGCCAATTGCAGCACCGCGCCGGGCGAGGAATTCCCGCAGGCGTTCCACCGCCCGGCTGACGCGTTTCTGGGCCGCATCTTCCGAACTCCCCAACTGTTCACCCACCTCGCGAAGACTCTTGTTCTCGAAAAAGCGGAGAAGGATCGCGGCGCGGTCGGTATCGTCCAGCGCAGCCATGGCCTCGTCCAACAGTGGCTCGAGTTGGCGCCAGTCAGCGGATTGCTCATTCATAATGCCCGACTCCTGCGCGGCGCGCTCGCGTGCCTGGCGGCGCGACTCCCGCCGGATCACATCCACAGCCGTGCGGCGCGTCACCTGGTACAGCCACGCACTCAGGATGGTGTCCGGTTTCAATCGCGCCGCGTTGCGCGCCAGGTCGGTGAAGACGGATTGCGCAATTTCCTCGGCGAGTTCCGGTGAGCGAACCTGCCTCAGGGCCGCGCTGTAAACCAGGTCCACGTGGCGCCGGAGCACGGTGGCGAAGGCGTCCTCCGAATTCCCGCCCGCGTACTGCCGCAGCAATTCCAGATCAGAACTCATCGTTTATGGTTATATCGTCGCCGGGGAGATGAATCCGACAACGAATTGCGGATCGCCAATTGAAAGAGCAGAACGACCATGCCGAATTTGACGAAAAATCTCAATTGGGCAGATGAATGAAAAGGACAGGCTTGCGAAAGATTTTTTGAAGATTTTTTCCCGTTGAGACCGACATTCCTCTTCGTGGAAAAACGGTACGGTGACTGCTTATAGTGGTATGTTATTGAAAACAAGGCGCTTACACCATGGTTGCAGCCTTCGTTATCACTCGCCGAGCCCCAAAACAGCCCTGAAAAAATATTTTTTAGGGGGAGGGGGGTTGCCCCACGGTTGTCCTACCCCCCCTGGCAGAATGGAGTGCGTAAAAATTAAAACGAAAGGTCAAGTTATGATGAATCAACAACAGATGGAACTGAGCCTGGCAGGGAAACGGAATCTGTGTCCGCGCGTGGCGCGGCGTGATCAGCGTCGCAATCGGGCGAGCTGGTGGTTCGGCCAGATGCGCCGTGTGGTCGAGCGGGCGATCGATTGGGAACCGGCCCCGAGGTTTCGCCCCGAACAGATTTATTTTCCCGAGACCACCTGGCAGCACGACCGTTGATCTTCCTCCGAGCCGGGGCGGCCGGGTATCCACAACAACCTCACCTCCTGGCCGCCCTTTTCTCCACCTCGGAGGCGCACCCGCGCTCATTTGGGAGATGACTTCCAGCCATCCCGAATGAAGTTGCGGATCAAGTCGAGCTCGGGTTCGCCGGCAATGGCGTGGGCCTTGACGAATTCATGCCAGGAAATGTTCAGTCCCGCGGATTTGAGATTTTCAATCTGCTGCCGGACGACCGCAAAGGGGATGATGGGATCCTGAAAGCCGTGGGTGATCAGGAATCGTTGTTCGCGGGCCATCGGAGAGAGGCCGCGCAGGAGCATCTCGGGTTCGAAGACGTAGCCACTTATCCCGATCAACCCGGCGAAACGATGCGGGAAACGGCAGCCGACTTCGATGGTCATGAGGCAGCCCTGGGAAAAGCCGCCAAGAATCGTGTCTTCCGTGGCAAATCCGGCCCGGCGTTGCTCGTCGAGCAGGTCAAAGAGCAGGTTGCGGCTGCAGCGGACGCCAGACCCGGCGTCGCCCGTGAAATCGTACCACATGTAGCCGCCGTAGTAGGGATCAGGGGCATTAACGAGGAGATAGTTCAGCCAAGGGAGATTCAGTGCGGGCGGAAGCCAGCGGAACCCGGCGAGGCTGTCACCCAAACCATGGAGCATGACCATGAGCCGCCGGGAATTCTTGTCGGAGGCTGGGACGAATTCGGTTTCGAGCATGGGACAGTTTGGAACAGCCCGGTTAAAATTCAATTGGGATTTGACCGGGGAAGGATTGAAGAAGGTTCATGCCACCAGATCCGGAAAAGCTCCAAAACTCCAGGTGCCAGAAGTGCCAGACGATTCAGATGCCTTTGGGCTTTAGCGATGGGACCTTGCAAAAAAGGGGCCGGCTTTCAAACGGCGCTTCAATCCGGCCGCCCGTGGACATTGTCCGTCCAGCTTGCGTCGTGCAATCGCTCCGATGCCTGCCGGCGAACAATCTCCGTCTGCCCTTGGGTCGGGTCCTGCGCGCCTTCCTGGCCTGCCGGAGGATAGACCCGGTATACCGTCTCGAGCGCCTCCTCGATCTCCGCCGCGTAACGCCGGCGAAACCGCCGGATGTCCTGCCCGTCCGGCAGGTTGCTCCCGAACGCTTTGCGCAACTCCGGATCATTGCGCAGCAATTCCGCAATTCCCCCCGACCAGAACACGCCGCGCGCGTAGCAATACGTGATCACTCCCAGCATCTCTTTGAGCGGCAGCCCGAATTCATCGCTCGCCTGCGCGGCAGGATCAAATTTCCTTTCGACCGTCTCAGCCGCGGTGCGCTTGATGAAGATCGTCTCGCCTTCGGGCTGGTGTGCGGATGCTGCCTCGCCTCCCGGCGCGAATTTACCGAGATTCAGCGGTTTTGCCTGCGAGCCGGACGCGGATAGTTCAGGATTGCTCATGGTCTGATTTGATTTCCTACTGCGGGTTCAGAGACTGCTGGCTGTCACGTCCGAATTCAAGCCTTGCATTGTTACATTTTATTGGACCCCTAGCGCCCGTAACCGCTCGTCGGCCAGAGGGGAATCCGGCTGCAAACGCTTCGTCTCCTTGAGTTGCACGATCGCCTCCTCCCTTTGCCCCAAGTCCGCCAGTGCGCAACCCAGTTCCAGGTGTGCGCGCGCTTCTCCCGGCCGCAACCGCACGATCTCCTGAAATTCCTTCAACGCCTCCTCCCGCCTCCCCACGGACCATAGGAAATCCCCGAAATTCAAGTGCGCTTCGTAATAATCCGGTTTCAGCGCCAGCGCCTGATGAAATCGTCGCTCGGCGTCCGCCAACCGCCCCAGTTTCTCCAGCGCGATCGCTCCGCCATTGTAGGCGTAGAAATATTCAGGCCGCACTCGGTTCGCTGATTCGAACTCCCGCAACGCCTCGGCGTACTTTCCTGCCCCCAACAGCGCGTTGCCATAGGTGTTATGGCCATCCGCATTAAAGGGATTCACCGTGACCGATCGCTGATACATATCGAGCGCCCGCGCCGCGTCGCCCTGCGAATCCAGCCATTGCCCGAGCTGCTCATACGCAATCTCATTGTCCCCGGTCACTGTAATCGCGTGCCGCGCCAGCGTTTCGCTGTTCCGCCAAAATCCGACCTGCCGCCGTGTCATTCCCACGCACAAAATCAGCACCACTCCCAACGTCAACTGCAACACCACCGGCCGCCAATATCGCGTTCGCATCAAGTCCTCCGCCCTCCAGACCGCCGCGATCAGCACTCCGATCATCGGCAGATAAGTATACCGATCTGCCATGGACTGCCCGCCCACCTGCACCAACCCGATCGTTGGCACCAGCATTCCGACAAACCAGAACCACCCCACCGCCAGATACGGAATACGCCGTTGTGTGGCGACCGCAACCACCGAAACTCCGACCACCAGCAAAATCGCCATTCCTGCCTCAACCGCGGACCATGACTGATGGAATGGATAAAACACTGCCAGATCGACCGGCCATATCATCTTCCCGAGATAACGCAGATACGACACCACCGCATTCTCGATCCGCGCTCCCATCGGCAGCATCGCCTGCACCGATCCGCCACGCCGCTGCGCCTCATACGTCACCACACAGGACGCCGCCGCCAACAGAAAGAACGGTACCTTGTCCGGGAACGCGCTCGCACAGAGTCGGCTCTGTTCCCTGGAATTCGACGTGCGCCTTGGACTCCAGTAATCGATCAGCAAAAGCACAAATGGCAGCGTCACCACCATCGGTTTGCTCATGAGGCCCAGCGCAAAAAATCCCAGTGCCGCACCGTACCATTTCCACCCGTCCGAAACCACTTTCCCCGTTCCGCACTCCGCATTCCGCACTCCGCATTTCAGGCGTTCTGCATAGCACAATAGCGTGAGCAAAAAAAACAACGCACTCAACACGTCCTTCCGTTCCGCCGCCCACGCCACTGATTCCACCCGCAAGGGATGCACCGCGAACAACGCCGCCACCGCGAAACTCCTCCACGTCGCGCTCGTCATCCGCCGCAAAACCAGGAAGACCAGCAACGTGTTCAGCGCGTGCAAAGCGAGGCTTGTCAGATGATGCCCCCACGCCCGCAATCCAAAAATCTCGCAATCCACCATGTGCGAAATCCACGTAAGCGGGTGCCAATTGGAATTCTCGAAACTCCCGAATGCCCACCGTATGTTTTCCCAACTCACCCCGGTTCGCACATGCGGATTCGACAGAATGTAATCCCCGTCATCCCAGGAAATGAATCCGTTGCGCAATACCGGCAGAAACGCCGCTCCCACCAGCAACAACAAAAGCCCGATGCAGAGCATGGCTCTTGCCTTATCGTCCAGATCAACGCCCCATGCCACCGGGCGGGCCTTCATGAGTATTACCGAATCCGCCCCATCATTTGAGACGTTCTGCTCAGCGCTGCTTTTGGCTTTATTCTTTCCCTTCCGGTGTTTCGACATATCTCAATGCCGTTCACGGTATTGCTCCCCACAGTGCGGCTTTCGGATCATGCCCACTCCTTACCAAGACCCACCGCCCCGAGCGAGCGTCAAGTGATTGTCCGCGCTTAAGCGCCCTTGCCAGACTCGCCCTCATCATTAATATGCCTCCGGACATTTCGCGGAGATTCAACAGAAACCACCCATGAAAATCCTGGTCATTGATGTCGGCGGGACGCATGTAAAAATCCTCGCCACCGGCCACAAGGAAAAGCGCGAAATCGTTTCCGGTCCCACCCTGACTCCCCGGCGCATGGTCGCCGAGATCCGGAAGCTCGCCGCCGATTGGCAATACCACGCCGTCTCCATCGGCTACCCCGGTCCCGTGCTCCATGGGCGCATTGTTGCCGAGCCCCACAATCTCGGTCGCGGCTGGGTCCGTTTCGATTTCCGGAAAGCCTTTCGCCGCCCGGTCAAAATCGTCAATGACGCAGCCATGCAGGCGCTCGGCAGCTACGAGGGCAAACGCATGCTTTTCCTGGGTCTCGGCACCGGCCTCGGCTCCGCCATGATCGTGAACGGAATTCTCGAGCCGATGGAACTCGCCCATCTTCCCTACAAGAAAGGTCGAACCTACGAGGAGTACGTCGGGCTCGCCGGTCTCAAGCGCCTCGGCAAGAAGAAATGGCGCCGGCACGTCAACAAGGTGGTCGGGCAACTGCTGGCCGCCCTCGAAGCCGATTACGTGGTGTTGGGCGGCGGCAACGCCAAGCTCCTGAAAAAACTTCCTCCCCGCGCGCGCCTCGGCGACAACGCCAACGCTTTCCGCGGCGGCTTCCGGCTCTGGAAACGCCGCGCCTCTCGCGGTCTCTAAAACCGCGCGGCTCAGCGTCCCGCAGCGGGCTTGGACTTTTCCTGTCCGTTTTCCCGCGCCTTCAGCATGAAATCCTTCATCTCCTCCATCCGTTGCACCCGCCACTCCTCGCAATAGGCCACGTCGAACTCCAGCAACTCCGCCCGCTTCTTCTCGCCCAGTTTCGGATTGGGATAACTCTCGTCCACTGCGCCCACGCAATTGAGCTTGCCAGGTTCGCCCTGCACCACGATTTTCGCGCACGAAAACGGCGGCCGTGAGTAACGCTCCTGCAAATACTCCAGCCCGGCCTTGATCTCCGCGTCGGTGAATTTCCCCTCGAAGTGCGCCGTGTTGCCTGGAAAGTAAATCGTTATCATGGCGCTCCACTGTAGGTGCCACCTCCGGCTTGGTCCAGTCGGGAATTGGCAAAAGCTGCCCGGAATCAGCGCGTTTTCAATGCCTTGCTGCCGTTCAGGTTGCGTATCCCCGGCGGCGCCGCTCTTTCCCTTATCCGGCTCGCAAATGAAGATTCTGTCATTTCCGGTTCATTTCTCCGTCACCTTCGGTGGATAAGTTCAGTCCCTCGGCAGACGAACCATTGCCGCAAACCAAACAAAACGACTGAATCGAATATGAAAAACAAATCGCTGTTATCCACCTTGCTCGCCCTTGGCGTCCTCGCCGGCCTCACCGCCTGCGAAACCGGCCACAAACACGCGCACGAAAGCCAGGAGCAACTGATGTCCCAGGCCAAGGTGAGCAAGGAACAGGCGCAACAGACCGCCCTTGCCAAGGTCCCCAACGGCACCATCAAGGATGCCGAACTGGAAAAGGAAAAGGGCAAGCTGCAATGGTCCTTCGATGTCGCCACCCCCGATTCCAAGGACATCACCGAAGTGAATGTGGACGCCATCACCGGCGAAGTCATTTCTGCCGCCAAGGAAAGTCCCGAGGACCAGTCTAAGGAGGCCGCTGAGGACGCCAAGAAGGAAAAGAAGGAAAAGGCCGACAAGGACTGATTCCACGACCTTACCTTATAATTATTGAGCGCCGGTTCGCGGTTCTGTAACTTGCCGTCGAACCGGTTGATCAATTTCATTATGCAATCAATCATGAAGAACCATCGTCTCCTTCTCTCCGGCCTCAGTGCCCTGGGCCTTCTCGCGGCAAGTCTTACCGCACGCGCGGCCGACACCTCGTATCATTTCATCAAGGAAATCAAAGTCGGCGGCGAAGGCGGCTGGGATTATCTTTACGCTGACGCCGAAGGCCGCCGGCTGTATGTCAGCCACGGCACCAAGGTCGTGGTCATCGGTCTCGATGACGACCAGATCGTCGGCGCCATCGGCGATACGCTCGGCGTGCACGGCATCGCCATCGCCAATGACGTCGGCCGCGGCTTCACCAGCAACGGCCGCGAGAACAAGGTCTCCATCTTCGACCTCAAGACTCTCCAAACCATCTCCAAGGTGGACACCGGAGAAAATCCCGACGCCATCGTTTACGAGCCGTCCCAGCACGAGGTTTACGCCATGAACGGCCGCAGCCATTCCGCTTCGGTCATTGACGCGAAGTCCGGCAAGGTCGTCGCCACCGTCCCGCTCTCGGGCAAGCCCGAGTTCGCCGTTGCCGACCCGCAAGCCGGACACGTGTACGTGAACCTCGAGAACAAGAGCGAGATCGCCGTGATTGACATCAAGAGTCACACCGTGACCGCCTCCTGGCCCATTGCTCCCGGCGAAGCCGCCTCCGGCATGGCCGGCGATCTCGTCAACCATCGCCTCTTCCTCGGCTGCGACAACAAACTGATGCCCATGGTCGACAGCGCCAGCGGCAAGGTGATCGCCACCGTCCCCATCGGCGAAGGCGTGGATGCCAATGCCTTCGATCCCGGCACCTTGCTTGCCTTCGCCTCCTGCGGCGGCGCCGGCGCCACCATCATCGCCCACGAGGATTCCCCCGACAAACTCACCGTCGTCCAAACGCTGACGACCGAGAAGGGCGCGCGCACCATGGCGCTCGATACCAAAACGCACAAGATCTACCTGTCCAACGCCAAAAAGGGCGAGGCCAACTCCTTCAAGGTCCTCGTCTACGGCCCGTAAACAGCGCTGTCGTTGCGATTCGATTCAAACCTCCGATGTTATCACTCCCGCCGGTTCGTCCGGCGGGTTTTTTGTTTCCTTACTTGATAGTGGGCGCCGTGTAAGGCAGCGAATGCGCCTCGGCCACGGCCTTGTGCGTCACCTTTCCGTTCATCACGTTGATCCCGCCCACCAGCGCCGGCTGCTTCTCGCAAGCCTCCACCAGTCCCAGGTCCGCCAGTAATTCGATGTATCGATACGTCACATTCGTCAGCGCCTGCGTCGCCGTGCGCGCATAAGCGCCCGGCATGTTCGCCACGCAATAATGAATCACGCCCTCGTCCACATAGACCGGGTGCTGGTGCGTCGTCGCCCGCGAAGTCTCCGCGCAACCGCCCTGGTCAATCGCAATGTCCACCAGCACGCTGCCCGGCCGCATCCGCCGCAGCATGTCCCGCGTGATCAACCGCGGCGCCTTCGCCCCCGGCACCAGCACCGCGCCAATCAACAAATCCACCGTCGGCAACAGGTCCACCAGGTGTGCCTCACTCGAATAAAGCGTGTGCGCCGTGTGCAGCGTGATGTCGAGGAAACGCATCCTCTCCAGGTCCACTTCCAGGATCGTCACATCCGCGCCGAGGCCGGTGGCCATCCGCGCGGCGTTGATTCCCGATGCCCCGCCGCCCAGCACCACCACGCGACCCGGCAGTACCCCCGGCACGCCGCCCAGCAACACCCCGCTCCCGCCGTGTTGCTTGCCCAGAAAATAACCGCCCACCAGCACCGACATCCGCCCCGCGATCTCGCTCATCGGCTCCAGCAGCGGCAGCCGGTGATTCACCTCGATCGTCTCATACGCCAGCGCGGTGACGCCGCTCTTCAGCAGCGCGTCCGTCAACCCCCGGCCGGCCGCGAGGTGTAGATAAGTAAAAATAATCTGTCCCGACCGCAACAATTCATATTCCGGCGGCAACGGCTCCTTCACCTTCACGATCAAATCCGCCCGGTCGAACACCGCCCGATGCTCCCCCACCAGTCGCGCACCGGCCCGCTCATAGTCCGCATCCGGATAACCCGCGCCCGCACCGGCCCCGCGCTCCACCAGCACCTCGTGCCCGCGTTTCACCAACTGGTATGCCGCCGACGGCAGCAATGCCACGCGATACTCATCCTCTTTGATCTCTTTGGGTATTCCAATGATCATGGCTCTTGATTTCTAGATCCGGGATTTTGAAAAAGTTTCTGAATGCCAGTTGCGGCCGTGCGCTCCAACACTTCCTGACGTCCCACAACCATCCGCAGCCTGTTCCTTCTCCCGGGAACGGGAGAAGGTCAGGATGAGGGCGATCGCTGTATCCAATTTGGTCTTCACACTATTCCGCGCAATGACGGGCGCGTTCGCAATCTCTTGCCCATGCCGTGCAATCGAGAGTCTCTGTCCCCCTCTCCGCCATTGCAGAGCAATGGGGGAGAGGGCCGGGGAGAGGCGGCGCATTTGCTCGTTGTTACATCCATTGCTGCCGTAAACTCCGGAACGTCCCATTGTCCAGCAACCATCCGCAGCCTGTTCCTTCTCCCGGGAACGGGAGAAGGTCAGGATGAGGGCGATTCTTCCACCTGACATCGTCTTCATCCGGCCACACATAGGTCCCGACACACTCGCCACCCTTTGCCCCAACCTCCGGGCCAAGCCCCTTTTTCTCTTTCTCCGCCATTGCAAGGCAATGGGGGAGAGAGCCCGGGAGAGGTGGCGCATTTGCTCGTTGTTACATCCATTGCTGCCGTACACTCCAGAACGTCCCATCGCCCAGCAATCATCCGCAGCCTGTTCCTTCTCCCGGGAACGGGAGAAGGTCAGGATGAGGGCGATCCTTCCAACTGACATTGTTTTCATCACGTCTCCGCCCCGCCTCCTCCCCCAATCGCCCCTCTGCTTCCCCCCGGCGCAATCGCCGCCACCCGGTTTACCATCATCAACAAAGTCACCGCCGCCGCCGCCTTCCGTTCCGCTTCGAGTATCTGTTGAAACTCCCCATACACCTCCGCCCGCGCCGGTTCGTCGCTCGTGACCGGCTCCTGACCCTGTCCCGTGCGCAACGCCTGCAAAATATCGTGACACGTCACGCTCTCCAGCGGCCGCGCAGGGACATAGCCAATCTCCGCGCCGGCCGCTTCCACCACAACCTGCGACGCCGCCAGCACCTGCAACACCTGCTGCACCACGCGCGTCGGCACCGCCAGTTGCGCGGCGATCTCCGTCATTGTTGCCGCCGGCAGCCCGCGTTGAAACCGCCAGCCGATGCACGCCATCACCCGCAATGCGATGAATTCCTTCCCGCGCTGATTGATGTTTTCCGCCAGCTTCTGCTGAACATACGCTGCGCGGTTCTGATACGCATAAGCCACCTGTGCGCCGAACAACAAGATCAACCAGCCCACATACAATCCCACCATGAACACCGGCACCATCGCCATGCTCCCGTAAATCCGGCTGTTGGTCACCACGCGCGAGACATACAACACGCTCAACAGATTGTTCAGGTGCCACAACACGCCCGCCACCAATCCCCCCGCGAGCGCCGCCTGCCATTGCACCTTCGTGTTCGGAATCAGCAGATAAAACAGGGAAAACTCCAGCCACAACAGGAGAACCGGAAGCAACGCCAGGATCACCGACAACACCAGTCCCCCGACCACCGGCACGGAGCCAATCATCTCCTTGGTGGATTCCAGTTGCGATCCGCGCGCCAGGCTCACCGCCGCCGCGAGCGCCAGTGGTCCGAGTGTGATCACGCCCCAGTAAAGCACGATCCGCCAAGGCCAGCTCCGTCCCCTTGTCACTCCCCAGATGTCATTGAACGTGCTCTCCACCTTCGTCAGCATCGAGATCGCCACAAATACCAGCAGGACCGTCCCCGTCACACCCCACGTCCCGCTGCTCGTGTTCTGGATGAATTGCTCGATCGTGTGCGCCACCTGCTTCCGCGTATCCAACGCCTGCGCCGCTGCCGATGGCGCGGGCGGCGGAGCGCCCTGGGCATTCGCGGCCGGCGCATTGGTTTCAGTTTGGGCCACCTCGTTCGTCGCCTGGGGGCTGGCGATTTCCCCGCCGGTTTTTCCATGGTGTTCCGCCTTCACCACAATGCCGCTTGCCCCATTCGTTTCCATCGTGGCCGGCGGCGTCACGCTGGCGATGAATTTGTCCACCAGATGAAGGATCTGGTCCTCGCCCTGCTTCTTGAGAATGCTCGTCGAAACACTGATCGCCACCGCCAGCATCGGGATCAGCGCCAGGAGAGTCGTGTAGGCCAGCGCCGCCGCGCGCACAGGACAGCGATTCCGCGTAAAACTCTTGTACACCATCAGCCAGAAATGCGCGAATCGGTGCAACCGCGACGCCTCCCAATCGGCCGACCCGATCCCGTGTTCCCCGAGAAAGTCGCGGCCTTTGGCAATAAGCGCCTTGAGCCTTGCGGAAAATCGCTTCACCTGTTTGTTCAAACGCTAACAGAGCATCCCCCCAAGTCAATCATGGCTCAGGTCCGATCTCTGCTTCGCTGTTCGATGTTTTCCTTTCCGTTTCACCACCTCTCCTCCCTGCTGCCATCAGTCCGGAAGTTCCGTCCGCCTGCCAGTCATTGTGGCCAATCAGTCCCATCCGTCCCAAGGACTGAAAACTGAAAACTGCGAACTGAAAACTTTTTCCTTTCATATTTATCGGCAACTATCCTCAACGTGATTTTTTATTTTAAGCTGCAAATATCTGCAAATACCCGAAACGCCTTTCTCCAACCTCCTCGTCCCCAACCACAACCCAAAATCTGCGGTTTCCAATCTGATCGTCCAAAACCTTCCAGACGGGAAATTTTTCCAGTCGTCCCGCCTCTCCCCGCCCGCCCGCAACTCCGAACCACTGCATGTCCGCCCGCGCGCCAGCGTCGTGGAGTGCGGTGCGGAGCACCGCTTTCGCACACCCGAAAATGTCCTCCGAAACCCTTCCCCCCATTCCGCACTCACAATACCTGCGATTAGCTGCGCATATTTCCCCATTCTCATCGCAACCCCCTGCACATCAACAAAACCATCCGGCACCAATACCTGCGCACCGTCGCAGCTAAATCGGCTGATTCCCATCTCCCTATTTCCAGTCGTCATCCTGTTCCCAAGACCGCGCCATCCCGCATGTTCGCGCCCGAACCGACCAAATGCCGGCACGGGCGGGTTCCACCCGCGTCCGAAATTGCCGGCGCAGCCGGTGCGAGCGAAGCGAGCTTCCCCGTCCTCCGCCGAAATGCCTCCTCTACCCATCAACTCGATTCTTGTCCTTGAGATTTGGAGCTTCTCTGGATCTTGGATATTGATTTTTGGATCTTCGCTCTTCCCCACCCGCTCCGATCCCCTCATCCAACACCCATGTTCATTTTCAATTTTCATCCGCCCAGCATCCCACGGGGGGTAGGACAACGACGGTCCAATCCCAAAAAGTACGGACAAAGAGAATTTCCCTGCGCCACAATGACTTGCGCGGAGCTGTGAGCGGCACCTTCAGTTTTTGCAGTCGCGCCAGCGTCTTGGACTGCGGCGGCACGACGCCGCTTTCCCAGCGGCCCGTGATTAAGCACCCGCCTTGCCATGAAACCCGGGCACCTTGCTCAATCGCAGGAAGTGATCGGTCCCTTGCCCTTCCGGCTCTGCGTCTCTGTTCCGGCCCCAAATACTCTCGACTCAATCGGTTGGTCGCTCAATACTCGGGGCAAGGAACGAAACACCATGAGGACGATTGGCCTGTCCCGGTTCGCCGAATCTCTCGAGCCATTTCGGGAATTCTCGGAATGGATTCCATATCTGGTCCTGTTGATCCTCGCAATTTCATTCGGATACTACGTGAAGCTTAAGGACACAGGCCAGGGCTTCCGCATGGTACCGGCGCGAGAACTCGGTCGGATCGCCGGGATGTCTCTAAGCCTCCCCGTATTGGCGGCCTTGGTCCAGTCGTACTGGGCCATGTGGAACTTCGATAAGCCTCTGCTCTCTCATTTCCCGCGTCCAGAATTGTGGCTGGTATTTAATGTCGAAGCGCTGATCACGTTTCTGCTATTCTGGTTTTTCGCGAAGGTCTCGCCCCTGTGGCGTTGGCCAACGTTCCTGTTTTTTCTCATCCAATGGGTCGGAGTCGCCGATTTGATAATCCCCAAAACCAAATAGCGTTCGATTACTCCACCACGCCGGTAAGGCCTTTCCACAGCGTCCGTGACTCCCCCAGCGCGCTCTTAGGCCTGAACCCATCCAAAGGAAGCCCAATGTCGCCAAAGTAAGCGCCAGCGGATCGCCGCGTTTACGCGGCAGCGGCGACTCTCTCCGGAAGACGCCGGAACTCACCTTGCGCTCTTGTAACTAGAACGAAACGAGAAGATGTCTTGGCTTTATGGCATTCGGAACCATTCCGTCTGCGGATCCCCATTCCCTCTGAATTCGCGTCTATTCGCGCCCATTCGCGGTTAGAACACTCCATTCAATTTCGGCATCTGCGTTTATCTGCGTCCATCCGCGGTCCTCCTTCCTCAGACCCGATGATCCTTCACCACCCCTGCAAACGCCGCCCGATACTGCCACAACACAATCAACGCCAGCACAGACACGATGATGGCCAGCGGCAGTCCGGACGGCGCCAGCAGCGCGTGGAACAACAAAATGTTCACGATCACCGGCCCGAGCAGCAGCAATCCAAACGGAACAAACCGCCCCGACAGCAGGATCAGCCCGCCGATCACCTGCAACGCCCCCACTACATGCAGATAATGGCTGACGAACAGCGCCTTCGAGAAGTCCCCCGCCGGCCCCGGCGGCGGTGGCGGATTGGGAATGAAATGCAGGAAGATGTTCAGCCCAAACACGACGAACACGAGGCCCAGCAAAATGCGGGCAATGGTTGCGATAATTTTCATAGGAAGAACTGGTTCACAAGTAACTCATCAATATACATCCGACCGGCGTAATCGCCAGCGGGTGGGAGGCGGGCGTCCCGCCGACTGCCTCCACCCGCTGGCTTTGTCTTATTCCGGATCACCGAAACCCGCCTGCGGCCTGCAATGTTTGCCCCGATACCCAGCCCGAATCCTCCGACGCCAGGAACACCGCCACCCCCGCGATGTCGTCCGGTTGTCCGATCCGCCCCAGCGGTGTCTTCGACACAGCGTCTTTCTCGAAATCGGTTCCCAGAATTCCCATCGCGTGCACGCCTTCTGTTTCCACCATGCCCGGGTTGATGGCGTTCACCCGAATCTTGCGCGGCCCGAGTTCCGCTGCCAGCGACCTCGTCAGCGTGTCCACCGCACCCTTGGTCGCGCTGTAAACTGACGTGCCCGGAGGCGCCAGCGTGCTCACCACGGAACTGAGATTGATGATGCTCCCTCCCTTCGAACCGAATTGCTTCGCCGCCTCCTGGCTCGCGAAAATTGTTCCGAGAACATTGATGTTGAATTGCCGATGGAAATGGTCCTCCGTGATCTGCTCCAATGGCTGGAATTCGTAGACGCCCGCGTTGTTCACCAGAACATCCACCGGCCCGAACGCTTTCTTCGCCTCGGCGAACACCCGTTCCACGTCGGCCTTCTTCGCCACGTCACCCTGTACGGCAATGGCCTTCCCGCCCTGCGACGTGATCGCGCTGACCACCTTGTCCGCGCCGCTCTTGCTCGAACTGTAGTTCACCACCACCGCAGCGCCTTCGGCGGCCAGATGTTTGGCAATGGCGGCGCCGATTCCCTTGGACGCGCCCGTGACCAATGCCACTTTCCCGTTGAGTTTTCCGTTCTTGTTGCTCATATGCTGTCCTTTTTCAGTTGATGGTTTCTTTTTCGTCGTTCCGTCTTCAATCGTCTCAAGCCGCCTGCGCCAGAAGCTCCTTCGACCGCGCCAGGGCCGACGCCACCGCCTTCTCCGGCCCGATTGCGCTCACCGCCACTCCCTCCACCGGCACCACTTGAACATCGGTGATGCCGATGAACCCAAGCACCGCGCGCAGATACGGTTCCTGGAAATCATACGCCTTGGCCGGACCGTCGGAATATACACCTCCCCGCGCCAGCACAAGTATGGCGCTCTTGTTCCTCAGCAAGCCTTCCGGTCCCCGGCTCGTATACGCGAAAGTCCGCCCGGCGCGCACCACATGATCGATCCACGCCTTCAACGCCGACGGCAGCCCAAAATTGTGCATCGGCACGGATAACACGAGAATGTCCGCCGCCGCGACTTCCTCGATCAATGCGTCGGACACCGCCACCGCGCTGGCCTGCTCCGGCGTGCGCTGTTCCGGCGCGCTGTAAATTCCGCCCACGAATGCCTGCCCCACGTGCGGCGGCGGATTTTGTGCGAGATCGCGCACGACCACCTTCGCGCCCGGATTGTCCTGCTCAAGATCGGTCACGATCGACCGTGCCACTCTTTGCGAATAAGACTCCGCTCCGCGCGGACTGCTTTGGATGAATAGAATGTTTTTCATATTTTGATTTTGTTTCAGTGCTGCATCGTTCATATCTGAAGTATTGGAGCAAAATTTTTTACTCTTAGAGTGAGTCCAAAATGCGCTTCAGCGCGCCGCCCTGGTCGATTTCCGAAAGCTGCTTCGCTACTTCCTCATGAATCTTGTTCGTCACCTTGGCGCCCGCGGCATGACGTTCGCGGCCCAGCGCCGTAACTTCCGCGCGTACACCCCGGCGATCCGCCGGATCATCCGTTCGCTTCACCAATCCATCCGCCTCCATGCGATCCACAAGCTGCGTCACATTCGAACGAACACAGGTCAGCTTCTCCGCCAGCTCACTCAAGCTCAGCGGCCGATCCGCTCCCACCAGGACGCCCAGCGCCGCAAACTTCGGCCCGGACAAATTCACTGTGGCCAGGGCCTCCTCAATCCGCCCGCGAACATTCTCGGCGGCGTGTATTAGAGACCATGTCATTATTTCGTTCACATATGAATAATACATGGATGATATTGATCTGTCAAGTGGTAGCGCCGACATCAGAACATCGCAATTGTATCTTAATATAGCGCAACAGCATGCAGCTTTGTCCAACCTCGGGTTCACCGAAGATGGCGCCAGCGGAGCGCCACGTTTACGTGGCAGCGGCAACTCTCGCCGGAAACCCCAAGAACTTGCATTGCCCGTCGGCAATTCCGAAGGAAACGAATACCCCGCACACCCTCGACGAGTCCCGCACATGGGCCGACGCTCCGGAACGCCGATTTCCAAATCGGCTTTGCGCGTTTGGATTTCCTAAACCGTCCTTTCCCGAAAACCATTTGAACCCAGCACGAAAAAATTGCGCCGGCATTTTCCCAGTCCCCAACTTTGGACAGAACGCTCGACCCGGTGGACAATACCCACCAACAGAAAGGACAACTATGAACTACAGACTGCTTGGAAATTCGGGATTGCGCGTATCGGAACTGTCGCTCGGCACGATGACTTTCGGCACCGATTGGGGCTGGGGCTCCGCCAGGGACGAAGCGCAAAAAATTTACAATACCTACCGTGAAGCGGGCGGGAATTTCATCGACACCGCCAACGTCTACACCAACGGCACCAGCGAAACGCTTTTGGGCGAGTTCACCAAGGGACACCGCCAAAGCATGGTGATCGCCACCAAATACACAAACGCCATGCCCGGCGCCGATCCCAACGCCGCCGGCAATCAGCGCAAGAACATGTTCCAATCTGTCGAGGCCAGCCTCAAGCGCCTTCAAACCGATTACATCGATCTCTACTGGGTCCACATCTGGGATGATTTCACCCCGGTCGAAGAAGTGATGCGCGGACTCGACGATCTCGTCCGGCAGGGAAAAATTCTTTATACAGGCATCTCCGACGCTCCCGCCTGGTGGATCGCGCAGGCCAACACGCTGGCGGCGCTTCGCGGTTGGTCGCCGTTCGTCGGATTGCAAATGGAATACAGCCTCGTCGAGCGCACGGTGGAACGCGAACTTGTCCCGATGGCCGCCGCGCTGCGACTCGGCGTCACCGCGTGGTCGCCGCTCGCCGGCGGTGTGCTCACCGGCAAGTATCAGGGCCAGGGCTCCGCTGAATCCGGCCGCATGAGCAGCGACATGATGAAGGAATTCATGCCCGAAGAGCAAAGAGCCGCCCGCATCCTTGAAGCCATCAAGAAAGTAGCCGGCCAGACCGGTCGCAGCTTTGCGCAAGTGGCCCTGGCGTGGCTGCGCTATCGGCCCGTCCCCGTCATCCCAATCATCGGCGCCCGCAAAATTCCGCAACTCCAGGACAACCTCGCGAGCACCGAACTGCAACTCTCCCCCGATCAACTAAAGCTGCTCGACGAGGCCAGCCGCATTGACCTCGGTTTCCCCTACAGCATGTATGCCAAGGAACTCCCCAACAACCTCCGCTACGGCGGCCTCCGCAATCGCATCCTGGCCTAGCCGACCCTTTGAATGCCGGCTAAGCGGAGAATTCCCGAAGAACTCGCGCATTCACCACCTGAACCTTTGTTGATGCTTGATGGCTCGACACCCGCGCTTTGGCCAGGCGCTTCTTTCTCCCTCTCCGCCATCCCATGGGGGAGAGGGACGGGGAGGGCACAGTATCAGGACATGGGTAACACTTTAGTGACAGCACATGGGTTACACTTTTGGTTTCATCGAGGTCACCGGGCGTCGTTGATAAACGGCTGGGCGCATGGCTCCGGTATC